>Ga0113563_10001358_pt1 | contig 13800 bp, 11 predicted proteins | sample Mud3Dept3metaG_FD_80117 | JGI IMG/M metagenome (GOLD analysis project Ga0113563, IMG submission 80117) | Freshwater wetland microbial communities from Ohio, USA, analyzing the effect of biotic and abiotic controls - Mud 3 Core 4 Depth 3... | ecosystem: Environmental > Aquatic > Freshwater >...
GGACGAAAAAGGTTTTCCCCTCAGCGATCTTTGTGGCTCTGTGATGAACCCGGATCCAGCCGGGATCATTTCGACTCCATAAGTTCATTCAGAGCAATGAATCTGAAGAAATGTTTCGCCTATTTTGGGCCGCATTGAGACCTTCTAGGGTTTGTACATTACCAGGGCGCCCGCTGCAAGACCTGCCCTCGAAATATCTTCGGGCGTAGTATTGGAAACGCTCACCGACGCGTCAAGAAAGTCACTGCCCGATTCACGGTAGCAGTGTCTGACAAAGCTGCTACAGTACATGGCCCGCGGGTCGTCAAAGGGATTGGGCAGCCACTTTCTCCGCGTGATGATGGCGATCCAGGTTCCGATCAGTTCCTTCACCGGGTAGAGGGCGGTTTCCTGCTCGTCCACCAATTGAAGTGCCGTGGCGAGGACGAGTTGCGTCTGCTCCGGGGAGAGCTGAAAATCAATGATCGCTGCATTTTCCACGATGTCCTTGCACCACTTGCCGACCCAATTCTCCTGGGCGCCATTCCTGATCTGGGGCTGGGTAACCTGCACCCTCAGGTCGCTCTCGAAGAGATAAGGGGTCCTCGTCACTGCCTGCTGCGGGCCCCTGCGGTCGAATCGCATATCCCCCAGAATGAACGCGTGCGACCAGAGAGAACTGGACCCGTCTTTCGTCACTAACCTCTGGGCCTCACGGATCGCGATCCCGATCATATCGCATGTTCCTACCAGGCCGATAAGTCCAGGTTTATAATGGTTCGAAAAAAACTTCAGCAGGTTAACATTCGTTTCACCGATCGCTTTCTTCACGAAAACATCAAAGGACAGGGCACGCGGGGCCACTGGAAGATCTCGTTTCTGAGAAAGCGGCCAGAATTGTTGAACGGCATCTACTGTGCCCCCCTCATCCCTGGTGATTTTCACGTAGCAGAGACGTGAAATATTCCTGCCTTTGGCGTCGCGAAATGCGGACCAAGTCCCTGTGTTAAAATACTTCGCATTCTGCTGATGAAGGCGAACCACCTTCTCTTCGTGTGTGTGCCCAAAGACGACAAAATCGTACACCTCGTCGCTCAGTCCCGACCCCTTCAGAAGTGGCGTATCCGGATGTTCGCCCGGTCGAGAAAACATTCCCTCTACGGCGGAGACGTTCTCGTCATGAAAGAGGCCATACTCTTGGACTCCCAAGGCCGGGCTGGCGGGAATGGGAGGAACCTCCGCACCAAATTTCTCTTTCAGAATTTGGTCCACCCACTCTCTGAATTCCCAGTTCTCCGGATCATGATAAAGAGCCCTGAGCTGGTTTTCGGTTTCCCTGTCCGTTGAGAAAATCCGGTAGGGGTCCGCAAAGTTGCTGAACAGTATGTCAGGAAAAGCGGGCAGGGGCTTGCCCGTCGTCGGCGCAAACGCAACACCTCGGGCCGCGAAAAAGGGGACCCCCGGCACGTCGATCCTCTCAAACGGCCTCGGATCTACCCGGTATTGACGAAAAAAGCGGTAAGCCGGTTCCAGAAGATGCCACAGTTTGTTCTTCCAGATGGCGCGAAAAGACTCCCACCAGACATCAAGGTTTGGCTCCATCGGTTCCAAGCGGTTCCAAACGAGGCGGACGAAATAATGGCCGGGGCATTCGTTCCCGAAGACAGCAAATTGCTTGTAGACGTTGTTCTCCTCGTACTGGTTGCCATGTTCAGCGTAGGTGCGCAGATCGGGTGCGTCGTAGAAAAGGCGGAACTCAATGCACGAGTCAATTTGGGCATTACCTTCGGTGATTGCACCTCGGACCGCCTCCTGAACTTTCTTGCTGACCAGGGAATGATCATGATTGCCCACGACGAAGATAATGCGGTGGTGCTCAGGATAGGAAAGGATGAAATCTCTCATCCTTGCGAAGGTGAGTGCATGTGCCTTCACAGCCTCACCTGTCCGCTGAGCCTGATCGTTCTCTATAAGATCGAGGGCGATATCCTCGCTATTTTTTGCCGTCTGATCGCTCTCCGTGGCCACTCCCCAAATGTCGAGGAAGTCCCCAAGAACGACCAGGTCCACTTCATGATCGAGGTGCTGGGCTGAGAGATGCGTCAGGAATTCAGAAAGGGAGTTCTCATTCTCCGGGGGGAAATCATCGAGTTCGTCGCCCCGCCCGAGATGAAGATCACTTATGAAGACTGCCAGTTTTGTCATAACGGCCTCCTTTCGCCATGATTCCTAAGATCCATCAGCTTGCCATTTTCGCCCTCGCCGCAGGATCACCCAGCACGATGAAGTTCTGCATATCGTTTCGGGTCATCCACATCTCGACAAGCGCACGACTCCACTTCTCATTCGCTTTAACCGTCTGGTCCCTCGCGAATTCGTCTCCCTTGCTTGCTAGATCCACACTGGCTATCGCGTAGATGCTGTTGAGATTCCACCTCACGGTGGACACCCTTGCTGTTTGGCTAGGAGTCCCTGTCACTAAAGCCTCTGGGGAAATCGCACCCCCCAAGCCGCTTCTGCCGATGGCTTTCGCCTCGGGATTGGCAGCGTCAGTTCCTTCCACTGCGCGCCATGCCTGGCGCACACCGGGATAGAGAGGAGCCTCTCGATTCCCCTCCCCCGCACCTCCCGGCATACGGGACACGTACCGCGGCCGCCTAACCTTAGGGCCTCGTTCGAGACGTTCCCAATTCTTCACTTCTTCCAATGACATCGCAGTATTCAGTTTTTCGCAAGGACTACGGCGGCGACCAGTTGATTCCAGCGTTTGATGCCATACCCATAAGCTCGCTGACCCGTATATCGTATTTCTGCCGGTAAATATCATCCATCTGGTTCATGTGCGTGTTAGCCTGCGCAATCATTCGTTGAATGTGAGCCATCTCTCCAGTCTGCTGCTCGGTCGGAAGATTTGAGTATGCTCTGAGAAGTTGTTCAAGGTTGGGCAGAAGTCGATCGAGATCACGCTGAGAAGTCAATAGCGCCTTCTTTGCAAGCCAAACAAAGAAGACGAACCATGCGGCGTAGCCCAGAACCCCCAAAATCGCAGAGATCACGATAACAATGAAAAGGAAATCCATAACGACCCTCCTTCCTTTGAAATGGATATTTTTACCAGATAATGAGGCCTTATCCTCGAGAAATTCGCGGATTCCTAAAAGCCATACGGCTACAAGACAAAACTTCTCAGTGCTTTTCCAAGTGTTTGTTCCAATCGGCCCATTGTATAGGGCTGGACACGAAGCTTCTTTATTGATGGAAACAGGAAGTCAGCTGTCTTCTCCTGCCCTACCATAAGAGCCTTCCGACCCAGTGTATGCGTGATGCCTAACTCCAGCCCCACGTTCGCGTTGAAGCCCGTCAGATCGACGAGGACATGAGTGGCCCGTGCGATCTCTTCCCAGATCGAACGAATGACATTCGGCTCCGCCGCTTCGTCACCGCGAACGTATTCGACATTTGCAGCTTCGCACAGCTTCCGTGTGAATGCTGTGACTCTATCCGCCCACTCAGGTCTGAATGGTATCACGTGGAAAAGCCGCGGATTGTTAACCTCAGGATAAACTGGTGACCACCGGGGATGGACAAGTATTGTTTCACCGTCCTTCAGGTAATCAAAGAACTTCACAAGAGTCCGCTTGATCGCAAGCGGATCACTTGCTTTGCGAAGTTCAGCAAGCGCGCGGAGTGTTTGATCTACCTGAACATCTTGCTGAGGTCGTGGATACATCGAAAGGACGCATTCCAAAGTCTTGCGAGAGGCGTCTGAACGAGGTCTCGGGTACGTCCAGACCACTGACTGGTCGATTGCAGAGGCCAGCGTGACAGCGTCTTCCGCTCCGCCAGTAAGGACGACCGGATCGAGGTCAACATCGAAGGGCATGCTCTTTTCCTTTGCTACCAGTACCACAATGGGTCTACCGAGTGTCAGGGCGATGCCGAGCTCATACGTGACCGCAGCCATGTCCATGCCCTCTGTGAAGCAAAGATCGAAGATCGCCGTGATAGCCTTCTGAAGCTGTTTCCATCGGGCATTCGCATAACTTTCACCCCTAGGTTCTGCTATGACTTCAAGTCCCGAGCGGCGACAAACCGCAGCTATGAGTATTCTCCCTTTCGCAGACCCTGAATATAACACCGCATTCGTATCCGTGGGGACGTTGGCAGAACGCCAGATAGGCTTGGCTGGCATGGTGTGTACACTTGCAGAAAAATGCCTGACCGCAAGCGCAAGAGACCGGAATTCTTCCTTCTCGACGGTCATAGCGCGCGTGTTATCGGCTCCAGCCTCGTAAATTCTCCGGTCGACTCTTGAAGCGCGCACACTCAGATCAAGAGCCTCCTTGCTCTCTTCCTCACCCTTTTCCGAGCGATTCATTTCCTCCAACAGATAGCGGCGGAGCTGCCAATTGTGCTCCACGAGTTCTGCTGCCCTCGATCCATCCGGTGGCCGTGGGATTCCATGGCTGAGATAGTGGGCCATTTCAAACTTGCTTTGAATAAATTCTTTTATTCTCTGCCCTTTATTTAGAAGTTCGGGAAGGTCCTGTTCTTTGGCCGAAAGAATTCTTCCGAACTCTTCCAAGACACTGCCCAGTGACTCGAAATGATCCTCCGAGACTGCTCCACCTTCTGCTTCGGACTTCAGACGTTCAGAGAGTAAAGACCAAAATTGCCTCACTTCAGGTGTCATTTCATTTTTCCCAAGAACCTGCCTGGTCAAATCCTGCATCTGCTTCTGGATATCTGCGAAATTTTTGTTTCGCCTCTGGTTTTCAGGCAGGGTATCGATAATCGCCTGGAGCCTCCCGACCATGCCGGCGATGCCACCGCCTTGCTTCATGACCACTTGCGCCTTTTTGGCTATTTCGGTGACATCGCCCCCGGCTGCAAGGTGTTTCTCCAGGGCGGCCATATCATCTGTATTCTGCTTCACGGCATTGGCAAGAGGAGCAATTCTGAGCAGGCTCTCCACGGACTGTAATGCTGCATCAACCTGTGCGAGGTATTGGGGAGCGTCCCCTTCAAAATGGGCGCGGGCCGCTTGAAGACGACTCCTCGCTTCTTCGAGTTGATCAACATCGTTCGGATCGATTAGTCTCAGGGTATTGGCAAAGTTGAAATTGAGCTTGGCCCGCTCAAGTTCATCAGCTTGGCCTTTGAGAAGGTTTTCAGCCGTTTCGTAGGCCTTCTTCGCTTTGAGCAGCATCCCCTTTCCAAGAGCAGGTTCGAGGTCCGCGTACAGACTTCCCAGATAGCGCCAGGTCCGGCTTTGTTCGGCGGGATCAAAGTCCTTCTCCTTCATCTCTGCGGCGATCGACTCGATTTCATCCGTAGCCCAGCGCATCTCCCGCACATAGCTGTCTCCAATACGCGCCGGCCATGCCGCGTCAAGAGCCCTGTCCGCCTGCGCTATGACCCTTTCTCGATATTGTATGAGATCTTGTCCCATTGGTAACCTCCCGCATTGGGCGCCTGATGCTCCAGCATGCTAATCCTCAGGGCGCAGACTCCAGAAGCCATTCACAAGATCTTATAAATAGGGATGAATTGGTGTCTTCTGTAACATCTTGTCCCCAAGCTGATACTCCCAGAGCAGCTGTCAGGCGGTTGCTCCCTGACTTCTCAGATCAGAACCAGGGCTGAGGACATGACTACAGATTGTCTTCGTTTCAACCCCCTTCATTAGCAATCTGGCTGATCTTGGAAACTGGATTTTAGTCAGAGGTGCTGGTAAAGGCATTAGGAATGATCTTTTGCGCCTCCCCTCAGGCCAAAGCCTCAGGGAGGCAACGGTGGGGCATCTTGAGATAGGTCCACTTCATAACAAGCCCGAAAAAGGGGTGAGTGAAACTCTTATGGAAGTCGAAAGGATTCTCGCCATTTACCCTGGCGATTGCAGTTTCAATGCCGACGCTACGAAGAGGAAAGATACTGTATTAATCGGCATCGAAAACCATTCATTTACAGTCTGGCATAAGGGCATATCTTCTGTCTGTGAAATGGATCACAAGTTTTCTGTGATTTAGTCACGAAATGAGCCGCTGAAATTGTTCCGGGTCAGGAGTCTCATCCTGGGCACTGAATCAGACCCTGCCCTTCTTACCGCTGGCCGAGCCTCCGAATTTGGTGTCTCAGTCGTATTATTATAAACTTCAGCTTAGAAATGGTCTTGACCACCTCCCTCAGGCATTCACCTTAGGGAGGCAACGGTGAGGCATTTTGAGATAGGTCCACTTCATAGCGTCCTCGAAAAAGGGGTTAAGTGAACCTCGTTGGACATGGGAATTCACTAAGGATATCTAAGTATAACCCTTTAAATGTCAAGAGGATTTTCTTGGGCTATGCGAGCGATCAAAGGGCCTTAGCTTGCTGCTCCCGTGGCACCAGGAGCATTCAGTACCCTCCTCTTGTGCTATGCCGGTAGGGTAATTCAATCAGTCTGGTAGGGGCCTGGTAGGGCGCTCGCTTGGGTTCAGAACGCGAAACCGAATGAAGATAATACGCCTCTTTGAACGGGCCTCTGGAATAGCTCAGGGTGAGGTCGATGCTGTCACCTTCCTCGACCAAATGGTCGAGGTACTCGGTTTTGCCGGCGAACGGTGCCTTCAATAGCCCGAAAAGGTTTTCGCTCGACGGCCCTTTGTACCCATCCCTGAACTCGACATGGTACCGCCTGCGGGTGGCGGCGTCCTCCACGATAAGGCCTAGATTACCGTTTTTGAGCTGGTATTTGTCCACGACCTTGCCGTTCACATACTCGGTCCGGAATAGGTCCAAGACTGACATTGCGCCAGGGGCAAAAGGGGCGCATCTATAAATACTTTTCGGTGCAAACCCCCTCCCGGGGGTCGTCCTGGACAGATCAATCTCGGGAAAAGGCCCTCACTGGGTTCGTGCCCGCTCATCAACCCCTGCTCATGCGAACCCCTTAGGACCCTGAGACCAACCCCTGCACGTGGTTGGTCTCAGAAGAAGACACAACCCGGAGGTGGCAGCATGGAGCAGGAAGAAGTGGTCATTGATGAATTAATCCCCGATGAGGAGCGAATTGAGCCCTTCGACTGGGAAGACTACCTGTATGAGTCATGGCTGGAAGAGCATCTGCAAAAGAAGAAAAGAAAGCTCGGTGAAGCTGGAGCTTAAATCAACGTGGTGGTCAAAATCGGAACGAGAGCCATCATCTCAATCAACGGCAAGCCGATGCTCGCCACACACTGGGACGGATACCCCACTTCGCTCGGCCGTGACTTCCTAAACTGCGACAAATCCCTCAAAGCGGTGATTGAGGTCGCCAAAGCGCACACCATCGACGCAGCCGACCCCGAAATCCTTGATGCGCTGAACCGAGAACGAGTCGAACAACTGGCCGAAAAACACCAGCTTCCAGTGCAGGAAATCAAAGCCGGGAAGCGGCGCGGGAACGTCATCTCTGCGGATGATTATGAAATCGCTGACATCGGCCTCCACAGAGATCTGGTCGAATTCCAGTATGACATCCGTGGCACCGCAGTCTTTTTCAGAAAACTCAATGGCTGGTGGCCGGAGTCACTGAGAAATGCTGGCGAATTCAGGCTCCTCACCCCAAAGGTGGTTGCCGGCAGACGGGCGGAATAATCAGCCCGCTATCATCATGCTATCTTGTAAAGCCCCTTAGCGACCCTCTTGATCTTGCCCTTCTTGGACAGTTCCCAAACAATGCTTCTCACCCTCTGGCCGTCAAATCCTGTCCTGGCTCTGAGCGCAGCTGTATCCATTCCATTCTTCCTCGCCTTGATGAGCGCCATGATTCAACCTTTGCCTTCATCTGGTACTTCTGTTAACGATATTAAGGAGTAACTGGATTCAAGTACATCGGACCTGTACCCCAAGAATTCACGCCCATGCCGAGTGCATGCATTCCGCTCCAGCTGACACGCGCCTGCAAGCTGTTTGGTGTTTTGGGGTTTCATGTAGGACCCGTCTGGTGTAAGCCTCCGCGTTAGCGTTTTGAAGACAGGCTAAATCAGGAGGTTTTTAGAAAATCAATTAAGGGGATGATTTCCGCTTCCCCGTGATACCGTAAACCAAACGCTCCAGAGGGTCGGGGTCCTCCTTACGAAAGTCGACCCATGTCATGCCATTAAGGAAGATCGGAAGCTTGGGAACTCTCTTGGTCCCCATAAGAATCACAGGGATGACTGGACATTGCCGCTTCACGAATTGTTGGATGAAGGCCTCCTGTTCCATGTCCTGCCAGGGGCCAATACCCTTTGCTCCTACAAACACAGCTGCTGCTTTAATCTTCTTGATTTGTTTCTGTAAGGCTTTTTGCCAGGGGAGTCCTGGGCGTAGCTCCCACTCATCCAGCCAGGGCAGAATCCCCCTTGCCTTTAGCCGGTTGGCAATCTCCTTGACGGCATCTCGGTCGGCACTGTTGTAGCTGAGAAAGACGTCAAATTCGCCCGTAGCTCCATCTGCTAAAGTTTCGCCCAATAGCATCTCGACCATGGTTAATGGGTTTCTGACGGCCGCCTTCGGAATCGCATTGGCCAGGTTCCGCAACTTGTGCACTTGTTCGCGGGTGAGCAGATTGCGCGTCTCCTGTTCTTGCAACCAGCGGTCGAAACCAATGGTCTCCCGCGTCCCGGCGACAATGTTGTCGATCACCCACCAGACGAAACCACGGGATACGGCTTGCCAGTATGCCTCATTCCACGCAGCCACGCCAGCGAAGCTGTTGTTTGGATCGCGCTGGCTGGCCATGCCCGCTTCCAGTAACTCTTTTAGTTGTAGGCTGTACCGATCCAGGCCAGCGAGGTCGTCGGCATGGAATCGCGGGCCTTCTACGCTGCCTTTCATTTCTCCGAGAGCAAGCACAACGAGTGCAATCTGCTCTGTCGACGAAAGGTGTCGCCAATAGTCGTCAAAGTGAGCCGCGGCCCAGTTTTGAAAGAGTTTGCTTGCGGCCAGATAACGCGCCTGGCCTGTCTTCCCTTCGACTGCAGCATCGAACACCCCGGCCGCAGCGGTCTGGACCAGGAAGGGATGACAGCCAGCGAGGGTATGGATGAAAGTGAAGTCGTCGTCAGTGAATTCCACATCGCTGTCCGTGAGGGCCTTCTCAATCAAGATACGACATTCATCCACTAACAGGGGCCGCAGGCGGACCTCGGTGAAATAATTGAAGAAGGGTGAGCCGGAGGGGTTCAGCGCTTGGCTAAGGCGATTTATGACTGCGACTGGCAGGCGACTGGCAGTGATCACTGCAAGACTCTCGGTTTGTGTAGCCATGGAACGAAGTGAGCCAAAGAACTCGGTGTTGGCCTTAAAGTGGGGATGATTTAAGAGCACATCAAATTCATCAATGGCGAGCATAATGCGCTGGCCACTTCGGGCTAACAGGTTCAGTAAGGCTTTTAGCTTATCAGGGCTGAATCGGCTGGCTCCGACCTCATCCCATTGTCGCACCACGGCATCATCCGAGATAGCTTTCGGCAGGTCTGCAAGAGCCTGGCGCCAGAAATCGGAAGCTGTACTGTTAGAAGAGAGCATGTGGCAATCCGTGACGGTAACGAAGAGCCTGACCGCCTCCTCACCAAGCCACTCAAAACGCCTTTTCTTATCTGCGACGTAGTTAAGCAGCGACGACTTGCCGATGTGGGGCTCACCGACAATAGCTGTGCTCTCCCCGTTTTTCAAGCGCGAGAATACCGTCCGTATTGCATCCTGCCGACCAATAAAGCGCGATGGTGGGACGGGTTTACCATAGAGGAAGGGGTTTAACGGAAGCATCTCTGGCTCTCCTATTCAAAGAGGAACTGTATAGCCGGGTAGTCCTGTTACGAGTCGCCAATACTGCAACCGGCGAGCTATCGGTTTGAGCAGGCATGGGTTTGTGATTCTTAAGCAGCGAAACCAGTACCACACCCATACCTGCTCCACTGACAGCTACTCCTATCGCCAAAAATCCAGCCCACCAGACAGAGCAACCATTGTAAATTTGTTCGAAAGGAAAGAACAGGTTCGAATCCTATGGCCATGATCCTGCCAATACCGTCTAGACTTGCAAGCGCTGTCTAGAAGCTAAACCCTCCAGCTTCTTGTTCGATCTCGCTTGCTGCTAAGAAAGCTGACGCGCTCTCCAAAGAGGTCCTTTTTGAACCAAGGTATCTCGTTGCTCCATTGAGTCCGCTCATACGCTGTCGGTTTCGCTTCCGCAACTATTCGATCCCTTCATTGCGCTTTATGGAATAAATATTCGCCAGGGGTCCAAGAGCTCAAGGGATAATGGCAGCAGACCTGGAGAGGCGGAAACCGACGATGCCGAAGCGGGAGTCGGGCCTGTCGCCCAGGCGCTTGGCCGACCGGCAGATTAGAGCGTGGTTACCCCAGCCGCCGCCGCGCAACACGCGGCTAGAGCCTCTAGGATTATCGATCCAGGCCGAGCCATCATCCGGTGCACCATTGTAACTCTCGTGCCAGTCGTCCTCCACCCACTCCCAGACATTGCCGTGCATGTCGTATAAACCCCAGGCATTGGGCTTCCTAGTCGCAACACTGTGAGTCTCACTTTCGGAATTACCAGAGTACCAGGCATATTCGCCAAGTTTGGTGGCATCGTCTCCAAATGAATATTCGGTGTTCGTCCTCGCCCGGCACGCGTATTCCCACTCCGCCTCTGTGGGGAGGCGGTACGCTTTCGTCTTTTCAAACTCATTAAGTTTTTCGATAAACCCTTGAACATAATTCCAGGAAACGTTCTCCACCGGGCAGTCATCTCCGCATTGATTAAATCGCGAGGGGTTATCCCCCATCACCTTCTTCCACTGCCCCTGGCTGACTTCTGTCGTTTGAAGGCAAAAGGATTGAGATATGTTGACATTATGCAAAGGTTTCTCATAAATATCGCCGCCTTCGTCGCCCATCGTAAATGCCCCGGCTGGTATAATAACAAACTCCATTCCGATGCTATTCGTAAATGCCTGTTGCGTTGAAGCCCCAGTTCGTTTCTGGTCATTTCTTGCGAGATCTGCTTCGATCTCCTTTCGCTCAGTATTTAGTTGGTAGTTAGCGCTAACCAGCTGATCGGCAACATCTTTGTAGTCCGGACGAAGATAGATCACATCGGCAAAGGCTCGTTGAGCCTCGGCCCACTTCCTCTGCTGCATTGCCCCAAGGCCTTCGGCATAGCGGCGGGCCATAGTCTGCTCTCGCTCTACTCGCGCCAGCCCCTTAGAATAGCGTTTATCATCCGGATTCAACTCGATCAGACGGCGGAATACATCGGCGGCCTTGTCCCACTCCTCACGCTTGAGCAACAGTTTCACTTCTTCAACCAATGCTTCCACGGCGCGCTTGCGCTGCACGCCCAAGACTGCGGCGACCTTCTGGTCTGCCCCGACTTGGCGATACGCTGCAATAGCTCCATCAAAGTCATTGTTCTGGAGAGCTCTATCTCCGCGCGCAACAAGAATGACCTGGCGCCGGTCGCGGGCGACCTGCTCAGTGGGAGAGATTTCAAGCACGCGGGCATAGATGCTCAGACCATCATCTTCCCGCCCGACCTTCTCCACCGTCTCCCCCTGAGCCAAAAGAGCTCGCACTAGCGGATACCGGGCGCCATCTGGGTCGTAGCGAAAGGCCTCTTCCAGCTGTTGGACCGCTGCGTCGACCGCGCCTTGTTCCCTTAGTGCCTCACCCAGCAGCAAGCGAGCCTTCAAGTGGTTTGGGTTGACCTGCAACGCGGCTTGCAGCGGGGCAAGAGCCTCGTTCAGTTGGCCCAAGCGATAAAAGGTGTGGCCCAGCTGGTACTGCTGCTCAGCAATGGGGTTGACCCGGTCCAGCTCGTCCTTGACCTTCGGCAATGGCTTGCGCTCGGCGACCCAACGACGCATCAGCTCAATGAAGAAACTATAACCGCCATCGGCACGGCGCAGCATTTCCCAGTCGATCAGGGTCTTGGGGGCCAGCTCAAGTTCCCGGATTAGGATGCGTATTCCGTGGCGCTGCAGAATGCTCGCCAACTCGTCCTCGGTGATGAGAGGCTTATCGAAGGTTGCGCCGGCAACAGCCGAGAAGATGACCCGCTCGGCCGGGGGGAGGCCGCCCCAGACCCACTCGAAGAAATTCTCGCCCGCTTCCATTGTCTTGGGAATGACCGCATCGACATCGGCCACGTCGACTGCCGGCGTGTCCAGTGGGGCGGCGGCATAAGCACGGTCAAAGATCAGTTGGCACATCAACTGAAGATAGAGGGGATGTTTTGCGGTTAAGCTCAGCAGGCGGTCTATAGCCGGTTCGGTGAAGTGCAAGCTGCCGTCACGCACGGCCAGCCCGATAAGCTGGCGAGCGCTTTCGTCGTCGAGCACCGAGATGCGTTTATGGCGCGCGGCTTTAAAGGCCGCCATGAACTCTTGCGCTAGGTCTTCGACTTTGCGCCCCACGACGAAGATAAAGGCCAAGCGCGGCTGGCTTTCCATCAAGCGGCGCAGGTAAGGGAAGAAGGTACGCGCGGCTGCCGTGGGATCCAGTTTTTCCTCTGCAGTCACATCGAGGACATCAAACTCATCAAGCAGGAAGATCGGTCTAAAACCTGTCCCAAGGCTCTGATACAATATGGGCAAAAACTTCTCTTGGAAGTACTCTCCAGTGGGTGTGAAGTCCTCTTTCCTGGGCGGGGGCAGGCCAGCCTCTGTAGTGATGGTCGCTGCCAATTCATATAGCACAGTGCCCAAGGGTTTGCGTGCTTGGTCCATCAGGTCAAAATAGACCGGGCGGAATGGGGGTGAAGGAAGGCGACGGCGAAGTTGCAACAGAATCGAAGTCTTGCCGATACGTCGCTGACCAAAGAGGACGATGGCATTCTGGTCTTGTGAAGATAGGACGTCTTGGACCATTCGAAAGACGTCCTCGCGGCCGAAAAAACCGCGCTCGTCCCCGAGGGCCTTGCCAGCTATATAGGGATTCCGAGGTGGAAGCTTAGGCGGCATAAGAGTCCCCTCCACTCGTGGGCGGAACAAGATGGCTCTATTAGCCACCGATATTTTGGAATAATACCATCCTTCCTTCTTAAAAGCAATCCTACGCGAACAATCGCTCAGCCGATGGCTTGCGGCGTGCCCTCTAGGGAATTGATGAATTCAGTTTTTCGGCTTCGGACGATATGGGAGTTCGCTTTGTGGGTCAAGTTTAAAACCAATCCCTCTGGAAACCAATCCATCAGGTTGAGCAAGTTTATTCATCGCCAGTATGGGTCAATCGTAAGAAAAGTTACCTGCATTGGGGTTGGTACCGTTCACTCTCAGCTCGCTCCATCGGACAGAGGCCCTTATCAACTCGCCTTGACTTAGAGCAGCCTGTCACTCCCCCGAAGCGGTACCCGCTCCGTGTCTCTTGGAAAAACACGGAGCGTGATTTGAATGGAAACAAAACCTGCATCGAAGCGACAGCTGGCCTACATCAGGCGGCTGCAAACTGTGGTCGGCGAAACGGAGCCGGAGATAACCGAGGAGATGAGCGTCTCGGAAGCGTCTGAGATAATAAGCGAGCTCATCTCAAGAGCGCGGCATAACGGGGTTGCCGTTCAAAGGCAGATAAACGAGCCTCGGCTCGGCATGGCCATGAAGGAATGCTTTCGCCAGTGGACAGCCCTTGGCAGAAGCATCCATGACGAGCGCAGAAAGGCGTTCATCGACTACACTATCGACACCTACAATCTCTTCACCGAGATTGCCGAGAAGCTCGGACAGGCGCAGTGACGGGAACCTCACCGGTTCCCCTTTTTTTCAAGGCCCAGATTGAAGCCTCAAGGAGCGTGATAAGCATGAGCAAAGCTCAACC
>Ga0113563_10001359_pt1 | contig 13797 bp, 13 predicted proteins | sample Mud3Dept3metaG_FD_80117 | JGI IMG/M metagenome (GOLD analysis project Ga0113563, IMG submission 80117) | Freshwater wetland microbial communities from Ohio, USA, analyzing the effect of biotic and abiotic controls - Mud 3 Core 4 Depth 3... | ecosystem: Environmental > Aquatic > Freshwater >...
CGTGTTCTGTTTTGCAAAATTGCTGCGCTATGTTCGTTAGCGCACGGAATCCGCTGCCGCTTTTGTTTAATCTCGCAAAATGGTGCTGACGAAACATCGTGTCGCGCCAGATGATCCAAGTCAGTACACAATTTCCCCTATTCACATGAAAGGTCTCATCATGAAATATTCAATGCTCTTCGTAGCGCTCGTAGCGGTGTTTGGTTTGAGCGCTTGTGAAAAACCAACCGTGGTAAATGTTCCGCCCTCTACCGTGCCCGGTCCTGCCGGACCACAAGGCGCAGCGGGCACGCAAGGCAATACCGGCACCCAAGGTGCGACGGGCACCCAAGGCGCAACCGGCACCCAAGGCGATACCGGCACCCAAGGTGCGACGGGTTTCCAAGGCGACACGGGCAAAACCGGCGCGACAGGCACCCAAGGCGATACCGGTAAAACCGGCGGCGATACCATCGTGATTGTTCCGGCACCGGCTCAATAAACGCCGATCGGTATCCAGATTCGCCGGCCGGACATCTGATCGGCGAGGCATCTGGCCCGCTCGCGTAGGCTTTCCCATCTTCTTCCCTCTCCGCGGATAGTCAAAGCGCGGATTTGCCCTCGGAATTTCGAGGGCTTTTTTTGTTCCGCACACCGCAAAAATCTCCCCGTCAGGGACGACCGCTTTTGGGGTGCGCGTCATTGAGGTTTCCATTGATTTAAGAACGCCGATAAAATATTCATGGAATACTTTTGGGAGGGTGTATGCAAAGATTTACCGCCGTCGATTTCCAAACTACTGCCTGCGCGAACTCGCCATGGTTAGAACCTTAATCCGGCGCATTGTCGACAGTGTTGCCGGGGGTCAGAAGTATCATCTAAAACTTGTCTTTTCCGACAACAGCACCTACCACAGCACGCGCCTTGGCGAGCCGGACGTCACGATCGTTTTCCGCAATCGCGCCGCGGAATGGCGCATGGCATGCGGCGGCATGTTTGAATTTGTCGAGTCGTACTTCAACGGCGATGTCGATATCGTCGGTGAGCAAGGCTTACGCAGGCTGATCAATATCGGCTTTCGCAAACCGTTCGGACGATTCGAACACCCGCTAACCCTGGCCAAGCGCCGCTGGCTCGAATGGCGGCAAAACAATAAGGATCTCGCGCAGGCAAAACGCAATGCCACCTTCCACTATGGCCTGCCAACCGAATTCTTTCATCTCGTGCTGGGGGATAGCTATGGCTACAGCGAGGGATTTTGGAAGGAAGATACGCACACCTTGGAGGAGGCGCAGCACAACAACTTCGACCTCATCTGCCAGAAGCTTCAACTCAGCCCCGGCGACAGGCTGGTTGAAGTCGGCCCCGGCTGGGGATACCTGTCGATGCTTGCGGCGGAGAAATACGGCGCCGAGGTGACCAGCTACGGACTGGTGCCGAGCCAAAACGAGGCGATGCGCAGGCTGATGCAAGCCCGCGACTTCCACGGCAAGCTCAATCTGGTAGAGAAAGATCATCGCGAGCTGGCCAACGAACCCTCCGGCTACGACCGTTTCGTCTCGGTCGGCGTGCATGAGCACGCGGGACGGGATTGCAACGAGGAATGGATCCGCAGCATTGCCATCGCTCTGCGTCCCGGCGGCATCGGCCTGATTTCCGCGACCTTCAACATGAAAAAACGGCCCACCAATTACGCGACGATCAAGCATATCTTTCCCGGCGGCTTCATTCCCAGCCTCGCGGAGACGCTGATCCTCATGGAGCAATACGGCCTGAATGTGCGAGAGATCGAGAACCGCTCCTATCACTACCACCGCTGCGTGGAACGCTGGCTGAAAAATTTCGAGCTGCACTGGCCGCAGATTCAAGCGCTCGACCCTGCGCGCTTCGACGAAAAATTCCGCCGGGCATGGCTGTTCTATTTGGCGGGCGCCGCCGAAACCTTCGAGGCCGCCCGCGAGATCATCAATTGCTACCACATCTCATTCGCTAAGGGACATTTCGGGCGCAAGAGCCGATCCACGCCCATTGACCGTTTGCGCTGATCGGGCAAATTTCCCTAAGCCGCAAAATCCTGTACGATCATCGCCTAGCGACGATGCGGGTTTGGCCTGCCTCGATCTGCGGAACGAAGCCGGGGAATGGCAGCGTGGTTCCCTTTGGAGCAGGTGGTTTTTCGTTCTGAATAACAACAAAACACCGCATTCAATTTGGAGTTCTAGATATGCCTGACAAAGCGAAGGTTTATGGTTCCATCGGGCAGGAGGCGAAAGCCGCGGCGCCCGTCAGCAAACCCTGCATCATGCTGATCTTCGGCGCTTCGGGCGATTTGACCAAGCGTCTGCTGGTGCCTTCCCTGTACAACCTGGCCTGCGACGGCTTGCTGTCGGACAATTTCGCGGTGCTGGGCTGCGCCAATACCGAAATGAGCAGCGAGGACTTCCGCGCGCGCATGAGCGGCGAGGAAGATGGCATCAAGAAATTCCACACGCGCAAGGAATTCGATCAGGAAGTGTGGGACAAGCTGGTCAGCCGTTTCCATTACCAACCCTGCGGCTTCGATGACAAGGACGCCTATGCGCGCGTAAAGGAGACCGTGGCCAAGCTCGACGCGCAATATCAGACCGGCGGCAATGTGCTGTTTTATTTCGCCACCGCGCCCAGTTTCTTCGGCATGATCTGTGACAACCTGTATTACGCCGGCTTCCGCGACGGCCCGGGCTGGAAGCGCATCATCGTCGAAAAGCCCTTCGGCAAGGATGTCAAATCCGCGCTCAAGCTGAACCAGGAATTGCTGGCGCACTGGGACGAGGAGCAGATCTACCGCGTCGATCATTACCTCGGCAAGGAGACGGTGCAGAACCTGCTGGCGTTTCGCTTCTCCAACGGCATGTTCGAGCCGCTGTGGAACAAGAACTACATCGACAACATCCAGTTCAACGTGTGCGAGGTGGTCGACGTGCAAGGGCGCGGCGGCTATTACGATACCTCCGGCGTGCTGCGCGACATGATGCAGAACCACATGTTCCAGATGCTGGCCTATCTGTGCATGGAGCCGCCGGCCTCGTTTGCCTCGGACGCCATCCGCAACGAAAAATCCAAGGTGCTGCAATCGGTGCGCGTGTACGACAAGGACGAAGTGCCGCAGTACGCGGTGCGCGGGCAATACGGTCCGTCGTACGACGACGCCGGCAATGTCGACAAGCCGGGCTATCGCGAAGAGAAGGGCGTCAGTCCCGAATCCAACACCGAAACCTTTGCCGCGGCAAAACTGTATATCGATAACTGGCGCTGGGAAGGCGTGCCGATTTATTTGCGCTCGGGCAAGGGCCTGTGGAAGCGCAGTACGGAGATCGTGGTCGAGTTCAAAAAGGCCCCGGGCGCAATCTTCAAGGGCACCACGGTGGACAAGGTAGCGCCCAACCGTCTGGTGTTCCAGATCCAGCCGTACCAGGGCATCGAATTGATTTTCCAGGCCAAGGTGCCCGGCCCGACCATGGCGCTGCAAAAAGTGGACATGCACTTCAGCTATGGCGACGCCTTCAAGGCCTCGCGCTACACTGGCTACGAAGTGATGATCTACTCCTGCACCCACGGCGACGGCACCTTGTTCTCGCGCGGCGACCTGGTCGAGGCGGCATGGCAAATTGCGCAACCGCTATTGGATCATTGGGAATCGACCAAGGCCGAAGGTTTCCCCAATTACACGCGCGGCTCCTGGGGGCCGCGTGCCGCCAGCGAATTGATCGAACGCGACGGCCGCCATTGGTTCGAGGTCATCACGCCGGACGTGCTGGAGCGCTCGCCCTTGTTCAAGGGCGCCGATCCGCTCTTGCTGAATTCGGTGGTGCTGGCGCTGCGCTCGCATGATGTGGCGCAGGACGAAGTGATCATTCGGCGCGGCGACATCGCCGGCGAGATGTACCTCATCTGTCGCGGCGAAGTCGAAGTGCTCGACACCAACGGCAAGGTGCTCAAGACCCTCAAGGACGGCGACTTCTTCGGCGAGATCGGCCTCTTGATGGCCACGCCGCGCACCGCCACGGTCAAGGCGAAAACCCTGTGCGACTTGTTCGTGCTGGAAAAGAGCGACTTCAGCCGCATCCTGCAAGACTATCCGCAGTTCGCCGAAGGGCTTATGAAGGTCGCGCAGGAGCGCTACAACATCACGGTGTCGGCGGAGCAGTTGATGGCGAAGGGCTGATTTGGAATGCGGGGGTATGGAATCAACTAAGAAACGCAGCTCCACACAGAAGCGCCCGCATCCTTGCCGGCAATCACAGGCAGCCATTCCTACAAAATGTTGGTATTGACATATATGTATAACATGCATATATTTAATAATGCGCATCCAATTTGACCCGGCCAAGGCGGCAGCCAATGTGAAGAAGCATGGCGTGTCATTCGCGGATGTCGAGGGTGTGTTTTACGATGCGCTGGCCATTCATCGTGAGGACCCGGATGCGCTTGGCGAGGCACGCTTTGTGGCGCTTGGGATAGGCAGCACGGGTGAAATTCTGGTGGTAGTTTATACAATGCGGGGCGATGTGATTCGGATCATTTCGGCTCGCCGCGCAACGCGTCGTGAGGTGAAAACTTATGAAGGCTGAGTACGATTTTACAAAAGGCAAACGGGGCGCTTTGATTCCGGCAACCGGGAAGACACGTATCACGATTTACATCGATGATACCGTGCTCGATACATTCCGCAGTCGCGCCGAGCAAGCCGGCGTGGGATATCAAACACTCATGAACGAGGCGCTCAAGGCGCATCTCGCGGCAAACGCGGATAAACCCGTCACCGAGGCGGTGCTGCGCAAGGTCATCCGCGAGGAGATTGTGGAGCATGACAGTCCTTCACCGGATCCAGGTGGTCGCGGCGCGAAGCGTCGGGTGGCGTGAATGGATATAAGTCATGCCGGTGGACTTAAAACCAATCCGCACGAAGAAAGACTACCAAGCCGCACTGGCCGAAGCGGAACGTTTATGGGATGCTCCAGCGAAGTCGGCGCTGGCTGATCGGTTGGATTTGCTGGTCATGCTCATCGAAGATTATGAGCGCCAGCACTACCGGATAGCTGATCCCGATCCCATTGAATTTTTGCTGCATATCATGGAAAGCCGGGGGCTGACCCGTAAGGAGTTGGAGCCTTACGTCGGACCGCGTGGCCGGGTGTCGGATATATTGAATCGTAATCGGCCGTTGACTTTGGACATGATCCGCCGTTTGGCGGATGGACTGAAGCTACCGGCAGAAGTGCTGATTCGACCCTATGAATTGCGCAAGCAGACCGCTTGATTGTTTGAAATTGTTGCAATACAAGATGTGCCCCAGGCGCTGCGTTGCCACGGTCAAGGCGAAAACGCTGTGCGACTTGTTCGTGCTGGAGAAGAGCGACTTCAGCCGCATCCTGCAAGACTACCCGCGGGCTGATGAAGGTCGCACTGGAGCGCTACAACATCACGGTGTCGGCTGAACAGTTGATGTCAAAAGACTAACCCAAACTTCCTGCTTCTTTATCGCAAACTTAATAACTTTGCGCAACGGGATGGCGGAAGCTACCCCGGGCGTTGAGGTGCGTTTGCGCATTTCAAACTGGCCGCGGCAACTTGGGTCGTTAAGATAAACCGGCTGTAATGCTTGCGTACGATTTAGTCGACATGAAATATGTCGATGGTGTAGGCTGCGCAGCAGCTTAATCGATTCATGATTCATAACAAGAGCCGTGCAAGTTAGGCTGGAGCAGATGCACATAAATAAAACAGAGAAGATGGCATTCCTATAACGTTGAGGAGGAAAACCGATGTCTCAGATTACGGAGTCACTGTCCTTATTTTTGCCGCACTACCACCATAGCCATACGCAGTACGACAGTAAATATCATGCCTTGTGGCAATTCATGCATGCAGAACCACGTCCGGTTTTTACGCTGACGGTTTTGCAGGAAATTCTGGATGTGCAAGCACGCGTCAAACGCTACCTGTCCGAGCAGGCAGGCCAGGCAGACGATGTCCGCTATTTGATTCTCGCATCTTCTGTTCCGGACGTATTTTCCCTGGGCGGGGATCTTGCGCTGTTTGCCGATTTGATCCGCAATCAAGATCGGGAGCATTTGCTGGCTTATGGTCAGCTTTGCGTGGAGTGCGTGTTCAACAACCATACGCATCTGGGCATCCCGCATCTGACCACCATCGCGCTGGTGCAGGGCAGCGCCCTGGGCGGCGGCTTTGAAGCGGCGCTGTCTAGCAATGTATTGGTTGCCGAGCGCAGCGCATCCATGGGCTTGCCGGAGATTCTGTTCAACCTGTTCCCGGGCATGGGGGCCTATAGCCTGCTGGCGCGACGTCTCGACATGGTACGCGCCGAGCGGTTCATGTCCAGCGGCCGTCAATACGGCGCCGAGGAACTCTACGAAATGGGCATCGTGGATGTGCTTGCCGAAGACGGGCAAGGCGTGCACGCGGTCAACCAGTTCATGCGCAAGCATGCGCGATCGAGCAACGGCTTGCAAGCCATCCGCCAGGTGCGGGAGCGCTTGGCGCCCTTGCTCATGCAGGAACTGCAGGATGTGGTGACGATCTGGGTGGATGCGGCGTTGCGCCTCACCGACCGCGATCTGCGCACCATGGGACGACTCGTGGCGGCACAACGACGCCTAACGCAGCGCCAGGAAGAGGACACGTTGTCGTCAGAAGAATTCATGCAAGAGCGAGCGTGCGCCTGATCGTTGAAACAACAACCGATGAACAGTTTGAAGTGCGAAGATGCTGGGCCACATCGTGTAATGTGACATTTTTGGATTAACTGCTCGAACCAGCCAGCCGCGCCGCAGCTACCGCCGAGCCCAGCAGGCCGACGTTGGCGTTGATCACTACCTGCACCGGCATGGCCTTCAACAGGCCCTGCATGCGCTCTTCCTTGTTCAGGAAGCCTTGCATGAAGGTGCCGTCTTTCAGTTTTTCGATGAGCTTGGGCGCCACGCCGCCCGCCACAAACACGCCGCCGGTGGCCAGTCCCGTCAGCGCCAAATTGCCGACCTGCGCGCCGTACAAGCTGACGACTAAATCCAAGGCCTGCACCGCGACCGGGTCGGTTTTGGCCAAGCCGAAGCGGCCGATCACGGCGGCGGCATCTTCGGTTTTAAACGCCTCTTGCATCGCGGCGGTCACTTCGCCGCGCTGCGTCGCCACCAGGAAATCGAAAATATTCACCAGGCCGCGGCCGGAGACGGCGCGTTCCCAAGAGGCCCAGTGATAGCGCTGGCGCAAATAAATCATCAGTTCGTCCTCGACCTCGTTGGTCGGCGCGAAATTCGCATGCCCGCCTTCGGAGGCCACCACTTCGTAGTGATCGTCTTGCCATACCAATAAGGCCTGACCGAGCCCGGTGCCGGCGCCGATGATGACGCGCGTGCCACGCTCCACCGCCGTGCCGGTTTGCAGCGTCACGATGTCCTGCGGTTGCAAGGCTTCGATGCCATAGCCCACCGACTGAAAATCGTTGATCAGGCGCACGCGCGGAATGCCCAGGTCTTTTTCCATCTCGTCCGCGTTGAGCACCCAGGGCAGGTTGGTGGTCTTGGCGGTGCGCCCGCTGACCGGGCCGGCGATGCCGAAGCAGGCCGCGTCCACCCGGCATTTAAGCTGGGTCGCCGCTTCCTGCAGAAACTCCTGGGTCATGGCGGTCAGCGATGGATAGTCGGCGCTGACGTAGCGTTTTTCAAACAAGACATTGAAGCTGTGGTCGCTCGGTTCGGATAACTGCAACAGGGTTTTGGTACCGCCAATATCGCCGGCTAGAATTGCCATGTTTTTCTCCCTCGGATTTATTTGAGTGATAAGTGCTGTCCACGAAAGACACGAAATGCACGAAAATGCCTTCCCTGTTAAGTCAGAGACGACGCCTTCAGGCCTGTTATTTCGTGGCTTTCGTGCTTTTCGTGGACGGCGCTTTTCTCCATCAACGCCGCCACTCATCGATCAGCGAGGCCACCAGCGCCGTCCAACCGGTCTGGTGCGAGGCGCCCAGGCCCTTGCCGGTGTCGCCGTCGAAGTATTCGCTGAAGGTGATGTAGTCGCGCCAATGCGGGTCGTCCTGGAATTTCGCGATGTCGCCGAACACCGGGCGCTTGCCCTGCGCGTTGCGCGTGAATATCGAGATCATGGAATCCGCCATGTATTTCGCGATCTCGCCGGTAGTGGCTTTTTTGCCATCCGCGCCGTCGATTTTCAAGGTGTCGCCATAGGCCTTGTCCAGCTTGCGCAAGGACTCGATCATGAGGAAGGTGGTGGGGAACCAGATCGGTCCGCGCCAATTGGAGTTGCCGCCCTTGATCTTGCAGTCGGCTTCGGCCGGTTCGTAGCGCACCACGTTATGCCCCATGCTGAACGGGTGTTCCTGATGGAACTTGGACATACTGCGCAAACCGAAATCGGAGCGGAATTCCTGCGGGTCCCACACGCGCTGCAAGATGCGCTGCAATTGCGTCGGCGAAACGATGGTCAGCATCAAGGTTTTTTCGTCGTCGCGTTCCAGGGTGTTGACGCATTGCGCGACGATGTCCTGACGATGATCCACGAACCAATGCAGGTTGGTGGCGAATTCGGCGAACGGCTTGACCCATTCCTCGCCCAGGCGCTCCACCGCGAACAAGGGAATCAAGCCAACCAAGGAGCGCACGCGCAGCTTCTCGTAATGGCCGTTGGGATAGCGCAGCACATCGTAGAAGAAGCCGTCGTTCTCGTCCCATAAATTATGGTCGCCGTGCGAACCCATGCGCTTCATGGCCGCGCCGACATACACATAGTGCTGGAAGAACTTGGTGGCCATGCCCTCGTACACCGGGTTGGTCTTGGCCAGCTCCAGTGCGATGCGCATCAGGTTCTGGCAGAACATGCCCATCCAGCCGGTGGCATCGGATTGCTCCAGCACCGCGCCGCCGGGGAGTTTTTCCGAGCGGTCGAACAGCGTGATGTTGTCCAGGCCGAGGAAGCCGCCTTCGAACACATTATTGCCGGCGCGATCGACCTTATTGATCCACCAGGCGAAGTTGATCAGCAGCTTGTGAAAACATTTTTCCAGGAAGGCGAAATCGCCCACGCCGGAGCGCTTGCGATCCATGTTATACACGCGCCACACCGCCCAAGCATGCACCGGCGGATTGAGGTCGGAAAACTCCCATTCATAAGCGGGGATCTGCCCGTTCGGATGCTGGAACTGCTCGAACAGCATCATCAACAATTGCTCCTTGGCGAATTCCGGATCGATCAGCGCGATGGGCACGGTGTGGAACGCCAAGTCCCAGGCGGCGAACCACGGGTACTCCCATTTGTCCGGCATCGACAAGATGCGCATCGAATTCAGATGGCGCCAGTGCTGGTTGCGGATGCCGTGGCGCGAGGCCGGCGGCGGGGCATTTTTGTTGTCGCCCTCGAGCCATTTTTGCACGTCGAAAATATAGTTCTGCTTGCCCCACATCAGGCCGGCGAAGGCCTGGCGCTGCACCATGCATTCGTCCGCACTGGCTTTGGGCGGATGGATCGATGCGTAGAACTCGTCCGCTTCCTGCTTGCGCTGCGCGATGATGGCGTCGACCTCGGCCAGCGGATCGGCCAGCGTGTCCTTGGTCAGGCGTAAACGAATGCTGATCTTGCCGCCGGCCGGCACGGTGCGCTGGTAATGCAAACAGGCCTTGGTGCCGCGCTGCTGCGGATTGACGCAGTCCTCGCCGTGGATGATGTGGCGATGAAACGCGTCCTTCACATAGCGTTGGCCGTCGTCTGCTTCCGCGCCATAGAGCCGCGCGCGGTTGGTCTCGTTGTCGGTGAACAACAGTGCGCCGTCGCGCCCGCCGTATAAGCGGCGCGGCCCCAGCGTGTACTTGAAGGGCAGGTTGCTCAGGCCGGTGGCGTTGCTGTCGTCCGCCAGCAGGCACACGGCTTTGGCGTTACCGGTTTGCGCGGCAATGCTGGGCGCGACCTCGGGCGTCTCGCCCCAGCTCCAAATATTGCGGAACCACAGATTGGGAATGATGTGCAGCGGTGCGTCTTCCGGCCCGCGATTGTGCACATCGATGCGGATGCAAATATCGTCCGGCCCGGCCTTGGCGTATTCCATGAACACATCGAAATAACGGTCTTGCTCGAACACGCCGGTGTCGAGCAACTCATACTCCGCGCCGCGGCCGCCGCGCGCGCGGTTCTCGTCGATCAACTGCTGGTAGGGAAATTCCGCCTGCGGATACTTGTACAAATAGCGCATATAGCTATGCGTCGGCGTGCTGTCCAGGTAGTAGTAATAGTCCTTCGGGTCTTCGCCGTGGTTGCCCTCGTGCGGCGTCAGGCCGTAGATGCGTTCTTTCAGAATCGGGTCGCGGCCATTCCACAGCGCCAGACCGAAGCACAGCAACTGATAACGATCGGAAAAACCGCCGATGCCGTCCTCGCCCCAGCGATAGGCCTTGCTGCGCGCCATGTCGTGGCTCAAGAAACCCCAGGCGCCGCCGTCCGGGCTATAGTCTTCGCGCACCGTACCCCAGGAGCGCTCGCTTAGGTAAGGCCCCCAGGCGCGCCAGGGAACGCCCTTGCCGCCCTTGATTTCCGCTAAGCGCTGTTGTTCCTTGGTTGGTGCGTGGGGTGAATTGGGGTTCTGCTTTTTGGTATTGTTTTTCTTAGTCATATACCACCTTGCAATTCAGGCTACAGGGGTTGAATCAATTCAGGTTTATGGTTACGGCACCTGGTTTTTGAACTTGATAGTAAACCGGTTTGGGCCTTGTCGTCACCCTGAGCAAAACCACGCTGGTTTCATCACTTTGGGTGATGAGGGCTTAAATAAAAAAAGGCGCTCACTCTGGAGCGCCTTTTATCGGCAAATCTGAGACTTAAACGCAGCCGGTCGGCTTGGGCAGTCCGCCGTATTTGGTGATCGGCTTCATCGGGCCGGTCATCCAGATCTTGAACAGGGCGTTTTGATCTTCCTCGATATACTTCGCGAATTTGCGGATCGGCGGCACGCTGCCGAATTCTTCGAAATATTGGCGCGCCTTCAAGATGTGGTCCCACTTGGTATCGGTCAGTTCATAACCGTCGGCTTCGGCCATGGCGCGACCGATTTCTTCAGACCACTCGCTCATGTCGGCTAAATAACCGTCACCATCACGTTCTGGAAGATCCATTGCTTAATTCTCCTAAAGATAAATTGGGGGTCGTCCTGCGGGTCACGCTGACTGCAATGCAGGGTGCTCTCGATGGGAGCAAGACGTATAGGCATTAAACATTATCCTACGTAATTAGTCAACTATTCCTGGTAGGGTTTTAGCAGCAGTGTGGAGGGGTAAGAATAAAAGATATTTTTATCAATGCTTTGTTGTGATTTTTAGGGTGTTGGTCGGGCTATTTCGATGCTTTCCAGGTAGGATATCGCCTCGTAAATAAGCAATTTCCAATATGAATTCCCCAGCTAAAAAACTACTCGCCGTAGTCGAGTTTTTGGAACACGCCAAGCTCTCCGCGCGCTATCAGCAACTCGGCTACAGCGTCAGCACCGAGTGCCAGGTGCGCAAGGCGATCGCCGCGCTGCGCAAGACGCAGCCGGATGTGATCGTCGCCGATTTTTACTCCCAGCCGGATTTTCGCGACCGGGTCAGCAACCTCGAATCGCTGCTGGCGGCGGCGCAGGCCATGCCGCAGGTGAAGATCTTGGTGCTGTACGAGCCGCCGAATCAAGCTGCGTTGGATCGGGTGCGTGCGCGCTTGCGCATCGATGCGGCGCTGACCATGCCAATCAATGAAACAGGGCTGTTGGCGGTGTTGCGGGACTGGCTGGGGTAGTGCCGGAATCAATCCCCACCACCGCATCCCCCGCCGCCGCAGCCGCTACCGCCATCGCTATCGCCAAGGCTGATGTCAAAGGACGTATTGTCGCCAAAGCCTTCCGTGTCGCCGTCAAAGCCTGAACTGGAAAAATCGCCGCCGCAATACACGGCGCCGCCGGAATCCGAGCCCGTGTTTTTTCTGCGCACCGAGCTACAGTCCGCGACGTAATGAAATCCATCCGCAACTTTCATCTTGGCGTCCAGCGCGAACAATAGCGGCAGTCGCGTTGGTTGGCGCGGGTTGATGTTCTCCTCGCGGCAAGTAAACCACCAACAGCGGCGCAGCCCGGCATTGCTTTGCTGCGCCGTGCCCAGCACCACCGCCGGCGTGTGATGCAAAAAACCGCCGAAGGCGTGCTGGCAGAAAAGATCGTAGTTCTTGGTGTACAAAATGAATTCATGCCACAGATCGTCGGCCACTTGCGACGGCATGGCGACAAATTTGCGGCCGCTCTTCAAGTACGCCAGAAAGAATTGCCGCAGCGCATGGCTGACGAGCTGGCAGTCCTTCATCGTTAGCTCGGGACGCCGCTTGCGCAGCCGATCGAACAGCCCTGCGGGCAGGGTGTAGTTGCGGATGTAGTCGGCGCGGCGCGCCTGGCGCAGCTTGCGCCACATCACCAGCGTAATTGTGGCCAATGCCAGCAAGAGCAAAAAAAGCGGAAATGTCATGCGAGGATACCAAGCAACCAGAAGAGAAACAGGGCAATCATCTTGTCATAGCTGAGTACCTGTATCAACCGCGCTGCAAAATGCCCTCGAATGCCGCTTAAACATTACAATACAAGCCCTGTTGTCGAAACTAATTCGGTCGAGGTTCTTCGATGCAAGCGAATTCCCCAGCAAACCCCAAGCGCCGCCTGTGGTTCGTGGTCATTGCGACCCTGTTGCTGGCATTGGCCGCCGCCTGGTTCTGGCGTGCGCCGGGGGATGCGGCCAAGGCCAAGGGCAAGAAGGGCGGCGCGGTGCAGGTGGTGAGCGCCGTGGCGGCGCAGGGCGATGTGGCGGTCAGGCTCAACGCCAATGGCACGGTGTCGGCATTGCAAACGGTGGAGGTGCGGCCGCAGATCAGCGCCACGATTAAGGCGGTGCACATCAAGGAAGGGCAGTTCGTGCGGCAAGGCGAACGGCTGTTCACGCTCGATACGCGCGCCGAGGCGGCCAACTTGAGCAAGGCCGAGGCGCAGGTGGCGAAGGACCGCGCCGACCTGGCCAATGCCGAGCGCAACTTCGCGCGCCAGCGCGATCTGTTCCAGCAAAAATTCATCTCGCAGGCAGCGCTGGATGTGGCACAGAACCAGGTCGACGGCTTGCGCGGCCAGTTGGCGGTTAATCAGGCGGCCGCCGATGCCAGCCGCGTGGCGCTGAGTTTTGGCGAAATCACCGCACCCATCGCCGGCCGCACCGGGGCCATCGCCGTCCATCCGGGCAGCCTGGTGCAGCCGAGCGGCGCGGCGCTGCTGAGCATCACCCAGATCGATCCGATCAACGTCAGCTTCACCTTGCCGGAACACGAGTTGGCGGGCTTGCAGCAGGCGGTTGCCCGGGGCGCGGTGGCGGTCGGCGCGGTGCTCGACGGACAGGAAATGCTTCAAGGACGCTTGGCCTTCGTCGACAATGCCGTGGATAGCGCCAGCGGCACGATTCGCCTCAAAGCCGAATTCCGCAATCCCGACGCGCGCCTGTGGCCGGGCATGTTCGTCAGCGTGACGCTTGCGCCGCAGACCTTGAGCAATGCCATCCGCGTGCCGGTGCAGGCGGTGCAGACCGGCCCGGAAAAGAAATTCATCTATGTCATCGGCGACGACATGAAAGTAACGGCGGCGCCGGTCAAGGTGCGCTTGATCCAGGATGGCATGGCCGTGGTCGAAGGCATCGCCGCCGGCACGCGCGTGGTGATGGAAGGCGCGCAGAGTTTGCGGCCGGGCAGCTTGGTGGCGGA
>Ga0113563_10001360_pt1 | contig 13797 bp, 10 predicted proteins | sample Mud3Dept3metaG_FD_80117 | JGI IMG/M metagenome (GOLD analysis project Ga0113563, IMG submission 80117) | Freshwater wetland microbial communities from Ohio, USA, analyzing the effect of biotic and abiotic controls - Mud 3 Core 4 Depth 3... | ecosystem: Environmental > Aquatic > Freshwater >...
CGAGCACGTCTAGGTCGCCGTCGCCGTTCACGTCGGCGGCATAGACGCAGGAAGCGCTGGTAAAGCCGCTGGCCACCAGGTGCTCGGCCCACGCAGTGCCGTCCCCGGCCGTGTTTTCCCACCAGGCGATAGTGCTGGTATTCCACGCTGCGCCCAGCAGATCCACGTCGCCGTCGCCATCCAGATCGGCGGCCTAGACGCACTCCACGCCATCAAACGTGCTGCTCACGATGTGCTGGGTCCAGGTGGTGCCGTCGCCGGCGGTGTTCTCCATCCACGCGACGGTGTCGCCCACAGAGTAGTGGCCGACCAGGTCCAGATCGCCGTCGCCGTCCACGTCAGCGACAGAGAGTCTGCCACCCAAGCTGGCGGCCACGGAGTGCTTTGTCCAGGCGCTGCCGTCGCCGGCTGTGTTCTCCCACCAGGCGAGATATGCCGACCCCGCGATCACATCCAGATCGCCGTCGCCGTCTATGTCGGCGGCATAGACCGAGCTGGCGTTGGCAAACGCGCTGTCCACCGTGTGCTTGGTCCAAGCGCTGCCATCGCCGGCCGTGTCCTCCCACCAGCTAATGGGGCCGGGGGGGTTGTACTCCTGACCAAGCACGTCCAGGTCGCCGTCGCCGTCCAGGTCGGCAGCATACACCGAGAGGGCGGCGTTAAGGGCGCTGTCAAGTGTGTGCATGCCGGCCGGCGGGTAGGCGGCGCTGCGGTGGATCGTCTCGTTCTCCCACCAGAGGATCTCAGTGGCATAGTACGCCATGCCCAGCACGTCCAGGTCGCCATCGCCGTCCACGTCGGCCGCATAGACGGATGTGGGGGCGTCGAAGCTACTGCTCAGGGTGTGCTGCGTCCAGGCGCTGCCATCGCCGGCGGTGTTCTCCCACCAGGCGATGGTGTCGCTATCCCATGCCGCGCCGAGCACGTCCATGTCGCCGTCGCCGTCTGCATCGGCGGCATGGACCGCGTAGGGGCGGGCGAAGGAGCCCATCGTGTGTTGCGTCCAGGCACTGCCGTCGCCGGCCATGTTCTCCCACCAGGAGACCGTGCTGCCGTTCCACTCCGCCGCGAGCACGTCCAGGTCGCCGTCGCCGTCCACGTCGGCGGCATAGACCGAGTAGGGAAAGCTGCCGTTGCCAACTGCATGCTGCGTCCAGGCGCTGCCATCGCCGGCCGTGTTCTCCCACCAGGCGATGGGGCCGCTGCCCGCCGAGCCGAGCACGTCCAGGTCGCCGTCGCCGTCCACGTCGGCGGCATAGACCGATTGGGCGCCACTTAACGTGCCCACCGTCTGCTCCGTCCAGGCGCTGCCGTCGCCGGTCGTGTTCTCCCACCACGTTATGGTGTTGCCATACGACGCCGCGCCGAGCACGTCGATGTCACCATCGCCGTCCACGTCGGCGGCATAGACCGAGTAGGCGCTGTCAAACGTGCTGCTCAGGACATGCTCTGTCCAGGTGCTCCCATCCCCGGCCGCGTTCTCCCACCAGGTGATGGTATCGGCGGTGGCTGCCGAGCAGACCACGTCCAGGTCGCCGTCGCCGTCCACGTCGGCGGCATAGACTTCGGTGGCACCGTCAACCGCGCTGCTAATGATGTGCTGGGTCCAGGCGCTGCCGTCGCCAATCGTGTTTTCCCACCAGCCGATGCTATCGGCAAGGACCGACGCGCCGAGCACGTCCAGGTCGCCGTCGCCATCCACGTCGGCGGCATAGACCGAGTGGCCGTAGAAAAAGCCGCTCGCGATGGTGTTGGCCGGGGAAAACGGCACATCGGCCGCGGCGGCCGGGGCGGGCAGGAGCAGCAAGACCGGGATCACCAGGGCGATGAGTGTCGCCAGGCGCTTTGAAAAAAGATGGCGAGCGTTCATTTTAGTACTCCTCCTTGAGCCCTCGCCCAGGTGGCGCAGGGCAGGTCGCGATGAAGCGATGGGCGCGCGCTGGCTTGCAGGTAGCCTCCATCGCCGGCTGCCTGCAATGAGCGCCGTCTCTAGTATACCAGGTAGCCCTGGCCTTAGTTCCCTATCCTCTAGTATATGCGGCGGCCTCTGTTCTGTCAATCCCCTCATGGTCCTACTGTCAAGAACCTCCCGCAGGTTGGAGGCCTGCGGGAGGTTTCTTTTATGAGCTAGGCTTGCGGTTGAGCCAATCCTCGTGCGAGGCGACGTCGCGGTCATAGACCAGGCGGCGGAGAAGGACCCGGCGCCGCTCGGGGCCGGGTGGGGGCAGGGGGCGCCGGTTGGCCTCCAGCCGCTTGGCGACGGTCAGCAGGAGCATGGCGGCGCCCGTCCAGACGGCCACGGGCGAGCCGCCCACCAGGTAGGTGAAGGGCGGCAGCAGGGCGACGCTGGCCAAAGCCCACTCGGCCGAGCTGCCCAACAGCCGGCCGGCGGCCAAGAACCCCAGCAGCCAGGGGATGCCCCACGGAAAGATGACCAGCAGCACCCCCAGGAAGCAGCCCAGCCCTCGCCCGCCGACAAAGTGCAGAAATATGGGCCAGTTGTGGCCGGCGGCGGCGGCCAGGCCGGCAGCGGCGGCGACCGGCTGGCCCAACCCCAGGCGCAGCCCCAGCCAACCCGGCAGGGCAGCTTTGGCGACGTCGAACAGGCCGACCGGGATGACGGCCCAGCGGGCCACCTGCTCGTAGATGGTTGAGCCGCTGACGGTGCCGCTGCCGTAGTGGCGGATGTCGATGCCTTTCAGCCAGCGGCCGGCCAGGTAGGCGGTGGGGATCGAGCCGAGCAGGTAGGCGGCGACGATCAGCGCGGCCGATTGCAGCGCGGCGCTAGCTGCGGGCATAGTGCAGGCCCAGGGCGCCGGCGCTCAAGGCCGCCAGGCCCAGCAGACCGATCACCGGCTGGATGCCCAGCCAGTCGGCCAGGGCGCCGCCCAGGATTAGGGGCACTATTGCCGCGGCGTTGCCCAGCGCCAGCTGTGCCGCGATGACCCGGCCGCGCATCTCTGCCGGAGGGCGTTCCTGGATGATAGTGCGGGACGGGACGATGACCGTGGCCAGGCTGAGGCCTACGCCCACGATCAGGAGCACAAGAAACCACAGGCTGCTCCCCCCTCCCTGGCTGCTAGATATTGCCAGCAGGACGATAGACGTCCCCAGACCGATCAGCCCACCGGCGATCCAGAGCGACCGGCTCAAGCGCCGTTCCAGGCGGCTGACCAAGAACAGACCCAGCACAAAGCCGAGTCCGCCGGGCAGAATCAGGAACGGCCCGTTCTCGATCCCCAGGCCGAGGTGCCGCGCCAGCAGGCCGGGCACCAGCGACAGCAGGACCAACAGGAGCACTCCGGCCAGTGTCACCTGGGCGATGACCAGAGCCAGGAGGCGATCCTGGGCGATGGTGCGCCAGCCGGCCCGGATGTCGGAGCGGAAGACGGTCCAGCCGGGCCAGCGCCTGTCAGCCCGGCCGGTTGTTTCTGGGTCCAGGCGCAGAGTGGCCACCAGGATCAGAGCCAGCAGGTACAGCACAGTGCTGACCGCGCCCATCGCCGGGGCGCCGCCCAGCTTGATGACCAATGGGGCGACCACGACGATGCCCAGGCCCTCGGCGACGAGCAGGCTGAAGCCGAGCAGTGAGTTGGCCGACAGCAGCCGGTCACTGCCCACCAGGTCGGGCAGCATGGCCATTTCGCTGGCGGTGGCGAACTGTGACAGGGCGATGCCGGTGGCGTTGACGACATACACGGTCACCAGTATCAGGGTAGGGGAATCGAGCTGCGTGCCCCCCCAGAAGGCCAGGGCGACCAGGGCACGGCCCAGGTGGCTGAGGACAAGCACCGGCAGCCGCCCAAACCGGTCGACGACAGCCCCGGCGACGAGCGATGCCAGAAAGCCGGGCAGGATCGAGGAGACGATGACCAGGCCGGTCTGGGTGCTAGAGTGGGTCTGTTCCTCGATCACGACCACGCCGGCCATGCTGAGCCCATAGACGACCGTCATGGCGCAGGTCTGTGCCGCCCACAGCCGGAGGAAAGCCGAGTTGCGCAAAAGCGACGGCGGTGTTGACACGACTGCTGTATCTCCCCAGACCGCCCGGAGGGCTTTGCTCTCCTAGCGCGGGGCTGAAGTCCCGCGCTGGTCCTCGGCGTAAAAGGCCACGCCCAGCAGGCCGGGGCCGGTGTGGGCGCCCATGACCGGCGTGAACTCGGCGACGTACAGCTCGGCGCAGTCGAACTGCTGGGCGATACGCTGTCGCAGCGCTTCGGCCTCTTCCGGTGCGTCGGCGTGGAGGACCGCGGCGTGTAGCGGCTGGCTGTCCACCTGGCCGGCTATCTGCTGGAGCATGAACTGGGTCGCCTTGGCCTTGGTGCGCGGCTTGGCCAGAACTTCTGCCCGGCCGTCGGCGACGTACAGGATCGGTTTGATCTGCAGCACGGTGCCCAGCAGGGCGGCGGCGCCGCCGATCCGCCCACCCAGGTAGAGGTATTGCAGCGTGTCGATGGCCGCCATCAGGTTCACCCGCCCCGCGACCTCGGCGGCGCGGGCCACCACGGCGTCCAGGGCGGCAGGGGCGGGGTCGCCACGCTCGTGCGCGGCGGCGGCGACGCGGGCCGCTTCCAGGACGACAAAGCCCTGGGCCATCGCCACTACATCGCAGTTGATGACCCGAATCGGGACGTCATCGACCAGTTGGCTGGCCGCGACGGCCGCGGCATAGGTCGCGGTGAGCTTGGGCGGGGGATGGATCGAGACGATGCCGGCTGCCTCCTGGCCCAGGGTGGCATAGACGCGCAAAAAGTCGCCGATCGACGGCGCCGAAGTGGTCGGGATGCGCTTGTTGGCCCGCAGTCGGCGGTACAGCTCGCCAGGTGTGATATCCACCCCGTCGCGGAACGTGTCGCCTCCAATGACCACTAGTGCGGGCACGACGCTGATGCCCCACCGGTGGATCAGCTCTGGCGGCAGGCTGGCGCTCGAATCGGTGACGACGGCTATCCTGTCCATCTTTCCATCCCTGTAACAATCGAGGAGGCACTCGCCGTCTGGTCGCATGCCGTCCACAGCTCGCTGTCAGCTCCCCGGTCCTGCGGCGGCGTCTGCTGGTCCAGCCACCAGGTGACCAGCCCCAGCAGGCCGCTGACCACCAGCAGGATGAGGATGATCAGCAAGAAGACAACCCTGGCGCGCGTGCGCAACATTCCCCTCAATCCTTTCAGGGTACACTATAGGGCAGGGCGGTCAATAGATAGGGATAATGAGGTGAATTATGGTGGATATTCGGTCAGAAAGGGTAAATATCCTTCACTCCGGCCGGAACCAGTAGCCCACGGTGTGCTCGGTGATGATATACTCGGGGTGGTGGGGATCGCTCTCCAGCTTGGAGCGCAGGCGGTTGATGTAGCTCTTGAGGTAAGAGATCTCGTTGGTATAGTCACGGCCCCAGACGCGGGCCAGCAGGGTCTCGTGGGTCAGGATCCGGCCGGCGTTGCGGACCAGGTAGTAAAGCAGGCGGTATTCGGTGCTGGTGAGGGCGACCGGCTGGCCGCGGACGGTGACCTCGTGCCGGGTAAAATCGACCTGAATGTCGCCGCTGACAAAGGGGCGCTCGTGGGCCAGCGGCAGGGCTTCCGCGCGGCGCAGCACGGCCCGGACGCGCGCCAGCAGCTCCAGGTGACCGAACGGCTTGGTGACATAGTCGTCGGCGCCGAGCTCGAGGCCCTGCACCTTGCTCAGCTCATCGTCCCTGACGGTGAGCATGATGATCGGCACGTCGGAGAAGAGGCGGACGGCCTTGAGCACGTCAAAGCCGCTCATCTCCGGCAGCCCGACGTCCAGGAGGACGACGTTGGGCTGTTCGGTTTCGATCCGCTCCAGGGCTTCCGGGCCGTCCTGGGCACCGATCACCTCCCAGGCCGGCTGGTGCATCTGAAAGCTCATGGTGATGACCTTGATCACGTCGGGCTCGTCGTCTACGACCAGGACTTTCATGGTTCTTGCTCCTTGGGCAGCGAAAAGCAGAAGGTGGCACCCTGCCCCTCCTGGCTGGTGACCCAGATCCGCCCGCCGTGCAGCTCGATGTTCTGGCGGACGAGGTAGAGGCCCAGGCCCAGGCCGGCCAGGCCCCGGCCGTCGGCCACGACGTAGAACTTGTCGAATATGCGGGCCTGGTCCTTTTCGGCGATGCCCGGCCCGTTGTCGGCGATGCACACCTGCACGGCGCCGGGCGTGTCGGCCAGGCTGACGTCGATCTGGCCCCGCTTGGGGGTGAACTTGATGGCGTTGGACAGGATGTTGGTGAGCACCTGCTCGATGCGCCGCCGGTCGACCTCCACCTGGCCAGCAGCATCGGGCAGGTGAAGGCGCACCGTCTGGCGCTTGCGGTCAGACAGAGGGCGCAGGGCGTCGACGGTGTGGCTGGCCAGGGGCCGCAGGTCGGTGGGCTGGCGGGCCAGGGTGACCTGACCTGCCTCCAGGCGGGTGACCTCGAGCAGATCGGCGACCAGGGCTTCGAGGTGGCTGGTATGATCCGCAATGGTCCGGATCAGCTCCACCTGCGGCCCGGCTTGCTCGCCCTCGGGGCGGTGGCCGGCGGCCGCAGGCAGGGTGGCACGCAGCAGCTCGACGGAGGTCTTGATGCAGGTCAGTGGGGTGCGCAGCTCGTGCGACACGGCGCTGACAAAGCCAGCCTGGAGCTGTTCCAGGGCGCGCAGGCGGGCCACCTGCTCCCGCTCACGCTCGAACAGGTGGGCGTTGCGGATGGCCAGGGCGGCCTCCTGGCCCAGGGCGCTCAGGAAGGCGAGGTCCTCCTCGGTAAAGGAGCGGAATTGGTAAAAGGCGACGACGAGGAGGCCCAGAGGCGCGCCGTCGAGGAGAAGGGGGATGGCCACGGCCGAGGCGACGGCGCTGGGAGACCGGGTCCCGGTCAGCGCGCCTGATAGCGCGTCGAGGTCCTGGTGGGTCTCTATGACGTGGGGCTGGCCGGCGGCCAGGATGGCCGTCAGATGAGGGTCGTCGGCGGGCCGGCGCTGAGGGCTGAGATGCGCCGGATCGGGGCCGGCGGCAGCGACGACCGATAGCTGGCCGCCCTCCTCGTCGAGCAGAACGATGCTGGCTAGATCGGCGCCGAGCAGCGTCCTGGGCGCTTCGGCCACCTGTTGCAGGATCAGCTCCAGGTCGACGGCGGCGTTGATCTGCTGGAACAGGCCGTTGAGGGCGATCAGCCGCCGGCTCAGCTCGCGCTCGCGCTCACTTTCGCGCTGCTCGCGGCGCAGCTGTTCGAGGAGGAGGGCGCAGGTGACGGCCACCACCAGCAGGCCGAGCAGTTTGGCGGCCATGATGTAGAGGGCGTCGGTCGACTGGAGGCTGGCCGGGCTGACGTAACAGGCGACAATGTAGATCAGACCGATGCCGAGGGCGACGATGACGGTGGGCACCAGCTCCAACTGGAACGCGGCGCCGATGGTGATATAGATGTACAGGACAAAAAAGCTAGAATGGTAGCCGCCGGTCAGGCACACGGCCAGGGTGGCGACGACGGTGTCGAGGGCCAGGTAGTTAAGCGGCCGGCGCAGCCAGGCCACGTAGCGCATGAGCAGCAGGAGGATCAGGTTGTAGCCGACGACGACCAGCGTCATCTGCGGCACAGGCACGATGACGCCGGCGGTAGAACGATCAAACCAGTGCAGGGCGATGACGACCAGCAGTGCCAGCCAGCGGAGGAGCAGGATCTGATGCTCGATGCCGGGCAGGGTCGATGACAGGCGGGTGCCTGGGCTGCGGGCAAGTCCGCCAGATTGGCGCTGCGGCTGCGAACCCTGTGCAACAGTCATCGGTCTCACACCAACCTTGCTGTGCCTATTATACGCCAGACCCGGCAGGTTTGCAAGGCTCCGGCCTGACAGATTTCGTTTCAGTGGAACGCCTATCAGCCCTGTCTGCCCCGTGCCTGGATATCGTGCAATTTTCATTGAATCAGCGCCAGGGTGCAGCGCCCCACCCTTGCCCCCGGGTGTGTCTTGGATGCCACAGACATAGGCGCGACCCGCGCGCAGGTCAATGTGCACCATGTGCACAGCGTGCGATGTATGGTGAACGTGAAGTGGGGGATCTGCGTGGTGCGCACTGTTCAGCCCGCCTGGTATGCATGTCGTGTCCGCTCAGTGCGCTGCTCGATGTGCATGATGTGCATGTTGTGCGGCATGTGGGGGTGGGCTGGGAGGGTCGAGGGGCAGTGGGGCAGGGAGGAGGGGTATTAGGCGTCGATTGGTGACTTGACATAATAAGGGAATTCGGCTCCCAGGCGGGCATCCTGGGAGCCGAGATGCCCGCTTTCCGAACTGAGTCTTGTTGACATAATGATGGTGTTTGGCCCGTTAGGATGGCTTTGCCACTGGGCGTTTCCTGGCGCGTGACCACGGTTTCTTGGTTCTATAGAACCAGCATCCACCGTGACCCGCGAAGGAAATCCGTCAGCACAGGCGGATTCTTGGTTCTATAGAACCAACACCGGTCCTGACTCGCGGGACGAGCCCGCCGGCGCTGCGTTGTTTGGTTCTATAGAACCAACGCCAGACTTGATCTGCGCAAGAAAACCACCAGCGCTGCGCTTGTCTGGTTCTATAGAACCAGCTCCCCCAAAAAAGATCCAACATCGGGTGAGTGGTCTGGCTCGGTCAGACCTAGCAGGTCTTTAGAAGACCTGTCAGGCCTATTGCACCCGCCATTTTGACACGGTTGAGCGGGCGTGGTATAATCCAGGCTGCTTGGCACAATATCAGTTGTGCCAACCATAAGGATGTGAGACCGGCAGGGCGAGCGGTCGAACCACTCCCCTGCTGGGAAGACCTATCGACGGGCTTGGCGCGGCTATTGAACAAATAATGTCCGGCGGGCGACCCCGCCGGGATAGGATGGCCACTGCCCTGCTGGGAAAAGCTGTCTCGGGATGGCGGTGACGGAACAGCGCCCGGGAGGGATCACCCCCCCACCCCGGTGGGGGGAGCTAGGGAAGAGGCGTGATTATGTCGAGTTCTGACGTGGCACCAGTTGAGACGGTATCCGATGCGGTTGAGGCGTTCCGGCGGGATCTGGCCATCCGGCGGTCGCCGCATACGGTAGAGGCGTATACGACGGCCTTTAGGCATTTCGAGGCGTTCTGTGCCGAGACGATCGGCCCGCCGGGGGAGCTGCCGGCGGCGGGGATCACGCCCGACGTGGCGATGGCGTTCGTGCGCTGGCTGCAGGCCAGCAACCCGGTCAGCCACACGACGCTCGACAACTATTTGACGGCGATCAGCCGTTTTTACCGCTGGTTGATGCTGGAGGGCCGGGCCAGCTTTGCGGCGGCCGACTATGCCCGGCTCCAGGAACGGCTGACCGACGTGCGCGGGCGGCGGCCGCCCCGGCCCCTGCCCCACGTCCCGGCCGAGGACGCCGTCCAGTCGCTGCTCCAGGCGGCCTATGCCATCCCCCTGCCCGACGACGCAAACACCGACAAGGGCCGGCGGGCGTCGCTGCGCCGGCTGCGCGACATCGCCCTGCTCGAGGTGCTCAGGAGCTCAGGGGCGCGCGTGGGCGAGATCGTGGCGCTGCGGCGGGGCGACCTCGATTACGAGCGGCGGGGGGCGGTGGTGACCGGCAAGGGGCGCAAGCAGCGGATCGTCTATTTCGACGACAGGGCCTGGGGCGCCCTCACCCACTACCTGAAGGCGCGGGTGGATGGGGCCGGCGGGCGGTCGCTGGCGTCGCTGCCGCTCTTTAGCCGCCACGACCTGGGGGCCGGCGACCGAGTGCTGCCGCTGACGACCAACACAGTGCGGACGGTTCTGAACAAGTTATGTCAAGCGGCCGGCCTGGACGAGTCGATCACCCCCCACCTGTTGAGGCACCGCTTTGCCACCGGGGTGCTGTCGGCCACGCATGACCTGGCGGCGACGCAAGACCTGCTGGGCCATGCTTCGCCGACCACGACCCGCATCTACGCCAGGCTGACCGACGAGGACATGGCCGAAGCCCACCGCGAGGCGCGGGAGAGAGGACGGATCTAGGTGGATCGACAAACAGAGGAGCCAGTGAACGACGACATGCGGCAGCGCCTGCAGGACTATTGCGCCCGGGCCTTCCCTGGCAGGCAGCAGGTGCGGATCGGCAGCCTGGCCCGCATCGGCGCCGGCTGGGAGACCGAGATCCATTCCTTCGACATGGAGTACCGGCTCGCGGCGCAGTCCCGGCGCGAGGGGGTGGTTGTGCGCCTCTATCCCGGCGACGGCGCGGCGGCCAAGGCGGCTCACGAGTTTCGCAGCATGAGGCAGTTGTACGATAGCGGCTATCCCGTGCCCCGGGTGCTCGCCCTGGAGGGTGACAGCGGGCCCCTGGGCAGGCCGTTCATCCTCATGGAACGGATCGACGGGGAGGTCCTATGGCCGCTGCTCATGGACTCGACCGGCAAGCAGCAGCGGCAGATGCTGACCCTGTTCTGTGAGCTGTTCGTCCGGCTGCACAGGCTGGACTGGCGCCCCTTTGTCGCCGGCGACGTAGCGCGCTACGAGCGGGACGGGCCAACCTACGCCTTTGTGGATGCCTGGTTGGGCGAAGCGCGCGTTGCCGTCGCCCATTTTTCTCTGCCCGGATTTGAGCGTCTCGTGGACTGGCTGCAGGAGCGGCGGGACCTGCTGCCCTGCCCCGAGCCGTCGGTTGTGCACTGGGACTTTCACCCCTACAACATCCTGCTGCGTGCTGACGGCTCGCCGGTGGTCATCGACTGGGCCGGGCTCCAGGTCACCGACGCGCGCCTTGATCTGGCCTGGACGCTGCTCCTGACGAGCGCCTACGCCGGCGCTGAGTGGCGCGACCCTATCCTGCACGAGTACGAGCGGTTGGCCGGGGCCAAGGTCGACCAGATCGAGCTGTTCGAAGTCCTTGCCTGCGCCCGGCGGCTGTTCGATGTGACCGTCTCTCTGTCGGAGGGCGCAGAGCGGCTGGGGATGCGCCCTGAGGCAGTGGCCATGATGCAGCAGCAGCGGGAGCCCCTGCAGCGGGTCTACGATCTCCTGCAGGCCAGGACGGGCCTGCGGGTGGAGGCGGTCGAGGCGGTGCTCCGCGACCTGGCCGAGGCGCAGGAAGGGGGGCGGAACTGATGGATCGGCCGCAGGGAGCGGCAAGCGGTGGAGTGGACGGGCGCCGGGCGCCGCGCTGGATCTGGCTGGCCGCCATAGCGGCCCTGTTCCTGCTCGTGGCGGCCGCCGTCACGGTGGCCGTTGTCTGGTTCCTGATCCTGCGGCCCAGGCCGGAGAAAGCCATCATCCATCTCAACCAGGGCGATGTCAGCTACAGCCAGGGCGACCTGGAGGCGGCGCTGGCCGAATATGGCCAGGCGATCCGGATCGATCCAGACTATGCCGAGGCCTATTTCCGCCGTGGGATGGCCTACGCCGACCTGGGCGACCTTGAGCGGGCCCGTAACGACTTTGACCGGGCCATCGAGCTCGATCCCGACTATGCCAAAGCCTACGTTGCCCGTAGCCTGGCCTACGGCAGCCCGGGCGATTTGGAGATGACCATCGCCGACCTCGACCAGGCCATCCGGCTCCTTCCGGACGACGGCTATATCTATCACGCTCGTGGCAATGCCTACTACGACCTGGGCGACTATGAGCGGGCCGTGGCCGACTATGACCAGGCCATCCGGCTCGAATCGGACCCTGGCGATGCCTACTACGACCGTGGCGATGCCTACTATGCCCTGCGCGACTATGATCGGGCCATCGCCGACTATGATCGGGCCATCCAGGTCGCTCCGGACGACGCCGGCGCCTACTACAGCCGTGGCAGCGCCTACTACGCCCTGGACGACTATGACCGGGCCATCGCCGACTATGACCAGGCCATCCGGCTCAATCCGGCCGATGCCGGCTTCTACGCCGGCCGCGGGCTGGCCCACTACCAGCAGGGCGACTATGACCAGGCCTTTGCCGATTTTGGCCAGGCCATCGCCGTCGATCCGGCCAATGCCGGCTACTATACCGCCCGTGGGATGGCCTACGCCGACCTGGGCGACTATGAGCGGGCCATGGCCGACCTCGACCGGGCCATCGAGCTAGATCCCGACGATGCCGGCGCCTACTACAACAGGGGTGATGCCTACGCCGACCTGGGCGACTATGAGCGGGCCATCGCCGACTATGATCGGGCCATCCGGCTCAATCCGGCCGATGCCGCCGCCTATGCCGCCCGGGGCGATTTCTACTACGACCGGGGTGACTATGACCGGGCCATCGCCGACTATGACCAGGCCATCGAGCTCGATCCCGACTATGCCTATGGCTACTACAGCCGCGCCTTCACCTACTACATCCTGGAGGACTATGCGGAGGCCATCGCCGGCATGGATCAGGCCATCCGGCTCGATCAGAGCATTGCCAATGCCTACTATGTGCGCGCCGAAGCCTACTACGGCCTGGGCGACTATGAGCGGGCCGTGGCCGACTATGACCAGGCCATCCGGCTCGATCCCGACGTTGCCGACTTTTACAACAACCGGGGCAATGCCCACTACGCCCTGGGTGACTATGAGCGGGCCATCGCCGACTTTGACCGGGCCATCCGGCTCGCCCTGGACGATCCTTTCCCCTACTACAACCGCGCCAACGCCTACTACGCCCAGGGCGACTATGCGCTGGCCGTCGCCGACTATGACCAGGCGATCCGGCTCAATCCCGACGATTTCGACTCTTACTATGGGCGCGCAAACGCCCTGTCCGACGGCGGCGACCCGGGCCGGGCCATCGCCGACTATGACCAGGCGATCCGGCTCGATCCGAACCACGTGGGGGCCTACTACTGGCGCGGCCTGGCCTACCTCGACCTGGGCGACTATGAACAGGCCCTTGCCGACATGAACGCGGCGCTCGGCCTCGAGCCCGGCTATGCCGAGCCGTATGCCGGCCGCGGCAGGATCTATTGCGCCCAGGGCTATTACGAGCGGGCCGTGGCCGAGTATGACCAGGCCATCGAGCGCGATCCGGAGTATGCTGAGGCCTATTACCGGCGGGCCGAGGCCAACGTCCAACAGGACAAGTTCAGCCAGGCGCTGCCCGACTATCTCCAGGCCGTGCGGCTCGACCCGGAAAATGCCGAGATCTATGCCAGCCGAGGGCTGGCCTACGCCGGGCAAGGGTACCTGGACCATGCGATCAGAGACTATACGCAGGCCATTGAGCTCCGGTCGGACTATGCCCTGGCCTACTACCACCGCGGCCTGGCCTACCTGGACAAGGGCGAGAAGGACAAGGCGAGGGCTGACCTGCTGAAGGTGCTAGAGATCGGCGACGACGCCCTGCGCCAAGCCGCCGAGGAAAAACTGGCCGGCCTGGATTAAGAAACTCGGTTTCTTGCCTGCTACCCCCCGTACATCGCCGCGATCTGCGCCGCATGGTCGGCCACGCTCAGCCGCAGCGCCGGCGGGGCCAGCGCCTCGGCCGCGCAGCCCTGGCCCAGCAGCCACGCCCGGGCCGACTCGAAGGTGTCGAACGGCAGGGTGACGGTCAGCCAGCCCCCGGCGCCGGGCGCGGCGGCGGCGAGCTGGTCACGGACCCGGTCGCCAAACCGCCGGGGCAGCTCGGCGGCCAGCGCCGGCGAGACGCGGACCGTGGCCAGGAACAGCCAGCGGCGGGTCTCGGCCTCGGCGCACCACTTTGCCCAGAAGGCGGCCAGGTCGAAATCGGCGGGGCGCTCGAACCGCTCGCCGGTGAGGCGCACGTCGAGCAGGTCAGAGACGCGGTAGACGCGCAGCCGGCCGCCGGCCAGGCAGGCCAGGTGCCAGACGCCGGCCTTGGCCACCAGGCC
>Ga0113563_10001361_pt1 | contig 13796 bp, 12 predicted proteins | sample Mud3Dept3metaG_FD_80117 | JGI IMG/M metagenome (GOLD analysis project Ga0113563, IMG submission 80117) | Freshwater wetland microbial communities from Ohio, USA, analyzing the effect of biotic and abiotic controls - Mud 3 Core 4 Depth 3... | ecosystem: Environmental > Aquatic > Freshwater >...
GCCGCAAGGGATGGGCGTGCCGTTCGTCTACGGAGGCGATGGGAAATGCTATGTCGGCGAGCCGGATGTCATCAATTTTTTCAAAGCCAAGAGCGGTATGGGTACAGAAACACCCGCAGAAACACAAAAGTAATCTTCATGAAATTTCCTTCTTCTCACCCGAACATATCAGGATATGGTCCGCCAAAGCAGAAGCGGGCGCTGGATATTGCCGCTCCAAAAAAATCCGTTTTGGTCCGGATGCCTGTGCGCGATATGCGCGCCATAGAGCGCTCGCCCGCCATTCTCAAAAAGCGGGACCTGGATGGCGTGCAGAGAGAGAAACACACATTCCTCACGCAGTTGAGAGGGCGATCACTGCGAGATGTTTCGTGGCGCATTTTCCGCAAAGGAGAGATTTATTTCCGATTGGTGCGGCGTCTGGTTTCGCGCTGCATTCCGGATATCGCTCCGCATAAGCTGCTCTATGGTTCTTTGGTAGGCGGAGTGGCGTTCGGGATGGTGTCTATGGCTTTTATGGAGCACTTTTTCGGGCCGGGCGTTTTTGCCCGTTCACAAGATTCAGGGCAGGTAGCGGGCGTTTCGACAACCGGAGCGGCGGGTCAAGAGAGTGCGGATATGAAACAGACTGATTACAATAGCGAAACGGACATCTTTTTCGAATATTTCAATGAGACGACGGACGCAGAGTACAAGGAGACGGTTCAAAAAATGGTCAAGGGCTACCCGATCGAGGGGATGCTCCCCTATATCTTCGAGCAAGATCGGCTGACATCCGCCTTTTTGATCGGCATCGCCAAGAAGGAGAGCAATTGGGGCAAGCGTGTCCCGGTCTTAAATGGCCAGGACTGTTTCAATTACTGGGGCTATCGGGGAGTGAGGCGGCTGATGGGAACGGGCGGGCACACCTGTTTCAATAGCAGCAAGGATGCCGTGGATACCGTTGCCAAACGCCTCAGTACGCTCATTCATTCGGAAAAACTGGATACTCCGGAGAAGATGATCATCTGGAAATGCGGATTCAGCTGCAGCGGGCATAGCCGGGAAAGCGTGAAAAAATGGATCAGTGACGTAGATATGTATTTCAGCCAGCTGAGCGATGAGTAGGGAAGGCAGAAAAATGTGAAAAATCCCTTGGATAAGGGATTTTTTCTGTATTTATAGGCCATTTTGGGTTGACATTTTAGCGCAGATGTGCTAAAGTGACCGGATGGATGATTCATCATCCAAAATATATTTTCCGTTTTTTAACAAGAACAAGGAGCACGAGATGGAGAAGCTGTTTGCGATTTGCGTCACCATTGTTTCGATGTTCGCGCTCCTCATGCCTGTCTGTTTGGCTGATATCACGCTGGTTTCGGCGGGCCCGACAGTAGTGGTGAAGATAACACCGGAACCGGGGGACAGTGGTGTCAAGAAATTATATGTAGGGGCCAGGTACAACGGCCTTTTCTACTTTCGTGGACCAACGTCCTACTGGCACTTGTATTCCAGCGGTCCGTTTCTGATTGCCGGGGAAATCAACGTGGACGGTCCGTCAGAAGTCACCGTTGTGGACTTCGATGTCTCGAGCCTCGTTGGTCTGGAGCTGTATTTTGCGTACGGTGTGTCGGAGAGCGACGCTCTCAACACACCCGGTCACATGGCGAGGATCTACACAGTTCCTCCCGCCATAAGGAGTGGTTTTACTCACTACGGATTTTACAGCTATGATGGTGTGTCAGAAAACGACTTGGCCGATTTGGCCACGTACACTCACACCACTTTTGCCCGTACGGTGCAGCAGGTGCGGCTCGCGAGGTCTTACGGGTTTCGCAACATCATCTTCGAATTTAGATTCGAAGGCGTACTTGCGGAATTGATTGCCAACGAGGGCATCACCGTGGTGGGGAATCCTCTTGCGTATGACTTCAGGACGATCTATGAGTACGAGAGAAAAGCACTCGAACTCTGGCGGCGACGGCTTGTTTCGCTAAGGGGCGAGCTTTTGTCGGCAGGTGTCCTCAATGATGTGGGTCTGTTCATCTTATCGGACGAGCCCGCGTTGCACCGGAACTACGTAAACCAAGAGCTCTTGAACAGCATCGAGGAAACTTTCAAGGCTGTATTCCCAGAAAAAAGGTCGACGATGGCCTTTGCAGAGGATCGTTTTAGTTCAGATCCTTCTCGTGGGGCGCATCTCTCTCCTCCGCCAACTCTGGATGTCGTCACGGTGGATCCCTATTTTTGGGATAACACGTCCATCGGATGTTCAGAAGCTGAAATAAGAAGGAGTATCTACAGCACGAACGCGAACTCGACGATAGATTGGGCAGTTCAGTTTAACAAGCCGATCGTTGTCGCTGGGGATGCGATGCTGAGGAGCGGCGTTGATCCGCTCCAATGCTACATTACGGGGGTATACAATGTTTTAAGCGAGGACCCTCGCGTTATTGGCCTGATCTGGTTCATCTTCGACCAGGAGTTCCGTCAAGGCCCTCTCACGGGGGCCGCGAACAGTCCGGCATTGGTTGAAACAATAAAAAACTTGACGATTCGCCGTTGACGGCTACCTTGCGGAGGACAAGGTGAGGCGTTTAGCAACTGAAGAGGGGCCTATCAACACGTTGATAGGCCTTGTTTTTTTGTGAAAATGAAATGGAAATAGAAAATGGGGATAAGATGATTGACCTCAGACAGAATATTTGGTATTATTAGGTTTGCGTTGTTATTGGGTTTTTGCCTCTTTTTCCGCTTATGGGAGGGGGCAAGACCTTAATTCATAAATGCTGTTCTGGAGGGAATTGCATGTTTTGATTGCAAGAAAAGAGCAGGTACACTATGAGGGATGTCTTCAGTGGAGGGAGTTCGGGAGGGCATGAAGGACAATCGGAGAAGTTTCGTAAAAATTCGCTTTCCAAGAGAAGGGGTATCTATTCTTGCTTGGCTTTTTTCTCTTTTGGTCTGATGAGTATTTTGCCCGCTTCGCTGCTAGCTCAGCCAGCCTCGCGAGACGGGAGTCTAGGCGGGCGAGGCGAGTCTGCGTCGTCACAGATAGACCAGAGTATTTTTGCTTCGGAAGCCGAATCTCCCGAAACAGCTGCAGCGGAACAGCTGGGCAAAAACACCGACGAGCGCTGCCGCTTGCAGGCGGATGTGGCGCTGTTTCTCGCCTTGCAGGAGCAAGGAGGCGAGACTTTTCAAACTGCTGTTCCGTGCGAGAAAGATCCGCAGGTTTTCGCCAAGGTCGCTGAGAAAGCCAGTCGCAATTCTGATGAAGCATTGGACGGCACGATTCGGGAAATGGTCGCCGGCTATCCGGTGGAGAGGATGGTTCCGGCTATTGCTGAATATGATCGGGGAGTGGCCGCGCTCATCGTCGGTATCGCCAAAAAAGAAAGCGATTGGGGGAATCGCAGCCCGCGGGATGCCAGCGGAGCGGACTGTTTCAACTATTGGGGATACAAAGGGGCGGGAAGCCGCGGGGTAGCGATGGGGCACGGCTGTTTCGGCAGTCCCGAAGAGGCCGTGGCGGCTGTCGGCGATCGTCTCGCGCAGCTGGTCACTTTGCGCCAAACAAGCGAGCCGAAAAATATGATTATTTGGAAATGCGGTGCCAGTTGCCAGGGGCATACTGATGCTAGTGTGAAAAAATGGATCGCTGATGTCTCTCTCTATTATGATCGCATAGCCGTGAGGTAGCCTTCTTTCATAGTTTCAACGCCATCTGATTCTTGGTAGCAGTAGGTATACGCTCATTTCGTTCGCCTCGGTTCGGTGAGATCGGATGAGACGAAAAAGGAATGAACTCATAGGTAGCGCCCTGTCTGGTCGCTTACCGTAAAAGAGATTACTTGTGAGATTAAGCCATTGACAGCTCTCTGTTGAGAGTGTTTTTTATTGTTGCCTATTTTTCTGGAATTGGTATACTGAAATCAGTATGAAGTGAAAAAACAGAAACACAACCGTATTTCTGAAAACTATTCGCAAGAGCGCCTGTTTTCGCTCTTGGCTCCAAGGGTCTTGATGTCCCCATTTCTCTCTTGATTGTCTTCGAATGTATTTTTTGTCGCATATTAAAAAAGGGGAGAGTTCTGTTATTCAACGGAGGGATAAAACAAATACCATCAACGAAACAGATATACAAGCCATATAACCCATATCAATTGATACATTGATAGGGAAAAAATTATGATCTGGGACCCTTCAGAACATAGGTATCTCAAAAGGCTCCTCTTGCTTCTTGTCCTGATCCTCATAGGAGCAGTCGGTTTTTTGGCTGTCTCTTCGTATCGCGAGAAGGCGCCGTCGCCTGCTGTTTCCAACACCGAGACAAAACAGGCAGAAAATGATGGCCAGCCTCTTTCTCAGGAAGAGCTACAAGCGAATCTCGAGAAGCTGAATAACAGCCAGTCGCCGCAGCCTCTTTCTCAGGAAGAGCTACAGGCGAATCTCGAGAAACTAGGCGGCAAGCAATAACTAATTATAATGGTAACTAACATCATATGAAAAATATGGCAAGAATAATTTCCCAAGCAAGCTATTGGCTCAAAGTTGTCACTCTCGGAGCGGTGCTCGGTTTTTCTATCCAGCTCGCCCAGGCCTGGACCAATCCACCAGCTGGAATCGCTCCTCCGGGAGGCAATGTAGCGGGGCCAATCAATACCGGGGCAGGCAACCAGGTGAAGATCGGCAGTTTTGCGGCCAATGATGTCCAGGGCAACAGATTGTGTATCGGTACGGATTGCCGCAGTGCCTGGCCAGCAGGAGGAGCAGGTGGCGGTATCACCGGATCTGGTACAACTAACCGAATTCCTAAATGGACAGGTACGTCTACAATAGGTGATTCCAGTATGGCTGATACTGGTTTTCGTGGGGGTTTTGGTACTTCCATGGTTGAAATCGTTGGTGGTTTAGTGGCCTATGGCGATAATTATGATAATGGTGTGATAGTCGCCAGTTCCTATATGACGGCGCCAGTTTATTGCGCTCTCCTTGGGTGTTCTTATTTCATGGCGCCCCAAGCAACCAGCCGCATGAAAATTATTGATATACCGTCTTGGTCCGGCGGTTACATATCGGCGCCCGCACTCTATGATAGCAATAACGGCAGTTATTCTGTTGACCCGAATGGCCAGTCGAACATGAATAATATAGTGGCTAATAATATACAGTCCGGTACGTTTGCTTATACCGCCTCCGATGCGTCGCTGAAAAAGGATGTGAAGACAATTCCTGATGCGCTCGGAAAGATACTCAAGCTCCGCGGTGTGGAGTTCAACTGGAAGAAAGATAATACGCCGAGCGTCGGTCTTATCGCAGAGGAGGTGGAAGGAGTATTTCCTCAACTTGTCGGGACCAATCCGACGACTGGCGTGAAAGGCGTGCAATATGAGGGGCTCATCGGACCCTTGATCGAGGCGGTGAAGGAACAGCAGCAGATTATTGATTCGCAGAACAAAAAAATCGATTCTCTCGAGAGCCGTCTCTCGGCGTTGGAAGAGAAATTAAAATAACCTCGTTATTGGTCGAACTATAAAAAATATGACAACAAACGAAAAGATAATTCCGCTCGTATTTCTCATCGTCGGACTCGGTGGTGGCTTTGTTTTGGGGGTGAGCTTAGAGACTTTGAATGTAGAGAAGCCATCAGCCAGTAAAGATTTGGCCGGTTACCGAGAATCGCTCAAGGCCAGAGCCGCGAGTATGGGCATATTGCCGCCTCAAATGATAGAGGTCAAACAGTTGCTCGGCTCAATAAAATCAATAAACGACCAAACGGTAACTGTTGCCTTACAGTATCCCAGAGATTTGTTCGGCGACCCGATGCTGGATGAAAGAAGTGTCATAGTAGACAGCAATACAAAGATAATGCTCTTGACGCAAAAAGATTCTGCGGTGTTCAAAAAAGAAATGGACGAATTCCAAAGCCGGATGAACGCGCAAAAGCCGGAGGCGGTTTTCTCTGCAACCCCGAGCGAGCTGGCCGACAGAGCCGCGCCGGAACTTTTTGACAAGAAAGTTGCCGATATTTCAGCGCTCGAGGCTGGTCAGATCATCAGCATAACCGCCGCGGAAAACGTGAAAGACCAGAAGAGCTTCGTCGCCGCGACCATCGAAATCTCATCTATGGCGCCGACTCCTTCCCCCGTAACCCCATAAATCACATCCCGGGGGAGCGGCGTTTGTGGATAAAAGAAGAAAAGTAACTGTATGACAATGAATACGAAAATCGTATGGGCGATCGCGGCACTCATTCTGGTGGGAGGAGGAGTCGCGTATGTTTCTCTGCGCAATGTCGCAGAGAAGAACGCTCCGGCGGCGACATCGCCGATCCCTCTGGCGCCGCAGGAGGCGGGGAGCGGGCCGGAGGCGGCTCCGGGGGGAGAATCGCCTGATTTTTCGATGCTGCAAGGGACAGTCACAGGCATAAACCCGGAGAAGCTGGAGATTACCGTAATGAAAGATTCTATCGAGAAAATAGCGCGCGTGAGTCCGTCGACGAAGATTGAAAAAGTAATCTCGCAGAAGGATGTGAGCGGCATTGAAGAAAAACAAGCTTTGGAAGAGGTCAATATGGACAGTCTGCGCAAGGGAGATGCGGTGACTGTTGGTTACCAATCAGAAAAAGACAATGCGTTGAGCGGGGTGAGCCGGATTACCTTCGTCGTAGAGGGAAATATTGACGAGTATTTCAAGCAAAGAGTCGAATTACAAAAAACAAATCCTGATGGATATATAAAGGGAGAAGTTGTCTCCATTAATATTACTGGGAAGGTGCTGGAGTACAAGCCATACAGGATTGACGAAATAAGTACGACAACAGTAAGCATGTCTCTACCGGAGAATATGCCGGTGTACATAGTGGATAAGAATATAAGAGTGTCTATTATCCATGCGCGAACGGTGGCCAGCCTTGAGGACGTGAAGCCGGGCCAGACAATTTTTCTTAAAGTTGAGAAAAAGTCTATCCTAACGGGAGGGAAGATTATTCCGCAAGCGTTGATTATTTCGGGAGAGTAAAAAAATTATCATGAAATCTTTCTTACTTACAACAATTGCTACACTCTACGGCTTGTTTCTGTTTTCGTCCGCACTTTTCTTTTTACCAGGAGTAGCGTCGGCAGGATGTGTCAGAGGAGCGTGCTCCTCATACGAAACGGTACCCTCCTCATGTCTTGAGTGTTCCACAACATGTTATTCTGGTGCTTGTTCCTGGAGCGACAAATATGACTCAGAAATATGCGAACCAGACTGGTGCGGACAAGATTGTTCTTGGGTGGACTGTTCATATGAAAGATGTGCGACGTATAATGAAACTTGTACCTGCGACAACGGATATTTAAATTATCCGATATGTACCCCTGCCGCGCCCACTACCGCACCTGTACTATCAGTGAGTCCTTCCTCGGTTACCACAGAGCAGACGTTCCAGTTCTCGTGGACAGCGGTGAACAATACCCCCACAGATTATCAGTGGTCTGTTTCTATGAATAGTGGCGGATGGAGCGCATGGGCGAGTCTTGGTTCAACGGCGACGGTTTACCCGTCAAGCCCGCAGACGCCCACAGCGCAGGGGATGGGGCCGGCTACCTATGATTTTAAAGTTCGCGGATGCAATTCGAGCGGTTGCGGTCCCGAAAGCAATGTGAGGAGAATCACGGTGACCGCCACCGGCGGGTGCGCATCTGGCACAGATGCCGGGGGCAATCCGCTTACGCTTGTTTCGGGTACTTACACGACGATCGGGAATGGCCAAAAGTATCATGTCAATAAGTTCGGTGGCGACTACTGTTTCGGCAATTCCGGAGGAACGACATATTTCGTCCCCCTGAATAGTTGGGCAGAGTTCAATTCGTTCTGGAATGCTATTCCCCGCCTCTCCAGCCTCTACGCGATCCCGTAGCAGGTTTGTTATTCTGAAATGACGCCGTATCCAGCCATACGATAACTGCCCTTGGAAAACATGAAAAACCAGAAGAGCTTTGTCGCCGCGACCATTGAAATCGAAGTTTCACCTATGTTATGTTACCGACTCCTTTCCCTATAATCCCATAAATCACATCCCAGAAGAGTATTTTTATGGACAACGGAAGAAAAATAATTATTACCAAACGAAGCGAGCGAAACGAAAGTTTACTTTCGTTTCCGAGCGCAGTGTCAGTAAAATCGGGTCAAATACCCCGGCGGCTGCCCTCGACTGAGCTCGGTCGAAGTCTGCCGCGGAGGGATTGGGTCCAGGGCTTGCCCTGGGGTTTAATACCCGTTATTTTTTTGTTTCTTTTCGGAGCAAGCTTTCTCGTAGGAGTGCAGATACTGAAAGCCGGGAATTCGCAGAATACGATTGGCTGGCCGTGGAACGGTATGGATGCGACCGGCGGCGGCAATACGGCTTTCGGCTGGATGAGTATGAATAGCCGTGACTGTGATGACAACGGCAATGGAACAGTAGAGGCGTCGGAACAGGCACTGCATCCCAGCTGTCCCGGGGGAGGCATCGGCGATTATGGCGTCAATATCCCCTCCGGCAATGGCGATCTCTTTGGCTATGGCTGGAGCGAGAATTACGGCTGGATGAGTTTCAATGCGGCGGATGTCTCCGGTTGTCCGGTAGGCACTTGTTCGGCTCGCAGAAATGGCAATAGCATACAGGGTTGGGGGCGGATCCTTTCCATCCGCGATGCCGGAGCGAATAGCGGAGGATGGAGCGGCTTCGTCTCTCTCGATTCTTTGACTACCAGTAGCGTTGTTCCGTACGGCGTTTCCCTCTCCGGCAACAATCTGTCCGGTTACGCTTGGTCCGATGAGCTCGGCTGGATCGATTTCACCGGTGTCTCCATCGCTGCTTCCTCCACTCTCAAAATCTGCCAAGACTCCTGCGGGAGCTCCTTCCTCCGCGGCCAAGGCAATGCTACGAAAAATTTCAGCCTCATCCAAGGGACATCCCAAGATCTGGTGGCCTGCTACAACACTGCCCCCGACTGTTCCGATCCTTCAGGTGATGTCACGGCCGCCACTGCCTGGGCGGAAACGGATGCCCCCGATGATGCCATCTCCCTCTCCTCAGTCTCGAACAAGGAACGCGTTACCGGCAATGCGGTCGTTGTGGAAAGTGTAGAAAATTTCACGGCTGTCTATAGCGGAGCGACGGCGACGATGACAGTTAGTGTCGTCTCGGGAGCCTGCTCCACGAATGGCTGTGAAACGACCACCTGCACAGGTCTGACATGCGATAATGGCTGCGCTATCGTTTCAGGGACAAAAGACTGTCGCAATTACAACTGGATAGAAGTGGCGCCGTGATAATCATAAAGCAGTCAGCAAAAAACAGTTAACAGGAAATTGTGAATAAAAAATTGCTCTGATGTGATAGTTGGGGCAATTTTTGTTTTTGATCCGTTCGCAATCCTGCTCAGTGGGATTATGATTCGAGCAAATTCGCAACTTTTCAGGTATAATGAATCTGTACTGCTTTGTCTTATTTCCTTATGTCATGGATAGTGGTAGCGCTCCTCGGATATTTTTTGAACGCCGTGGCGGCGCTTCTTGACAAGTACCTGCTGGCCGAACGGATCAAGGCGCCGGCGGTGTATGCTTTTTTTGTTTCTTTATTCAGTTTGTTCGTTCTCCCTGTCGTCTTTATCGGTTTTCTGTTCATCGATTTGAAGACGGCCGGAGCGGCATCTTTTGGATTTCAGTTTTTCAATTGGCAGACGACCGGTACTTTTCTTTTGTCAGGAGTCCTGTTTCTCTATGGGCTGGTGGCTTTGTATATCGCTGTGAAAAAAAACGAGATTTCCCGCATAACGCCCTTGGTCGGGACAGTGATCTCCCTCGTGGCTATCGGGGCGGGTTTTTTCCCGGGCATTTTTTCGGAGGCCGCTTTTTCTTCGATCCATATTTTGGCACTGGCTCTTCTGATTGGCGGAGGGCTTTTGGTTTCTTTCGATCTGCCGCTCCGGAAGCACGAACATATTTCCTCATCCGTTTTTATCGCGGGTATGGCTATGGGAGTGTCGCTTCTCCTCTTGAAGTATGGGTTTGGAGAAGCGAATTTCGTGAGCGGGCTCATCTGGTCGCGCCTAGGCATGTTCCTGGCGGGGCTGAGCCTTCTTTTGATACCGGTATATCGTGGGCAGATATTGGGAGAGATATGTGCATTTTCTGGAGCCTCTCGTTCGGCTGTCCATACCGGAGCAGTCTTTGTGCTGAATAAGGTCTGTGCCGGCGGAGCGACTTTCCTTCTTATCTATGCGACATACCTCGGTCCGGTTTCTTTCATACAGGCGCTTTCCGGAATGCAGTATGTTTTTCTGCTTATGCTGGCTTTGCCGCTTTCTTTCCGCTACCCGAAGGTGTTTGGAGAAAGACTCTTTTTCTGGGATTGGTTCCAGAAAGCCTGCGCCATCATCATTATCGGGCTCGGCCTGTGGCTCGCCGCCATGAGCGGAGTAAAATTATTAATATGAAATTTTAATTTCTAATGAAACGTTTGAAAATTTCAAAGCTCAAATTACAAATGCCAAACCAAACCCTAAATCTAAATGACTAAAACAAAAACATTTTGACATTGTGGTTTTGAACTTGATTTGACATTTGACATTTTTACTTTGACATTTTCTATGAAGCATCTGTATAAAATCGTAGGCTTGGTCATATTGGCAGTGTTTCTCTTGACGCTACTCATCTTCGTGTATTTCAATCTTCCCGGTCCGGCTCCGCGAGATGATGTGAAGCTGGGGATGACATTTTCGGCGCGGTATGCGACGGCTCTCGGGCTGGACTGGAAACAGACTTTTTTGGCGCTCCTCGATGAGGTCGGGGTCAAGAAACTGCGCTTTCCGGTGTATTGGGACCTTGTGGAACCGAAGGCGGGCGAGTATTCTTGGGACGATCTGGATTGGCAGCTGACAGAGGCGAAGAAGCATCAGGCGGATGTTATCCTCACTATCGGGCAGCGGGTGCCGCGGTGGCCGGAATGCCATATCCCGGGCTGGGTCAGTGCAGATGATCAGAAACGGCAAGCTGACCTCTTGCGTTTCATGGGGAGAGTCATCGAACGCTATAAAAGCGATCAGGCCGTGACGATGTGGCAGGTCGAGAATGAGCCTTTCCTTGTTTTCTTCGGTATATGTCCGTCCTTTGATAAGGATTTTTTGGATCAGGAAATCGCGCTCGTCAAAAGTCTGGATGCGACCCGTCCGGTGCTCTTGACGGATAGCGGGGAATTGTCGCTGTGGGTCGCGGCGGCCAAGCGCGGCGATGTCTTTGGCACCACGATGTATCGCCATATCTGGAGCCCGAGAGTGGGAGGCTACTTCACTTATCCGCTCGGACCGAATTTTTTTCGGACCAAGGAATGGCTGGTGCGGACCTTTACGAAACAAGAAAATCTCATAGTGATCGAACTGCAAGCGGAACCTTGGGCCTCCGGCTGGATAGCCGATATTCCGCTCCAGGAGCAGTTCCGCACGATGGATGAGGTCAAGCTCCGGGAAAATGTCGACTATGCCAAGCGGGTCGGTTTCCCGGAGGTGTATCTGTGGGGCGGAGAGTGGTGGTATTGGCTGAAGGAGAAAAAAGATTATCCGGCCGTTTGGGACGAAGGAAAAAAGCTCTTTAGCGAACAGCAGTAATTCGAAAATCAAAATTTAAAAATCAAAATGGAAAATGACCCGTCTCGCCCGCCTAGACGTCGAGGCTGGCCGAAGGCTTCGCCGAGGCGGACAGATTAAAATTCAAAAATAAAAATGCTTTCCAAATTTTACATTTTGCTTTGTCATTTTGATATTTGATATTTGCATTTTTCATTGACACGATATGACTCGAAAGAGAAAAACGGAAGCGCTAGTGCTTATCATCCACAACGTGCGGAGCGCTCACAATGTGGGGGCATTATTCCGGACGGCAGATGGAGCTGGGGTAGAACGGGTTTTTCTCACCGGCTATACCCCGGTGCCAGCGGAAAAGAACACAACGTACCTTACGCGATCTCAGAAAGAACTGGCCAAAACAGCTCTCGGCGCTGAGAAAAGCGTGTCTTGGAAAAAATCAGCGTCTCTCAGAAACATCCTGCATACTTTGAGAAAAGAGAAATTCGCGATCGTGGCGCTTGAACAGTGTGAAAGAAGCATCGATTACCGGAAATACGCCCCGAAATCGAGCGTAGCGCTCATCGTCGGGAACGAGATCCGCGGCGTTGATCTGAAGATTCTGAAGCAATGCGACGCCATTATCGAAATTCCGATGCGTGGGAAAAAGAATTCGCTCAATGTATCGGTAGCCGGGGGTATTGCTCTCTACCAAATAAGGGGTACAATGGAGAAAAGGGAGTAAGTATTCAATAAAAAAACACACATAAAATTATGTCAAAGCGGACTACTTTATTTCTCATCCTGGTGGCGGCTTTGGGAGTTTTTTTAGTAAAATGGCAAGGACCAGCATTTTTTACGGATTCTGTGCTGGCAGAAGAGGAGGATTCTGAAACGACGCTTATCGCGCCATCGGACAACACCGGTACGGAATCTAAAACGGACACTGAAGCAGATACCCAATCGAAGAAAAATGCCAAGACAAGCGCGGCTTCCGCCGGAGAAGCCGATACGCAATTGAAGGAGGACATCAAGCCGAACACAACGTCCAAGTATGCTTCTCAGGAGAAGATAAATACTGCCAAGAAACAGGTCGAAGCGGTAACTATTTCAACGCCGACATTCACTACTCGGGGCACAAGCGCCAACACGCGATCATCAAGCGCTGGAACGAGTCCATCATCTAGGAACACCAGTGAGAGATCGGCTACGACAGCTGTAACAACAAATACCAACACGCAATCATCAGATACTGGAACGAGCACATCATCTGGGAACACCAGTGAGAGATCGGCTACAACCGCTGCGACAAATGCCGGCACGCCGGTGAAGAAAGATCTTGAGAAGGAAACTAAAAAGGACACGAAACCGGGCACGGCGTATATTGCGCCCATATCAGGTTCGTTGCAAGTGACGACGACGGCCGAGGATGCAGAGCGCGTAGAATATTATAGCCAGAGCAAAAAAAGTGATACGGAAACGTACCTGGGCACCGGGCAGAGCACCTCTTCCGGGGAATGGAGCCTGGATATCGATGCGGCCAATCGTCTGCCGAACGGCGAATACGATGTTTCCGCGAAAGCGAAGCGAAAAGATGGCACGGTGGTTCAGAGCCAGCCGGCTCAACTGAACGTGGCCATCCCTGAAAATCGGATTTCGCAGGTGGAAAAGGCGAAGTTTGAAAATTCAAAAGAGGATGCGGATGGGGACGGCGTTTCTGATAAGGAAGAAATCCGCCTCGGAGCCAATCCGGAATCGGCCGATACCGACCAGGACGGATTTCTGGATGGCGATGAGATCAAAAATGGCTTTGATCCGCTCAAGTTTTCAGCCGGCGATAAGAGCGACAAGATAGTTTTCGAATCGCCGAAAGAAGTCGTTGCGAATACGGTGGTTGAGCCAGAGACGAAGAAAACAAGCGACAAGCGCTTCAAGGTAGATACGGTGGAATTGGTCACGGCAGCGAATGACGGGAAAAAAGCGACGAGATTTTCCGGGAAAGCCTTGCCGAATATGTTCATTACGCTGTATATCTACAGTTATCCGATCATCGTGACGGTGAAGACGGATGCGGAGGGCAACTGGACGTATGACCTGGATAAGGAATTGCCGGATGGCGATCACGAAATCTTTGTGGCCGTGACGGATAATGTCGGGAAGATTTCCGCCCAGAGCGAAGCCTTGCCTTTCGTGAAGACCGCTCAAGCTGTCGCGATAAAACCGGCA
>Ga0113563_10001365_pt1 | contig 13784 bp, 10 predicted proteins | sample Mud3Dept3metaG_FD_80117 | JGI IMG/M metagenome (GOLD analysis project Ga0113563, IMG submission 80117) | Freshwater wetland microbial communities from Ohio, USA, analyzing the effect of biotic and abiotic controls - Mud 3 Core 4 Depth 3... | ecosystem: Environmental > Aquatic > Freshwater >...
AGCGTCAGCAACTACTGGGATCTCGTCGCGCAGCACCAGTGCACCTGGATCAACGTGGTGCCGACCATCATTGCCTACCTGATGAACGCGCCGACGCCGCGTGAGCGCGGACTGGATGTATCGCGCGTAAAGTTCTGCCGCTCGGCCTCTGCCCCTTTGCCGCCGGAACTGCACCGCGCGTTCGAAGACAAGTTCGGCATCGGCATCATCGAAACCTTCGGCATGACCGAAACCAACGCACCCTGTTTCACCAATCCCTACGATCCGAAGAAGCGCAAGATCGGCAGCCCCGGCACCGCCTGGGGCAACGAAGCCAGGGTCATCGACCCGAACACCGGCAAGGAACAGCCGCGCGGCACACCCGGCGAACTGATGATCCGCGGCGACAACGTGATGACGGGTTACTACAAGGACCCGGAGAACACCGCGAAGACGCTGGAACCCGACGGCTGGCTGCACAGCGGCGACCTCGGATACATGGACGACGACGGCTTCGTCTTCGTCACCGGCCGCATCAAGGAACTGATCATCAAGGGCGGCGAAAACATCGCACCGCGCGAAATCGACGAAGCGCTGCTGAAACACCCCGCCGTGCTCGAAGCCGCCGCGGTCGGCATCCCCGACCCCAACTACGGCCAGGACATCATGGCCTGCGTGGTGCTGAAACCGGGCGAAACATGCAGCGTGGAAGCACTGTCTGAGTTTTCGGTGCAGGAACTCGGCAAGTACAAGACACCGAAGATCATCAAGTTCGTCGCCGAACTGCCCAAAGGGCCGTCGGGCAAGGTGCAGCGGCTGAAACTGCTGGAGTCGTGATGACGCGCGAAACCGCCATTTCCAGGGCCACGCTGCACTTCGACGAAGGCCGCTTCATCGAGGACCTCGCGCGCCGGGTCGCGATCCGTACCGAGAGCCAGATTCCCGAAAGCCGCGACCAGCTCGATCTCTACCTAAAGGATGAAATCGCGCCGGCCTTCGCGCGCATGGGCTTCGCCACCGACGTCCTGCCCAACCCGGTGGACGGCGTCGGCCCCATCCTGCTCGCCGAGCGCATCGAGGATCCGTCGCTGCCGACGGTGCTGATGTATGGCCACGGCGACGTGGTGCGCGGGCTCGCCGAACAGTGGCGCGAGGGCATCGGTCCCTGGCAGCTGAAACAGGAAGGCGACCGCTACTACGGCCGCGGCACCGCCGACAACAAGGGCCAGCACTCGGTCAACATGGCTGCGCTGGAGGTCGTGCTGCAAGAGCGCGGCTGCCTCGGCTTCAACGTCAGGTTCATGCTCGAAACCGGCGAGGAACTCAGCTCGCCCGGCCTGCGCGAATTCTGCGAGCGCCACAAGGCGAGGCTGCAGGCCGACGTGCTGATCGCCTCCGATGGCCCGCGCCTGAGCGCGCAGCGCCCGACGCTGTACCTCGGCTCGCGCGGCTGCATCAACCTGAATTTCACCGTGGAGCTGCGCGAGGGCGCGCACCATTCCGGCAACTGGGGCGGCCTGCTCGCCAATCCCGGGATCATCCTCGCACATGCGCTCGCCAGCATCGTCAGCCGCGACGGCCGCGTGCTGGTAAGCGAACTGCTGCCCGACGCGATTCCCGACAACATCCGCCGCGCGCTGCGCGACTGCCAGCCCGCGCCCGAACCCGGCGAGCCGCAGATCGACGGCTGGTGGGGCGAGCCGGGCCTCTCCAGCGCCGAGAAAGTCTACGCCTGGAACACCTTCGAGATCCTCGCCTTCCGCACCGGCAACCCCGACAATCCGGTCAACGCGATTCCCGGCAAGGCCGTCGCCACCTGCCAGATCCGCTTCGTCGCCGGCTGCGACGTCGAAAGCTACATCGGCATCCTGCGCCGCCACCTCGACGCGACCGGCTACGGCTGCTTGCAGATCGGCATGGCGCGCAAATCCTTCATGCAGGCCACGCGCCTCGATCCCGACAACCCCTGGGTGCGCTGGGCCGCCGAATCGATCCGCCGCACCACCGGCACCAACCCTGCCGTGCTACCCAACATCGGCGGCTCGCTGCCCAACGACTGCTTCGCCGAAATCCTCGGCCTGCCGACGCTGTGGGTGCCGCACTCCTATGCCGGCTGCTCCCAGCACGCCCCCGACGAGCACGCGCTGGGCCCGATCCTGCGCGAGGGGCTGCAGATCATGACCGGGCTGTTCTGGGACCTGGCGGAAGGCGACCGGCCGGAGATCAGTTGGTCTGTGCGCCCATCATCTATTTTATAACTATTTGTTTTTGTTGATATATTTAGTAATTCAATTGATGCGAACCCGACCACCATGGCGCACACTGCAGCCGGCGACGACCCAATTCCGCTACCGTTCACGCGCAAACTGGAAACGCAGCTGATCGACCTTGCCGCCTCCGACAACACCGACAGCACAACGTGGCGCAAGCACGGCTCGCCTTTCTTCATGAGCGGACTTGCAGTGCTGCTCGCCAGTGCCCGTGGCGTCGACCGCGAGAAATACCCGGGACTTGCCGAAGAACTGCACCCCGGCATGATTGAACTCGAGGTCTTCGATCGCTGGTTAAAGCTGACGCCGATACGTGCCGCGCGCTTCCTGCCGAGGGTCCGACAGCAGAAAAAGCAGCCACGCCATCATGTTGTTACTGCGCTCGCTTCCAGCCTTGAAGAATTTTGCAGCCTGTACCGCAAGCTCGCCAAACAAATCGAAAATCACAGGATTGCCACTTGACCCCGCATTTCACTACGTTCCATGCGGGCTACGCTTGCTCATCACGAAAATACACGACGTGAGCACTATTTTGCGGCCTTATTTTGTAGTGATACCTAATGCTTTCCTCATATAACCCGAGATTTAATCCCTCCTCACGCCCATCAGTAACCATCGCGGTTAGTCTGCGCTGCCCTTCCAAAAAATCCTCAAGCGATTCGTTCAAATCAAGATCCCGCTCGTCAGCCCACAACCCGAGGTGGCGCCGTTTTACGTATACCAGCGCATCGATTCGCAAGTAAGCTCGGTCAAGCGCCTCCAATAGACACACGCCCTCAATTACATAGCTCTTTTCATTGGAAACATCGGCCTTAAGTCTGTTGTAATCGATGAATTCAAGAAAACCGCCTTTTTCCCGCTCAAGATAATCGTCGAGGCAAAAAACGCGGCAATTGAATTTGGCTGCTATCGCCTTAGCCAGAGTCGATTTGCCGCTGCCGTTAATGCCATCTATCCCTACGCAGCGAGATCCAGCAGTTTTTAACACATCTATAACAGCGTCCGGAGTGTCGACTTCGACCATAGGCAGGCACTGCTTGTTTTAGCCCGTCACGGGCAACAAATTGGGGGCCACACCAATCAGCAAAAGTGCGTGCTCCACATCGTCCGGCCTTTAAGGCTTGATCCCAGACGCCCGCACCACCTTACCCCAGCGCTCGATCTCCTCCGCCAGCATCTTCCTGAAATACTCCGGCGACTCGGCGATCGGGTCGGAACCCATCTGCAGGATGCGGTTGCGGAAGTCCTCGCGCTGCACCGCCTTCACCGCCACCGAGTTCAGCGTGGTGACGATGGCCTGTGGCGTGCCGCGCGGCACCAGGATGCCGTACCAGGTTTGCGTCACGAAACCCGGCAGGCCGGATTCGATCATCGTCGGCACTTCCGGCATCAGCGATGAACGTTTTTCGCTGGTGATGCCCAGCGCGCGCATGCGGCTCAGCATCGGCTGCGCTGCGGGGATGTTGCTGAACGAGAACTCCACTTCGCCGCTGGCCAGCGCAATCAGCGCCGGGCCGGTGCCCTTGTACGGGATGTGGGTGAAGTCGGTCTTGATCAAGAGCTTCATCATTTCGCCCGACAGGTGCTGCGTGCTGCCGCTGCCCGACGAGGAATAATTCATCTTGCCCGGGTTCTTTTTGACCAGGGCAATGAATTCCTTGGCGTTTTTTGCCGGCACCGACGGGTGCACCAGCAGCAGGTTGGCGCTGGTCGCAAATACCGCGACCGGGATGAAATCCTTGACCGGGTCGTAGTTGAGCTTCGGGTAGAGGCTGGCATTGACGCCCAGCGCCGCCGAGCTGAGGAAAATCGTGTAGCCGTCGGCTGGCTGGCGGATGATGTATTCCGCAGCGATGTTCTGCGCTTGGCCGGCGCGGTTCTCGACGATGACCTGCTGACCCAGCGCCGCGGTGATCTGCGGCGCCATCAGCCGGCCCATGATGTCGCTGCCGCCGCCGGGGGCGTAACCGACGATCATGCGGATCGGCTTCGACGGATATTTGTCCTGCGCAAACGCTGCGCCGCTGCATCCCAGGATTACGCCGAGCGCGCCGGCAATCAGTTTGTTCATGATGTTTCCTCTGTCAGTTATTTCAACTATTTGATTTAATTGATTATTTTTTACGGGCTGCCGGAAGCATCTCAACTGCCGATATCCGCGCCGTCGGGGTGCAGGATAGCGTAGGTAAAAATCATGTGGGAACAGAAATTAGGCAGCGCGCGCTGCCGCGCGCTCAACGACGCCGCGGCAACGTCAACACTACCTTCAGCCCGAGCGCAGCCCCTGGTCGAGAATGCATAAAGATAATGTCAGACGCCATTTTTAATTCTTGCACCAGGCTGAGATTGGGAAAATCTTCGATTTCAGCAGTACCCCTGCAATGGTTTCATTTGGCAACGAGAAGTCCTGCGCCGATTCGTCGCAGCAGTTCCAGCCACAGGCCGATGCCGCCGAGCAAAGCCAGGCTCGCAACCAGCTGCGCAGCGCCGACTGGCGCAAAACCCATCACACCGCGCAGGAAGGGCACTGCGAGCACGATAACGAGCAGCAGGGCCACCGCCGCGAACATGCGCCCGATCCACGGGTTGTTTGCAGCAAGTCCCGCGATTGCCGTCCGTGACAGATCGCGGTTGGCCAGAATCAGCAGGAACAGTCCCAGCACCAGTCCGGCAAACACCGCGGCACGGCTCTCGGCGTCACTGAAGCCCTGCCCGACCAGCATACCGTGGCCCAGTAGCAGCACCACCGCCATGCCGATGCCCTGAATGACGGCATGCGTCAGGTTGCCGGCCTCGAACGGGCTGGTCGTGACGGGACGCGGCGGCCGGGTCATGATGTCAGCGGCGTCCGGTTCCGCCTCGAATGCGATGGAACAGGCGGGGTCAATGATCAACTCCAGCAGCACGATATGCACCGGCAGCAGCAACACCGGCCAGTGCAGCAGGGCCGGCATCAGCGCCAGCGCGATGATCGGCACATGCGCGGCAAAGACAAAACGCGTGGCCTTGCCGATGTTGTCGTAAATGCGCCGCCCCTGGCGAATCGCAGCAACGATGCTGGCGAAGCTGTCATCGAGCAGCACCAGCGCCGCGGCCTCGCGCGCCACGTCGGTACCGCGCTCACCCATGGCGATGCCGACGTCGGCGGCCTTGAGCGCGGGCGCGTCGTTAACGCCATCGCCGGTCATGGCCACCACCTCCCCGGCTTGCTGCAGCACCTGCACCAGACGCAGTTTCTGCTCCGGCTGCAGACGCGCGCACAAATCCACGTGCTGCAATCTCCCGCGCAGCGCGGCATCGTCGAGCGCTGCGATCTCCGGTCCCGTGATGACCGCCGCCCGCTCGCTCAAACCCACCGCACGTGCGATGGCCAGGGCGGTGACGGGATGATCCCCGGTCATCATGATGATGCGCACGCCGGCGGCGCGACATTCGGCGATCGCGGCCGGCACTGCCGGTCGCGGCGGATCGACAAAGCCGACCAGACCGAGAAAGGTGAAGCTGAAGTCATGCTGGCTTTGCGGCCACTCGCTGCCCTGCCAGTCCCCCTTCGCCACACCCAGTACCCGCAGTCCGCGCCTGGCCATCAGCAGGACCTGGCGCTGGATTTCGTCGCGTTCGGCTTGCGGCAGATGACACAGGTCCGCCACCGCTTCCGGCGCACCCTTGGTGGCCAGCACATGGCGCGATGGCTCCCCGCTGGGAAACACCTGTGTCATCGCCAGAATGTCGGGCGACAGGTCGTAGTGAAATTCCGGGGCGCGGTTGTCGTGCAGATGCTCGGTGCCGGCGAGCCAACGTTCACCAAAGCTCTGGATGGCCTTTTCCATCGGATCAAACGGATCGGCAGGCGTGGCCAGCATCGCGAACTCGGCGAGTTCATGAAACGCTTCGGGCAGGTCAGACGCACCCTCGTTGCGGAACACTTCACCTGTAACAGCAAGCTCCGCCACCTGCATGCGGTTCTGCGTCAATGTGCCGGTCTTGTCCGCGGCCAGCACGGTGATCGCCCCCAGCGCTTCCACCGCCGGCACGCGCCGCGTCAACACCTTCTGCCTCGACATGCGCCAGGCGCCCAGTGCCAGGAATACCGTTAGGATGACGGGAATCTCCTCCGGCAGGATGGCCATGGCGAGCGCGATGCCGGAGAGCAGGCTTTCCAGCAGCGAACGGTCATTCCACAGCCAGCCGAGCAGCACTTGTATCGTCGCCAGCAACAGCGCCGCCACTGTCAGATTGCGGATCAGTTTGCGCGACGACAGCTGCAGTCCGGAAGGCGGCTCCTTCGTTGCCGCCAGGGCCTGTCCGATGCGGCCGACAGCGGTAGCGGCGCCGATCGCGCGCACCTCGGCCGTGCCCACGCCCTTGGTCACCACCGTGCTGGCGAACAGATACGGAGTGCCGTCGCCCCCAGGCTCGGCGAAGGCTGCATCTGCAGCGCCGGGTAACTTTGCCACCGGCACTGCCTCGCCGGTGAGCAGGGACTCATTCACTGTAAGCTGGCCAGCCCGCAGGAGGGCATCGGCCGGAATGCGGTCACCTTCATGCAGCACGAGCAGGTCACCGCGCACCACCTCCCGGCCCGGGATACGGATCTCCTGTCCGTCGCGGATCACCAGCGCGCGTGGGGCCGACAAGTCACGCAACGATTCCAGCGCGCGCTGCGTCTTGCGCTCCTGTGCCAGCGTGATGCCGATAACAACAAAGACGAAGCCCAGCAGGAACAGCGCCTCGGCCCGGTCGCCGAGCGCGAGATAGATGCCGCCGGCCACCAGCAGCATCAGAAACATCGGCTCGGTGAAGACACCGACCACGATGGCGAACATCGATTTCGGATTGCCGCCGGGCAGAAGATTCGGGCCTTCCTCTGCGAAGCGGCGTGCCGCTTCCTGCGCACCCAGTCCAGCCATCGGTTCAGCCACGAGCAACGGTTTCCCAGGTAAATTCATATTGTGCGCTGCGCTGAAGTCCTGCGCGCGCTGTCGTGCTGGAGGATCGCCCAGGTCATCGCAACAAGCGAACAGCGGCCGGGCTGCACCCGGCCTCGCGCGCACCGCGGATTAGGCCGCCTCGCGGATCCAGTCGACCACGGTCGCCGGCGCCGGAATGCGGCCCGAGGACACCAGTTTGCCGTTGATCATCAGGCCCGGGGTTTTCAGCACGCCGCCGGCAATGATCTCCTGCATGTCGGTAACCTTGAGGATTTCCGCCTCGACCTGCGCCAGGCCCGCTGCGGCGCGCGCGACCTCTTCAAGCTTTTTGCAGTTTGCGCAGCCAGGGCCGAGTACCTTGATGGTGATCATGATCAGACTCCTTTTACTAAAGGTGCATTCCGCCCAGCGACAAACAGCAACGTCGCCAGGGCTGCGACGAATCCCGCCAGCGCCAGGGCCAGCGTCCACAGCGATGCGCCATCAACCCACGCGCCGTAGATCATGCCGGCGCTGGCGCTGAACAGGGCAACGAAACCGACATAAGTCCAGGCCTTCCTGCGGCCGATGATCGCGGCAATGATCAGTATGCTCTGCAATGACAGTTCCGGATCTGACATCAGGTACGCCAGCAACGGCCCGCGATGCATGCCGAGGTCGAGGAACATTTTCGCGATCGGCACTTCGACCAGTGTCGGGAAATACATGAAGACGCCGAAGGTGACCCCGGCCAAGTTGCCGAGCACGGTGTTGGCGCCGGCGAGCGCCTCGATCCATTCCGGGCGGATCAGCATGCGGATCATGCCGACGACGAACACGCCGATCACGAGCAGCGGAAAAATCTGTTTCACGAACCGCCACGACTCCCACAGCCAGTCGCGGACCGCTTCCGGGGACAGGCGGCTGCGGACGATCCAGTACACTGCCGCCAGCGTCGCGATCACACCGAAGAATTTGCCAGTCAGGCCGACCCGCAAGCCGATCGGCGTAGCCTGCACCGCCAAGGATGCCAGCAGCAGCGTCGCCGCTATCAGCGCGAGGCTGGCCACAGTCCAGCGGTTGGCACCATCCTGTATGTTTTCCAGCCCGCGCCACGCGCTCCAGCCGATCGCCGCCAGCAGCACGATCAGCGCCACCCCCTGAATCGACACGCCCTCCTCGCCCTTGCCCGCGTCATAGGGCACGAGCTGGTCGAGGGTGCCCTGCCATGACGCAGCGGCAGTCAACGGCAGATCGAATTGCAAATGCGCGTTGGTCAGGAAGCCAAGCTTGAGCGTTCCTGCCAATAGCAGCACGACCCACGCCAGCAGTAACAGCAGTGCTCCCGGCGCCATACCGGTACCGTGATGGGCAAACATGCCATCGGCTGCGAGTTCGTGCGCGGCATCGTCGGCGCGGAAAACCATTGCCATGATCATGCCGATGCCGATGCCGAAAATGAGCGACAGCACCAGGCGGGCGATCGCCAGGTCGGGGCCGATAATGCCGCCGGTGTATACCAGCGCCAGGATGTTCGCCGCCGGCGCGAAAAACAGGAACGTGATCGCCGGGCCGAGACCCGCGCCTTTTTTGTAGATGCCGGCGAACAGCGGCACGATGGTGCAGGAACACACCGCGAGCAGCGAACCGGCGGCCGCTGCCGCCGGGTACGACACCGCCTTGCTGGAGTTGCGGCCGAGGAAACGCGTGACAGTCTCTGTCGGGATCAGCGCCGCCATCGCGCCGGCAATAAAAAACGCCGGCAGCAGGCAAAGCAGCACATGCGCCGCGAGATACGCGGCAAGATTGCCGAACCCGCCGTGAATCACCGGCCACAGATACGCGAGCCACAGCTCCATCACAACCCTCTATCGCCGAAAACGAACCGCGCGTTATTAAACCGATCAACGACTGATCCGGCATCATCCGCCACCGCATTGGCTAGTCGCACCGTCCCGCCGCAAACCGGCTGCATGCGCCTGCACGCATACTGGCGCCAGTATGGCTGCGCCACACCGAGCGCTCTTGATGTGGATCATGCCGACGCGATTGCCATAACATAAATAAATAAAAACAATGGCTTAAACGCAATCGGGATTGCCGCCTGCAAATCGGCCAGGCCCGCTGACGGGCGAGTTCTGGTCTATGGCGCGACGATCACTGGCGCAAAACCGCCGCCGGCGGTGCGGAAATTGGTGGTCTGGCCCGCATACATGCGCGCGGCCAGAAGTTGCACCTGGCCCGCATAGGTGTACGCACGGACATCGAACTTCAGATCCGTTGGCACGCCATCGACTTCCACCAGGCGCTCCCCCGGCGGCACCAGCGCCTGCGCGACAAATTCACCCGAAAGGATCTCGGCCCAGACCCGGCGCGTCAGCTTGTCGCCGCGGTAGGCGGCCTTGGCACCGTATCCGGCAACCGGCTTGAAAAACAGTTGCCGGCGCCGGCGCCACAGTTCGTCCGCATGTTCCGCTGTAACCAGGCGCGTCTGCGGAATAGCAGCTTTGAGCAATTCGCGATCAGTGGCAGGCACACCCCAGGTAGCGAGTAATTCATCATCGCTCAGGGTAATGAGGTTGCGTTTGTCCGCGTACAACGCGTGAGCACGCGGGTGCGGAGTCAGCACGATCGCGCCGGCTGCGTAGGCCCGGTGCAACGCCTGGTGGCCGAGGTCGGCGAGATAGAAGTCGGTGAGGCGGTTGTAGACCATGTCCACCGCGCTGCCGTGGCACCACAACCTGCCGTCGCGCCATTCGAGTTCCCGCGGATCGGCAATGCACGCAGCCATGCCATGGCGCCGGAACATCTGCCGAAACAGCTCGAATTCGGGTGCAAGATACTGTTCATCAGGCGCATCGTCCACGATAACCAGATTGTTCAGCGGCGTATCACCGCGCTGAAAGCGCCACTCGGCGCTGAACATTTCGCAGAATCGCTGTTCCAGCATCAGCAATCCGGTATCCGGCGTGAACGCCCATTGCATCGCCTCGCAACAGGCCTGCTGGGCGCGCGCGAGCGCGGCGTTGAGCACGGCGCCGCCGGCATTGGTATTGATCTCGATCAGTTGCGGGCCCTGCGGACCCACATGAAAGTCATAACCCATGAATACCCCCGCCGGGCCGAATGCGTATTGCGCAATATCGGGCGCCCGCGACAAGGCTGCCGCCTGATAGTGCGGCAGCGCGACGATACGCTCGATGGCCGCGACTGCCGCAGCAATGGCATCGGCCGTTGCACGCGCAAGAAATACCGCCGTCGCGGAAAACAGATTGGGCCGGGTCAGTGCGATGCTTCGCGAGAGGCCCGTCAGACCGGGGTCGCTTTCCAGGCGTTCGCGCAGCAAATCCTGATTCAGGGTGCGGCAGTAGCACCCATGGTTCAGGCCGTCGACCGTATTCAGCGGCACTCTGACATTTGAACTATTCATGGCAGGTCAGCAGATCCGAATCACGCCGGGTTGCCTGCGCGAGATCAAAGCCGCGGCGACTTTTGACTGCGCTTGCGCGGCAACGTCAACACGGCCGCCAACCCGCCTTCCGCGCGATTGTGCAATGCAATCCGCCCGCCATGCAGTTCGGCAACATTCTTTGCAATCGCCAGCCCCAGCCCGGTGCCGCCGGTATCGCGATTGCGCGAGCCTTCGACGCGGTAGAACGGCTCGAAGACTTTTTCCAGTTGTTCCGGTGGCAGCCCCGGCCCTTCATCGAGAATGCTCAGTTGCAGCGATTCAATGCCGTCAGCCACCACCACACGCGCAGACTTGCCATACTTGATGGCGTTTTCCAGCAGGTTGGCGAGGCAGCGCTTCAGCGCCTGCGGCCGGCCATGATAGGGGCCTGCCACGCAGCCCTCGATCGTCACCGCACCGCCAGTCTCGTGCAGATCGGCCTGCAGGCTCTGCAGCAGCGCCATCACATCGACCGGCTGTACCGGTTCGCCATTGTCCATGCCGCGCAGGAAGTCCAGCGCGGAGGCGACCATGGTTTCCATTTCCTGCAGGTCGTTGCCGAACTTGGCGCGCAGTTGCGCATCGTCGAGCAGTTCGGCGCGCAGCCGCAACCGCGTGATCGGCGTCTTCAGATCATGCGACATTGCCGCCAGCACTTGGGTGCGTTCGCGCAGGTACCCGGCCAATCGCGACTGCATGGTGTTGAAGGCGCGTGCTGCGCGTGCCACTTCGGTCGGTCCCGTTTCGGCCAGCGGCGGGCGGTTGATATTCTTTCCCAGCTCATCTGCGGCGTCGGCCAGCGTCTTCAGCGGTCGTGTCGCCCAGCGCACGGCGACCAGCGACACCACGATCACCGCCGCCAGCAACACGGCGATGCTCACCAGCAGCCGGTACGGCCAGTTCACCGTGGCCTGCGGCTGCCGGGCGTCGAAGGTCACCCGCGTGCCATCGCGCAGCGTCACCTGCGCAACGAAGGTCAGCCCCCCGCCGCCGCCCTTGCCGCCGTAGTGCATCACCGGCGGCGTCCACTCGCCCTCGGTCTCGGCCCATTTCATGCCGCGCATCGCACCGCCACCGCCTCCTTTGTACTGACCGCCAACCGCCATGCCGACAACGACGGGCCGGTCATTGCCGAGGTAGCGGCGCAGCACCGACGCAAACAGCGCTGCGCGCGCGCCGGATTCACTGTCGGCGTCCGCAGGCGCCAGTGGCCCGCGGTCGAGGCTAACGGCCAGCGGCGGCGCACTCAGCACTTTGATGATCTTGCCGCGCTCCGCGGGAGTCATTGAATCGAGCAGGTGCACGATGTCGGCAATGCGCTGCGCCGACTGCATGCCGCTCGCCTGCGCCAGCAGTTCGCCGCGGTCGTGCATATGCACGGCAAAGCTCAGCAGCTGCGCAGTGAGCAGCCCGCCGAGCAGCACCAGCACCAGGCGGCTGAACAGCGAGCGCGGCAGCAGCCTCACCGGGCGCCCGTCTCGACATGCACGGCGAACACGTAGCCCTGCCCGCGTACGGTCTTGATGATCGCCGGCTCCTTAGCATCCTCGCCCAGACGCTGGCGCAGGCGGCTGACCTGCACGTCGATCGCGCGGTCGTACGGGCCGGCGTCGCGCGACAGCATCAGGTCGATGAGCTGGTCGCGGGTCAGCACGCGGTTGGGATGGTCCACAAAAATCTTCAGCAGGCGGAAATCGGTGCCGCTCAATGCCACCACCACGCCCTGCGGCGAAGTCAGGTTGCGGGTCTCGCCATCCAGGATCCAGCCGGCAAAACGGAAGAGCCCCGATTCCTCGGTCGTCAGATTATCGGGTAGCGATCGTGCGCGCCGCAGCACGCTTTTGATGCGCGCCAGCAGTTCGCGCGGGTTGAACGGCTTGGCGACGTAGTCATCCGCACCCAGCTCGAGGCCGACGATGCGGTCGGTTTCGTCGCCGCGCGCGGTGAGCATGATGATCGGCACCTCGGAACGCGCCCGCAATTCGCGGCACAGCGTCAGGCCGTCCTCGCCCGGCAGCATCAGATCAAGGACGATCAGATCGGGATATGAAGTCGCCACTGCCGCGCGCAGACCCCTGCCATCGGCCACTGCGGCCACGCGATAGCCCTGCTTCTGCAGATACTCGCGCAACAGGCTGCGGATCTCCGTGTCGTCATCCACCACCAGGATGTGGTCAGGCGTGTTCATGGGGCCTTTATACCGGAGCGCAGAGTATTGATCCCGAAGAATTGTAACGCAGCGTTTCACCCACCCCGAGCGGCAAGGTTGCGACACAAAAACGTGTTTGCCATGGGCGCAAAATGCTCACGATGATGTCAAACGATGCAGTTGACGCAGCGCGTGACCCGCCTGCCGCCAAGGCATGCGGCTTGCGACCGGCGCAACGAACAGGAATGATGCAGTCAACTGCTGCAGATCTCATCAGAGAGAACTGAATTTTTTCAAAAAAAACATATAGATATGACGATTATTTGGATTTGAGCCAGGGTTCCCCGAGCGCGCCGGCTGACGGGCGGCATCACGGCCCAAGTCACCGCGGATATCGGGAGGTGGTGGACAGTCACCGGCGCGAACTGAGCGCGGTAATCGTTGTCTTATAAAAATAAGGGTAAGATCAATTTGTGAAGATCGAATTCACTGGAGAATCGCCTCATGCGCATCAGGATTCTGCTCCATTGTCTGCTCCCCGCCGCCTTTGCGTGGCCGTCGTTGTCGGCAGCGGTGCAGCCGACCGTAGTCGGCTGGATCGAACCGGTGAAACTGGGCAGCGAGGGACTGCTGGTTCCGGCCAAGCTCGATACCGGTGCCGACGTTTCGTCGTTGCACGTGTCGGACATACAGTGGATCCGTCGCCAGGACGGGGACTGGGTGGCCTTTGACGTGACCGGAAAAGACAACCGCACGGTGCGTCTCGAACGCAAAGTGCAGCGCGTGGCGCGCGTCAAGAAAGCTTCCGGAGGCGTGCAGGAAAGGCCCACGGTGCTGCTCGGCGTCTGCCTCGGTGATACCTACCGCGTAACAGAAGTCAATCTCACTGACCGCACCGGCATGAAACTGCCGTTCCTCGTCGGGCGCAGTTTCCTGGCAGATCGCTTTGCGGTCGATTCCTCGCGCATGGACACCGTCGAGCCTGCCTGCAAGACCACCACTGCGGCAGCCGCAATCGCGGGTTA
>Ga0113563_10001366_pt1 | contig 13782 bp, 5 predicted proteins | sample Mud3Dept3metaG_FD_80117 | JGI IMG/M metagenome (GOLD analysis project Ga0113563, IMG submission 80117) | Freshwater wetland microbial communities from Ohio, USA, analyzing the effect of biotic and abiotic controls - Mud 3 Core 4 Depth 3... | ecosystem: Environmental > Aquatic > Freshwater >...
CTGGAGGTCTCCCTGCGCAGCAACAGCGCGACGCGCGCCCTGTTCGGGCTCGATGGCGGGCCGGGCGGCGATGGCGAGGTCGTGTGGTCGACGACCGCGCACGCCGAGGGTCGCAGTGCGAGCCGGTCCACGAGTCACGGTGGCTTCGACGACGACCCGGCGACGCTGTCCAGCGTGGTGCGCCGCGTGCTCGGCAAGGCCGATGCCGATCCCGTCGCGCCGTACGTGCCCCTGGCCGCCGAGGCGGGCCGCGGTATCGGCGACGGCGTCGACTGGCCCGAGCCCCTGCGCACGGCGCCGGGCGGGAGCGTGCCCACGCGCACCGGGTGGGGCGCGTCCGCGGCCGCCGGGCCGGGCGCCGTCGCGGCCGTGGGGCGGCGGCGGGCAGTCTGCATCGGCATCGACGAGTACGCGATTCGGCCCCTGGCCGGCTGTGTCGCCGATGCACGTTTGTGGGCCGAGGCACTGCAGGACCTGGGCTTCGAGCCGCCGACCGTGCTGGTGAACGGCGCCGCGACCCGCAGCGCCATCCTCGGTGCCATCGGCGACGCGATCGGCGCAGCCGCGGCGGGCGACGTCGTCGTGGTGCAGTTCGCCGGGCACGGCACGCAGGTGCCGGATCTCGACGGGGACGAGGCCGGCGGCGACACACCGGGCCTCGACGAGGCCCTGTGCCCGATCGACTTCCCCGACGGGGCGTTCGTGATCGACGACGATCTGGCGACGCTGTGCGACCGGATTCCGGACGGCGTCAACGTGACGTTCTTCGTCGACTGCTGCCACTCGGGCACCGTCACCCGGCTCGCGCTCGGCCCGCCTGGCGGGGCCGGGGCCGCGGTCGACGAGCGCCCGCGTTTCCTTGCCGCGACCGAGGCGATGAAGGCCGCGCACATCCGCTTCCGCACCGCGCTGGGGCCGGGCGCCGGCCGCGGCGCGTCTCTGGCGGAGCGGCGGGAGGTGCTGTTTTCGGCCTGCCGATCCGACGAGGTGGCCTGGGAGAGCAACGGCCACGGCGAGTTCACCGTCCGCGCTACCGACGTGCTGCGGCGCGGGGTCGAAGGCCTGACGCACGAGCGGTTCCACGCGCGGGTGCTCGAGGCCTTCGGGCCGCACGCCCGTCAGCACCCGGAGCTGCACTGCGCGGCAACCGCGTCGGGGCGGCCGCTGCTCGGGGCGTTCGTCGGAGCGAGCCGGCCGCCGGCTGGTGCCGCCGCGGTCAGGCCCGCCGGGGACGGCCTGCTCGGCGAGCTCGAGGCACTGCTGCAGCGCCACCGCCAGCAGCCGGGCCGGGGGTAGGGCGATGGCCCGTCGGCCGCCAGCCAGTCCCGCCCCGCCCGCCGGCATCGGCCTCGGGCGTTCCTACACCCTCGGTCCGCTCGTCGGCGCGCGGGTCCCGAACGCCTACCGGCGCGCCGCCGGCGACCCGAACCACCGGCGCCTGCGGCTGTTCGCCTCCGATCCCGCGAAGTCGCGGCTCGAGGGCAACATCGTGGTTGCCGAGGTGCCCTACGAGCCGCTGGCACAGGGCGCCTCGGGGTGCCTGTTCGAGGTCAGCAGCGAGGACGCCGACGGGGCGACCGTCTGGCAAACGGCGCAGCTCGACGACCTCGCGGTCACTCTGCGCGAGGGTTACGACCCGTCGGAATCCGATCCGCGGTTCCACCAGCAGATGGTGTACGCGGTCGGTAGCCTCGTGCACCGCTCGTTTCGCCGTGCCCTCGGCCGGCAGCTCGGCTGGGGGGGTGCGGCGGCCACCCGCGGCCGCCTGCGCATCCATCCGTTCGGACTGCACGACGAGAACGCCTTCTACGACGCCGACGCCGGCGAGCTGCGTTTCGGTTATTTCCGGGCGGCGCAGCCGATCGGGCGGACGCTCGCCGGCGGCCAGGTGTTCACCGCGTTGTCGCACGACGTGATCGCGCACGAGTTCACGCACGCGCTGCTCGACGGGCTGCGGGCGCAGTTCCTGACGCCGTGCGGACCGGACGTCGCCGGGTTTCACGAAGGGTTCGCCGATCTGGTCGCGCTGTTTCACCATTTCGCCTACCGCGAGGCGCTGCGCAACGCGATCGCCTGCAGCCGCGCGGATCTGCGCGCACCGGCGGCATGCTTCCTGTTCGAAATCGCTCCCCAGTTCGGCCAGGCCGGCGGCGCGCAGGCGCTGCGCAGTGCCGTCGACAGCGCTGCGGCGCGGCGCCGCTATGACCGCGGGCTCGAGGAGCACGACATGGGCGAAGTGCTGCTCGCCGTGCTGTACGACGCGTTCTGCACGGTCTACCGGCGCAAGACGGCGCGCTACGTGCAGCTCGCAACCGGCGGTAGCGGGGTGCTGGCCGCCGGCGAGCTGCACCCGGCGCTCGTCGACCTCCTGACGGACAAGGCGGCGTCACTCGCCGCGCAGTTCCTCTCCATCCTCATCCGCGCGATCGACTACTGTCCGCCCGTCGATCTCCACCTCGGCGAGTTCCTGCAGGCGATGGTCACCGCCGATCGCGACCTGGTCAGCGACGACCCGTGGGGCTATCGCGAGGCCCTCGTGGATGCCTTCCGGGATCGCGGCGTGTATCTGCGCAATGTCGCCAACCTGTCGGAGGACGCGCTGGCCTGGAAGCCGCCGCGCCAGCAGATCCCGCCGATCGAGGCCCTCTCGTTCGCACGCCAGCAGTTCAACGGGGAGCCGGGCCGGTCGGTCGACCCCGAGGAAGCGGTCCGCCAGGCGTGCGCGCTGGGCGACGTCGCCACGAGCCCCGAGTATCTGGCGGAGTTCGGGCTCGTGGCGACCGGTGACCGTGCACTGCGCAACGCGCAGGTCGCGCTGCCGCAGATCGAGTCGATTCGCACGGTGCGCCGGAGCGGACCGGACGGGCGCGTGGTCTTCGATCTCGTGGCCGAGATGACGCAGCAGTGCACCGTCCCGGCGACGCGCAAGCAGCCGGGCTTCACCTTCTGGGGCGGAGCGACGGTCATCGTCGGCCCGGACGGCGAGGTGCGCTACACGATCCTGAAGACGGTGGCCGGCGAGGACCGCCTCGCGCGGCGCCGGGCGTTTCTCGAGGACCCGCGGGCGGCGCGGTTCTGGGAGATCCGGGACAACACGTACGTGCTGCGCGGCGGGGTCGCCCGGCTGCTGCACCAGGCGCGGCGGCGCCGCGCGCCGGTGGCGCCCGAGGCCTACGCGGGCACACCCGCGTGAGCCCGACGTCCCCGCCCGGCACCCGGCGGCCATCACGCCGTCCCGACCCGGCGCCAATGCGCGGCGCCAAGGCGAGTCCGGCGCCAGAGCGCCGCACCGGGCGCGCTCCTGCCAACAACACGGCGTTCACGAGGAGGTAAGGCGATGGCAACGGGACTTTCGCTTCACATCGGACTCAACAGCGTCGATCCGGCCCACTACAGCGGCTGGGCCGGCCCCCTGAGCGCCTGCGAGGCCGACGCGCAGGACATGGAAGCCATTGCCCGCGCGCGCGGCGCCAAGCCGACGCGGCTGCTCACGGCCGCGGCGACGCGCCAGGCGGTGATCAAGGCGATCGGCAGCGCCGCGAAGACGCTCAAGACGGGTGATTACTTCCTGCTGAGCTATTCCGGGCACGGCGGGCAGGTGAAGGACACCAGCGGTGACGAGTCCGACGGGACGGACGAGACCTGGTGCCTCTATGACGGCCAGCTGATCGACGACGAGATCTACCAGCTGTTCGCGAAGTTCGCGAGCGGCGTGCGGATCCTCGTGCTCTCCGACAGCTGCCACAGCGGCACCGTCACGCGCGATCTGCTGGTGCGCGCGGCGGGGGTGGACGGGGCGCCGCGAGCCATGCCCCTCGACGTCGCCCTCAAGGTGTACCGCGACAACCGCGCGTTCTACGACGGCCTGCAGGCCGGACTGCGCAAGATCCACGAATCGCCGGCGCTCGCGGCCGCGTCGCAGCAGCTGGGGACGCCCGTGGCCCCGCAGACAGCGCAGGCGGCCTACTGGATCAGTCAACACGTGCGGCTCGGCGTGCAGGCGTCGGTGGTGCTGATCTCGGGCTGCCAGGACAACCAGGTGTCGCTCGACGGGGCGTTCAACGGCGCGTTCACCGGCCGCCTGCTGCAGGTCTGGGGCAACGGCGCGTTCAAGGGCAACCACGTGCAGTTCCACCAGGCCATCGTGGCGGGGATGCCGCCGACGCAGACCCCGAACCTGTTCACCTACGGCCCCGCCGTGGCGACGTTCCAGGGGCAGCGGCCGTTCAGCGTCTGAGGCCACGACGGGCGCGGCCGGGGCCGGCCGGGGCCGGTCCCGGCGCTGGCCCCGCGGCGCGCCGCGGGAGAGTCTGGCGGCCTACGGGACCGCGATGTCCAGGTTGGCTGCCTCGGCCGGCGGTCGACGGGTGGCGCAGAACACGATGCCGGGTCCCCGGCTCTGGTTACCGGTCAGCACCGCGCCGTCACCGACCGTCAGGGCGAGCAGGCGTCGCGCCTGCAGGATCGCGGACGGATCTGGCGCCGGCGTCGCGTCCTTGGCCGCGGTGACGGCGGACAGCGTGAACTGGTTGCCAACGACGGTGGTCCGCTCGGCCAGCAGGACGTTCGCGTCGGCATCGATCACGTTGCCGCTGACCTGGAATCGGCCGAACAGGCTGTCGAGTGCCGTGCCCGTAGCGCCCTTGACCGCGGCGGCGAGCGCCTCGCCGCCCGCGGTCAACCCGCTGATCCGGCTGTCGGTGAGGAGCAACGTGCCGGCATCACCGGCGAAGACGCAGCCCTCCCGGACGCGTTTGGCGAACTGCGCGACCTGGTCCAGGGTGAGGCCGAAGGCGCGCGGGTAGCCGTACACGCTCATCCAGCCAGCGATCTCGCACGCGTCGACGCGTACCGCCGCGTCGCCTTCCCGCAGCGTGCCGAAGACTTCGTCGAGCCGCCGGGGCCGGGTCGGCGAGGCCTCCACGAGCAGCGCGAGGCCGGCGCCCGCGCGCAGCGCGGCGCGCCGCAGTTCGGCGAGGGCGGCAGCCAGGGCGCTGCGGGCCGGTCGGTCGGACTCCAGGGCCGCGGCGAGGGCCGCGAGCGCCGTCCAGGTGCCGATCGTGAGTCTGACGGGTCCCGCGGCGTCGTCGCGGTGCAGTGCCCGCGCGATCTGCTCGAACGCCTTGGTGGCAGCCTGCCGGTCGAGGAGGGCGGCGACGGTGTCGTCGATCCGTGCGGCGAAGCGAGGGCGGGTCGAGGTGGCGAGCAGATCGGCGAGGCGGTCGAGGCCGGCCAGGCGAAAGAACTCCGCCAGCGGCTTCAAGGCCCCGGGGCTTGCCGCTTCCAGCACGCTCCGGTCGACGGCCGCCCGCTGGCAGCGGCTCAGCACCAGGAGCGCCCCCTGCCGGGCCGCTTCAAGATCCGTGCGTTCGGCCAGCGCGGGTCGCGCCGGGCCCGCCACCTCGCAGCGCGTCAGCGTCACCGCGCCGCAGTCCTCGAAGCGCAGCGCACCCTCGGGCGGCGGCATGAACTCGGCGTCGAGGACGAGCTCCGCGAGGGTCACGGACGCGAGCCCGCGGAACAGCCACGGGCCCTTCATCACCAGGCGCACGGTGTCGCCGCAGCCGGCAATGCGCAGGCGCACGGGCGCGGTGATTCCGAGTCGTTCGCGCAGCTCTGCCGCGTCGAGGGCGAGGCGGCTGACGCTGTAGGTCCCCGCGGACAGGCAGAGGCACAGGTCGGTGGCGCCGTCGGCGAGCCGCTTCAGCACGACCTCGAGCAGGTCGAGCCCGTCCGCGCCGGTGGCGACCGCGACGGCGCAGCCGCCGCCCGTGGTCTGCCGAGCCAGGCGCGCCGAGAACTGCACCGGCAGGTGCAGCGCCGTGCCGGCGGCGTCCCGCAGCGTGGCCTGCACGGTCTGGATCTCGGTCGCCGCGTCGAGCGTGAACCGGCACTCGGCGCTGCCGTCGGCCCCCGTCGTCCCGCTCGGCGGCGCGACGCTGCCGCTGCCGCCGATGACCTCGAACGTGACGCGGGCGCCGCGCACCGGGAACCGCCCGCGAGCCACGCCCACGCGCAGGGGCCGCGGCAGGGTCCGGGTGGCGGGCGGGTTCGCCGGGTCGATCGGCAGCTCCTGCCCGTCGCCGCCCAGGTAGAACAGGCCGAGGACGTCACCCAGCGCCGGGAACCTGACCCGGCAGTCGAGCACCTCGCGCTGTCCAAAATCGACCAGCGCCAGCGGGCAGTAGTGCCGGTGGACTCCCGCCGGGGGTGCAGCGGTCAGCCGGTCGACGGTCGCGCCGCTGGTGCGTGCGGCGAACAGCCAGTAGTCCCCCAGGTGGAACTGGCCGCCCGCCACCGTGCCGAACTGCACGCGGATGCCGGCCTCCAGGGTCGCCGGCGCGGCGGCGTCGACGACCAGCAGGCCGTCGGCGTCGACGCCCCGGCTCTGGTCCCAGCGCCGCACCCGCAGGTGGCTCGCTGCGATGTCGTCGGGGCGGCCGGCCAGGGACTGCGCGGTGGCGGGCAGATCCCGGTCGAGGGTGAGGGTCCGCCCCTCCACGGGCTCGACGAGCCGGGCCATGAACCCGGGCGCGAACGGCGCGCCGAGTTCGCCGACGTCGTCGACGGGCTCGATCCACTCGCCGGGATGAAACCCCAGCACGTCGTCGCGGCCGAGGGACGCGACCGTGAGCTGACGCGCGCCCGGCACGTCGACGACGGCAGTCGCCACCGTGGCGTTGTCCCGCGACCACTTGAAGCGGGCCTTGCCGGTGGCGTCCACGTCGTGGATCTCGACCCGGTAGAGCTGGTTCTCCAGCCCGCGGTAGCCGCCACTGGGTGGCAGCTCGCAGGGTGCCTCCGCCGCGTCGACCGGGACCGTCGTCACCGTGAGCCGTCCCGCGGACGGGGCGGTAAGGGCGGTCCAGCCGGGCAGCTCGGCGGGGCACTCGGGGGGAAGGGCAGTCAACCCCGGGACGGGATGCAGCCGCACCTGCCACGCGGTCTGGGTGCGGGTGGTCGTGTCGACGCCGAGCGCGGGCTCCACCAGGTCCGGGGCCTGCAGCGCATCCACCTCGCGCTGCCACACGACGAGGTAGGCGAGGTGGACGCCCGCGGCGGGCAGCGCGGCCGCCGGTGATCGCCGGTAGGGCTGCTCGTCAAACGGCAGCGGCTGCGTGCCGACGGTTTCGGCGAGCAGCGGGTCGAACGCGGGGGACCGGCCGTGGTTCTCGGCGAGGTGGCCATCGATGTAGAGGCGGCCGGGACCGATCGTCAGCCCGCTGCCCGCAAAGCCGACGCGAAAGCCCTCCGGGGTCTGCGGTGGCACGCCCCAGCGCCCCACCGTGTCGAGCGTCCCGGCTGTCTGCCGGCGCTGGCGAATCGCCACCTCCTCGTTCCAGTCGGCGTCGAGCTGCACCCGGCCCTGCTGCAGCCGCACGCCGCTGAAGTGCCGGCTGGGATCGAACCGCTCTCGACTGTAGTCGCCGCTCATCGCTCTGCTCCTTGCACCGGTATGCGGTGCCGCGTCACTCGTCCTCGAAAAACACCCCGGCCGAGAGCCCGTAGCGCAGGTACTCGTCCAGCCGCACCCGCAGGTTGGCGAGCCGCTGGCTGTGGTGCAGCCGGTTGAAGGCGCCGATCTCCGACTCGTTGTCGGCCCCCGCGAGCAGCGCCGGGTCGGTGCTCGCCCGCAGCAGGCCGTAGCCGGGGCGGCCGTAGCGCCGGCTGACGAACACGGGCGTGACGCGGGCGGCGACGACGCGCGCCAGGTCCGCGAGCAGGGCGTCGGGCGGGGGCGGCGTCTGGCGCTTCGCCGCGGCGAGCGCCGCCGCGACGGCCGTCGCGGGCTGGCAGCGGTGAGGCCGAGGAACCCGGGCGGCCGGCGGCAGCAGGCAGAAGCGGGTGCAGCCGGCCTGCCGCTGCGCGGAGATCACCGGCGACGGCCAGTTGTCCGCGGGCCCGAGGGCGGCCACGAACAGCGTGTTGGAGGCGAGCTGCAGGGCCGCGGTGTGCAGCTTGCCGATGACCGTGCAGTTCTCCAGGGTGAGCGCGGCACCGGCCGCCTCGCCGTCGAGGCCCGCATAGGCGGCCCGCTCGGGCGCGGTCGCGTCGATGATGCTGTCGCGGACGGTCACCCGCGCGCCGGCGACGGCGCGTATCGCCCCCACGATGCAGTCCTCGATCTCGACGGCCAGGTCGGGGCGTGCGATCACCAGCGCGGGGCCGTCGGGCTGCGCCGGCTCCCCGTCCGGCCGCAGGGCCCGGCCGGGCACCAGAGTGCAGTGGCGCAGGACCAGGCGTTGCAGACCGTCGCCCGCCGCGGCGCCGACGACGAGCGGCCCGCCGGTGATGACGACGCCGTTGAGGTGCACCTCGCTGTCTCGTCCGCCCGCGACGCGCAGCTCCCCACCCCCGACCTGCAGCACGGCGCGCCGGCGGTTGGCGGACCGCAGCTCCAGGCGCGCCTCGGGGTCCGTCCGCAGGGTCGCATCGGCCGCGAACACGGCGCTGTCGCGCAGTTCCACCACGCCGCCACCGCGCGCTGCGTCCAGTGCCGGCTGCAGCGCCGCGCCCCCGCCCAGGGCGCGTGTGACCGCCAGGCCGGTGGCGAAACTGGTCTCCCGCTCGTACTCGCCGCCGCCGATCGCCGCCGCGAAGCCGTAGTGGCAGCCCAGGGCCACCGGCACGCCGGCGTCGACCGGCGCCGGCAGGTAGATGCGGCCACGCTCGGGGTCGATGGCGTACGTGCCGGGCGGCGGCGCGTGGGCCCAACCGGCGCCGTCGTCGGCGAGATCGCAGATCCGGATGTCCGCCACGTCGATCACCGCGCCACCCACTTGCAGCCAGAGGCTCCGTTCCTCCCCGTACTGTGCCGCCAGATCGGCCTTGAGGGCCCGGCGGTCGAGGGGCCGGGGAACGTTGCGCGGCTCGGCGAGGTGGGTGATCAGCGGCTCCGTCACCGGCCGGTTGTACAGCGGCTGGTCCGCTCCCAGCGGATTGGCGCGGTAGCGGCGGGCATCGACGCGCGCCGCCGGCCAGGCGCTCGCTGGCCAGGCCGCGATGCGCCACAGGTGGATGCCCACGTGCGGAATGGTGTAGCGGCCGCCCCGGCCGATGTCGCGCACGTCCGCGGTGCGGGGCAGGGTGTCGAAGGCCCCACCGACGTCGGCCGGTGCCATCCCCCGCCGCAGCTCGGGAGTGACCCGGTTGTGCCGGCGGGGGTGGTTCACGTACTGGGTGGTCGCGAGGCGTTCGAAGTACTCGACGACCCGCGCCGGCCAGTCGGTGACGTCCGCGGCGAGCTGCTCGAGCGCGGCGGCGGTGCCCTTGCGCCGCCGGTACGCGATCGTGTTGGCCACCTCCGCGCGCGGCGCGGCCGGCGTGCCGGCGACAGGGTGCAGCGGCTGCCAGCCGACGAGGTCACCGAGGTAGGGCACCACCCAGTCGGCGCAGGTCTCGATGAACTGGTCGTCGTAGAGCCGCTCGAGGTCTTCCTCCAGCAGAGCGACCTGCTCGGCGACCAGGCGGGACAGGGCCTCGAGCGGCCCGCCCTGCTCGGCGTCGCGGCTGCGGACGACGCTCGGCAGCAGGCCGTAGAGTCGCGCGGCGTCAAAGCTCATCGACGGTCTCCAGGTGGACCCTTCCCGCCGTCAGGAGCTCCGCGGCCAGGTCTCTCGACGGGTCGGCGGGCGCCGCGACGAGGCGCTGCTCCAGCGGCGACGGCGAGGTCGCGTCGCTGCGGCGGAACGTGTCGACGTCGACGCCGGCGACGCCGGCGACGCCGTGCAGCACGGCGATCACCCGGCTGAGTGCCACGGCGCCGGCGAACTCTGCGGCCGCAAACGAGAACGCCGCTCCGAGCGCGGCCATCGCGTCGGCGGCGACGCGCGCCGCCTGGTGGTCGGGGAGCACCGTCAGCCGGGCCGACAAATCGAACGTCGCGGGGCGATAGGTCTTCACCCGCACGGCGACGCCGGGGTCGCCGGCGGCGGCGAGTGCCGCCAGGAGCCGGCGCTGGGCGTCGCCACCGTCGGCGATCGCGGCCCCGTCGATGCCCGCCACCGTGAGGAAGAGGGCGGCGGGCCGTGACGGGTCGCGGTCGGCGCGCGCCTTCGCGATGCCGGGGAAGGTGCGGGCGTAGGCGGCATAGTCCGAGCGGGACACGGCGCGGTCCAGCGTCAGCACGCGGCTCGGGGCATTGACGCGCACCGCGTCGCGCGGCTCGGGATCCTCGCCGCCCTCCGCTGGCAGGGGATTGACCGTCGACTTCACGCCGAGCGGCCGCGCCATCAGCAGGCTGAGCTGCCCGGCGCTCACCATGCCCTCGCGGCCGACGCCCTTGCGGTAGCGGGCCCGCACGTTGTTCTGACCGGTGGGCAGGCGCGCGCCGTTTCGGCCGTCCCCGAACTGGACCGTGACCTTGCCGTCGTCGGCCGTCGTGGCGGTGTAGACGCGGTCGCGAGGTCCGGCGTCTGCGAAGCTCTCGACCGAACGCCACAGGACGTCGTCGACGCGCACCTCCAGCGTGGAGGCGACGCCGCCGGCGTCGGCCGTCACGAACGTCAGCGGGGCCTGCTTCAGGGTGAACCGCTGCCAGGCCTGCTGGGCGTCGCCGCTGCCCAGCAGCTCGTGCGCGGTTTCGCCGTGCGTGGCGCCCGTCACGTTGAGGCTGAGGCGGATCGCGGCCGGCGCGTACCGGCCGGCGAGCGGAGCCGCCAGCTGGAGGAGGGTGGTGCCGCCGCCCGGGTCGACCGCCTGGACGGTCACGAGCTCGCGCGCCACCCAGCCGCCCCGGCCATCCGCTTCGAGGACGACGCCCCGCTGGCCCGCGGGGGGCAGGGTCGCGAGTTCGCCCTGCACCCGGACCCGGCTCCCCGTCACCGGATCGGTGACCGGCCGGCGCGCCGGGGTCACGGGTTCCGGGCGCAGGAAGACGGTGGTGTCGCGGCGCCCGAATCCGCCGAGATCGACGGCCGCGTCCGCGGCGAGGCCGGCGAGCGTCAGCCGGCTGACCTTGGCCGACAGGCCGAACCGCGCAAGGGAAACTTCTTCGACCGCGTCCACCCGGTAGAGCGACGCTGCGCCCCCGACGCGCAGGACGCACAGCGAGCCGCTGGCGATTCCGGCGTAGACGCCGTCGAGCTCCATCTGATTGCCGGCCAGCGCGAAGCCCAGCCAGCCGCAGGCCGGCGAGTCGGTCCATGTCGTGCCCTTGCCGCCCTGCAGGTTGAGCAGACAGGGGTCTGGGGCGTTGTGCCCGAACACCGCCGCGCGCTGCCGCAGGAGGTGCAGCTCGGGGGCCGCGTCGGTGCCGACGAGGGGCGCGTCCAGGACCAGCTGGGTCCGCGCCGGCGGGCTGTCGGGCTCGACTGCCGCGACGAGCCGGAAGTCGCTGACGGCGCCCTCGCGCACCAGCAGGCCGTCGCCCGGGCGGACGGCCGGCGTCGCGCCGTCGATCCAGACCTCCGCGGCGCCGGCGGCCAGCACCTGGTCGGTCGCCGTCACGGGTGCGAGTGCGCCCCATTCCCGGCGGGCGGTCAGCGTGGGGCCCGTCTCAAAGGTCTGGGGGAGCTGGTCGGGACCGGGAACGCTCTTGACCTGCGTTCCCGCCGGCACCTCGACCACCGGACCGGGTGCCGCGCCGGGCGCGTCGTCCAGCCCGAACAGCAGGGACGTGGTCGCCGCGACACCGGGCGCAGGACGGTAGCCGGTGAGCCGGGCGAGCTCCAGTACCGAGCGGCGCTCGGTCGCGGTCCGCAGGTAGGACTCGTTGGCGATGCGCTCCTGGTAGAACGTGAAGATGTCGGACAGCAGCGCCAGGGCATCGAGGAGGCCGACGGTGAAGTCGTCGTCGGCGCGGGTTCCGAGTCCCGCCAGCGCCGGATGATCCTGGCTCGACAGCCGTGTCAGCAGCCGCGCGCGGAAGTCGCCGTGGCGGCCGATGCGGTAGGCGATGGCCGGGAGCCCCGGCGGGTTGCGGACGGACGCGGGCGCCGCGGTCGCCCGCGCGGCGAGGCACGAGCAGCGCTCGTCGCGCTCGGTCATTTGCCACCTCCCAGCTGGACCCGCAGGACGCCCCGTTCCGGGAAGTTGGGGTCGTTGTCGAGGCGGGCGATCTCGAACGGCCCCATGCCGAGCCGGCCGGTCTCGAGGCCCGCCGTGTCCAGGCTGCCGAGCCGGCGGAACGTGGTGATCCGCACCGACTCGACGCCCGGGACGGCCTGTGCCGCCGCGTACAGCCGGCTGAGGTAGACCGGCTCGCCGAAGCTGAACCGGTCGGGGTGAAAGACGCCCAGCTGCCCGTCGGGCAGAACCCGGTTGGACAGGCGCCGCAGGAGCTCGGCCCGGACGTCACCGCGAAACCGGTCGGGCGCCACGCAGACCTCGAGGGTCACCTCCAGCGGCACGGTTCGGCCCTCCTCGACGCGCAGGTCGCCGCCCGCCATGCGGTAGCGCTCGAGGTGTCGCCGGGTCCGGTCGGCGAAATCTTCCGACACGGCAAGGCCGCCCCGGCGGTCGACGGCGACGAATGCCGTGTGCCAGGACCCGGTCCAGCGCAGCCGGGCTGCCGCGCGGCCGATCGCGGCGTCGCGGACCGCGACCTCGCCCCAGTCGGCCTCGGTGACGGCACGCTCCTGGGTCCGGTAGGCGAACGGCACGCGGTCGCGGATCTGGGTCGCCGCCTCGGGGTCCGTGCCCCCCGCGGCGGGCAGCGGGTTGCGGACGCCGACGATCGCCGAATCCGCTGCCTCGATGTGCGCGACGGCCTCGGCACCGACGTTGCCGCTGGCCCCGTTGCCCACCCGGTAGGTCGCCGTGAAGCCCAGTCCGGCGGTCGGGCGCCGGCCGTGGCGGCCGTCGCCGAAGCGGATTCGGGCGTGGCCGTCACTGTCGATCTCGGCGACGAACTCGCGGGCCAGCGGGCCGCTGCCGAGCAGATCGCGCCGCGGCGCCCACGGCATGCTTTCCGCTCCCTGGCGGGCCCAGAGCCGCACGGCGGGCAGGACCTCGCCAGGGTCCTGGCCGAGGCTCCGGGCGGCGGGCAGGGCCGGATTCACCGCACTGTGGTGGGTCAGCGGGGCCTGAGCCAGTCGTGGCCGGAAGCGCGCCGGCAGGGTCTGGTCGAACGGGCCGGCGCACCCGTCGGTCGCGGCGGCCGTGACGGCCAGGGTTGGTCGGGGCACCTCGCCGAGGGACTCGTCGGCCACGGTCCGGCCATGGTCGGCGAGCACGACGTTGCCGCGGGCGACGCTCACCCCCGTCACGTAGCGGTGGCCGTGGTCTTCGGTGGTGCGGGCGCTCAGCACCAGGGCGAAGGGCAGCGCGTCGCCGTCGTCCCAGCGGATCTCGGTGATCGGCTGGCTGCTGACGGGGTCGCGCAATGGCGCCCCCGTGCGATCGACGGCCGTTACCGTCGTCAGACGCACCGGGTGGCGGCGGGCGAGGTCCCGGTCGGCGGGTTCGCCGGTGACCGGGCTGAGCAGCTCCTCGAGGATCAGCACCTCGCCGACGCGAAGCGCAGCGAAGTGACCGGCCAGGGTGGCGGCCGTCGCGCCCGCCGGGAGGCAGCACTCGCGCTCGCCCCAGGTGTGGAAGTGCAGTGTGTCGTGCGCGCGCACCAGCGCCGGGACGTCGTGCAGGGTCTCGAACACGGCGTCCGCGCGCTCGAGCCAGGGGCTCGCGTCGGCGATGCGCCCCGGCAGCCCGTCGATGCGGGTCAGGGCGCGGGTGCCGGCGGGCAGCGCGGGGCCGCCGTCGGCCCCCGCGGCGACATCCGCATCCACCGCGATCTGCAGCCACACGCGGGCGTTGCAGCCCTCCGACACCGCGTAGTCCATC
>Ga0113563_10001367_pt1 | contig 13782 bp, 10 predicted proteins | sample Mud3Dept3metaG_FD_80117 | JGI IMG/M metagenome (GOLD analysis project Ga0113563, IMG submission 80117) | Freshwater wetland microbial communities from Ohio, USA, analyzing the effect of biotic and abiotic controls - Mud 3 Core 4 Depth 3... | ecosystem: Environmental > Aquatic > Freshwater >...
GATCTGGGCAAGCTCGACAACACGCTGGTCATCTACATCAACGGCGACAACGGCACCAGCGCCGAGGGCGGGCCCATGGGCACGCCCAACGAGGTCGCGTTCTTCAACGGCATCAGCGAAATGCCGGTCGAGGTGCAGATGAAGTGGTACGACGTGTGGGGCACCGATCAGACCTACAACCATATGTCGGCCGGCTGGTCGTGGGCCTTCGACACGCCCTTCGACTGGTTCAAGCAGAACGCCTCGCGTCTCGGCGGCATCAACCAGAACATGGTGGTGTCGTGGCCGGCGCGCATCAAGGACAAGGGCGGCCTGCGCGAGCAGTTGGTGCACGTCATCGACGTCGTTCCGACGATCCTCGAGGCCGCAGGCATCAAGGCGCCGGAGATGGTGGACGGCATCAAACAGACGCCGATCGAGGGTACGAGCTTCGCTTACACCTTCGACGCGAAGAACGCCAAGGCGGCTTCGCGGCACAAGACCCAGTACTTCGAGATGATGGGCCAGTGGGCGCTGTACGACGACGGCTGGTTGCTCAGCACGAAGGTGAACCGCGCACCCTGGGAGGCGTTCAGCGCGGCCAACCCCGATCCGCTGAACAACCAGGTGTTCCAGCTCTACGACTTGAGCAAGGACTTCACCCAATCCGGGGACATCGCTGCGCAGAAACCGCAGAAGGTGAAGCAGATGCGTGAGAAGTTCGTCGCCGAGGCGAAGAAGTACCAGGTCTTCCCGCTCGACGCGTCGGTAGCGGGGCGCATCGTGGCGCCGCGGCCGAACATCACCGCCGGCCGCACCGAGTTCGTCTACACGCGGCCAATGGTCGGGACCCCGCAGGGCGACTCGCCGTTTCTGCTGAACTCCTCCTACACCATCACCGCCGACATCGAAGTGCCGCCGGGCGGCGCCGAGGGCATGATCCTGACCTCCGGCGGGCGTTTTGCCGGCTATGGCTTCTACCTGCTCAAGGGCAAGCCGGTCTTCCTGTGGAACCTTGTGGACCTGAAGCGGGTGAAGTGGGAAGGGACGGAAGTCCTCGCGCCGGGCAAGCACACGCTGGAGTTCGACTTCAAGTACGAAGGCCTCGGCGTCGGCACGCTCGCCTTCAACAACATGAGCGGCCTCGGCCGGCCCGGCACCGGCACGCTGAAGGTCGACGGCCAGGCGGTGCAGACGGTCCGGATGGAGCGCACGATGCCGATGATCCTGCAGTGGGACGAGAGCTTCGACATCGGCTCGGACACGCTGACCGGCGTGAACGACGCCGACTACCAGCCGCCCTTCCCGCTGACCGCCAAGCTCGACAAGCTGACGATCAAGGTCGATCGTCCCAAACTATCGCCAGCGGACATCAAGAAGTTCGAAAGGGCGGAGTCGGAGGCGCTCGATGGCAAGCCACTGCGCCACTTGCAGCCCGGGCTGCAATGATCCGGCATGCACGCGCAAACTGTGGAGGTCTTTCAGTTGTCGACCTATTTGGCTGCCGATTTACTAAGAAGCTGCTTGGGCAGAGAGAAGATGTCCTTCAGAGGCCAGACGGATATCCTCTTCGAGAGGAGATACGAATGCTCTCCGGGATAAACGACCCATAGGTGGGCGAGGCTCAGGCTCTCAAGCGCCTGGTTCATCGATTTCCTTATCTTGGGGGCTTCGCTGAATTTGCATTCAATTCCATACCGGCGGCCGTGGGAAAGGAAAAAGAGATCTACTTCTGCGCCGCTGTGGGTTGCCCAGAAAAAAGCTTGGGGCGGTTTCACAGACTGCAAGACCTGTTCGATGGCAAAACCTTCCCACGAGGCGCCCACCCGTGAATAACCGTGAAGCGTCTGGAAATCGGGAAGATTAAGTAGCGCATGAAGCAATCCCGAATCCCGCAGGTATATCTTGGGCGCTTTCACTTGGCGCTTGCTGAGGTTTTCATACCACGGCTGAAGTTGCCGGATCATAAAGGTTCCGGCGAGAATATCCAGGTAGGTGCGAACCGTCTTGTCAGACAGGTCCAGGGAGCGACCGAGCTCCGAGGCATTCCAGAGTTGACCATGATAATGAGCCAGCATGGTCCAGAAACGGCGCATCGTCGCAGGCGGAACGGAAATGCCGAGCTGGGGGATATCCCGGGTCAAGAAGGTTTGAATGAAGCCTTCACGCCACGCGAGACTATCGCCATCGGAAAGGGCAAGAAAGGAGCGCGGGAATCCGCCCCTCAGCCATAGGACGGTAGAACGATTCGTTCCTGCCTCCTGAAGATCAAAGCCGGAGAGCTCGACGAATTCTACACGACCGGCAAGGGTCTCCGAAGCATTCTTTACAAGGTCGGGCGATGCACTCCCCAGAATCAGAAACCGAGCCTTGTTTTCAGGGCGGTCCACCAGAACGCGCAGCACCCGAAAAAGCTCGGGCATTGCCTGGACCTCATCAATTATCACGAGACCTCTTAAGGAGCCGAGCATCAGCTGCGGATTTTGGAGCCGGTTCGAATCGATTTGGGATTCGAGATCGAAGAAGGCTGCGGTTCCATCTTTCGCAAACATGCGAGCGAGAGTTGTTTTTCCGCACTGCCTAGGACCTATAAGCGCCGTAATTGGAGAGCGTCCTACTGCACGAGATAGTTGGCTCAGATAAGCGGGTCGATTAACCATGGGCTCAATTTATCATTGAAAATTCGGAATATCAATCCGAATTTTCAATGATGACTAATGAACGGCCGGTTTGCGAAAACTAAGGAAAAAAGATAAGAAGAGGATACCTGTCGCCGGCCGCCGCAATCGCATCCGGCTGAAGGCGGGCCGTTTCAGACGGGCAGCAGAAAGGAGCGCATGGCAAAGGTTCTCCAAACAATCGGCCTGGCGGCCGTCTTCTTCCTGGCGGCCGCGCCCCGCGATTCCTTCGGGCAGGCTCAGACCCCGACGCCGCCGGCCGCCCAGGCCGCACCCGAGGGGGCCATAACGGCGGCGGAGGTCATCGCCAAATCTGCGGAGGTCAACAGCCTCCTCGCTGCCGTCGCCGACAAATCCGCCCCGACCGCCGAATTCGAAAAAATCGAAAAGTCCCTTCCGGAAATCGCCCGGCAGATCGACCTGGACTTCACGGACACCTCGGTGACGTTCGGGGAGCAGCCTCCGCTGACGACGATCCAGGCGGAGCAGTCGCGGTGGCAGCAGCGGCACCTCCAGGTGAGCGCCTGGCTTGCGCTGCTGACTCAGCGGGCCGTCGAGCTGCGGGCGGCTTACGACCACCTGACGCGCACCGCAGGAACCTGGGCGCAGACCCGCGCGGCGGTCCAGGCCGAACAGGCCCCCGCGACCATCGTCCAGCAGGTCGCGTCGACGCTGGGTTCCATCGAGTCTGCGAAGGCGCAGCTGAAATCCGACGAGGATGCGGTCCTGGGGCTCCAGGGCCGGCTGGCTGCCGAGCTTTCCCGCTGCGACGAGATCCTGGCGCTGATCGCCCGGGCCCAGAAATCGGCGGTTGCAGGCATGCTGAGCCGGGAAAGCCCGCCGATCTGGAGCGCCGATCTGTGGGCCAGGGCCCGCGCCGCCCTGCCGGACCGGTTGTCCGGGATCGCCCGGGGGTTCCGGGCCAACATCCGCGAGTATTTAACCGACCCCTCGCGCGGGCTGCCGGGCCACGGGCTGCTCGCCCTGGTGCTGGCGGCAGCGGCCATCGCGGCGCGGCGCCGGAGACGGCAGTGGGCGGCGAGCGGCATCGGCGTCTCCTCCGCGGTCAGCGTGTTCGACCGGCCGTACGCGGTCGCCCTGGCGAGCGTCCTCTGGGTGGCGTCCGCCGGCGTGTCGCCGGCCCCGGCCCGCGTCAAAGACCTGCTCATGGTGCTGGCGCTCGTGCCGGCCGTCCGGTTGGTGCGGCCCATGGTCGATCCCCGGTTGATGCCCGGGGTCTTCGCCGTGGTGACGCTCTTCATGTTCGACCTTGCCCGGCGGACTCTCGGCGGCGCCCCCCTGGTCGAGCAGGCGCTGCTGTTCCTCGAAAGCGTGGCGGCGATCGCTGCCATCGCGTGGCTGCTGAAATACGATCGCCTCCGGCACCTCCCCGGTCAGGTCCCCGCCCTCCTGCGGGGCCGCTTCGTACCGAACCTGCTTAAGCTCGCCACGATCGGGCTGGTCCTGGGAGGCCTGGCCGCCGCCCTGGGTTTCACGCGCCTGGCGCGGGTGCTCACCCCCGCCATCCTCAACGGGGCCGCCCTATCCATATTCCTGTTTTCCGCCGTGCAGGTGGCCCGCGGTGCGCTGGCAATCCTGCTGCGGGTGCATCCGCTGGACCGGCTGCAGATGGTCGATCGGCACTGCGATCTCGTGGAGACGTGGGCCAAACGGCTGTTCGTGTGGGGCGCGGCCTTTGTCTGGGCCAGGCGCTTTCTCGACTACATCGGCCTGCTCGACCCGGTGGTGTCGTTCGGCAGCGCCGTTCTCGCGGCGAAGTTCGAGCGCGGCTCCATCAGCGTCTCGGTCGAGGACGTTCTGGCGTTCGGGCTCACGGTATGGGCCGCCTACCTGCTGTCCGCCTTCATCCGCTTCGCGCTCCAGGAAGAGGTCTATCCCCGCCGCGGCGTTGCGCGCGGACTGTCCTACGCTTACTCGCGCTTGGTCCATTATGTCATCCTGGCCGTCGGGTTCCTGGTGGGGCTGGGGGTGCTGGGGATGGACCTGAGCAAGGTCAGCGTGCTCGCGGGGGCCTTCGGGGTGGGCATCGGCTTCGGGTTGCAGGACGTGGTGAACAACTTCGTCTGCGGCCTGATCCTGCTCTTCGAGCGCCCGGTGACCGTAGGGGACATCGTCGAGGTGGGCGGCCTGCAGGGCGAAGTGCGCCGCATCGGCATCCGTGCCAGCACGGTGCGCACCTATCAAGGAGCCGACATCATCGTCCCCAACTCCCAGTTCATCACCGCCAACGTGACCAACTGGACGCTCAGCGACCAGCTCCGGCGCATCGAGCTGCCGGTGGGGGTGAACTACGGAGCCCCGGCGCAGAAGGTGATTGATCTGCTCGAGTCCACGGCGCGCGCCAGCCCGGGCATCCTGCAGAACCCGCCCCCCAAGTGCCTCTTCATGGGCTACGGCGACAGCTCGATCAACTTCGAGCTGCGAGCCTGGACGGACCGGTTCGAAGATTGGGGCGCGGTCCGGAGCGAGCTGGCCTCGGCCGTGTACGATGCCGTGTATGCGGCAGGCATATCGTTTCCCTTCCCCCAGCGCGAGGTGCGTGTGCTGGGAGAACATGATACCGGCGTTCCGGAGACCTCTCAGCCGAAGGGGAGAGCTGAGACTCCGCAACCGATCAGGGGTAAATGAGATACATACTAAATTCAGATATCGAAATTCGAAACAAATCCGGATGACTGAACGACCCAAACGTTTAAAAAACACGTCAGATCGCAGTCCAACCGGTTTTGGCCATTTCCCTTGCTTTTAATTTTAGGAACTTTCATCTAAAAGGGGGCCTGCATGAGAAGATACGATCGCGGCGTGTTGCTTTTCGCACTGATTTGGTGTTTGGCTGCCGGTCCGGTTCACGCCGGCGGGCTTTGGTTGACCCAGCAGCCGACCCCGGACATGGGGGTGGGCGGCGCAGGGAGCCAGGCGACGGGGTTCGACGCCTCCACCGCCACCGCCAACCCGGCCGCCATGACGCGGCTGGACCGCTCCCAGATGGAAGCCGGCATCATGGGCCTCTATCTCGACGCCCAGTTCAATGTCAAAAACTCCAGCAACGGCGACAATGGCGGCGGCAACGCCGGGTATTTCAGCCCGGTCCCGACGCTGAATTATGTACAAAGCGTGAGCCCGGATTTGAAGCTGGGGCTGGGGGTGGGGTCTTATTTCGGATTAGGGCTCAATTACTCCAACGATTGGGCCGGAAAATACTACGTCCAGAGCGCCAGCATTACGACGATGGCGATCAACCCGACCATTGGCTACAAAATTGCCGACTGGCTATCGGTCGGCGGCGGCGTCAGCGTGGTCCAGGGCCAGCTGGCCGAACGGGTGGCCGTCAACACGCTTCTGGAGCCCGGGGACGGCCGTCTCAAGTATGACGCCTCGGACGTGGGCTACGGGTACAACCTCGGCGTGCTCTTCGAATTGAGCCCGCAGACCCGCGTGGGCGTCACCTACGTCTCCCAGGTCAAGCTGGATTTCAAGGACGACCTGCGCTTCAAAAACATGGAGGGCACGCTATTGGGGGCCGCCCTGAACGCCACCGGGCTGCTGGATGCCCAGCTGAAAATCAACATGACCATCCCGGCGCAGTTGGCATTGGGGGCCTATCAAGCCCTCACCGACAAACTGGCGCTGGTCGGGACGGTCAACTGGCAGAACTGGAGTAAATTCGGCGCGCCCGAGATTGCGGTCGCCGACAGCAACACGGTCACCGCCGACCTGGACTACCAGGACGCCTATCATGCCGGGATCGGGGTTTATTACCGAGTGGCCGACCCCTGGCTCCTGATGGCTGGGTTCGGCTACGACACCTCGCCTACCTCCAGCAGCAGCCAGCGTTCGCCCACGCTGCCCCTGGGCGCAACCTTCACCTATTCGGCCGGCGTTCAGTACGACTGGAACAAGGATTTCTCGGTGGGCGCGGCCTACGCCCTGATCGACGCCGGCTCCGCCAAGGTCAACCGATCCGGAGGCCCGCTCAAGGGCGACCTCGAAGGTGAATACGACACCAACTTCATCCATGCGTTCAACGTGAACTTCGTCTACCGATTTTAAGCCGCAAAGCGGCTTAAAATTCGGGTGGGAATTCAGTGAAATCCGTAAAGGTTGATTTATGCGGTCTGCTTTCACTCGAATCGTAGGTTTTTTGATCGCGGGTCTGATGGCGTGGGCCGCTGCGCCTTTTCCGGCGCCCGTGCATGCGGGCGGCGCCATGGCCCGCGTGCAGTCAAACGGCGTCGTCCGCTGCGGAGTGAGCGAAGGGATTGCGGGCTTCTCCATCAAGGACGGAACCGGACGATGGACGGGGCTGGACGTTGATTTCTGTCGGGCCGTGGCCGCGGCCGCCCTGGGCGACGGCGATAAGGTGATGTTCATGCCCCTGTTTGCTTCGGCCCGGTTTCCCGCCCTGAAGTCGAACCAAATCGACCTTCTGGCCCGCAACACCACCCAGACGCTGGGCCGGGAGGCCAACATCGGCACGCACTTTGTCGGGATCCTGTATTATGACGGGCAGGCTTTTATCGTCCCCGCCGACAGCCGGGTGCAACAGATCCGAGACCTGGACGGCGCCTCGATATGCGTCCTGAAAGCCTCCACGCACCAGGTCAACCTCGCCGATTATTTCAAGGTGCAGGGATCGACGTATCGCCCGATAACTGCAGATTCCGTGCCCCAAGCCGCAGATGAGTTTTACGCCGGCCGCTGCCAGGCTTATACGTCCGACGCCTCGACGTTAACATCCATCCGGCTTCAGGCCCCGGGCGGACCGGTCGGTTTTCGCATCCTGCCGGACCGCATCTCCAAGGAACCTTTCGGACCGGTGGTGAACCGCGGGGATGAGCAGTGGGCCACTCTCGTGAAGTGGGTCCTGCTGGCGCTCGTCGAGGCGGAGGAGCGCGGCATCACCCGCGAAAACGTGCGCCAGGTCCTGCAGGCGTCGACCGACCCCGCGGTGCAGGCCTTCCTGGGCGACGGGTTCGCCAAGGCCCTGGGCATCGACCCCGGCTGGGTGGTGCGGGTCGTGGAGGCCGTCGGCAACTACGGCGAAATGTTCGAGCGCAACCTCGGCAGCCACAGCGCCTTGAAAATCGAGCGCGGGCTCAACCGCCTGTGGAACCAGGGGGGCTTGATGTATTCGCCCCCATTCCGTTGACCTGATCAGACGGAAAGAACGAAGACCTTGGACCTTCAATCCATCATCATTCTCGCTGTCTTTGCCGGGGTCATCCTGGCGATCGCCGTCAACCGCGTCGACATGACCCTGGCGGCCATGCTGGGGGTGAGCACCTTGATCGTCTGCGGGATCCTCACCGAGCGGGAGGTCCTGAATGCCGTCAGAGCCGCCGGCGGGCCGCTGTCGCTGCTCTTCGGGGGGATGGTGGTCGCGCGCACCCTGGAGCCGACGGGCATTTTCGAGCAGATCGGCATCCGCTTCCTGTCGGCGACCAAGGGCAGCGGCAAACGTTTCCTGCTGGGCGTGGTTGTGCTGGTGTCGGTGCTGTGCGCGTTTCTTCCGAACGCCACCACGGTGATCCTGCTCGCCCCCATCATCATCCGCATCACGAAGGAACTGGACGTGGACTTCGTGGGCCCGATGGTGGTGACCGCCATCATCAGCAACTCGGCCGGCCTGCTCACCCTGATCGGAGACCCGGCGACTTTCCTGGTCGGAAGCTCCATCGGCATGACGTTCGCCCAGTACCTGCAACGGGTCAGCCTGGGCGGGCTGCTCAACATCCTGGTCCTGGTCCCCCTGCTGCCGGTGGTCCTGAAGGATGTCTGGCACGTGCAGCGCGTTCTCCCCGCGGACCTGCAGCCGAAGCCCTTGCGGCGACCCCTCATGGCGGCTCTTTCGCTGCTGGTTCTGGTTGCCATGATCCTTCTCTTCATGTTCGGCGAGTATCTGCCGACCCACATCGTCCCGCCCGCCGTGGCCATCATCGGTGCCACGCTGGCACTGCTGGTGATCTACGGCGCCAAAATCGAGCCGGTCGAGAGTGTCCTGAAAGATATCGACTGGAAGACGCTGCTTTTCCTGCTTTTTATGTTCGCCCTGGTGGAGGCGTTCAACAAGACCGGGGTGATCCAGGGGCTCTCCCTCGGCTTCTACAAGTGGTTCGGCATAAACCTGGTGCCGGTCGCCATGATGGTCCTGGTGGTGGTGGGGTTCGGCTCGGGCCTGCTCGCCAACATCCCGCTGGTCGCCGCCATGATCCTCATGCTCAAGGGGTATTTCGTGGCGGCCGAGTTGGTGCCCGAGGAGGCGCTGGGCCCGGCCTTCAGCGCCTGGCCGGCGTCATCGCTTCCGGTGTTCGTGGCCATGATGTTCGCCGGCACCCTGGGCGGCAACGCGACCCTCATCGGCGCTTCGGCCAACATCGTCAGCGCCGGAATCTGCGCCGCCAACGGAAAGCCCGTGGGGTTTGCCCGGTTCATGCGCTACGGCGTCCCGCTGACGTTGTGCCAGCTGGCCGTGTCGGCCGGCTACGTGACCGCCTTGTTTTTTTCGCTCGGCCGATGAATTCCGGGTTGGCAGCACCCCGAGGCGGGCCGTGCCGCCTGCGGGCGGGGCGTTCGGATTGGCGGCGGTCGAGCCGGGCCGCACGGTTGTTCTCCGGGACGAAGTGGTTATCATGGATCCATGCGAATGCAATCGCCTGATGGGAGGGGAGAATATGCAATTGAGGATTTCGTGGGGACTGATGATTTCAATCTTTTTGGTGTCGATGGGCCTGTTGCTCGACGCCCCGGCAAGAGGACAAAGCGCTTCATGCTCTATTTCCGCCGGCATGGAGAGGACCTTCATCTTTGTCAGGGAACTGGATCAGGACGGGAACCCATTGGGGGAACTCGGAAGCGGCTGGATCGATCAGGGAAATCAAATGCCTGTCACGAGCCGGACCGGAAAAATCGCCATCAGTTACCAGTTGTCCTCTTCCGATAAAAGATTCGAGACGGATCCCAAGGACTGCTCGAACGGCACGGTGATCTCTGTGCCGTAAATTGCCGGTGAAGCTCGAGGGGGCCGTCGCCCCTTGCTAATCATGAAATGTTGAGGTGAAAACCATGCCGACGCCCCGTCCGACCATTTTCTCCATCGTGATGCTTTGTTTGATCGTTTTGACCGCACCCGGACTCCATGCTTATTCCCCTCCGGCCCCTGAATACCCGGGGCTGTCCGGGGTGGCGGTCGACAGGGTTTACCTGGCTGCCGACTATACGGACAAGGACGAGGAGGCGAGCATCGGCGACCCGGGTGAGCAGGCCACGGTCGGGGATCCCGGCGAAAAGGCCACGGTCGGAGACCCCGGAGGAAAATCAAGCTTCTGAGCCGGCCGATCGTACTGCGCTCCGGGAAAGGGGATGTCATGAAAATGCTTCTCGTTTTTCTGATGGCGAGTGGTTCCTGTAAATGCTTCCACACAGGCCAAACACCTTGGCTGACGGCCTGATGCTTGTTTTTCAACGCCCTGATCTAACCGAAGAGACCTGATCGTGATGCAGGAGAGCAGAGATACGGTCACCCGTGCTTCCATGGCCGACGAGAGCGCCGCCATCCGCTGCGAACAGGCAGACCCGGCCACGCTCAGGCTGCATGTGTCCGGACGCTGGAAGATAGATGGGGCAACACCTGCCGCCGATGAGGTGCTGCAGCAGGCGCAGTCGCTGCCCGGCTTGGCCCGCATCACGATCGATGCGCAGCAGGTCGCCGCGTGGGACAGCACGCTCATCACCTTTCTGCTCAAGTTGCAGGCCCATTGTTCGCAAAAAGGGCTGACCTTCGACCCCCAGGGCCTGCCGTCCGGCATCCAGGGGCTGCTGAAGCTTGCGACCGCCGTGCCGGCGCGGGAAGGGGCTCGCCGCATGTCGGGAAAGGAGCCCTTTCTGGCCCGGCTCGGAGATGCCGCGCTGCGCGCAAAAGGCGAAATCGCCGACATCCTGGCCTTTATCGGCGAGGCGTTTCTGGCGCTGTGCCGATTGTTCGCAGGACGGGCACAATTCCAGAAATCCGACCTGCTGGGGTTCATCCGGGACTGCGGCCCCCAGGCCCTGCCGATCGTAACTCTCATCAGCCTGCTGGTGGGCCTGATCCTGGCCTTCGTGGGCGCCATTCAGCTGCTGATGTTCGGGGCCCAGATTTACGTCGCCAACCTGGTGGCGGTCGCCATGGTGCGGGTGATGGGGGCGGTCATGGCGGCGGTGATCATGTCCGGCCGGACCGGGGCGGCCTTTGCAGCCCAGCTCGGCACGATGCAGGTCAACGAAGAGATCGATGCCCTGAAAACCCTGGGGATCTCCCCCATGGATTTCCTGGTGCTGCCGCGCATGCTGGCGCTCGTCGTCATGATGCCCATCCTGTGCGTGTACGCCGACCTCATGGGGATCATCGGCGGGATGATCGTCGGGGTCGGCATGCTCAACCTGGGCCTGATCGAATACCTGAACCAGACCCAGGCCTCTCTGAGCCTGAGCTATTTCTGGATCGGTTTGTTTTATTCCGCCGTCTTCGGCGTTCTGATCGCCCTGTCGGGCTGCCTGCGGGGGATGCAGTGCGGCCGGAGCGCCTCGGCCGTGGGCGAGGCGACCACCTCGGCCGTGGTGACCTCCATCGTCGCCATCGTGGTGGCCACGGCCGTCATCACGTTCGCGTTCAATGTGCTCGGGATTTAAAATGAGCGACAAAAAACCCCACATCATCGTCCGCAACCTGACCATGGCCTACGGCAGTTTTGTCGTCCAGCGCGATCTTACCTTCACGGTCAACCGCGGGGATGTCTTCATCATCATGGGCGGCAGCGGCTGCGGCAAAAGCACCCTGCTGCGCCACATCATCGGCCTGAAGCCGCCGGCGAAAGGCAGTGTGTTCTACGAGGAGACCGATTTCTGGCAGGCCTCGCCCCAGGAGCGGGACCGGATCGTGCGCGGCATCGGCGTGCTCTACCAGAAAGGCGCCCTGTGGAGTTCCATGACGCTGGCCGAGAACGTCGCCCTGCCGCTGCGCGAGTACACCGATCTCGGCCCGGCCCGGATCGACGAGCTGGTAGCGCTCAAACTGGCGCTGGTGGGCCTTGCCGGTTTCGAGGATTACTACCCGTCGGAGATCAGCGGCGGCATGCAGAAGCGCGCCGGGCTTGCACGGGCCATGGCACTGGACCCCGAGATCCTGTTCTTCGACGAGCCGTCGGCAGGACTTGACCCGATCAGCGCGCGGCGCCTCGACGATCTCATCCTCGAGCTGCGCGAAAGCCTGGGGGCCACGGTGGTCGTCGTCACCCACGAGCTGGCGAGCATCTTCACCATCGGCAACAACTCGGTCTTCCTCGACCCGGACACCAAGACCATGATCGCCTCCGGCGACCCGAAGGTGCTGCGCGACGACGCGTCCAACCCGAAGGTGCGAACCTTTTTGACCCGCGGCGAGGCATGAGACCGCAGCGGCTTTTTATCTGAGAGGCGATCCGTATGGCCAAGCCCGTCAGCAAGACTCTCATTGGAGCATTCGTTCTGGGCGCCCTTGCGCTAACGTTCGGCGGGATCGTCATTCTGGGTTCCGGGGCCCTGTTTCGGGATATTAAGCCGGTGGTGATGTTTTTTGACGGGTCCGTGGGCGGCCTTCAGGTGGGCGCTCCCGTGACCTTCCGGGGCGTCGCCGTTGGAGAGGTCAGCGGGATCCAGATCGTCTACGAAGCGGAGAAGAGGGAATTCCTGATCCCGGTGGCTGCTCAGATCTACCCGGATCGCATCCATAAGCTATCCCCTGGCCACAAGAAATTGACGCCGCAAGAATATATGGACATGGGCTTAAGGGCGCAGCTGCAGCTGCAGAGCCTCATCACCGGGCAGCTGTCCATCCAGCTCGATTTTCTCCCGGACACTCCCGCACGGCTGATCGGGCCGGCCACGGCGGGGTTCAGCGCCCGCGTCCAGGAGATCCCGACCATCCCCACGCCGATCCAGAAAATCGAGAAATCCATCCAGCAGATCCCCCTGGATGAAGTGATCCGGGACGCCCGCGACACGCTGACCAGCATCAGGGACATTCTCACCTCCCCTGCGATACCCGACATCATCGCCAATCTGCAGCAGGTTTCGCAGGACGCGGTCGGCCTGACGCACAGCGTCGACACCAAGCTCTCTGCCCTGTCCGCGCAGGTCGACCTCACCCTGAAAGAGCTGCGCACGCTCGCGGCCAACGCCAACACGCAGATCAAGCCCATCGGCGCGGCCATCGAGGAAACCCGCAGCCTGGCGCAGAACCTCAACCGCCGCATCGAGCCCGTCGAGGCGGAGATCTTCAAGACCACGGCCGAGCTGCGGGCCACGCTGCGGCAGTCGGAAAAAACTCTCGCCAACATCAGCGCCATGACCGCCGAGAATTCGGAACTCCGTTACAACCTGGAAATGTTTTTGACCGAACTGTCGGCGACGGCGCGATCTCTGCGCACCCTGACCGATTACCTCGACCGCCATCCCGGTTCGCTCTTGCGCGGGAAGCCACCCGCCCAGCCGCTCGGAGGCCAACGATGAAATTCAAACCCCATGTCGCACGACGGTGCATCCTGCTCGTGGCTGTGGCTGTACTGATTTCCAGCGGATGCAGCCTGCTCAACCCCGGCCCGCAGCCCAAGACCCATTTTTACATGCTGAGTTCGCTATCCTCCTCCGGCAAAGCGGTTCAGCCGCTGGCAACTTTTCCACAAGTGGCCATCGGCATCGGTCCCATCCGCCTGCCCGAATACCTGGACCGCAGGAACATCATCGTCCGCAACAGCCGCAACGAGTTCGAACTCGCCGAAGACTCCCAATGGGCGGAGCCCGTGGGGGATACGGTGGCACGTGTCCTCGCGGACAATCTCTCCGTGCTGCTGGGCACTTATCGCATCACCCAGTTCCCCTGGCGATCGTCGATGCCGGTCGACTACCAGCTCACCATCCAGGTGGCGCAGTTCGACGGGATTTTGGGTGAGCATGCGGTGCTCCGGGCGCACCGGCAGATTTCCACACGGGACGGGAAAAAGCTCCTGGACTCCGGCGCTTCCGGCTTCGGAGAGCAGGCTGATGGCAAGTCCGTCGATGCCCTCGTGACCGCCCAAAGCCGTGGCATCGA
>Ga0113563_10001371_pt1 | contig 13772 bp, 8 predicted proteins | sample Mud3Dept3metaG_FD_80117 | JGI IMG/M metagenome (GOLD analysis project Ga0113563, IMG submission 80117) | Freshwater wetland microbial communities from Ohio, USA, analyzing the effect of biotic and abiotic controls - Mud 3 Core 4 Depth 3... | ecosystem: Environmental > Aquatic > Freshwater >...
CTGTGCATCACCTGAATGCCGAAAAGAAGGCTGTCGATGCCGAGGCGTTCGTCATGGCCGTGAATTCGGCCCATGAATTCCGAAAGGTTGCCGATCGGCGCCATGGGGTGAAAGCCATAGGCGACCGCTCCCCGGTTCCGAAAGCCCCGGGAGTCCGTGGCTCCGGTCAGCATGGTGGGAATCATCTTGGCTTTTGGATCCAGGCTTTTCAATACCCGGCCAAACGCTTGGTACAGCGCATTGTTTGTGGGTGACTCCGAGGCCGGCGAGGTCTGAATCACTTCCAGGGCGTAATCCCCTAAATCGGAAAGCAGTTGCCTGATTTCCCCCTTGACCATCTCGGGCGTAACTCCGGGGAGGATGCGGCAGTCCACCTGGCAGGAGCACTCGCTTGGGATCACGTTCGTTTTCTGGCCGGCATGGGCCATCGTGGGCACGAACGTATTGCGCAGAATTGCGCCCACCATTCCCCGAAGGCCGGCGTCGGAGATCCTTTTTTCGAAGGCCCGGGAAAAGACCGGGTTCAGGAGCTGCCGCAGGAAAAGGCTCTTGGGGAAACCCTGCTCGGCGGCAATCCCCCTGATAAAATTTTCCGTCGTGCCGGTTCGCCGCAGGGGAGACCGGTAAGTGGAAATTTTAGCGATGGCTTTGGCCATCTTGACCACACAGTTGTCATCATGGGGAATCGAGCCGTGCCCCGGCTTTCCCCGGAAGGTTAGTTTTAACCAGCAGAGTCCCTTTTCGGCGGTCTGGCAGGTGTAGACATTTTTTTGACCCATCGCCAGCCCGACCCCGCCGCCTTCATTGATCACGTATTCCGCCTTCATCCAGTCCGGGTGATGTTCGAAGAGCCAGTCGACCCCCCATTTTCCGCCGGCTTCTTCATCGGCCGTAGCCATATATATAATATCCCGCTTCGGTCGGATCCCCTCCCTCTTCAGGAGGAGGAAAGAAAGGAGTTCGACGACCCCCAGCGACTTGCAGTCCTGGGCGCCCCGCCCCCAGATTTCTCCGTCTACCACCGCGCCGGAGTAAGGGGGGTGGCGCCACTTGTCCGCTTCCGCCGGCACCACATCGATGTGATGCAAAAGGATCAAGGGAGGAAGTCCATCCGAACCCGTCATCCGGCAGAGCAAATTTCCTCTCCCGGGGTGGGACTCCAGGAGCGTCGTCGGGAAGCCTTCCTTATCCAGGACGCTCTGAAGAAACTTCGCCCCGGCAAGTTCTTTTCCGGGGGGGTTCGTCGTTTCCTCCTGCAGGTAGCCGCTCAAAAGGCGGACCGCTTCTTCTTTGACCTTTTCCCAGTCCACGTTCATTCTTCCACCCCGCCGTTATCCATCAAGGGGATTCCCGAATGGCCTTTATCCCCCAAAAATATTTTATCCTTGGCGCGCTCTTCAATAGCCGATTCCCCAGATTGATCCGCCTGCTGAGCGCCGATTGCGGAGGTGATTGCTTCTCATTTCCTTTGTTTCATCGCTTCGTGATAGACTTCCTGGATGGGGATTCCTTTCTCCATTGCCACCCGCCGGCAGTCTTCATATTCCGGCTGGAAGCGGAGCTCTCCGGAGACCTTTACCCGGATCTTCCCGTACTTCGTCTCGACCTCTTTCACTTCCCGGGCAAGCTTTTTGCGGCTCACCGCATAACTGCGGACTCCCAGGGTTGTAGTTTCCCGAAGGATGGTTCCCGTCAACTTTTCCGCGTCCCCCTCTTCGGCGATGACCCGGAGCAGGATCCCCGGGCGGTTCTTTTTCATAAGCAGATGGCTCAGGGAGACATCCAGGGCTTTTTCCGCAAAGAGACGCTCCATCAGGAACCCGTAAAACTCCGGGTTCATGTCATCGATATTCGCTTCGAGAATCAGGGCGCGGTCCGATTCAAACCGCTCCTCGGTTTCGCAGAGAACCAGGCGCAACAGATTCGGCCGGTCCGGGAATTCGCTTCTTCCCATTCCGTAGCCGACCGCCCGGATGATTCCCTCGGGCCAGGTGGCAACCCCGGAGCTGAGGGCGGCGACGATGGAAGCTCCGGTGGGAGTTACCAACTCTCCTTCAACTTCCACTTTCTTCACCGGGTAACCTTTCAAAACCTCAACAGTGGCAGGGGCCGGCAGGGGAAGCCTTCCGTGCCGGCAATTCACAAACCCCCGGCCAAGGGGCAGTTCCGAGGAAAAAATCTTTTCCGGATTAAAAAAAGCGATGCCCACTGCCGTACCCACGATGTCCACGATGGAATCGACCGCTCCGACTTCGTGGAAATGAACCTCCTCGACAGCCTTGTTGTGAACCCGTGCTTCGGCCTCGGCCAGCCGTTGAAAAATCCTCAGGCTGGTTTCTTTGACCTGAGGCTCCAGGGTGCTCCCCCCGATCAAGTCCCGGATCTCCGCGTAATGCCGGTGGGGATGATGGTGCTGGGGCCCGACTTGGACCTCAACTCCCATGGCTGAAATTCCACTGCGGCTTCCTGGAAATATTTCCACGGAGTAGTTTTCCAGGTTCAATTTTTTTAATTCCTGAAGAAGTTTTTCCCGGGGCAGGCCGAGGGACAGCAGGGCGGCCAGGGTCATATCCCCGCTCACCCCGGAAAAACAGTCAAAATAGAGAATCCGCATGGAACACCTCTTCTTTTAGCGATCCGCGGCGGCTCTCAGCTCGAAACGATTTGGAGGCGGACTATCCTCTGCCGAAGGCGGATAGCGGATCGCGGGCCGCTATACTCTGTTGATCAGGCTGGCGATGTGGGCCGCGCCGTACCCGTTGTCGATGTTGACTACCGCGATGCCGGAAGCGCAGGAATTCAACATGGCCAGAAGCGCGGTGATGCCCCCGAAATTCGACCCGTACCCCACACTGGTGGGAACGGCAATGACCGGCCGGTCGACCATTCCCCCGACCACGCTCGGGAGGGCCCCCTCCATGCCGGCCACAACAATAAGGACATGCGCGGCAAATAATTTTTCGCGGCGGCTCATAAGCCGGTGAATTCCCGCGACTCCCACATCGTACAGGTGGTCCACCCGGTTGCCCATCATCCGGGCCGTAACCATCGCCTCCTCCGCAACCGGGATGTCCGAGGTTCCTGCGCAGACCACCAGAATCGTCCCCTTCCCCAGAATTTGAATCGGACGGTTCAATAAAGTCAGGGCGCGGGGCTGCGGATAGTATTTTGCCTTCGGGAAGGCTCTCTTCAGGGCCGGAACTTTGCCTGGCTCCAGGCGGGTGACCAGGATGTTATCCTTTTTCCCCTGCATCTTTTCCATGATCACCCGAATTTGGGCGGTCGTCTTTCCCTCCCCGAAGATGGTCTCCGGCGCTCCCTGGCGCAGGTGCCGGTGATGATCGATGTGGGCGCAGCCGATATCCTCAAACGGAAGGCTCTTGAGCTCCTTGAGGGCCCGTTCGACGCTCGCTTTTCCCTCCTGGACTCGTGTTAGAAGGTTCTTCAAATCGTCCGGATTCATGGTTTTTCCTCTCCCCCTTCAATCCCGCAGCGAAATCAGCACTTCCTGGACCGCCCGTTCATTGGCCTTTTTCACCTCGAAGAGCATCTTCCGGTACCGAAAACTCTCGCCGGCCAAGGGAACCCGCCCCAGCCGGTTCAACACAAACCCGCCGAGCGTCTCGTAATCCCCTTTGGGAACCCCCAATTTCAGAATTTCATTGATATGGTCGATCTCCATCCGGGCATTGACCAGGAAGGCTTTCGGTCCCACTCTGCGGAAAAGAGGCGGGGCGGTGTCGTATTCATCGTCGATCTCCCCGACCACTTCCTCGAGAATGTCTTCGACGGTGACGATGCCCACCGCTCCTCCGTACTCGTCCACCACCACGGCCAGGGCCTCCTGTTTTCGCTGCAGCTCGAGAAGAAGCTCGTCGATCGGTTTGGTTTCGGGGAAAAAGGAGATGGGCCGGATGTACGGCTGAATGGTCTGCCCGCGTTCGGAGGCGAGGAGGAGGTCGAAGCTATGAACCACCCCGGTAATATTGTCGATCCGTTCTTCGAAGACCGGGTAGCGGGAATAGTTCTCCTGCCGCACGGAAGCAATCGCTTCTCCAACCGTGGAGGTGCTCTCCAGGGCCACCACGTCCACCAGCGGGATCATGACTTCCTTCACCCGGGTATCCGCAAAGCGGAAAATCCGACGGATCATGGTTTTTTCGTGAGGCTTCATGTCCGTGGGGCCGGTTTCGGTCTGCAGGAGGAGTTGCAGCTCCTCGCGGGTCACAAAGGGCCGCGCCTCTCCCTCCTGGCCCAGGATTCGCAGGACCAATTCCGTGGCCTTGGACATGATCCAGACCACGGGGAAAAGGAGGTAGGAAATGACATAGATGGCGGGAACGATCTTCAAAATCCACCGGTCCGCCATCTGCTGAAACAGGGTTTTGGGGAGGATTTCCCCGAAAATTAGAATCAGCGGGGTGAGCAGGAGAAAGGCCCAGAAATCCCCCTGCGCCCCGAAATGGCTGACAAAAAGGGCCGTTACCAGGGCGGCGTTGGCGACCTCCGCGAGATTGCTGCCCATCAAGGCCGTCGAAAGAAACCAGGAGGGATTCTGCAGGATGCGGAATGTCAGCCGGGCGGCACGCGGGCCGGAATGGGCAAAACGGGCGAGTTTTTTCCGGTCGGCGGCGACCATGGCCATCTCCGCCCCAGACAGAAACCCTTCCAGCAGTAAAAAGAGGAGAACCGTCAGAGGCAAAATCAGGAACAGGCTCATGAGGCTCCTCCGGCGGGCCCGGACGGCCGTGCGGTCGGAGGCGGAGGAGATGAGATCTGGGACTTCTCCTTCCGTCTGGAGGCTCTGCGCTTGATATCCAGGTCATCCATGATCTCCCCGAAGAGTTCCTCCAGGAGATCCTCGAGAGTCACTAAACCCGCCGTTTTCCCGTATTCATCGACTACGATTGCCAGGTGGATTCTTCTCTTTTGAAATTCCTTCAGGAGGTCGTCGATTTTTTTGCTCACGGGAATAAAATGGGGGCTCCGCAGGAGAGGTCGAAGTCCCCCTTCTTCGCCCCGTTTCCCCTGGCCTCGCACCCGCAAAAGATCTTTCACGTGGAAGACGCCCACGATTTCGTCCAGGTCCTTCTTGAAAACCGGGATCCGGGAAAAATGATGCTGCCGCAGCGCCTCCAGGATTTCCCCCGGCCGGGCATGCACAGGAAGGGCGAATATAGCCGCCCGGGGCGTCATGATGTTTTTGGCGGTCTGGTCTCCGAACCGGAAAACCCGGTGGATGAGGCGCTTCTCCGCCTCTTCCAGCGTCCCTTCCTGATGCCCGGTCTCGACCAGGGCCCGGAAGTCTTTCTCCATCAAAGAGGCCGAGGACGAATCCGCTTTTCCCCCCGCCCATCGCAAACCCAGGTCCACCAGTTTCTGGATCAGCGCGTGAACGGGCGACACCAATTCCAGGAATTTTTTCACCGGCGCGGCGAGGACCGGCGCAACCTTATCCGGATGGTGAACAGAAAGGGTTTTGGGGATCACCTCTCCGAAGAGCAGGATCAAAAGCACCACCAGCGGGATGGCAATCCATTTCGCGGCATCTCCCCAGACGGCAATCAAGACGGCGGTGGTCAGAGAAGAGATCGCCACATTGACCGCTTCATTCCCGATGAGGAGGGAACTGATCAGCTGCCGGGGTCGGGCCAGCAAACCCTCGATGACCGGGTACCGAGGATGATTTTCCCTTTTCAGCTTGTGCAGCCGCAGCCGCCCCAAAGAAAAAAGAGAGGCCTCGGCAGAGGCGAAGAAGACGAGCCCCCAGAAGAGAAAAAAAAGCAGCAAAATCCGCAAGAGGATGTCTACGTCCATCAAGATCCCCGATCCGGGCTTTGCTTTCGAAGCGAAGCGCTCTCCCGGCGGCCGGTTTCGCCGATGGCCACGGCCGGCATTTTGCGTCCGCGAAGACCCGGCGGCGGAAAGGAAAAATAAAAATGGACCCCCCCGAAGAGGAGGTCCACGGTAGAGTTTACCTTTTTCCCCGGCGTCAGCGAGAAAATAACCCCGCTATCGCCGATTTCTTCGACGTCGGAGAGAAGAAAAGCCGGTAGACGATCCTTGTTTCGGGCAACGAGTTCAAATTCACCGCGGTCGCGAATTTTCAAAGGCCGTCCGTTGGGTCGACTCAAACCGGCAGGGGCATGGAAACGCTTTCGGGCCGTTCCTTCTTTTCCCCCGGGTCCTGCTTGGGGGCCGCCGAGGAGCTTTCCGCTTTTTCCGGCACGAGGGCCACCTTCAGGATTTCGTCCATGTTCTTGGCGAAAACATAATTTACCTTCCGCCGGATGTACGGAGGAATTTCCTCCAGGTCCTTCTGGTTCTGATCGGGGATCACCACGTTCTTGATGCCTGCGCGCAGGGCCGCCAGAGTTTTTTCTTTCAATCCCCCGATGGGCAGGACCCTTCCCCGGAGGGTGATCTCTCCGGTCATGGCCACGTCCTTGCGGACCGGGATTCGGGTCAGGGCCGAGATCAGGGACGTCGCCATGGTCACGCCGGCCGACGGCCCGTCCTTCGGAATGGCCCCGGCGGGAACGTGCACATGGACATCCAGTTTCTCATAAAAATCCGGATCTAAATTGAGCTCGCGGCTCTTGGAACGAGCATAGCTGACGGCGGCCTGGGCCGATTCCTTCATCACGTCCCCCAGGTGTCCGGTCAAGGTCAGGCTTCCCTTCCCCTTCATCGTCGTGGTCTCCACATGGAGGATCTCGCCGCCAACCGAAGTCCAGGCCAAGCCCGTGGCCACGCCGATCTCGTTGACTTCCAGCTCCACCTCCGGCAGAAATTTCGGAGGCCCGAGGTATTTGTGGAGATTCAGGTTGCTAACATTGAAAGGTCCCTTTTCATCTTCGGCGATCTTGCGGGCCGCCTTGCGGCAGACCGAGGCAATCTCCCGTTCCAGGTTCCTGACCCCGGCTTCCCTCGTGTACTGGGAAATGATTTTCAGCAGCGCCTCGTCGGAAAGGGCCAGGATTTCCTTGGTAATTCCGTTCTCTTCGAGCTGCCGGGGCACCAGGAACTGCTTGGCGATTTTAAGCTTCTCCTCGCTGGTATACCCGGCCAGGTTGATTACCTCCATCCGGTCCTTGAGCGCCGGGGGGATTGGGTCCAAGATGTTCGCCGTGGTGATGAACATAACCTTGGAAAGGTCGAACGGCACGTTCAGATAGTGGTCGCTAAAAGCAAAGTTCTGCTCCGGATCGAGCGCTTCCAGAAGGGCGGCCGAGGGATCTCCCCTGAAATCCGTTCCTACCTTGTCGATTTCGTCAAGCATGAAAACGGGGTTGTTCGACCCGGCCGTCTTGATCCCCTGAATAATTCTTCCGGGCAGCGAGCCGATGTAGGTCCGCCGATGGCCCCGGATCTCCGCCTCGTCGCGAACCCCGCCCAGAGAAATGCGGGTGAATTTTCTTCCCAGGGCCCGGGCGATGGATTTCCCCAGGGAGGTCTTGCCCACTCCCGGCGGCCCTACAAAGCAGAGGATCGGCCCTTTCATCTTCTCCTTCAATTTTCGCACCCCTAAGTACTCCAGGATGCGTTCCTTTACTTTTTCGAGGTCATAATGATCCTCGTCCAGCACCTGCTTGGCCTTCTTGATATCCAGGTTGTCCACGGTGCCGAAACCCCACGGGAGCTCCACCAGCCAGTCCATATAAGTCCGCACGATTGTGGCTTCCGCGGACTCGGGGTGCATCTGCTCAAGCCGGTTCAGCTGCTTGTTGGCCTCCTTTTCCACCTCGGGCGGCATCTTGGCCTTCTTGATCTTTTCCCGCAGCTCGCCGATCTCCTGGGCCTTGTCGTCGATCTCGCCCAACTCGCTCTTGATCGCCTTGAGCTGCTCCCTGAGGAAGTATTCCCGCTGGGTTTTGCTCATCTCCTCGCGGGCCTGGGATTGAATCTTGGCCTGCATGGTGGAAACCTGGACTTCCTTGGAAAGATACTCGTTGACCTTTTTCAGCCGCTGCAGCGGAGGGAAGGTTTCCAGGATGTTCTGCGCCTCTTCGATCTTGAGTTTGAGGTTGGAGGCCACGAGGTCGGCCAATCGGCCGGGCTCTTCAATCTGGTCGAGGACCCCCAGAACATCCGGGGAGAGAATGCCCTTCAGGGACAAAACTTTCTCGCTCTGCTCCTTGACGCTGCGAATGAGAGCCTCGGTCTCCAGGTTCTGTTCTCCCGCCGGCGGCTCGATAACCCGCTGGATCCGGACCATAAAGAGCGGTTTCTGCTGGATGAATTCTTTGATCATCCCTTTGGCCAGTCCCTGGACCAGGATCTTCACCCTCCCGTCGGGCAGTTTGAGCATTTTCATCACCATGGCTGCGGTGCCCACAGTGTAAATTGCCTCTGGATTGGGATGATCGTCGGTCGGCACCTTCTGCGTCGCCAAAAATATCATCCGGTCCTTGGCCAAGGCCTCATCTACGGCCTTGATAGAGCTCTCCCGTCCCACAAATAAAGGCAGAATCATGTACGGAAAGATAACCGTATCTCGAACCGGAAGCATCGGCAGTATTTCCGGAATTTTAAATTGCTCATCTTCGGCAATATTTCCCATTCTTTCCTCCCCGTTCTGGCAAACGGAAACCGATAATTCGGCTTTGCATATTTTCTCTATATAAAAATTATAATACCGAAGCCCTGCATAGTCAATGAATAAGGCCTGCTTGCCTCCACTTTTGGCATTTGTTTTTGAGGCGAAAACTTGGACTGGCCGTAGGGGCGGCGGCGCGATCCGCGAAAGCACCGGTTGGCCCCGGCGGGCGCTTAGAACGGCTTGAACCCTTTCTATTTTTCAAAAAGTGAACCAGGGGGCAAGATAACGCCTGGGCGTCGGCCTTGTTATGGTCGGCTGAAAAATTTCTTGATTTCTTCGCGGCGGTAAACAATCGGAAAGGGCGGCAGGCTCTTCAAAAAAATCTTTCCATAGCTTTTGGTCAGAAGCCGGTTGTCTAAAATGGCCATGACCCCTCGGTCCTGGCGGGTGCGGATCAGCCTGCCCAGCCCCTGTTTGAGAAGGATGATGGCCTCCGGGACCTGGTAATCGCGAAACGGGGCCCCGCCGTTGGCCGCGATTTTTTCCAGCCGCGCTTCCAGAATCGGCTCATTGGGAACCGAAAAGGGCAGCCGGTCGATGATCACGCAACTCAACGCCTCCCCCTGCACATCCACCCCTTCCCAGAAACTAGAGGTGGCGAAGAGAACGGATTGGACATCCTCCTTGAATTCCTGGAGCAAGACCGTTTTCGGCCGTTCCCCCTGGATCAGACAGTTGTAAGGAAGCCGATCTTTGAGGAGGCGGTGGGCCTCCTCCATGTTTTTTATGCTCGTGAAGAGAAGAAACGCCCTCCCCGCCGTGCGGGAGAGAATTTCGACGATTTCTTCCGCGGCCCGACAGATAAAGGAGTTTTGATTCGGATCCGGCAGGCCTCCGGGCAGGTAAAGCACGGTCTGTTCCTGAAGGTCAAAAGAAGAGTCGAGAATCAGTTCCTCCGTTCTTTCCCGCCATTCGCCTTCCAGCCCGAGGCGACCCCGAAAAAATTCGAAATTCCCTCCTGCCGAAAGGGTCGCGGAGGTGAAAATCCCACCCCGGAGGCGAGGATAAAGATGCTGCCTCATTTCGCCCGCGACCTCGACCGGCGAGGCATGGAGAAAGACCCCCCTCCCTTTTCCCTCTCCCCAATGCACAAAATTGGAATTCGAAAAGCCCAATATTTCCTCAAACTCCGCCTTGAGGGTTTCCGCGCGCCTCGCCAGAGCCCGCAGCCCTTCGCCGGGCTCCTTCATTCCCCCGATATGGGCGCTCAGCATTGTCAGGGCGGTGAGCAGGTTTCCACCCTCTTCCTTGCCGCGGGCGCCCAACATCTCCTCCCGCAGCCGGTACCGGCCATCCTCGCGCCGGAAGAGGTTGAAAAATTTTTCCTGCACCTCGAAGAGGCGGTCCGAGAGGGAGAAAAGAACCTGGTCGCGTAGTTTCGCCGCGCCGGTTTCCCGGCGGATGTCCCGGGAAAGCTCCTCGAACCGGAAATTGCTCAGCGAAAACCCTAAGTACTGGGTCGCCACCTCCTCCAGCTGGTGGGCCTCGTCAAAAACCACCCCCTCATACCGCGGAAGGACTTCTCCGAACCCTTTCTGGCGCACGGCAAGGTCGGCAAAGAAGAGATGATGATTAACGATCACCACCTCCGCCGCAGCCGCGGCCTGCCGCATGCGGGTGATAAAGCAATCCGGAAAAAATTCGCAGGCCTGTCCCAGGCAGGTTTCGGCGGAAGCGCAGATTTCCTTCCATAAGGGCAGGTCCTCGGGCAGCGCCGCCAGCTCCGCGCGGTCGCCCGTGAGCGACTTTCTGGACCACTTTTTCAATTCCTGAAGTTGAACTACTTCATCCAGGTTTTTCAGGAAGGGCTGCCGGGAATAGAGCCGAAATCTCCGCCGGCAAAGATAGTTGTTCCGCCCTTTCATGAACGCCGCCCGGAAGGAAAGACCCAGAATTTCGCGGATTAGGGGCAGGTCTTTAAAGAAGAGCTGCTCCTGCAGAGTTTTTGTCCCCGTGGAAACGACCAGCTTTTTGCCGCTGAGGATGGCGGGGATCAGGTAAGCCAGGGTTTTCCCCGTGCCCGTTCCCGCTTCCACGATGAGAAAATGGTCCTTTTCAAAAGCCCGGTTCACCGCCTCGGCCATCTGTTTCTGTTCGGGCCGGTATTCGTAATTCTTAAGGTTCCGGGCCAGCAGTCCCCCCGGTTCGAAGATCCCATCCATAGACATCACCCTGAAAACAAACGTCTAAGGCAAAGCATAGCAATACAGGCAGGCGTGCCGGCAGCGGTCCGTATACCACCCGATATCCAGGCTCTGCGTGCACCCACAGAGCGCCCGTTGTCCCCTGGCTCTTTCAGTGGCGCAGGGGGCCCTCTCGGGATGAAGCCGGGCGAGCCCTTCTCCATCGATGCATCGGGATACCGGAAATCCCTCCATGGCGCAAAAACTCAGGGTAAGACCGAATCGCCGGCACACATCTTCGAGGAAAACCGCCTGCCTCCTTTGCTCCTCCATGTTCTTCTGAAGAAGACGCCACCCCTCTTTGGCCAGGCGGGCAATTACTTTCCGGTAGGGAGATACCCAGCTGACCTTTACCTGGCGAACCCCCAAAGGGGCGATGGCTTCGGCCAACCTGGGAAAATAGGGCAGGTTGCCGAACTCCTCACCGTTCTTTTCCGCATTCAGAATGGGGTCGAATCGCCAGCAAATCCTTTCCGGAGATTCGGCCGCCGCCGCAAGTTCTCCCAGCAGGGCTACCGTCTCTTCCCAGCGGGGAATCCGAGGCTCAAAAACGCTCCCTCCCATGCCGGTAATTGTCAGGTGAATATAAATCTGCGGGTAACGGGACAGGGTTTCCCTGAGTCTTCCACGCATGACTAGGTTCTTCGGACTCTTGGTCCACAAGACGATCGTATGGACCCGGTCCGGCGGATATTTCCTGAGTCGCCCAACAAGCTCCTCAGGATAACACCCCACGAGGTCCGTCCGGCGGCTGGCGGAAAGGACAAGGAGATCTTTCATGACATTTATATCTCCGCTGATTTATCTTACTTTCTCTCGCGGGACCCGTCAATCGTCGGTGGAATTTTCCGGGCTCGGGAAGGATGAGAATTGAAACTCGGATGCTTGAGGGGTTAAGGAATTTATTTCGGAATTACTGTTCTTCCGTTTTTATAAAATATTTCTCTGAGTTCTCGGTGCTCTCGGTGGTGAGTTATCACCGGAACTCAGGAACTCGCCGTTTCCGTTATGCCGTATTTATCCATCTTATATTTGAGGATGCGGCGGCTGATCCCCAATAGCTCCGCCGCCTTGGTCTGCACGAAATTCGTCTTTTTCAGGGCGTCGAGAAGAATATCCCTTTCGAACTCCCTCTCCGCGTCTTCGAAGGTGATTCTACCGTTAAGAACGCCTCTTTTTATCAACTCGACCTGGGAACTGCTTTTCAGGATAGAAGGAATATCCTCGGCGCTTACGGAATCTGTGCTTGAAAGGACGATGATGCGTTCGATGATGTTTTCCAGTTCGCGCACATTCCCCGGCCACTCGTAGGAGACCAGGATATCCATGGCCTCCGGGGTGATTTTTTTCTTCCCTTTTCCCGCGTGCTTGTCCAGGAAATGCTGGACGAGGAGGAAGATGTCCTCCTTCCGCTTGCGCAGCGGAGGAATCGTCAAGGGAACGACATTGATTCGGTAATACAGGTCCGAGCGAAAAGCCCCCCGGGCCATCATTTCTTCCAGGTTCTTATTGGTGGCGGAGATCAGGCGCACGTCCACGGAAATGGTCTTCATCCCGCCCACGCGGACGAATTCCCTCTCCTGCAGCGCCCGGAGGATTTTGGCTTGGGTCATCAGGCTCAGTTCGGAAATTTCGTCCAGAAACAGCGTGCCTTCGTGGGCCAGTTCGAAGTGCCCGATCCGCCGGTTGTGCGCGTCGGTAAACGCCCCCTTTTCGTGGCCGAAAAGCTCGGTTTCGATCAGGGTTTCGGGAATCGCGGCGCAGTTCACCGCCACAAATGGCTTGTTTTTTCGGGGGCTGTTATAGTGAATGGCCCGGGCGATCAACTCCTTGCCGGTTCCGCTTTCCCCATGGATTAGCACCGTGGAATTTTTTTCCGCTATCTGCCGGATGGTGCCATAGATCTCCCGCATTTCCTTGGATTTGCCGATAATGTTGTCAAACTGGTAGCGATCTTCCACTTCCCCCTGCAGGCGGCGGTTCGTTGCCTTGAGGTCCCGGGTTTCTATAGCCTTCTCCACCACAATCCGCAGTTCCTGCACATCAAAAGGCTTGGTGATATAGTCATAGGCGCCCATTTTCATGGCGTCCACGGCGCTCTTTAGGGTCTTGGTGGCCGTCAGCATGATAACGGGAAGCTCGGGCTGTTTCTGCCGGATTTCCCTGAGGGCTTCGAGCCCGTCTTTGCCCGGCATGATAATGTCCAAAAAAACCAGGTCGGGTTCTTCGGTTGAAACCTTCTGAACCGCTTCATCGCCGCTGGCAGCGAGGATTACCTGGTAATCCTTCTTAAAAATGATTCGCAGAGAATCCCTGACGCTGGCTTCGTCGTCGCAAAACAAAATTTTGCGCATCTCTTTTCCCTTGTCAGAATGAATAGTCGCGCCCAGAGTTAGGAAACGGGCTGGCCGAAAGCTCTCGTTGAAAATTGGAGCAGGATCCGCGTCCCTTTTCCTTCGCCGGGGAGCACGCTCATCTCCCCGTGGTTCTTCTTCATTATTCTTCTCGCCAGTCCGAGCCCTAAACTTAAACCTTCAAAGTCTTGTTCTTCGATGGAATGATCACTTCGCACCGGGGTTTGGGTATAAGAGCCCTGTTCATCGTAGAGGATTTCATATTTTACCAAGTTTTCTTCGGTTGCGGCCTCGGCGCCGCAAATCCGGATATCTCCCCCGGCAATTCCTCTCGATTGAATTTGCGCAAATATTCTTTCCAGGATGAAATTGAGATGCCGTTCATCAAATTGAACCCGGGGCAAGGATCCGCTGAAATCCATTGAAATTCTCTGATTCGACGACCATCTCCTCTCATCCGCATAATTTCTCAACCATTTGGGCAAATCCAAATAGTGAGGCCGGGGGGCTCCTAACTGCCCATATTCGAGGAGCATCTCCAGAACTCCGTTCAACCGCTTCACCTCCACCCCCACCAACCTCGAAAACTCCCCCCGAAACTCCTCCTCCTCATACCTCTCCGGCAACAAATGC
>Ga0113563_10001372_pt1 | contig 13761 bp, 11 predicted proteins | sample Mud3Dept3metaG_FD_80117 | JGI IMG/M metagenome (GOLD analysis project Ga0113563, IMG submission 80117) | Freshwater wetland microbial communities from Ohio, USA, analyzing the effect of biotic and abiotic controls - Mud 3 Core 4 Depth 3... | ecosystem: Environmental > Aquatic > Freshwater >...
GGGACCGGCTCATCTACGGCGGGCTCCCGGACCCCTACGTCGTGGCGTTCTCCCAGCTCCCGTTCCCTCGCGAGCCGATGGAGGGGGCGGACTTCGATGGCGACTTCGCCTACCAGGCCCGCCTACCCGAGAAGTGTACGGGCGTCGCGGCCTTCGGGGACAGCTACATCGCCTTCACGGCCGAGGGCATCTACGAGATCCCGGGCGTGGGCCCGCAGCGCAACGGGACCGGCGAGTTCTTCCTCCCGCGCTCGATCTACTCGGACGGCGGCTGCATCGACTGGCGTAGCATCGTGTCAACGGCCCTTGGCACCATGTTCCAGATGGCGGCCGACAAGATCTACCTGATCGGACCGAACGGTGAGATCAGCTTCGTCGGCAAACGTGTGCGGGATACCCTGAAGGCCTTCCCGGTCGTGCGCGGCGCAACCCTCTGCACCGAGACCCAGCGCGTGGCCTTCGCGGTCGTCGACTCTGACACGAGCCCGACCGACGGCGGCCTCCTGATCTACGATCTCGTGCACGATGCCTGGAGCTTCGATAACGCCGGCGTGATCTCGGCGTTGGTCGAGTACGATGGCCGGATCGCCTACATCCAGAGCGGCGTGGTCTACCTGGAGGAGACGGACGTCGCGGTCGGTGGTGTGGCGCTCCCGAGCATGAGCGTCCGGACGGGCAGCTTCCGCCCCTTCTCCGCACTCGGCTACGGCGACATCGTCCGAATCGGCTTCCTCGGGACCTACCTCGGGGACTCGACCGTCGAGGGGTTCATCTCCTACGACGACGGCAAGACCTGGACCAGCATGGGCACCGCAGCGATCACGGTGGCAGCCTGGACCAACGCCATCACCGGCGCGGCCATCGCGAGCGGCGACCCGATCACCGTTCTTTTCACCCCAAACGTCCGATGTGTCGACCGGTTCTCAGTCCGGTTTGACGTCACCAACGCAGCAAACACTGGCGGAATCCGAATGCACGTGCTATCCTTTGAGGTAGAGGCTCAGGAAGGCATGGTCCGTCGGGCCGCCCGAGACCACAGGTAAGAATGCCATACGTCATCGATCCACTCACGGGCTACGAAGTTTGGGAGGAGCCCAAGGCTGCCGCTCCAGCCAAGGGCGGCGGCCCCGTCAAGCCGTTCAACGACCCGAACTACCGGGTCCCGGACACCGAGGCGAACCGGGTGATCACCACCCAGAACGCGGCGCAGCCGGCCGCCCCCCAGGGCAGCAGCCTCCCGGCTCAGCGGGCGTTCAACACCCAGACGGTGGGGGCGGACGCGATCTCCGCCGACCTCGCGGGCGCCCAGCTGCCGTCGCAGCAGGCGTTCAGGGACGCGACGACCGCGCTCTCCGGCGGCAGCCCGCTCGCCCCGCGCGCGACCGTCAAGACCCCCACGGTGGCCGAGAGCTTGGCGCAGTACGGCTCCGGCCTGACGACCCCGACGGGCGCGTTCTCCGGCGCGCTCACGACCTCGCAGCCCGCCGTCACGAGCAACCGCCTGGCGACGGCGCCCGGGACCTTCGACATGGGGGGCGGCACGAAGCAGGCCCCGAGCACGACCGAGGTCGCGGCCGACCAGGCCACCGACGCCCTCGGGCCCGCCCCCCGCGTCGACCAGGGCCTGGCAGATCGTCGGCTCGGTGAGTACCAGGAGGCCCTCGGGATGTCCCGCGAGGTGATCGACCGCCTTCTGAATGGCCCCTCGACTGCCGACCGGATCGGTTCGCAAACTCTCCGCTCCCAGCTGGCGCTCGCGCGCTCGGCTGCCGGCGGCCCGGGAGCTGTCGCGGCGGCCTTCCGTAACGCCCAGAACCAGGCTCCCGAGCTGCAGGCGCAGGCTTCCCAGCAGGCCGCAGCCGAGGACCTCCAGCGTGTCAGCGCAGCCGGCAACGTGGCCTCAAACTTCGCCCAGGCGGCGCTCGGTGCGCGCGGGCAGGACGTCGACATCGCCAAGAAGAACACCGACGCAGGTCTGGCCGTCAAGGGTATGATCACGCAGCTCGCGGGCACCCAGCTCGAACTCGACCAGCGCAACCAGGAGATGCTCGGCCAGATGGCCCGGGATATGGCGGCCATGGACTTCGACTGGGCGCAGCTCGACGCGACCCAGCAGAACGCGGCGCTGGACCGCTACCTCCAGCAGTACGGCATCGACGCGAACATCGCAGCGCAGATCAAGGTTGCGCAGATGTCGGGCAAGATGTCGATGAAGGATTGGGTTAACGCGGGCGTCGGTGTGCTCGGCGCGGCCGCAAGCGTCGGCGCAGCAGCCGCAGGAAAGCCGCCGGCTTAATATGACGATGCCAATTGACGGTTGGGAGACCTACACGGACCCGCTCGGGCAGGCCTGGCCAGCGCCCGTTGGCGCGCCCCCCGAGGTCGCGAACTTCGTTCAGAACGTGCTCCCGCAGGCGCCAGCCCCCGCCCCGGCCCCGCACGCAACGCCCGGCCCGGCAGCGCCCGCCCTCGGCACCCCCGAGGGTATGGCGACCGCGCTGGAGGCTCCCGCGCTCACGCCGGGGCATGCGGACCGCCAGGGCGCGGCCGGTCCCCCGCAGGCGCCGGACATCATGGGCGCGGCCGAGCGCGCGGCGCAGCCCAGTCTGATCCCGAGCACGACGACCGAGACGACGACCACGACCAGCGGCGTCGACAAGGCGGGCGCGGCGGGGATCCGTGCGGCCGGCGAGGACGCGAACCGGGCGTCGGCTGCGGCCGGCGATGCGCAGGCGCAGGCCCTCCGCGACCAGGGCGCGCTCGACATGAAGCAGGGCCGGGACGCCTACGGCCGGGGAGTCAACACCTACTTCGAGCAGGCTGCGGCGCTCGCGGTCGAGGACGCGGTCATCGGCGAGACGGCCAAGCGCCTAGAAGAGACCGCGAAGTTCAAGCCCGACCGGACCGCGCTGTTCAAGGGCGACACGGGCACGCTGTTCGGCATCTCGGCAGCGATCAGTGCGATGGCGGGCGGCTGGCTTATGGGGCAGGGCCTCACGGGCGGCAAGAACCCCTACCTCGACGCGGTCATGCGCATGATCGACGACAACGCGCGCGATCAGGTCGAGACCAACTCGCTCGTTTACGAGGAGCTGACCAAGCGGCTCGGGAGCGCGGAGGCCGCGAAGCGCGAGATTAAGGCGCGCATGCTCGGCGCCGTCAACGACACCATCGAGGCCCAGAGCCGTTTCGAGAAGGGCGAGCTGGTCCAGAAGGGCGCGGCCGGCATCCAGGCCCAGGTCCTCGCGGAGCAGGCCAAGCAGCGCCTGGAGGTCGAGAAGGCGGTTGCCCGCAACTCCCAAACGACCGTGCAGCGGCGAACCCAGATGGTTGCCAATCCGGCGGCAGCGGGCGGAATCGACCTGACCAACCCGAAGGAGTACGAGAAGGTCGGCAAGGTCAAGGCGGTCGTGGACTTCGCGACGGACGCCGAGAGCCTGGCGCGGACCGGCGACCTGGCGAATGCCGTCGGCTTCTTCGACAGCTGGACCGGACCGCTCGCGCGCACGATCAACGCCTCGGACGGAGACCGGGTTGCAAAGGTCGACGCCCTGCGCGCGAAGTGGGAGCTGATGAACCGGGCGAACTGGTCGTCCGAGCCGAACGGGCAGGCCGTCCAGGAGCGCCTCTCGGCCATCGCGTTCCCGAAGAACGACTCCGAGATCCCGCTGTTCCTACAGAACGTCCGCCAGGCCGTCAACGTCGTGGACCCCGGCGGCCGATACAGGCAGGCCGCGCGCGGCATGGGCAACCGGGAGGGCGCCGTCGAGACCGGCCGCACCCCCATCGTCAGGAGCAAGTAAGTGGCCGAGTACGTTCAGATCGCGCCGGGCGTCGAGGGGTATGCTTTCGTCGACCCCGAGACCAACGAGCTGGTAACGACCGATTCCGACACCCTCGGAACCGAGCAAGTCGGCCTGCGCCCGGCGACGCCCGAAGAGATCGAGGGGGCGAAGCGCGGCCACGCGGCGCAGGGCTTCGGCCAGAAGGCGCTCGGGCTCGGGGAGCAGGCGGTCAGCGGCGCGAGCTTCGGCCTGATCAGGGGTGAGACCCCGGAGGCGGAGGCTCGCGCGCAGGTCCTGGAGCAGGAGAACCCCCTCCTGAAGACTGCCGCCCGGCTGACGGGCACCCTGCTCCCGGCGGCCCTGACCGGTGGCGCGGCAACGGCCGCGGGCGGCGCTCTCGGGCTCGGGCGCGCGGCGACGGGCGTCCTGTCGTTCGGCGCCGAGGAGCTGGCCCAGTCGGCGGCCTTCGAGATGGCCGACGCGGCCGAGACCGACCGAAGCATCGAGATCGGGAACATCGCGCAGGGCCTCCTGGAGGGCGCCGCATTCCTGGGCGCTGGGCGCCTCGCTGGCAAGCTTTTCCGCCGGGGCGATGACGCCATGCAGGCCGTTGGCGGGAGCCCTGCGCAGGCCCTGGCGCGCGCGCAGAAGGCATCGGCGACGGCAGCCGACGTGGAGCGGGCAACCCCGACCTGGGCCGAGGCGAAACACTACGCCGAGAACGCCGGGGACATCCACACCGAGATCAACGGGCTGGCGGCCGAGGCGGGAGACAAGCTGTTCGGCCGGAACGGCTCGGCCTCGCGCGCCCACAACGTGGCCGAGAAGAAAACGGACATCTTCGGCAAGATGAAGGACGCGGATTCGGTCGCCATCGCGGACAGCCTGGACCGGTTCGCAGACGAGGCCGAGCTTCTGTCCGCCAAGATGGCCAGCCCGGCGGCCCAGAGCACGATCAAGCAGCACGCCGACCGGATGCGCGCGCTCGCGAACGCCGGCGGCGACGTCGAGGACGCGGCCATCGCGGTCGACGAGTACAAGAAGCACCTCGACACGTGGCGCGAGACGCTCGGGCGGGTGAAGGCCACGGCCAAGATGACCGCCAAGCAGAACGTTGCGGCCATCGACGAGGTCTTGGAGCCGACCCGCAAGTCGCTGGAGGACTCGAAGGTGTGGGGCAAGGCCTGGGCCGAGAAGCAGGCGAAGGAGAACGCCCTCTGGAGCGGCGACGACGGGATCATCAACTCCCGCTCGCGCTGGCAGGCGAAGCTCATGGAGCGCGAGGCGGGCGCGGCGGGCACGGCTCGCCAGGGTCTCAGCTCGGTCCCGGTGTTCCGGATGCACGGCGACATGGCCGAGCGGATCTTGGGCATGTCCAAGCATGATCGCGACTACATCCTCCGGAACATGCGGTCCGACATCACCAAGACCAAGGAGATGGGGCAGATCAAGCGCGACCTCGGCGGCCCCAGCGTGCGCGCGGCGGTCGACGAGAGCATGGCGGACCTGGCCGAGTTCGAGGATGCGGTGAACGAGATCAGCCGCGTCTCCCGGACCGTAGACGTGCACGGCCCCCGGCTCAAGAAGCTCGGCGTCGGGCAGGGCAAGAGCACGGCCGAGGAGTTGCTGGACGCGGCCCCCCTCGGCGGCGCGGTCGCGGGCGGGCTCCCGGGCGCGGTCGCTGGCGTGGCCGTGCGAGGCCTCAAGAAGATGGTCCTCGAAGCCATGACGCCGGTGGCCAAGGAGGGAAAGGCCCTCACGATCAACGAGCTGCGCGCGGCCATCGCGGCGCGAAACGAGATGCGGGCGGCCGGCAAGTTCGGGTCCGGCAAGCTCACGGCGGCGGACGTGACCGAGCGGCTCAAGGGCCTCGGCCGCAAGTCGATCAAGGCGGGCAAGGAGACCTTGCTGGAGGCCTCGGGCGGAACGGCGGTGGCGGCCGGCGCGCTCGGCGTCGCGAACATGGCGGCCGAGACGGCGGCGATCCGAGAGCTGGACCAGCATTCGAAGGATGCGACCGAGCGGGCCATGCTCAGCCTGGCGTCCCCCGACGCGACGATCATGCCGCTCCCGAGCATCGACAAGCGCTTCCGCGGGGAGCACGCGACCCTCACGGACGCCTACCGCGCCAAGATGGCCGACCTCCGGCGCCTCGTCGACGATCCGGACGAGTTCATCGCGCGCTCGACGGCGGCCTTCCAGCCTCTGGCCGACGCGGGGCACCCCGAGGTCGCGGCGAAGCTCGTCACGCGGATGATGGTGGGCGCGCGCTACCTCCTGGAGAACGCGCCTCCGAGCATCGCGGTTTCGATGTTCACGCCCGACGGCGGCACGCCCGACGAGATCGCCATCCTCCAGTTCGCCCCGATCTGGGAGGCCGTCTGGCGCCCGACGGACACCGTCCGAGACCTCGCCGCGCGCCGCGCCACGCCCAAGGCGATCAAGGCCCTCCGCGAGGTGCACCCGGACGTTTACGCGCGCATGCAGGCGCAGGTGTTCATGACGCTGGCCCCCGGCGGCCCGGCGGTGGACTTCGAGACGAAGCGCTACCTCGACAACGTCATGCAGATGGGCGCTGCGCTCGGCCGCTCGTTCTCCCCCAAGATGTCCGACCTCCTGGCCACCGCGCGCCAGGACCAGAAGCAGTCCACCCAGAGCCTCGGCGGCGAAAACAACATCGCGCCCGCGCTCTCCACCGCCGGGTTTAGCAAGGGCCCGTCGGCCATCCGATAACGCTGGACAATCCAGCCAACCCATGGGATACTAAAACCAATGGCCAAGTCCTCACAGCGCTCCGACCTCCACGCGCCGTCATTCTCGAAGCGCTACACCTCGTTCGGAACCCAGATCAGCTTGCACACGGCAGCTGCGACGGTCGCGACATCCCCGCCCGCCGGCATTGAGCACCTCCCGTGTCAGGTGATCGTGGAGGCGGACATCGGCGACACGTTCAGCTACATCGACGCGGCCGGCACGGCCTGCCCGATCACCTTCCTCGTCGCGGGCACCTTCCAGTTTCGCATGGCGCCGGCCACCATCGAGACGACAACGGACGTCGTAGCCGTCACGGTCTTCTGGAACCCCGAGGCCTAATTGGCGGTCCCGTTCGACCCCGGAACCCTGTCGGAGGTTCTGGCCTGGTATCAGGTCGAGCTTGCGACGATCACGTCCACGCGCGTCACGACCCTGCCGGACACGAAGGGCGGCGCCTCGTTCACGACGAACGTGTCCGCCCCGGGCCCGGTGCAGTCGGACTCAGCCAACGGCCTCAAGGTGATGACGTTCACCGGCGCCGAGGCGCTCGCGGCCGTCGACAATAACGCCGCGTGGCGTAACTCCGAGTTCTTCGGCCTCGCGTTTTGGTTCAAGGCCACGGCCGAGACCGGGCAGGGGACGTTCTTCTCGTACTGGAGCGGCACCCTCGGCATGTCCGCCAACCGGGTCCTCGTCGGCACGAGCGCGAACACCCGCGTCCGCCAGATCGTGCGGAATGCCGCAGACAGCGGAAGCTCGACGCTCGACACCGCCACCGGCGCCGGCCACTTCGTGATCAAGACCGGCGTCTGGCAGTTCTTCGCCTTCCTGGTGGACGGTCGCGTCGCGGCGGCCGACCGGAACCGGGTGAAGCTCTCGGGCGCTGACATGCCCCTCCCGCAGTTCCCCACCGTGACGGGCTCTGTAGACGCGACGCTTCGAACCTCGCTGGCCGCGCCGAACCTCGTCGCCCTCGGGTGTGCGGACGTCGACCAGGCCACGAGCGCGGTGGCCGGCGGCATCGTCGGACAGATGGGGCCGGACATCGTCTTCTTTGACCCCGCGATGAAGATCGGCAAGCTCCGGCGAATCATGGGATATAGGGTGCCACGTGGCTAACCTCAAAGTCAAGAACCTCGTCTGCGACGGGAACAGCATCACAGCGGGCCTGATCAGTTCGGGGGGTGGTACCCCGGCGCAGAACGCCTGGCCCGTCGTTTGCCGAGACCTGCTGATCGCCGATGCGAGCGCCTCGAAGGCCTGGCGCGTGGCCAGCATCGCGGCGGCCGGCGACACGACCCAGAACCGGATCAACAAGTGGACCGACCCGGGCGGCGCGGCGTCGCAGTTCATCCCCCAGTGCGGCCTCAACGTGCTCACGTTCTTCGAGGGGACCAACGACTTCGTGACGGGCGGGCTCGCGGTCGACGTCGTCATCGCCCAGACCATCACCTACGCCACGCGCGCGCTCCGTGAGGGCTGGTCGCTGCAGCTGATCACCGTCCCGGACACGACCAACGCCAGCGCCCGTCCAAAGGTCGCCCAGCTCAACCAGTGGCTCCTGACCTCCCGCGAGGCTCGGGCGCTCTCCACATTCCCGTGCCTCGACATCGCGGCCCCGCTCGGCGACGCTGCGGGCGCGAACTTCCAGACCGACGGCATACACCCCAACTTCACCGGCTACGGCATCATCGCCGCGGTCGTCAAAGCAAGAATTGCGAGTCTGTAACCGATGAGTCTCAACGCTTCCGGATGCAAGGACCAGTGGTATCGCCTCGAACCAGAAGAGGCCGCACAGGCGCTGCTCGCCGAGTGCACCCGCGCGATCCAGAACAACGAGTCCAGACGCTCCGAGGCGCTGTGCTTCGCGTCCCTGTTCGAAGGCTGCGCGCTGACGTCCTTCGATGAGCGCGGCTACGTCCACGACGACGATCAGGTCTTTCGAGACCTCGACGTGCCGGTCATCCGGAACACGTGCCGATCTATCGTCCAGACGGGCCTCTCCAAGATGACGGCGCAGGACAGCCCGCTCCCGCAGTTCATGTCGAACGGTGGCGACTGGAGCACCCGCACGAAGGCCGTCCGCCTCGACCGCCTCGTGTGCGCCGAGTATGGGCAACCCCAGGGCCCGTTCGCGAACCTCCACGAGCTGTTCCGGCACGGGGCGAACATCGCCATGGCCGCTACCGGCAGCTTCGGCGTGTTCTTCCTGCCGGGCCCCGACTCGATCAGCTGTGAGCTGGACGACACCCTGACCCTCGGCATCGAGGCGAGCGGCAAGCACGGTCGGATCATCTCCCTGGTCCGAACCGTCTGGTACAACCCCGAGGAGGCCATCGCGCGTTGGCCGGACTTCGAGGACGAGATCTTGATGAACGAGGAACTGATGCCGGACGGCATGCGCGACGACGCGGCGGCGCTGAAGCCGGAGCGCGGCGTCAAGGTCTGCATGGGCTGGCGCGTCATGCTCGGAAAGAAGAACTACGGCCGCGAGCTGTTCGTGCTCAAGGACGGAACGGCCCTGAAGGACGACCGCGAGTTCAAGCGGGACAAGCCGCCGGTCGCGTTCTGGCACTACGAGCGCTCGCTGTACGGACACTGGGGTGTCAGCCTCACGCGCACGATCTACGCGCAGTGTCTCCGCATCAACCAGATCATAAACGACGTCGACTACGCCGAGCACAACAGCCCCCAGGGGATGGTGCTGTTCCGCAAGGGCGCGGCCAAGCCGGGCGACCTGGAGAAGGCCAAGGGCTGGAACCTCGTCGAGCTGACGGGCACCGGCAACCTGGGCGACGGCATCCAGATCGTAGAGCCCCCGAAGTACAACTCCCAGTCCGTCGAGCTGCTCCTGTTCCACCAGCAAGGCGCGCACGACACGAGCGGGATCAGCGCCCAGCACGCGGCCGCGCAGAAGGCGAGCGGCACGACCTCGGGAAAGCACGAGAACATGGTCGCGGCGCTGTTCACCGAGCGCTTCGCGGACACCGAGCGGCGCCTGATCGACATGCGCACCACGATGTCCGCGCGGCTCATCGTCTGGGCCCTGCAGGACATGATTGAGGAGGTGCCCGACTACAAGCGGATCTACGCCAAGGGCGACTACGTCGAAGAGATCACGCTCAAGGACCTAGACCTCGACCTCGACCGCTACACGATCAGCATCGCGCCCGTCAGCGAGGACAAGAACTCGCCGAAGGCACGCCTCGACAAGGCCGACCAGTGGTTCGAGGCCGGGCTGCTCACCGGCGCCGAGCTGCTCTCCTTTCAGCAGGACTACGACGACAAGGCGAAGTCTCAACTCGCCCTCGCGCAGGAGAACTGGCTGGAGCGCCAGATCGACATGTGGCTGCACGCCGACGAGGTGAAGTACCAGGGTCCGATCCAGTGGATGGATCTGCAGGGCGCGGCCAAGACGGTCGCCCAGGCCCTCCTGATCGCGCGTACCAAGGGGGCCCCCGGCGACAAGTTGCAGTGGTTCACGCAGTTCTTGGACGAAGTCCAAACGTTCATCGACCAGGCTTCAATGCAGGCGTCCACGTCACTATCCGCGCAGGTGGACCCAGCGTCGGTGTTTCCTGGCGCAGCTCCAGCGCCTCCCGTAGGGCCTGCAGCTGCACCGGGCGGAATGGCAGCCCCCGGAGGCCTGCCGGCGTGAGACGGAGCGCCACCGCCTTGGGGTCCGACCACGTCGGGTACGCCCACGAATCCCGCTGGCGCGCCGGCTGGTTCCATGGTAATGTAGAGGTATCGCAGCACTCACAGAACATTGCCGAGCCGCCGCGCGAACAAGAACAATCTTTCATGCACAGGAGCATGACACCCAAAGGAACAGATGGCAACCTCTTTCGATCTGAAAACGCCCGAAGGACGGCGCGAGTATCAGCGGGAATGGCGCGCCAATCATCCGGGTGCGGTCAACGACTACGCCAAGCGGCCCCAGGCCGAGCTGAAGGCCGCACCAAAACGCAAACAGCGCCGGGCCGACCAGCGAGACTCAAACCTGATCAGGAAGTACGGCATAACGGCCGCAGAATATGACGCGCTGAAGGCGGACCAAAACGGTCGCTGCGCAATCTGTCCGGAGACCGAACGGCTTGTTGTGGACCACGACCACGATACCGGCCGCGTCCGAGGCCTGCTTTGCGGCGCGTGCAACAAGATGCTCGGGTTCGCCCGGGACTGTCCAAGCAATCTGCTCGAAGGAGCAAAGTACCTACAGAAGGTTTAACAGATGGCAATCGAAAAAGACGTGGCCGCCGATATCGCATCGGAGCTGGCCTCACTGCAAGCCGAGCAGGGTGGTGGAGACACCAACGAAGAGGCCGCCCCGGAAGCCGACAGCGTCGAAGGCGAACCGGAGGCCGACGAAGAGTCGGAGGAGATCGAAGAGGATACGGACGGGGCCGACGACGAGGCCCTCGAAGACGAGCCTGCGGCCCTCGACGGGGATGCGGAGGCGTTCAAGTCCGAGCTGGCCGAGCTGATCGACAGCGGCGACCTGAAGGCGGCGGCCGAGAAGCTGGGGTTGGACCCGAGCGTCTTCAAGCTGAACAACCGACAGTTCAAGGCGGCGCGCGTGACGGCCAAAGAGGCCAAGGCGGCGGCGGCGGAAGCGGCCTCGAAGGCGACCCTCGCGCTCCAGGCCCAGACCAAGGCCGAGCAGCTGAACGCCAAGGCCGAGGAGGTGTACGGCCCGGTGGTCGCTGGAAAGCACCACTACAAGAACGGCGACGTCCTGCAGGCTCGCGCGGCGCTGGAGCTGATGTTCGAGGACACCTTCGAGAACATCGTCAGCAACATGGCGAAGGGTGCCAAGGCGCTCGACCCGGCGAAGCTGGAGGTTCTGAAGCTGCGCAAGGAGCTGGAGGCCGAGAAGGCCGCCAAGGCTGCGGAGACGGCCACCCAGACCGCCGCGCAGCAGAGGGCGACCGAGGTAGCCGGCATCGCGGCGAAGCTCAAGAGCACCCCTCTGGCCGAGCTGGGCGAGGAGGCTGCGGCCGAGATCCACGCCGTGATCAGCAAGAGCTACAACGCGGCGCTCGGAAAGCACACGGTCACCCTCAAAGAGGCCTACGCGCAGGTCAAGGCCGGCTACGAGGCCAAGGCGGCCAAGCTGGCGAAGCTGTCGGGCAAGCCCCCGGTCGTTGCGCCCAAGGGCAAGACCCGCGAGCCGCTCGAAAAGACGAAGCTCGCCCCGCGCGTGCCGACGGGCAAGAAGCTCACGGCCGAGCAGGAGTTCGCGGCCGAGCTGGCTGCGGCCAAGAAGGAAACCCAGGCGGCCGCCCGCCGAGACCAGCGGAGGGCGAAGTAATGCGCGCGTTCAACGGCCTGATCATCCTCCGGCCTCGCGAGGACCTGGAGCGGAACTGGAACAGCTCGACCATCATCACCCCGGACAGCGTTCTGACATCGGCCGAGGACATGGTGGGCTTTCGCCATGACCACGCGGCCATCGCGGAGGTGTACCGCGTACCCGAGGATTGCGAAACGACGCTGAAGCCCGGCGATGGGGTCGTGCTGCCCCTCTACAGCGGTTCCAAGGTCGTTTGCATCGATGGCCAGATGTACCTGGCCGCGAAGCGGGACGCCATCGCCGCGCGCGTTACCGCCCTCGGCACGCCATCCGAGAAGCTCGAAGCGCTGAACGGGTACATCCTGACCCGCCAGGACGCCAAGGCGATGCAGGACAGGATGTACGGCGGACTGATCTTGTCGGACGACTACCTGGACGACGGCATCCCTTGCGACGGCGGCGCTGACGGCATCGTGCGGCTCGTGCTGGAGCGCTGCGTCGCGGTCGGGAGCGTCTACCTCAACCCGACGCTGCAGAAGCCCAAGCAGCGGGTGGGAGAGCTGCTAGGGTTCAACCCCTACAACTCGTGTCGCTTCCGGCGATTCTCGGTCAAGTATCGGCTCACGCCGAACGAGGCCATGAACTTCGCCCTGGAGGACTAATTGTTCCGCTCGGGCCGACTCACTCGGGCCCGGCTCAGCCAGATCATCGGATGGGTAGAGAAGCTGCCGCACAACCTGAAGGCCGTGGCCAAAGCGTGCAACATCTATCCGTCCGATCTCATGGCCTGGTACGCGGCCGGACAGGACCCCCAGTGTCGAGATCTGCTCATGGTAGAGCTGGCCTGGAAGGTGGCGGAGATCCGTGGTCGGAAGGCCGCAGAGAACTACGCGCGGATCGAGACGCTCGCGAACGATGGGGACTTCAAGGCCGTAGAGAAGCTGGAGGCCCTGTCGGAGGCCTCGGCCTGGGAGATCTCGCCCGACGCGCAGCAGGCCACCGAACTCCACGCCCTCATGGCCGAACTCACCCCCACCCCGCTGTTGACCAATGGACCTGACGAATCGCTTTCTCTCCCAACAGCGCCAGCGGGCGACCTCGAATCCGACCCTGATCCACCGGTCGACCCCGATTCAGCGCCGGTACATTAAAGACCGCGAAGCGCTGATCACCTACCTCGCGGGCCGGCGCCACGGAAAGACCGATGGCGTCGCGACCCGCATGATCGAGAACGCGCGCGCCGACACCGTGCAGGCCTACGTGTGCCCCACGATCACGCGCGCGAAGGAGATTCTGCTCCCCGTCCTCCGGACACTGCAGCGCGAGGCCGGCGTCCGGTTCGAGGTCATCGGGGACCACGTCATCTTCCCGAGCGGCGGGAAGATCCGGCTGATGGGCATGTCCAACGAGGCCGAGGTCCAGAAGCTGCGCGGCGAGGACCTCCTGGCCGCCTACTTCGACGAGTGCGGCGTCCCCAAGTCGAGGGTGCTGAAGGAGGCGGTCATCTCCTGCGCCTGGGAGGCCCTCAGGAGGCATCGCGGGCAGCCGGGCTCCGGATGTAGTCTCTCGGGCACTCCCGGGCAGGTGCCGGGCAATCCGGCGGACGCAGAGCCCGACTTCTGGTGGCAGTGCACCACCCAGAACAACCCCGACGGCACCCCGATGTATGGCGCGTCGCGGCACTTCGGGCTCATCTACGACAACCCGCTGTTTGCCGGCGGGAAGGCCGAGGCCTCGATTGAGGAGGACCTCCGCAAAAAGATCTACCTCTCGCGCGAGGACAGCCGGTTCCGCCGCGAGGTGCTCGCCCAGTGGTGTCTGCCGAGCGAGCTGCGCTGCTACTCCAGCTACGGCAAGATCGTCCTGCCGAACAGCTCGGCGCCGTGGATGGGCAGAACGATCATGGCGGTGGACTTCGGCTGGCAC
>Ga0113563_10001375_pt1 | contig 13757 bp, 10 predicted proteins | sample Mud3Dept3metaG_FD_80117 | JGI IMG/M metagenome (GOLD analysis project Ga0113563, IMG submission 80117) | Freshwater wetland microbial communities from Ohio, USA, analyzing the effect of biotic and abiotic controls - Mud 3 Core 4 Depth 3... | ecosystem: Environmental > Aquatic > Freshwater >...
CCGGGGCACAGGTACTGCGTGTCCTCGGCGACGTACTTGGCGTGGTAGTCGTAGTACTCGCCCGCCGGCACGATGCGGATCGACGGCAGCGCCTCTGCGCCGAGCACGGCGACGGTGTACTCCTCGCCCTGGATCAGCTGCTCGACGAGCAGCGGTCCCTCGTAACGCGCGGCCAGCGCGACGGCGGCGCCGAGGTCGGCGTCGTGGAAGCAGCGGCTCACGCCCACGCTCGAGCCTTCGCAGGCGGGCTTCACGATCACCGGCAGGCCGATCTTGCGCGCAGCCGCCACCACGTCGTCGCCGCGCTCGAGGCTCGCGTACGCCGGTGTCGGCAGGCCGAGCGACAGCCACACCTGCTTGGTGCGGATCTTGTCCATGGAGAGGGCGGAGCCGAGCACGCCCGAGCCCGTGTACGGCACGCCAAGCGCATCGAGCAGGCCCTGCAGCACGCCGTCCTCGCCGCCCCCGCGATTGCCGTGCAGGATGTTGAACACGCGATCGAAACGGCGTCCTTCGGCGTCGGCCAGCGCCTGCACCAGCGCCGGGATGCCGTCCACGGCCCGTGCGTCCACGCCCAGGCGCAGGAGCGCCTCGAGCACGTTGCGCCCGGAGTCGAGCGACACCTCGCGCTCCGAGGAAGTACCGCCCATCAGCACGGCGACGCGGCCGAAGGCGCGCGGGTCGGTCACTCGATGCGCGTTCATGTGGCCCCCTCGTTGCCGGCCGCGGACTGCAACGCGGCAGGCAGGTCGTGCGCGGCGGCACCGATGCTGCCGGCGCCCATGGTCAGCACCACGTCACCGTCGCGCGCGATGCCAGCAAGCACCCGCGGCAGTTCCTCGAGCGACCTGAGCAGCACCGGCTCGACCGCGCCACGGGAGCGGATCGCGCGGCACAGCGCCTTGCCGTCGGCGCCGGGGATCGGCGCCTCGCCCGCGGGATACACCTCGGCCAGCACCAGCGCGTCGGCGGTCGAGAGCACCTGCGCGAACTCGTCGAGCAGGTCGCGGGTGCGCGTGTAGCGGTGCGGCTCGAACACCAGCAGGATGCGGCGGCCCGGCCACGCCTGCCGCGCGGCCTCGAGCGTCGCGGCGATCTCGGTCGGGTGGTGCCCGTAGTCGTCCACCAGCGTGACTCGGCCGAACGTCGCCTCGACGTCGCCGAGCACCTGCAGGCGCCGGTCGATGCCCTGGAAGCCCTCGAGCGCACGCTGGATGGCGGCATCGCCCACGCCGAGCTCGGTGGCGACGGCGATCGCCGCGAGCGCGTTCAGGACGTTGTGCCGGCCCGGGATGTTGAGCGTGATCGGCAGCGGCTGGTCCGCGCCCGGACGCAGCACCTCGAACGTCGACTGTGCACCGCGGCGCTGCACGTTGACCGCGCGGATGTCCGCGCGCTCGCCGAGGCCGTAGGTCAGGTACGGCCGCGCCACCTGCGGGATCAGTGCCGCGGCGTCGCGATCGTCGGCGCAGAGGATGGCGAGCCCGTAGAAGGGCAGGTTGTGCAGGAACTCGACGAAGCTCGCCTTGAGCTTCTCGAAGTCCCCGCCGTGCGTGCCGAGGTGGTCGGCGTCCACGTTGGTGACGACGGCGATCATCGGCTGCAGGTGCATGAACGAGGCGTCGCTCTCGTCGGCCTCCGCCACGAGGTAGCGGCCCGCGCCGAGCCGCGCATTGCTCGCGGCACCCTTGAGCCGGCCCCCGATCACGAAGGTGGGATCCTCGCCGCCCTCCGCGAGCACGCTCGCGACGAGGCTCGTCGTGGTGGTCTTGCCGTGGGTGCCGGCGATCGCGATCGAGTAGCGGAAGCGCATCAGCTCGCCGAGCATCTCGGCGCGCTGCACCACGGGCACGCGCTCGGCGAGCGCACGGGCCACCTCGGGGTTCTCGGCGCTGATGGCGCTCGAGACGACCACCACGTCGGCGCCCATGACGTTCTCGGCGCGGTGACCGATCATCACGCGCGCGCCGAGCGACTCGAGGCGGCGCGTGGCGTGGCCGCTCTTCACGTCACTGCCCTGCACGACGTAGCCCAGGTTGAGCAGCACCTCGGCGATGCCGCTCATGCCGCTGCCGCCGATGCCGACGAAGTGAATGGTGTGGATGCGGCGCATGCGGTCGTTCAAGGCACACCTCCCGCGGCGGCGACGCAGGCGTCGGCGAGCCGCTGGTCCGCGTCCGGGACGGACGTCGCCCGCGCGGCACGGGCCATGCGCTCGAGGGCCGGGCGTCCCGCCGCGAGCAGCTCGCGCAGCCGCTCGGCCAGCGAGCGCGGCGTGAGCCCGCTCTCGGGCAGCAGTACCGCGGCGCCCGCCTGCACGGCGAACTCGGCGTTGCGCGTCTGGTGGTCGTCCACGGCCGCCGGGAACGGCACGAGCACGGCCCCGACGCCTGCCGCCGCCAGCTCGGCGACCGTGAGCGCGCCCGAACGGCACACGGCGAGGTCGGCCCAGCCGTACGCACCGGCCATGTCCTCGATGAAGGGCCGCACGTCGGCCTCGATGCCGCGCGAGCGGTACGCGGCACGGGTCTCGTCGAAGCCGTGGCTGCCGGTCTGGTGCAGCACCTCGGGCCGCAGCGCCACCGGCAGCTCGGCGAGCGCCGCCGGCACGACCGCGTTGAGCCGCGCGGACCCCTGGCTGCCGCCGAACACCAGCAGCCGGGCGCGTCCCTCGCGCGCAGCGTAGCGGCGCTCGGGTGGAGCGACCGCCGCGATCTCCGGCCGAACGGGATTGCCCACGTGCACGGCGCGTGCGCCGGGACCGAAGCTGCCTGGGAAGCCTTCGAGCACGCGGCCGGCGAGTCGCGCGAGCAGACGATTCGTGAGACCCGCGACGGCGTTCTGCTCGTGCACCACGAGCGGCCGCCGCAGCAGCCACGCCGCCACGCCGCCGGGGCCCGAGGCGAAGCCGCCGGCGCCGAGCACCACGCTCGGCCGGTGACGGCGCACGGCACGGAGCGCCTGCACCAGCGCCAGCGCGAGACGGAAGGGCGCCGCCAGCAGCGTCGCGATTCCCTTGCCGCGCAGCCCGCTGACGCTCAGCCACTCGACCGGGATGCCCTCCGCCGGCACCAGCCGCGCCTCGATGCCGCGGCGCGTACCGAGCCACACGATGTCGTAGCCGCGGCTCTTCAGCACGCGCGCGGTCGCGAGCGCCGGGAAGACGTGCCCGCCGGTGCCGCCCGCCATGATCAGTGCCACGCCGCGGCTCATTCGCGCCTGGCCTCCCGCGGCACGGCCGAACGGCCGGTCGCCTGGGTCTCGTGGTGAACCCGCAGCAGCACGCCGAGCCAGGCGAGCGTGACCAGCATGCTGCTGCCGCCGTAGGAGAGCAGCGGCAGCGTCAGGCCCTTGGTCGGCAGGAGACCCATGTTCACGCCCACGTTCACGAACACCTGCAGCCCGAGCCAGACGCCGACGGCCGCCGCCAGCAGCGACTGGAATGCGAGGCCGGCCCGCGCCGCGTTGCGCGAGATGGCGAGGGCGCGGCCCACCAGCAGCGCGAACAGGCCGAGCACCACCACGACCCCCACGAGGCCGAACTCCTCGGCCAGCACCGCGAACACGAAGTCCGTGTGCGCCTCGGGCAGGTAGAAGAGCTTCTGCACGCTCGAACCGAGGCCCACGCCCAGCCACTCGCCGCGGCCGATCGCGATCAGCGACTGCGTGAGCTGGAAGCCGCTGTCGAAAGCGTCCGCCCAGGGGTTGCGGAACGAGGTGAGCCGGCGCAGCCGGTAGGAGGAAGTGACCGCGAGCGCCGTCATCGCCGCCACGCCGAGCAACAGCGGCACCAGCAGGTGACGGATCTTCACCCCGGCGAGGAACAGCACGGCGAGGCCGGTCGCCATGAGCACGGTGGCCGCGCCGAAGTCCGGCTCGATCAGAAGCAGCACCGCGGCGCCCACGAGCACCGCGACGGGCTTGATGAAGCCCTTGAAGTCGGCGCGCAGCTCGTCGGCGCGGCGCACCGCGTAGCTCGCGACGTAGCTCAGCAGCAGGACACGTGCGAGCTCGGAGACCTGGAAGTTCATGAACCCGAGTCGCACCCAGCGGCGACTGCCGTTCACCTCGTGGCCGATGCCCGGTACGAGCACGAGCAGCAGCAGCAGGAAGGCCAGGCCCATCAGCACCTTCGAATACTTGTCCCACAGCACGGTCGGGATGCTCACCGCGACCACCGCGGCCACGAGCCCGAGGCAGACGAACGCGACCTGGCGCTGGAAGTAATGGAAGGGCGTGCCGAGGTCGCGGTCGGACACGCCGATCGAAGCCGAGGCGACCATGACGAGCCCCACCAGCAGCAGCGCCGCAACCGGGCCGATCACCCAGGGGTCGAGCACGAGCCGGCGAGGCCGGCCGGTGGAGCGGGCATAGGAGAGGGCTGCGGCGGTCATCGGGCGAGGCTCCTGACCGCGGCGGCAAACTCCTCGCCGCGGTGCGCGTAGTCGCGGTACATGTCGAGGCTTGCGCAGGCCGGCGAGAGCAGCACCGTTTCCCCGGGTCGTGCCGCCGCACGCGCGGCGGCGACCGCAGCGCGCATGTCGGAGGCGCGCTCGATCCCGCACACGCCCTCGAGAGCGGCCGCGAGGCGCGGCGCGTCGCGACCGATCAGGACGGCGTGGCGCACCTTGCCCCGGAAGGCGGGCTGCAGCTCGTCGAAGTCCTGGTTCTTGCCGTCGCCGCCCACAATCACAACCAGGGTTCCCTCCGTACCCTCGACCGCCGCGATGGTCGCTCCGACGTTGGTGCCCTTGGAGTCGTTGACGAAGCGTATGCCGCCGACGTCCGCCACCCACTGCGCGCGGTGCGGCAGCCCGCCGAAAGCCGCGAGCGCCTCGAGCACCGGCGCGCGCGGCAGGCCGAGCGCCTCGCTCATCGCGAGTGCGGCGAGCGCATTGGCCGCGTTGTGCCCGCCCTGCAGCCGCAGCGAGGCGAGCGGAATGAGCGGCTCGCCGCGGCAGGCGAGCAGCGGCTCGCGACCGGCCAGCAGGCTGTAGTCGGCCGAGGCGTCGCGCAGGCTGAAGCTGAGCACGCGCTGTCCGGCGCGCGGCATGGCCCGCACGCGCGCGTCGTCCGCATTGACCACCGCGGTCTCGCAGCCGTCGAAGATGCGCGCCTTGGCGGCGGCGTAGTCGTCCAGCGAGTCGTAGCGGTCGAGGTGGTCCGGCGTGACGTTCAGCACCGTGGCGGTCCGGGTGCGCAGCGAGTGCGTGGTCTCGAGCTGGAAGCTCGAGAGCTCCAGCACGTAGAGCGCGGGCGCCGGGCGTTCGAGCAGGTCGAGCGCCGGCTCGCCGAGATTCGCGCCCGCGATGGCAGGACGGCCCGCGGCTGTCGCGACTTCCGCGAGCAGCGCGGTGACCGTGCTCTTACCGTTGGTGCCGGTGACTGCCGCGACCGGCGCCTGCGCCTCGCGCGCGAAGAGCTCGATGTCGCCCACCACCGGCAGGCCGCGCCGCACGGCCTCGACGGCGACGGGCTCGCGCAGCGAGAGGCCGGGCGAGATCACCACCTGCGCCACGCCCTCGAGCAGCGCGTCGTCGAACGCGCCGGTGCGCAACTCGACTTCCGGCACCTGCGCGCGCAGCGACGCGGAGCCCGGCGGCTCGGCGCGCGTGTCGGCGACGCGCACCGCGAGACCCTTGCGTCGCAGGTAGCGCGCGCAGGAGAGCCCCGTGCGGCCGAGCCCGAGCACCAGTGCGCGGGTGCCGGCCTCGAGCGGTGCGAGGTTGGGATGGATGGGGCTCATCGCAGCTTCAGCGTGGCGAGGCCGACGAGCACCAGGATCACGGTGAGGATCCAGAAGCGAACGATCACCTTCGGCTCGGCCCAGCCCTTGAGTTCGAAGTGGTGGTGGATCGGCGCCATGCGGAAGATGCGCTTGCCGCGCAGCTTGAACGAGCCCACCTGCAGGATGACGGACACCGTCTCCATGACGAACACGCCGCCCATGATGAACAGCACGATCTCCTGGCGGACGATCACGGCGATCACGCCGAGGGCGGCGCCGAGCGCGAGCGCGCCGATATCGCCCATGAATACCTGCGCCGGGTAGGTGTTGAACCACAGGAAGCCGAGGCCCGCGCCGAAGATGGCCGAGCAGATCACCAGCACCTCGCCGGTGCCCGCGATGTAGGGGATGCCGAGGTAGTTGGCGAACACCACGTTACCGGACGCGTAGGCGAACACGCCGAGCGCGCCCGCCACCAGCACCGCCGGCATGATCGCGAGGCCGTCGAGGCCGTCGGTGAGGTTGACCGCGTTCGACGAGCCCACGATCACGAAGTAGGCGACAACGATGAACAGCGGCCCGAGCGGCAGCACGAAGTCCTTGAAGAACGGCACGATCAGTGTCGTCTCGATGGGCGTCTTCGCGGTCGCGTAGAGGGCGATCGCGGCGCCGAGACCGGCGACCGACTGCCAGAAATACTTGTAGCGGGCGATCAACCCGCGCGAATCGCCGACGACGAGCTTCAGGTAGTCGTCCCAGAAGCCGATCAGCCCGAAGGCGACGGTGACGGCGAGCACGATCCAGACGAAGCGGTTGGCAAGGTCGGCCCACAGCAGGGTCGCGGCGACGATCGCGACCAGGATGAGCGCGCCGCCCATAGTCGGCGTGCCGGCCTTGGACAGGTGGCTCTGCGGACCGTCGGAGCGCACGCGCTGCCCGACCTGGTGCTCGGCCAGCTTGCGGATCATCGGCGGACCGACCAGCAGCGAGATCAGCAGCGCGGTGAGGGCCGCGAGGATCGCCCGCAGCGTGAGGTAGCTGAAGACGTTGAATACGCTGTAGTGCTGGGTTAACCAGTCGGCGACGTAGCGCAGCATGCTAGTGCCCCTCCCCGCCGCCGGCGCCGAGCGCCGCAGCCACCCGCTCGAGGCGGTTGGAGCGCGAGCCCTTCACGAGCACCGTGATGCCGGGACCGACGCCCTCCGCGAGTGAGGCGATCAGGTCCTCGGCGCTCGCGAACCAGGTGCTGCCGGTGCCGAACGCCTCCACCGCGTGGTGCGCCTCCTCGCCCACGGCGAGCAGGCGCGTCACGCCGCACTGGCGCGCGAACTCGCCGATCTCCGCGTGCAGCTGCGACGACCCCTCGCCGAGCTCGCGCATCTCGCCGAGCACCAGCCAGCGCTCGCCGCCGAGCTGCTCGAGCGCGCGCAGGCCGGCCCGCACCGATGCGGGATTGGCGTTGTAGGAGTCGTCGATCAGGCGGCCACCGCCGGCGAGCGCCTTGAACTCCAGCCGGCCGGCCACTGGACGCATGCCGAGCAGTCCCTCGACGATGGCGTCGAGCCGGGCTCCGGCGGCGTGGGCCGCGGCGGCGGCCGCAAGCGCATTCGCCACGTTGTGCTCCCCCGCCAGCGCGATCGTGACGCGGCGGCGGCCGAGCGGACAGTCGAGCTCGAACTCGGTCGACGGGCCGTCCTCGGATGATCGGCTGTGCAGGTCCGTTGCAGTGAAGTCGGCGCGCTCGCGCAGGCCGAAGGTGACGATGCGTCCGGCGCCGCGGGCGAGTCCGTGCCAGTACGCCGCGAAGCGGTCGTCGGCGTTGATGACCGCCGCCTGGTCGACGCCGAGCCCGGCAAACAGCTCGCCCTTGCCCTCGGCCACGCCTTCGATCCCCCCGAAGCCCTCGAGGTGCGCCGGGCCGGCGTTGATGACGAGCCCCACGTCGGGACGCGCGATGCCGGCGAGGTGTGCGATCTCGCCGCGATGGTTGGCACCCATCTCGATCACCGCGTAGCGATGCCCGGGCTCGAGCCGCGCGAGCGTGAGCGGCACGCCGATGTGGTTGTTCAGGTTGCCGCGCGTGACGAGGCAGCTGCCGGCGTGCGCCAGGATCGCGCCGATCATTTCCTTGGTCGTGGTCTTGCCGTTGCTGCCGGTGATGCCGACGACCGTGCCGGCGAAGTCGCCGCGCCAGGCCGCGGCGAATGCCGTGAGCCCGGCTAGCACGTCGGGGACGACGACCTGGGGCAATGGGATCGACACCAGTCGCGCGACCAGCGCACCGGCCGCGCCGCGCTCGAGCGCCTCGGGCACGAACTGGTGGCCGTCGAAGCGCTCGCCGCGCAGCGCGACGAACAGGGCCGCCGGCTCGAGCGCGCGGCTGTCGGTGGTGACGACGCCGAATTCAGCGTCTGCGCCGTGCAGGACGCCGCCGCTGACCCGTGCGAGCTCGGCGAGGCTGCGGATCATGCCTCGGCTCCCAGCGCGTCCAGCACGACCTGCCGGTCGCTGAAGGGTCGCGACTCGACGCCGATGATCTGCCGCTCCTCGTGGCCCTTGCCGGCGATCACGACCACGTCCCCGGCGTCGGCCTCGGCCAGCGCGTAATGGATCGCCTCGCCGCGGTCGGCGATCATCTGGACCGCGGCACGATCGCGCACGCCGGCCAGGATCTGCTCGAGGATGGCCTGCGAGGGCTCGCTGCGCGGATTGTCGTCGGTGAGCACGACGAGGTCGGCGTGCGCCTCAGCCACGGCCCCCATCATCGGCCGCTTGCCGGGATCGCGGTCGCCTCCGCAGCCGAACACGCAGATGAGCCGGCCGCGGGCGTGCGAGCGCGCGGCGTCGAGCACCTTGGCGAGCGCGTCGGGCGAGTGCGCGTAGTCCACCAGCGCCAGCGGCTGCACGCCGCCGCCGAACGCCTCCATGCGTCCCGGTGGCGCGCCGCAGGCGGCGAGCGCCACGAGCGCCTGCTGCAGCGGCACGTTCCAACCGAGCAGCACGCCCAGCACCGCGAGCAGGTTTTCCGCGTTGAACTCGCCGACGAGGCGGGAGCGCAGCGTGCCAGCACCCCAGCTGCTCTCGACGTGCAGCGCGAGGCCAGCCGGGGTGGCGCGCAGCTCGGGCAGGCGGATCCAGCCGTTGCCGGGCTCGGTCCAGAGCTCGTTCGAGGTGGAATACAGCACGCGGTCGATGCCGGGCTCGAGCCGCCCCAGGAGCTCGCAACCAAAGCTGTCGCGCGCGTTGACCACGGCCCGACCGAGTCCCGGCGCGCGGAACAGGCGCGCCTTCGCGTCGCCGTACGATTGCAGTGTGCCGTGGTAGTCGAGGTGATCGCGCGTCAGGTTGGTGAATACCGCGGTATCGAAGCGCACCCCTGCGACCCGGCCCTGGTCGAGCGCATGCGAGGACACCTCGAGCCCGAGCGTCTTCGCGCCGGCATCGCGCGCCTCGGCGAGGCGCCGATGCACGCTCACGCAATCGGGCGTCGTGAGTCCGGCATCGCGCAGGGCTCCCGGGCGCCCGAAGCCGAGCGTGCCGAGGTAGGCGCCGCGCCGGCCGAGCAGGTCCGCGGCCTGCGAGAGCAGGTAGGCGCAGGTGGTCTTGCCGTTCGTGCCCGTGAACCCCACCACCTGCAGCTCCGCGGACGGCTGCCGGAAGAAGCGGTCGGCGATGGCGCCGGCCCGCTGGCCGAGTCCCTCGACCGCGAGCACCTCGACCCCGGGAGGCAGTGACGGCGGCTCGACGCCGGGAGCCGGCTCCCAGAGCACGACGACCGCGCCGCGTGCGACGGCCTCGGCGGCGTGCGCGACGCCGTGCGTGGTGCGACCCGGGCAGGCGAGGAACGCGGCGCCCGGCCCTGCCTGACGGCTGTCCATCGCGAGGCCCCGGACCTCGAGGTCGCGAGTCGGCTGTACCGACCCGTCGAGCAGGTCGGAGAGCCTCGCGCGGTAAACGGGCGGGGCCTCGTCGGCCATCGGCACGGCGTCGGAGCCGTTCACCACGGGTCCTTCGCCTGCACGAGCGTCGTGGCCGGCAGGCGCTGCAGATCGTCGGGCGGGATCGCCAGCAGGCGCAGCGCGCCCGACATCACGGCGGAGTAGACGGGTGCCGCGATCTCGCCGGCGTAGTATGCGCCGGCCGACGGCTCGTCGATCACCACGACGGCGGCGAGGCGCGGGTTGCTCGCAGGCACCACGCCGCCGAACACGGCGATGTACTTGTTGGTCGAATAGCCGCCCTGCTCGGACGCCTTCCACGCCGTACCCGTCTTGCCGGCCACCTGGTAGCCGAGGACGCCGGCGCGCTGCGCGGTGCCGCCCTCGCCGACGACCGACTGCATCATGCGCACGAGCTCGCGCGCGACGGTCTCGTCCAGCACGCGCTCGCCTTCGGGCGGCGAGTCGAGCCTGCGCAGGGACACGGGCCGCTGGAGGCCGCCCGAGCCGAGCACCGCGTACGCCTGCGCGAGCTGCAGCGCCGTCACCGACAGACCGTAGCCGTAGGAGATCGTGGCCTGGTTGATCGGTTTCCAGTGCTGCGCCGGCGGCAGGATGCCTGCGGATTCGCCGGGGAACCCCGACCCCGTCACGCGACCGAACCCGAAGTGGTCGAACACCGCGTGCATCTGCTCGGGCCGGAGCGTCTGCGCGATCTTGACCACGCCCACGTTGCTCGACCGGGCGAGCACCGTCGTGACGTCGATGGCGCCGAGGTTGCGCTTGTCCTTCACCGTGCTCGCCCCGACCCGGAGCAGGCCCGGCGAGGTGTCGATCACGGAGTCCGCGCGGATGCTGCCGGTCTCGAGGCCGGCGGCGACGGCGAAGGGCTTGATGCTCGAGCCGGGCTCGAAGACGTCGTTGGTCGCGCGGTTGCGGTAGCGCGAGGCGGCGTACTGCTCGCGGTCGTTGGGATTGAAGGCGGGCTGGTTCACCATCGCCAGCACTTCGCCGGTCGCGATGTCGAGCACCACGAGGGAGCCGGCGCGCGCACGGTGCGCCTGGATGGCCGCCTTGAGCTCGCGATAGGCGAGGTACTGAACGCGCAGGTCGATGCTGGTGTAGAGATCCTGTCCCGGCCGCGGCGGACGGATGCGCTCGATGTCGGCGATGGTCCGCCCGAGGCTGTCGCGCATGACGCGCTTGACGCCCGGCACACCGCCGAGCCACTGGTCGAAGGCGAGCTCGAGCCCCTCCTGGCCGACGTCGTCCACGTTCGTGAACCCGAGCAGGTGGCCCGTGACCTCGCCCGCCGGGTAGTAGCGCCGGTACTCGCGCTGCGTGTTGACGCCGGGAATGCCGAGCGCCTTGACGCGGTCGGCGTCCTGCGGGCGCATGTGCCGGACGAGGTACACGAACTGGCGGTCGAGGCTGCCGGTGACGCGCCTCGCGAGCCACTGCGGGTCGCGGTCGAGCGCCCGGGCAAGTTTCGCGAACTCGTGCGGTGCCTGGGCCAGCGTGCGCGGGTGGGCCGTGACCGTGTCCACCGGCGTGCTGACCGCGAGCGGTTCGCCGTTGCGATCGAGGATCATGCCGCGGTTCGCGGACAGCGTGGCCTCGCGGAGGATGCGCGCGTCGCCCTTCTTCTCCAGGAAGTCCTGGTCGATGACCTGCAGGTACACGGCCCGTGCGACCAGCGCGAGGCCTGCGAGGGCCAGCAGGCCGAGCACGAACCACTGGCGCCACGCGAGGCCCGCGGTTTCGGCGGAAGACTGGCCGGCGCGCGTCATGGCTGGACGATGCGCAGGTCGCCGGCCTGCGGGATGGTCATGCGCAACTGGTCGCGGGCCGCCTGCTCGACGCGACCGTGCCGGGCCAGCGTGCTCTGCTCGATCTGCAGCTGCCCCCACTCGATGTCGAGGTCGTCACGCACCCGGGTGAGCTGCTGCAGCTCGTAGAAGCGGTTGCGCGCCTCGTGCTTGGCGTAGATCACGCCGAGCGAGGAGCCGAGCACGGCCACCCAGAGCACGGCCACGACGAGGCGCCAACCGGTCGCGCTCATGCCGCGAGCCTCTCGGCCACGCGCAGCACGGCGCTGCGGGCGCGGGGGTTGGCCCGCACTTCGGACTCTCCGGCGACGATCGCCCCGCCGACGCGCCTGAGCCGCGGTCGCGCGTGCGGCGGCACCTGCGGCAATCCGGCGTACACGGGGTCGCCCTGCTCCTCGCGACGGATGAAGCGCTTGGCGATGCGGTCCTCGAGCGAGTGGAAGCTGATCACGCACAGGCGACCGCCAGTCGCGAGCAGCCGCACGGCCTGCGGCAGCGCCGTCTGCAGCGCCTCGAGCTCGCCGTTCACGTGGATGCGGATCGCCTGGAACGTGCGCGTGGCCGGGTGCTTGCCGGGCTCGCGCGTCGGCACGGCGGCCGCGACGATCTCCGCGAGCTCGCCGGTGCGCGTGATCGAGGCGGTGGCGCGCGCGGCAACGATCGCGCGGGCGATGCGGCGCGCGAACCGCTCCTCGCCGAGTTCGCGCAGGACGTCGGCAATCTCGCGCTCGCCGGCCCTTGCCAGCCACTGCGCCGCGCTCTGCCCCGCCTCGTTGTCCATCCGCATGTCGAGCGGCCCGTCCTGCATGAAACTGAAGCCGCGACTGGCCTCGTCGAGCTGCGGCGACGAGACCCCGAGGTCCAGCAGCACGCCGTCCAGCTCCCCTTCCACTCCTGCCGCCCGGACCCGCTCCTCGAGCGAACCGAACGACCCCCGTACCAGCGTGAGACGTGGCTCCCCAGCGAACCGCCGCTGCCCCGCCCCGATCGCCGCCGGGTCCCGGTCGATCGACACGACCCGCCCCGCGGACCCGAGCGCCGCGAGGATCGCGGCGGTGTGTCCGCCCCGGCCGAAGGTCGCATCGCAGTAGCGCCCATCGGGCCGTATCGCGAGGCCGACCAGCACTTCGTCGAGAAGTACCGGCGTGTGCTCCGCCACCGGCCGGGCCTACAGCGACAGCTGGCCGAGTTCGGCCGGCAGCTCGCCCGGCTCCTCGCCGGCCTGCAACCAGGCGTCGCGGCGCTCGTTCCAGTGCAGCTCGTCCCAGAGCTCGAACCGGCTGCCCTGCCCGATCAGCATCGCCTGGCGCGTCAGCCCCGCGTATTCGCGCAGCTTCGGCGGCACCAGCACCCGGCCGTGCGAATCGAGCTCGAGGTCGGTCGCGTGACCCACCATCAGCCGCTGCAGCCGGCGCGCCTGCGGATTCAGGGTCGGCAGGCGCATCAGCTTGCGTTCGATCTCTTCCCAGTCCGGCAGCGGGTAGATCAGCAGGCACCGGTCGGCCCGATCGACAGTCGCGACCAGACGGCCCTCGCTGCGCTCGACCAGGGTGTCCCGGTACCGCGCAGGCATGGCCATCCGCCCCTTGGCGTCGAGCGTCACTTTGTTGGCACCACGAAACATTTCAGGCTGCTGACGGGCCGACGGCCCATTTCATCCCACTTTGTCCCACTTCGCGGCACTATAGGTCGCGTGCGCGCGGAGAGTCAACGGCCTGTCGCAAAGATTTTCTAGCGAGCACAGTGACTTAGCGGCCCGACCCATCGCCCGGCGTACCCCACGGAAAGTACATAGCCATACCAATCAGGCGGTTATCTGAACTTCCTGAAAGTCAAGTCACAACCAGGCTTGCGTGGGATCCGCACTCGAACTGGCCACCGGAATACAGGACAGGGTGCCCGGCATGACGGCTTGGGCGGGGGGGATGCAGCGTCGCTGTGGGAGGCCGATTGCCTCAGACGGCGGATCCCAGCCTGCCGCAGGGCCAACGGGGTGGGACGGAGTGGGACAAATGCGTCCTCACCGCACCGGGTGACGGCAAGCGTCACGCCGCCGGACCTGACGGAATCAACCTGCTCTGATCGGAAAAGGGAGTCGGCCGATAAGCCGGGTTCTGTCGAGGGCAACCATCCATCTGGGACGCGCGTCGCCGCGCGCCTCGAGCGACCTACCCGGAAACTCCTGCGGGCCGCAGGTACGGGCCGTGAAGCCCGCGTGTTTCCCTATTTGGTCTTGCTCCAGGTGGGGTTTGCCGTGCCGCC
>Ga0113563_10001376_pt1 | contig 13749 bp, 8 predicted proteins | sample Mud3Dept3metaG_FD_80117 | JGI IMG/M metagenome (GOLD analysis project Ga0113563, IMG submission 80117) | Freshwater wetland microbial communities from Ohio, USA, analyzing the effect of biotic and abiotic controls - Mud 3 Core 4 Depth 3... | ecosystem: Environmental > Aquatic > Freshwater >...
CTGCCCCGGTCACGCGGGTGATGTCCCGTTCTCCACTGAAACTGATGAAGATAGGTAGGATGAATGCAGCTAAGGCTGCTAAGCCTATCCCGGCATAAACCCAGTTCCCACGGCGGAGTTGATGGATCGTGCGGATCGTCACGGCTGGAGCCAGGAATATGACCAGGCCCATTTCTGCGAGGGCAGCCAAGAGCTGAAGCGGTTGGGTCAGGGAGAGCGCCCCGAGATGGGCGGAGAAGAAAGCCGGCGGCCAGCGGAGTGAAAAACTGGAAAGGCCGATGCCTTGGGTAGACGTCGAGGCGTATCCTGCTAACCATCCTGTGCCAGAGTCCCTAGAAAAGGCATTGGCAATCATGCCGAAGAACATATTCGTGATCACGCCTCCGCCTAAAAGCGCCAGGATAAGCGCCGGAGGCAATATCCATAGCCAGCTTTTTAATTTATGCCAGTCATGGCGGACCCAGCTTCCCAGTAGCACCGCCAAGAAGATTCCTGCCCAGACGGGCAGAAATATATATTCAGCGCTCAACGCCAGGGATGACAACAATACGCCAAAGATTAAACCAGCCAGTGGTGGCCACTGCTTTCGTCCCAGGAGAATTAATAAAACCAGCGTCATGGATGACAGTGAACCGCTGCCACCCATTGCAAAATTCAAAGGATAGAAGATGCCATTCACAAAGGCGAACGGGAATGGTATCGGACCTCCTCCTTCGATCTTCCATGCATGCACTAACGCTTCTTGTAGGTTAGACCCACTGGCAGCGCCCGACCCAAACAGTTGCACCATTGAACTAAGCTGGCTCAACCATCCTAGAGGTAGGAACAAGAGCAACCAGCGCGCTCCCATCCCGAAAAGTATCAATACCACTCCGAGGAATATCGCCAGCCTGCGCTTGGTGAATCGGGCAAACCAGAGCCAGGCTAGAGTCAGGGTTAAGGCGATTATGAAACCTCGGCTCAGATCAAAGGCGCTCCAAATAAAAAAATTTCCGAATTTCACCAAATTAGCTGCCAGGAGTAGCAACCCATAATGATATTCCAGAGGCTGCCCTGGGTTTAAGAAAAAGTGCGGCGGCACATCTCCGGCTGCCATCATGGATATCACCGGCAGGTTGTAAAACTCATCGAAGATTGCCAGACCGCGGTTGATTAATGTGAATAGAACCGTAATACCGGCGAGACACAGCAACTGCGGCCAACTATTAAGATCAATTTTGGAAAACCAGGATTTGTTCGGCGATCGCCAGACGACGAGGAAGCCTGTTCCCAGGATGAGCAAACTGGCGCACCAACTGGCAATCGCAATGGGTAAAAGATTCGCCAGCAGGTTGCTGAGAACGATATATAACAATAAACCAATCCCTAACCCGGAAACAAGGCGTTCGCGCGGTCGTAATTTGAAGATATGAGCAGCAATCAGCCACCCGCCGGCCCACCACAGGCTGAATAGGATGACCAATGGGATCAATGCAAAGGGGTTTGAAGATCTAAGCCAATACATTTTATGGACAATTACCCGGATTCGACCTGGGTACCAAGATTTGAACTTTGACCTCTTTAAATGTCTTTAGAGGTTCGTAATAGCACAGGATTGGCTGCGCGACCCATTTCACCCACGCGTCGTTTTCGTCGCCAAAGTTGTATTCTCCGCCGTGATAGATCACCTTGAGCGGTTCGCTGATTATCAATGCAAAACGCTGCTTTGCCAGATCTGCATTGAACTTTGTAAAATAGTCTGTGGCATTAGACATCGCCTGATCCATTAAATATTTTTTTTCGTAGTCAACCACGAGCGGAATCGAGGAGATATTTCCGAAGGTGAGCAATTGGCGTTGGTCTAAGAACAACACTTCACCCTGGCTGGAAGCGTTGTTCACCTCTCGTTGGATGAATTGCAGAGCTTCTATGGTTCGTATTTTGGATGGAAGACGGACCGCGGTCATTTCACTTATCGCTTGTTGGGCAAAGATGACTACCATGAGGATCAGCAGAATTTGGATCCAAGTAGGCTGCAGGTCAATATGAAGGAGTGTTTTATAGCCGCCAGCACGCCAGGCTAATGCTGCCACAAACACCAACGTGACCAGAAACATATCCATATTGTGAAGATCGCCGCCTCCGCCAATTTTAACACTGGCGACAAGTCCTACACCCAGAAACGCCAACAGTGGAAGCAGGATAGCTGCACCTCGGAGTAAATCCAGCGGCCAGCGGCGAGTGATTACCAAATAGATCAATAACAGGATCAGCGGAACGGTGGCAATCAGCAGAGCCAAGATAATTCCAGGAGCAAAAGTCGGGTTGGGCAGCAAACGGTCCCATATGAGCGGTTGGCGACTGATAAACTGCATCAAACCGGTCGGCGTGGTGACATCGATACCGGCCGCGCCGCCTACGGAGGTTGTTGCCAGCTGCGTAACCCAAGCGCTGGCGATTTTATTAACGTCTATCCAGCGAGGAATCAGAAAGCCGCCGACAGCCCCGGCCAGAAAAACAGCAATGCTTGGGCCCCAATTCCACTTCCAACCGGATCCTTTCTGACCAGCTTTTTTATCTGCTGTCAGGATGGCTTGTGATGGCTGATCGGCAAAGAAGAGCATCCCGGCCCAGATCGCTGGAGCGAACATCCAGGTAAAGCGGGCAATTTGAACATAGTAACCGGCAAGAGCGACCAGGGGGATGGCTATCCACAACGGACGCCGCCAGGCGATGGCAACCAGCCAGGCGCCCAAAACCAGCGGTGTGTAAATCGGTCCCTGGTTCAGGAATAGAAACGTCCATAAGCCGCACAGGAACCACACCCAATTCGCTTTTCGATTCTCCTCCCCTAACTTGATCCGTTTGAAGGCCAGCCAACCCAGGATTGCATAAGGGACGGTGCTAACCAGGCCATTCCAAAGACGCATCGACCAGATCGGAATTCTGCCGAATAAAAATGGCAACCCCCATAGCGACTGCCTACCCAGATCGATATATGCGAAGATCGGTTCGCCAGCCGGGTAATTGTATAGACGCCGGCCAAAAAGAACGGAATAGTCCCAATAGCGGTTGCCTTCCGACCAGGTCATGGAGAATGGATAGTTAGTGACGTTAGCAAAAGTTTCGCCGACTGAAAAAAGCGTCGCAATAATCAGCCAGGCCGCGATCAATTCTGGGATCCGGATAAGCCGGTCCGGATCATGAGTGATCAGGACGCCAACCGATAAACCAAGTCCAATGGTCAGGATCAACCTTGCCCAATACCCCACTGCGGCACTCACCGGATAGTGTAGCAAAAACCACATCGGAATGAGTATGATGATCGCGGCAAGAAGATACCCCAGCCAACCGGCCCGGGTGCGTAATCGAATGATCCATCGGGTTAATCGGGAAGTTATCTTTGGCTGCCAGATGATCCATAGACTGCCGATCAGGATTAGCGCCAGGATAAACTCCAAAACCGCCAGGCCGGCAGCCTGGCGCGGGGTAAGCCGGCTCTGATTCAGTAAGTCAAGGCCGCCCAGGTAGTCCAGATAATTGTGTGCAGCCAGCCAGAGAGCTCCCAGGCCAGCCAGGATGAACACTGCGCCGATTAAGGGTTTGGGGTTGTACGCGCCTCGACTTGATTGATTTTGTTCTCTCACTGGTTAAACCTTCTTGGTCGCTAACAGCTTGCGCTACAGCCCACTTAGCGGAAGGATAATAATCCACCGGGCAGGCTGAAGACGGCTAATAAAACTCGGGACATCAGCGAAACCACCAGGACAGTCTCTACCGGAATGCCGATCAAACCCATCAACTGCACTTGCAGCAGCTCGACCACTCCCAGGCCGTTTAAGGTAATTGGGATCGCGCCGACGATATTAACGATCGTGGAGACATAGACGGCATATAACCAATTGACGTCAGCGCCTACCGACCAATAATATACTGCCAGCCAGACCCCGCCAATCAAAACAAATAATAGTGAAGTACCGAATGAAATCGCCAACACCTTAGGGTCGCGAATATCCAGGAAACGTAATAGCGGATCTATTTTATTGAAAAACTTGACTTGCTGCAAGGCAGTCGCGAAACGTTTTCGAGACAGCCATAATAATGTAGCCAATGCCAATCCTCCGGCGAGGGCGATTTCAATTATCAACAGCCAGGTTTGCGAGTATACCAACCTCCTATACCAGATTGCCAGTACCAGGTTTAGCAGGATCAGTGTAAGGTAACCGAAACCGCGCTCCAACAAGATCGACGAAAACACTTGCTCTGACTTGCCAGGATGGTGGGCGCGCATCTCTACAAAACGATAGCCATCCCCGCCGATGGTGGAGGGTAAAAAATTATTATAAAAGGCGCCGGTCAGGTAAACGGCATACAGCTTGCCAAATCTGTCGATGATCGCCATATATTCCAATAAAGCTTGCCATTTTATAACCGATAAACCCACATTTACGTAATATGCGATCAACGGGTAAAGCATATAAATCAGTGAGATCGATGTCAGAACTGCGAAGAATGCCTGCCATTTTACCTGGGTGATCAGTAAGATTAAGAAGATCGATGAGACAACAACCTTGACGATTGTCCAGGTGCGATTTTTCTTTTTGCCGGGTTCATTTTGGGCAGAAATGATATCTGATTGATCCATCGGTCACTCAATCGCGGTATCGGAGGATTGGGCGATGCCTGACCCGGGTTTAGAGGTGACCTGGCGGAATATTCCTTCGTATTGGTCGACGATATTACTTAAGTCAAAGTCCTTGGAGAAATTGCGGCTGTTTTTACGCATTTTTAGAAGCAGCCCTGGATCGGTCAACAAGGCGCGCAAGCCATCCTGCATACCATGCGTATCTTCAGGGTTATACAGATAACCGTTTTCACCACTGCGAACAATGTCAACAAACCCGCTGACACGGCTAGCAACGATTGCCAGCCCCATGGCCAGCGCTTGTACGCCGGTCAGCGGAAAACCCTCGGATAACGATGGCATGAATAAAATATCGCTCCGGGCATATTGCGCCAATACCTCTTCCGGAGCTACCCAACCGGGCAGCTCAAAACGGTCCTGTAGATCTTCTTTAGCGATTTCATCTTGCACCTGTTGGTGTAGAGGTCCATCGCCGAGCAGCTTACATTTCCAGGGTAGATCGCGCAGCCCAGCCAGGACGCGCACCAGTTGTAACGGATTTTTTTGCTGCATAAAACGCGCCGCGAAAATAATTTGTGGAGGGTCGTGAAGGATTATTTCGCCAGGGTCCAGTTCCTGGGTATCGACCCCATTGGGGATTACCTTGATATCCACCGGATAATATCGGAGCGCCAGTTCTCGAGTATATTCGCTAACAGCAACGACTTGAGCTGCGCCTCGCCAAATGGGATGTGTAAAAGGAAAGATCCAGCGGAACCACCCCTTGGTTTTTTCTGGCACGCCGCCGGGGACATCGCCCAAATGGGCGGTAAGCACGTAAGGGATTTGGTAGAGGCGTGAAAGAAACCAGCCGGCTGGGCCGGTAGGCACAGCAAAATGGACATGCAGGATATCTGGTTTCCATTTTGGTAAGATGTGCAGGCCATTCCACACCGCTGAAACGATATATCCGGACATATCATAGATCGATGCTACGAAGGCTTTACGCCGCAAACTGTGAACCCGCACAATCTGGACGCCGGCCAGATATTCATCCCTTGGGAGCCCTTTCAGGTGAGAGGCTAATACCAGCACCTGATGGCCTCGGTCAGCAAGCTTTTCACAGATGTCGCGCGCTGCGCGACCTCCGCCCCCGCCAACCGGAGGAAACTCATAAATCAATACGAGGATTCGCATTAGGTTTTATTCAACCGCTCGGTTGTACTCAACCGCACATACCGGATCGTATAAGTGGTTTTGCTCTGGGACTCATGGTAGGTGCGCACCAACATTTCTGCAATAAGACCCATTAAAATAGACTGGAAACCCAAAATCATAAACAAGATGCTCAGGATAAATAAGGGCGAAGAGAAAACAGATATTTGAAAGCCCAACCGGCGCACCAACAAGAATAACATGGTCAGCAAGCTGATGAAGATTAAAATCATTCCTGTCCCGCCGAAAAGGTATATGGGTTTATTCGAGTAACTGATTAAAAACTTTACGGTGAACAGATCGAGAATCACCTTTATCGTCCGGTTTAAACCATATTTTGTTTTACCAAAGCGACGCGGGTGATGTTTAACCGGGACCTCAGTGATCTTTGCTCCTACTGAATAAGCATAGGCCGGGATAAAACGGTGCATCTCGCCGTATAAGCGGAATCCGGTCAGTACCTCTCGCCGGTATGCTTTCAAAGTACAGCCATAGTCATGCAGGTGTACTCCGGTTACTTCTGAGATCAGGTAGTTTGCGGCCCGTGAGGGTAGCGTTCGGGTGACAAATTTATCCTGCCGATTAATTCGCCAGCCACTGACCACGTCATAGCCTTCATTAACCTTTCCCAGCATCATCGGAATGTCGTCGGGGTCGTTTTGAAGATCAGCATCCAGCAGACAGATCACGTCCCCTTTCGCATAATCGATACCAGCCGCTATTGCAGCAGTTTGGCCGAAATTACGACGCAGCGCTACGACAATGGTATGTTCCGGATCCTCGACATGGATTTGCTCTAAGAGTTTTAAGCTGTCATCAGAGCTTCCATCGTCAACGTAGACAACATCCCAGGTCTCTGAAACTTTACTCATTGCCTGCTGGATCGCCTGGTGGAGAGGCTTTACGTTTTCGGCTTCGTTATAGACCGGTATTACAAGGGATAGACTCATAGGATCCTTCGAAAAATTCGCAATCCCGAATTATTTTTGCATGGATCAGTGCCTGGAGTCGGCGCCAACTCATTAAAAGCGCCGGATTCCAAAAACTGTTTCCATCCTTGATCGTAATAACGTTCTTGAATAATGATGAAATCGGCTTCGTTCAACCATTGATCGCGCAGGATATCATTCCATAATCCGAATTGGCGCAGCGCGGTGGTATCACCGCCAAGGCGAAACGAATAGCCATCGTTGAGTTGAGCAGGAAAGATACGCGCCTGCGGGATTGATAATAGAGGGACGGTCGAAAGACTGCCTTGCCAGTAGACTAAGGCGCCAGGAGGAACCACCTGCGCCAGAGCTTTGCCGGCGCCCTCCATTGCAGCGATTTGATCACCTTGACAGACGTTTGTTTGCTCAGAGCCAGTCAGCAGAGGCGTCGGAGTAAGGGCCGCACCCAGGAGGATGGCCAATCCGGCAGCGAACAGCCCAAAATTCGCTGGTCGGTGGGCTTTTAATCGATCGCTGCGGCTGGCGAGCCAGGCTGCAAGGATTAAAACCAACCCAACAACCAGTCCGGCCAATGTAGGAATTAACCAGCGCGAGGTCTTGTAATCGACACCCAGGCTGTTTTCTAACAGACCCCACAGAGACACTGAACCGCCACCCAATCGACCTATCAGGATGCGGGGAATTTGCACCTCGATCAACGCTGGGCCAATCCCACGGGATATTCCATATCCTACCCCACTGAAAAGGATTAAGATTATCGCCAATGCAAAACCGGTAAAAAGACTTGGAAAAGTAAACCATTTACCCGGAGCAGGCCTCCAAGACTGGTAGGTCAGTAATATTAACAGAACGATTACCGGGGAGAAAAACTCCAGGTAACCCGAAAAGCAGAAAACACAATAACTCTTCCATAAGGCTGCCCAGGCATGGGCGAGAAACAATAAACCGGATAATATCGTCAGGAAAACCGCACTCCGGTAATGGAATTGGTTTTTCCAATATTTTCGCTGCAGGATCAAGACGCCAAAGATGGCCAGCGCGAGGATGGGGATAAAGTTATAGCGCACTCCATCCCAAAAGCTTGCCAACCGGTCTTCCAGGCCGAGATTTGGGTCCCAAATTGCGATCCCCAGGTTCTCGATGCGCCAGGGATCTAAAAAGTGGCTTAGCCCGGCTGGGATCCAACTGGCCCACATCTGCAAGATTCCCGGCCAGTAAAAAGCATGACCGATGATCACTACCAGGCCTCCTGCCAGGGTCGCCCACAAACCTGGGCGTTTGCCGAATTGCCAGAAAATGTAAATCAGCAGCACCGGCAAACCCGGAGTCATATTGACTCGCACCAGGATGAGCAGACCAGCCATCCCGCTGGCCAGCACCAGCCGCCACAAAGCCGCTTTTTCATCGAGCGCCAGCACAAGGACCCAGGTTAATATGCAAGCTACCAGTGCTTGCGACACGGCCATGCTATAGCCATTGGCAAAAGCCGGGTTGATCGCCACAATCCAAACCATTCCAGCCGCCCACCATCTTCCTCCCAACCTCCGGGCGATGATCCACAGTCCGACCAAAATCAGGATGCCTAACAGGACGGAAAAATAGCGACCAGAGCGCAACCCTGATCCGAACAACATTTGCATGAAACCAGGGATCAGATAGGAAAGCGGCATCTGGTTGGTCCAGGGGCCATCGGGTTGGAAAGGGGTGTAATGGCCGCTGGCGAATAAATAACCTTTAACCAGATAAAGGCCTTCATCGAGGATTGATTCTTGAATATGAGCGAAATGCAAAGCCTGAAACAGGAAAATGACGCCGCCGATGACCGCAATAATCTCAGCGATTCCAGGCAATGATTTTATTTTTTGAATTATTTTTTCGATTGACAACCGGGTGTTTCCTTCGGTCGAAAATATTTTCCAGTAGTTTCGACCGCTCCCAATATTCAGTCCGCGAATTATAACCTCTGTAATAGACCCGTCAAGATCAGAGCTTGCCTGACTCGCGCGCCCAATCCCAGATCGAATACAACGCGCCACAGGCCAGGCCCAGGCCGATGATTTTAAACGGATCCGTCTCGATTCCTGGCAAGGGATAGATTCGCCGTAGGTACCACAGAAAAGCCCAGGCAATGATAAAACCTGCGGTTACAACGGCGCGCCGGAAAATTGGGTCGGCCGAGCGACGCTGTCCGACCCAGCCCCAGGCCGCCAGGGGGATTTGAAGGCTGAGGAGCACCGCCCGATAGCGTGGGTTATCATCTTGATCTCCCCCTCCACGCAGGGCAGCGATCAGGAACCACAACCCGATGATAATTGTCAGCGCCCGTGTGAAGTGATCTGTATCTTTTTTAATCCAGGCTCGCAAAAATGCATAAGCAAGCAGCCCGAGCAGGATTGTCCAACCGAGCGCACGCCATAGGGTGATCCAGGACCAGATTGGCGCGTTGCTGCTGGTGGTCAATGCAGCCGGTAAAAATGGTCGCAGAACGCCATAAACCATGAGGATTGGAATATGGCTCCAATCCGGGGTGGCAAGGAATATTTTTTGCACCCATCCGGAGGCGCTTTTACTAAAGTAGGCTTGCAAATCGGCTGATTTGTGAATCCAGTATTGAGCGACAACAATCGGGCTGGTGTAATAGGCGGGAACAAATTTTTTCAGCGCCAGCCAACCGCCCAGCAACACGAATAAAATGACGCCGAGCATGATCAACCATGTCCAACGACTGGCCTTCAAATGCTGGCCAAGCAATTCATCCTTGATGGCAATAGCGGTGATCAGTAGTGCAGCCACCAAGACGACCGCATAGAGAGGGGAAAACAGCAAACTCAGCAGGACGCCGGCCAAAAGCCAGGCCAGGCTGACCCAGGTACGTTCACGGCGGAGTCGCGCCAACCCATAAAAGGCCATCGCTGCCAGAGGAATGACAAAAGCTTCGCGGGTCTGTGAGCTGCCCAAAAGGACCGCTTCTGGATAAAGCATAACCCCCCAGGCGGCATATTTAGCGACCTGACCATCCCAGGAACGACGGGAAAAACCCCAGGTGAATAATACAGCCAACGAAGAGACCGCCGCGCTGAGCACGATCATTAACAAAGGATTGTGCTCGCCCGCGCCAAGATAACGATAAGCCAGCGCGCTGATGAAAAGCAAGCCGCCATATTGGTCCCCCCGGAAGTTGCCCCAGTAAGCCTGGATCAAAGGTCGCGCTTGTTTCGCCAGTTTCCAGGCCGATTGGTCACGCTGATAGGCGTCAGACATGACATAACCAGCGTGTTCCTGCGGAGTGCCGTGACCAAGCACCGGCATAGCCACGAACCATAGGACGCCGACCGCCAACCGAAGGAAGACCGCCCCCACCAGCACACCTGCCAGCCAACGAGGTAATTTGTACGCGTTTGCTGGCAGGTCAGACTGAAGGGGTCCTTCGCTCGCTTGAATCGCCCGCCAGGCGCCATACAGCAAGATTGCGCTTAATATTAAAACGCCCAAGAAAGATAACCAGCTACTCAAAGGCGGCAGGGTCATTGCAAGGGAAAAATCGCATGGCGCACAATGACTGGAAACCCAGGCCAATCCCAGGGCAAGTAAAGCCAGCACCGCAGCGACAGCCAATGCAGTCAAGAGAAGTCGGAGGTTGAGCCAGCCAGCGTATGTCCGGTTTGATTGGGCGCTTACGGATCGAGGCATATTATGAGTACCTCTCACCGGAATTTTCAGGGGCTGTATTTAAGTGTGACTGGATAGAGATGCCCGCCAAAATTCGCCGGGCGCGCGCCTCCCAGCTAAATTGCTGGACATCGCTGCGCGCTTGACCGCCCAGGCGCATGCGCCGCCGGGAATCGACCTGCAGGTCCTGGATGGCTTTCAGCCAGGTTTGCAAATCATCGGGTGGGAGCAGGATCGCGTTTTCAGAAGAAAGCACCTCTCGTAAGACGGGCAGGTCGCTCGATAGGATTGCCCGTCCACTGGCCATATATTCAAAGACCTTCATCGGACTGAGGTAACGGGCGATATCTCCACCGGATGAGGCGGCCACCTGCTTTTGATAGGGCATGAGCAACGCCTCACAAGCTGCCTGGTAAAGCGGAAGATCCCTGTTGGGAACGAAACCGGTGATATATACGTTTTCCAAGGCGAGAGATTTAGCTTTTTCGACTAATTGTAGAACTTCCTTTTGCTCACCGCCGACCAGCAAGAAGTTTATTGTTGGTAGCCGGCTGGCCAGGCTTAGAATCAGATCCAGCCCGCGGCCGGAATAAAAGTGACCAGTATAACCAACGGTGAACCGTTCCGGGAGCGCCAATTGCAGTTGGCTGCGAGCTGCGCCTGGCAGCGGCAATTCGGTGTACCGGCCGAGATCGACGCCGTCTGGCGATATGATTGTGAAGGTCGACGCGGTTTCTATCAGTTCAGGCGCGCCAAAATATTGATGGAGATCCTCCGCCAGAGACCGGGTGATAACTACAAGTCGCCGGGCGCCTTTGCCTTTCAGGAATAAGCGAAACATCCACGGACCGATATTTCCCTGGGGCAGGTCGTGAATTTCCAGGATCACCGGCAGGTTGGTCTGGCTAGCCAGAGCCGCCGTCTGGGGCAGGCGGGTATAAAGCAGATCCGCTTGCCAACGTCGCGCCCAGTTCACCGATTGCCAGCTAAAATCATAGCGGCGCAGATTCATTCGGGCAGGCAGCCACTCGATATCAAGATTGCCAGACTTTCCGCCCGGCTGAACAGGATCCGTATCCAACCCATAATGTCGGGAAAGCACCTCCCAGGTAGCTGGCTCGATATTTGCCGGAGGATAAATTGGAGCAGCTACGCACACCGTATGCCCTAAATTTGCCAGCGCCTGGGACATTTTCATAGTTTGGATCGAATTCGCCCGCCGCGAAGGAATAGCAGTTGGAGCAATAACGGCGATTTTCATGGTTTCGAATTGCCGATCAGTGATGGAGGCGCTGGCGTAGCCGTTATTTCACGTTCGGCCAGGATTTGATATGTTTTCCAGGCTGCCAGGCTGGTGCTGCAAATATAATAGCCAGCAAAGAGCGCAGCGCTGGCCAGGTAGCCGAATTTGGGCACCAGAAGCAGGATGCCGATGATCTTGATGACAGCCAGCACCAGGTTAACTTTTGTAGGGAAATCCGGCCGTCCCAGGGTTAACAGTGCGATCCGGTTCCAGTAGAAAGTGTTTGCAACCAGAAAGCCGACCAGCATAATCATCAAAGCCGGATATGCAGGTAAAAAGCCCGGGTTCTTATACAGCAGCAGGATCACCTGTCGCCCGAATGCAGCCAGGAAGACAGCTACTGCCAGGGTAAAACCACCCGCGATCAGCATGCCCTGGCGCAGAACGTGACGCATGTTCTTCCAGTTCTTATGAGCGGCTTCACGGTTGATTTCGGGGTATGTAGCGTCTGGCAGCGGGCTGACGGGCATTTGCACCAAATTCACGATCGACATGGCGGTGCGATAAAAGCCTGCTTCCACCGGTCCGCGAAATAGGGATACCCACAGCAATTCACCGTCTTTGTTGATCAGATTCAAGGACGCGCTGAGGTTTGTGCTGACTGCGAAATGAGTTAACTCACGCGCCTGAGGCCGCAACAAGCTGAAAGGCGTTTTCCACCAACCAGGTCCCCAATGCCGGCCGGCTTCAGTCAGCGCCGCGATGGTCAAAATCAGCGCACCGACCGTCTTGCCAATCAGATAGGCCACGACGATCTGAACGATATTACCATTCGTGACATATACCCAGAAGATTATCACCAGGGTAAGGATACTTTGGACGACATTCAGGCTGGCAATCCTGCGATAGCGATCAAAAACCTGAAGCAGCCCGGTAGAGCTTTCCGAGATCAGATTAGCCAGCACGATCAGCCCATACAAGACAAACAGATAGGCCAGGCTGGCGTCTTTGGCCAGGTAGGTAGCCGCCAGTGGAGCGAGCAAGCATATTAATAAGAAAGCGGCGATCGAAGCGGCCATCTCAGCCAGGGCTGCACTCTTGAAAACCACGGCAGCCCTGCGTTGATCGCCGGTTTCGGTGTAGTGACCGACATACTTGATTACCAATTCGGTCATGCGAAAAGAAACGAATTTATTGACCACACTGATGAACACCGTAATTGTGCCTAACAAGCCCAGGCCGGCCACGCCCAACAAACGGCCGACCAGAATGCTCTGCAGCATGCTGATCCCCGCTGCAATGCCAGTAGCGCTGAACAAATAGCCCGAATTTTTGAAGATGCGGCGCATCAACGGGCTGCGGTTGAGTACAACCGATTGGATCAGCCGGTCAAACTGATTACGCAGCCACTGATAAAAGGAGTTCACTTAATCCGTCTTAACCTGGCTCGCCCATCCACGTTCAGCCTGGTACCAGGCGACCAGGTCCGAGACGCCTTGTTCAAGGCTCACCACTGGCTGCCAATCCAGCAGCCGGTTGGCTTTTCCAATATCAGCCCAGTTGGCGACCATATCCGCCGGATCGAATGGATGGTGGATAATTTCCGCCCGCTTTCCAATCCGCTCTTCCAGCATGCGGATGAGTCTGTTCATCGTGATGGTCTGATGCCCGCCCAGATTGATGATTTCATAGCCGAGGGGTTTTAATCCAAGGATTGTGCCGTGTGCAATGTCATCGACATAAGTAAAACCGCGCGATTGCTCGCCATCGCCGTTCAGGCGCAGCGGCCGCCCTTCGCTGATCCATTGTGTAAAGCGGAACATACTCATGTCTGGCCGACCGGCCGGACCATAGACGGTGAAGTAACGGAACACGGTGACGTCGAGGTTATACAAGTGGTGGTAAACGAAGCTGAGCGCTTCGGCGCTTTTTTTGCTTGCAGCATATACCTGCAATGGATGGCTGCTATCGGCTTCCTCGGTCGTGGGCAATGGTGCATTCGCGCCGTAAATACTGGAAGTAGAGGCCAGTACGAATTTCGGGACACCTCGTTGGCGGCAGAATTCCAG
>Ga0113563_10001378_pt1 | contig 13740 bp, 14 predicted proteins | sample Mud3Dept3metaG_FD_80117 | JGI IMG/M metagenome (GOLD analysis project Ga0113563, IMG submission 80117) | Freshwater wetland microbial communities from Ohio, USA, analyzing the effect of biotic and abiotic controls - Mud 3 Core 4 Depth 3... | ecosystem: Environmental > Aquatic > Freshwater >...
ATTCCGGAGAGCGGGATTTCCCTCGATGACGCCGTGAACGAGTTCGAACGGAATTTAATTATGCAGGCCCTGATCAAAACCGGCTGGGTCAAAAACAAAGCCGCTCAGCTTTTAAATCTGAACCGCACCACCCTGATTGAAAAAATAAGACGCCAAAAGCTTCACCCCCCAAATTCGTAAATTGTAAACCTTCCCGCCATATAAAAATCCCTTTCCTCAATCTCCCTAAAAGAGGCTTGAAGCCTTCCGCCTTGGCATAGAATTCGGTTCGTTTCGGGGATATCATTTCAGCGGAAAAATGGAGGCGGCAGCTATGTTTTTAGAAAGGTATTTTGGAGCCCGTAAAGGGCTCGAGGTAAACGGAGCATCTTAGAGAAATTGAAGGCTCCCCCAGGGGACCGCAAGAGGGCAAACGGCGCATTGGGACCCAACGAACCCGGACTTTTTCCAAGACCGCAACCTTTGACTGTCCGAGGTGTTGCCCATGTCAAGAGATTGACGAAGTCCTCAAAAATTGATCATTTTCTAAACCACTTTTTGTCGGCCCCATAAAAAATATATAATTATTATATAGTTATCAACTTTTTGGGCTTGTTCATTTTGGCATACCCCTTGCAACCTTGGCTAAAAGAAGAGAGAAAATTGAACCCCGGGTTAAACGAAATAAAAAATAAAATCCGATTCCTAATTCCCTCCAAAAGGAGCCTGAGATACAAGTAATGGAGAAAAACAACGAATGAACGGCACCGCCGAAATGATCGAAAAAGGGGATCCCTTTTCCCATTCGCAGGACAAAGAAGGGGGAAATTCCCCTCCGCAAATTCCCCGGGTGATTGTGGTGAGCAGCGGAAAAGGGGGGGTCGGGAAAACCAATGTTGTCGCCAATCTGGCCTTCGCTTTGGTTTTATTGAATAAAAGGGTTTTGGTTTGGGATGCAGATTTAAGCCTCGCGAACTTAGATGTTCTTCTGGGATTAACGCCCCGCTACACCATTGAGCACTTTCTGAGCCACAAAAAAAGCATGCAGGAAATTCTTATTAAGGGACCCGGAGGAATGAAAATCCTCCCTGCCAGTTCCGGCGTTCAAGAATTATCCGACTTGAATGAAAACCAGAAGATGTTTCTTCTGAATGAATTGGATGATATGGCCGGATTGGTGGATTTTCTCATTATCGATACCAGCGCGGGCATCTCCTCCAATGTTTTATATTTCAATATGGCCGCCGAAGAATCGATTATCCTGATCACTCCCGAACCAACCTCGATGATGGATGCCTATACCCTCATGAAAGTCTTATCGACCCATTATCGGAAGAGAAGGTTTATGATCCTGGTCAATTCGGCGCGGTCCGGCCTGGAAGCGAAAGAAGTGTTTCGAAAAATCAGCCGAATCGTGGACCGTTTTTCCGGGGATGTTTCCTTAGATTATTTGGGATTTATTCCCTTTGACGAAAATCTTCCCAAAGCGGTGAAACAACAAAGAGCCGTTTTGGATATTTTCCCCAATTCAAAATCCAGCCGCAGCTTCTTTAGAATTGCCAAAAAAATAATAGAAGGGCCGGTTCGTTTTCAAAAAAATGGGAACATTCAATTCTTCTGGAGGAGCTTAATCCAATGCAATCAACCGACACCCAAGCGGGAGGAAATCGTTTGAAAGGCGGGGCCTTAAACTATCATCGTTATCCGCCCGCCAGCGCCCCGACTTTTGGAAACGAGGATCAGTCATTGACCCGGGAGGAGATGATCCTGAAGTACACGCCGCTGATTAAGTACATCGCCCACCGGCTGGCCATGCGTCTCCCGCCGCATATCGCGGTGGATGACCTGGTCAATTCCGGGGTCATCGGCCTCATGGATGCGATCAGCAAATTTGACCCGAACAAAAAAGTGCAGTTCAAAACCTATGCGGAGTTCCGCATCAAAGGAGCCATGTTAGATGAACTGCGCTCTTTGGATTGGGTTTCCCGCTCCGTCCGCCAGAAAGCGGCCCAGCTGGAGAAGGCCTTCCAGACCCTGGAAAAGAAGAACGGCCGGGCGGCGGAAGACCAAGAGGTGGCGCAAGAGCTGGGGATCTCCCTGGAAAACTATTACAGTATGGTCAACGAGATCAACGGCGTTTTCCTGACCGATCTCTCCGGGGTCCGGAAAAAGATGCCCCAGTTTTCGGATGAAGATCTTTTGAATCTCCTGGCTGATGACAAAGAAAATCAGCCCTTTCAGCTCCTGAGCCTGGAAGAGCTAAAGGAAGTCATTACCCGGGGGATTGATGAGCTTACTCCGAAAGAGAGAACGGTCATTTCCCTTTATTATTATGAAGAGTTGACTTTAAAGGAAATCGGGGAGGTTTTGGGTTTCACCGAATCGCGGATTTGTCAGATCCATACAAAGGCAATTTTAAAATTGCGGAATAAAATCCGCTACTATATCAAAGATTAATAAAAAGGATTCCAATTAAATCATATCTGGGATGTAACCATTCCGTCCCGGGTGGCCCGGAACAAGTTTTGTTGCGGCCTGGGGGTTCGGGCGGTACGCGCCGGAAGCATCGGCCGGGATGACCCCAGACTCGAAGAAAACACCGCTTCTCCGAAATGGGGGGCGAAAGGCCTTGGCCCCCGCCTTCTCCAAGAAGATCCCAGCGCCTTATGATTCCAGCGGACCGGCCGGGCCCCCAGGCCGGGGCACCTCTTCGCCTTTGCGCCGGTCCTCGATTCATAGCGACTGGCCACCCGTGACTGAAGGGGTACTCTGGGGTCCTTGGCAGAGGGTTTAATATTTTTTGACCGCTTTATCGCCCTGGAAAAGGATAAAAGATGAACGCGAAGTCGTATGTCGGTATTGCCAAGTTTGAAAAACATGTGGATAGACGAGTCCATACCCGTTTTTTATTGAATCTGCCTGTTGAATATTATCCGCTCGACTCCCCGGCTGTAAGTCAGGGTTGCACCTTAAATGCTAGCCAAGGAGGTTTGATGGTTTGCCTCCGGGAACCTCTGCAAAAGGGGCAGCAGATCCAGCTCAAAGTCTATTTCTCTTCGGGAGCCGAGCTGTTCACCATCGGCACCAAAGCCGAGGTCATGTGGGCCGACCCGAAGCGGAGGGAAGACGGCACCTATCAATATGGGGTTAAGTTTGTCGAGATATCTCCTGAAAATCTCAATAAATTGAAGGGTTTTCTCGATTCCCTGCAATTCTCGAAAGTTAACGAACCTTCCTTCGATGGATTTGCGGATGATCTTTTTTTGATAAACCGGGGAGGATTGCAGATTTAATTTACTTCGAAGATGATTTCTTTTAATATCTTTTCGGCGACCGCCTGATTTCTTATTTGATAATGCCCCCTTTGAATGGCTTTTCTGAGGGAGAGTACTTTTTCATTCCGTATGTCAGGAACCGCATTAAGTATTTTAAGTATTTTTTCATAATCATCAGCGGCCATTTTTCCCTGCTCGATAAGCGAAGCCAATTTCTTCTCTTTCTGCGAAACGCGCATTTCTTTAACGGGAAGGGTCTTGAGTCTCTTTGAATGAGGCCGAACAGTCTGCCCGTCAGTCCTCGATCCCTGATCCTGCTCTTTTTTTCCCAAAGGATGACCTGCCAAATTGGATTTTGAGAGCTTTTTCATTTTCCCGTCGCAAATAAAAGCTTAAATTTCAGGGAGAAACTGTTTTTCCCCTCTCTGCTTTGCCCCAAACTGAATTAGCTCCTTGGAAATATTATTAATATCCTCTCTAATCTTGTTACAAAATGTTATCGTCACTCACACCGCAGAACTTAAACTTCGAAGCGGCTTGTTTGGTCCCTTAATCATTCCCAGGAATAATATCATGGATCTACAGGATAAGAAAACAAATTCTTGTTGCAGGAAAACCGGAATAGAAGGCATAATTACCTTTCAAGGCAACATTTACCCGGAACGGGTCGAAAACGGATGAGCTAACCCCCCCTTATTTCAGGAGGATTATGGAAGAGAATTTTTCAACAGGAAAGCCGTCTTATCTTTTCCCCAAGGATAAGTCCTTGGAGGCGATTATCGATCGCTATCGTTTTTCCGCCTTAGGATCTTTGATCAAAGGAATCGTTCACAATTTGAATGGATCGCTCCAGATTTTGTCGATGCGCCTGGAAATCTTGCAGCGTCTGCTGGCGCAAGAAAAAGGGAATACCACCCAGACCGCGCGGCTAAATGTCGAGCAGTGCTTGGAACAAATTGAGCAGTTTCAAGCCTTAATTGAAGTTTTAATGAAGGCCGGAATTCAAGAGGAAGAGAATGAACTTCGGTTGATCCAAATCAAGGACCTGTTCGAGGATTGCCTATCCCTCCTCTATCACAATCTTTTTTTTAAACACCAAGTCAAAGTAGTGAAAAATATTTCTTATGACTTACCCCCGATTAAAGCGCGGCATTCCGATTTAAGCCTCGCCTTCTGGAATCTCATTCAAAATGCCCTGGAGGCAATGGAAAAATCTCCGGTCAAGGTCTTAACTCTGGGTGCTGACCTGGACGGTGACCGGATCAGGGTTACAGTTGGGGATACCGGAGGCGGGTTTTCCGAGGAAGCAAAAGCCCATCTCTTTGAACCTTTTTTTTCAACCAAGAAAGGGAGGCATCTTGGCCTGGGGCTCTTTATTGCTCGATTTCTTTTGGAGGCCCGGGGGGGCTCCCTTGAAGTTGGTTCCCGTGGAGCAGAATCGATTTTTACGGTCTTCCTGCCCTCATCTCCAACCCGGGGAAACTGAGCGATTAGGAAGTCCAGCGGATTTTACCTTCCAAGGGTCGCGGTTTTCCCAATTATAAATATATCCACTTTGTTAAATACCTGAATAGAAAAAAAGCTACAAGAGGGTTCGATCCAGGCTCCGATACTGGATGGCTTCGGACACGTGGGCCGGGTTGAGCATTTCCTGTTCGTCGAGATCGGCGATAGTCCGGGCGATTTTCAGGATGCGGGTGTAAGCCCGGGCCGAAAGGCCGAGCTTATCGATGGCCTGCTCCAGAAGGCTTTTCGAATCTTCGCCGATCTGGCAGTATTTTTTCAGATGCCGGGAGGTCATCTGAGCGTTGCAGTAAAGGCGTTTGCCGGCAAAGCGGGCGCGCTGAATATCCCGGGCGGCGTCGACCCGTCGTTTAACGGCCTCTGAATCTTCGCCGGAAGCCTCCCCGGTCAAATCCCGATACTTGACCGCCGGGACCTCGATGTGGATGTCGATGCGGTCCAGGAGGGGGCCGGATATTTTGGATCGGTAACGCAGGATCTGGGGCGCGGTGCAGGTGCATTCCCGGTTGGGGTCAGTGTAAAACCCGCAGGGACAGGGGTTCATGGCAGCGACGAGCATGAAGGACGAAGGAAAGGTCAGGGAAGAGAGCGCTCGCGAGATCGTCACCTTGCCGTCCTCCAGGGGCTGGCGCAGGACTTCAAGGACGTTCTTCTTGAATTCGGGAAGCTCGTCCAGGAACAGGACCCCGTTGTGTGAGAGGCTGACTTCGCCGGGTTTCGGAATCTGCCCGCCTCCGATCAGCCCGGCGTCCGAAATGGTATGATGGGGAGAACGAAAGGGACGGTGGGCGATCAAAGCACTCTGGGGCGGCAAGAGCCCCATGACGCTGTAAATCCGGGTGACCTCGATGGCTTCCTCAAAGGACAGATCGGGCAAAATCGTGGGAATCCGTTTGGCAAGCATGGTCTTGCCGGCGCCGGGAGGACCGATCATAACGATGTTATGCCCGCCGGCGGCCGCGATTTCCAGGGCGCGTTTTACGTGCTCCTGACCCTTGACCTCGTTGAAATCCTCGGCGTATTGCCTCTGGCGGCTAAAGATTTCCTGCAGGTCCACCCGCGCCGGGGCGAGGCTTCTGAGTCGGTTGAGAAAATCGACCACCTCGGACAGGACTTCAACCCCCAGGACCTCGATGTCCTGAACAACGGCAGCTTCTTCGGCGTTTTCTTTAGGAAGAATGACGCCGCGCTTCCGGTTCTCTTTGGCCGCCATAGCCAGGGAAAGGGCTCCGCGGATCGGTTTCACGCGGCCGTCCAGGGAAAGCTCCCCGAGAAGGAGATATTCCTCCAGGATATCTTTGCCGACAACCTCGAGGGCGGTGAGAATGCCAACGGCGATGGGCAAGTCAAATCCAGCCCCTTCTTTTTTTACGTCCGCCGGGGCCAAATTGACGGTGATTCGCTTGGGGGGAAAGTCATACCCGGAGTTCTTGATGGCGGATTTTACCCGTTCCTTCGATTCTTTTACGGCTCCGTCCGGGAGGCCCACCGTGGCAAAAACCGGTAGACCCTGGGCGATATCCACTTCCACCTCGACCAGGTACGCATCGATCCCCAAAATAGACCCGCTGAGCACTTTTGCCAGCATGCCGGACTCCCTCCTTAGGCGGAATAAAAAGAGTATGGGCATTGATAGGGGCAAGAAAATTTTTTATACTTATAACAGAGGGTAAAAAGCAAGGCAAGAAATTTTCATAGGTTTTCAGGGGCCGGGGTGGGGCCTGCAAGGGCCCGGGAGGAGGGAAAGAAAACCCGGCAAGGTTTTTGCAAAGGAGGGGGTATGGGGAAATTAAGTCATTTTGATGAAGAAGGACGGGCGCGCATGGTCAATGTGGGGGGCAAACCGGTTACCCAAAGAGAAGCCGTTGCCTCCGGGCTGGTTCTCATGAAGCCCGAGACCCTGCGGCGCATTTTGGATCGGAAGATTGAAAAAGGCGATGTGCTGGCCGTTGCCCGTCTGGCCGGGATCATGGCCGCCAAGAGAACCGGGGAGATGATCCCTCTTTGCCATCCTTTGGGGATCGAGAGCGTGGACCTGGATTTTTCCCCTGCTGTGCCAAAATCAGGGATCCGGATCGAGAGTCGGGTTAAGTGTTCGGGAAAAACCGGAGTTGAAATGGAGGCTCTCGCCGCCTCGGCCGTCGCCGCCCTTACGATCTACGATATGTGCAAAGCCGTTGACCGGGGAATGATAATCGGCGATATCAAACTGATGAGGAAATCGGGGGGGAAAAGCGGTCTTTACCTGAGGGCGAAAGGCTGAAGCATGAAAATTGGCGATCCCGTCCCGAGCGTCGATTTTCGAGCGAGAGAATATTTTAACGTTTTCTTCTTTTATTGTGTTATAATAACAAATTAATATAACGCAAAGGGGTTGAAAAGCCTATGGAAAAAGAGAGGCTCGCTTTTTTCAAGGAGCTTCTGACGGAACGCCTCCAAATTCTTTTGAAAGAGGCGGAGAGAACCGTCACCGGCATGACCAATGACAAAGACACCTTCCCGGACCCCACAGACCGGGCCAATTTGGAAACGGACCGAAATTTTCTGCTGCGCATCCGGGACCGGGAAAGGAAACTCATTGTAAAGATCAAAGAGGCGATGGCCCGAATTGACGACGGGACTTTCGGCATCTGCGAGGAATGCGGAGAGGAGATCTCCGAAGAACGTCTTAAGGCCCGACCGGTTACGACCCTTTGCATCGCCTGTAAGACCAAAGCCGAAGAAGAAGAGAAAGACAAGAAGAAAATCGCTTTGGTTTGAAGTCTGGATGACGTTTCCGCCTCGCTCCTTCCCGTTTCTCCTCTTGGGGTTCCCATTTTATGACCGGAGCTTTTCCTTTCGCCGCGGCCGAAAGCGGAGGCGGAGAGGAGTCCCGGAGAAGCCGAATCTTTCCCGCAGGCGGTGAATCAGGTAGCGTTGGTAGGGCTCCAGGACCCCCTTGGGGTCATTGGCAAAGATGACAAAAGTGGGCGGGGCGACTCCGGTCTGGGTGATGAAAAACAAATTGACGGGTCGGTTCCGGTGCAAAGGAGGGGAATAGGTCTGGAGGGTTTCCCGAAACCAGCGATTCAGATCGCCGGTGGAAATTCGCTTCCGGTGCTCTTTCATGACCGCGTCGATGAAGGAAAAAATCTTCGAAACTCTCTGCCCGGTGAGGGCGGAAATGAAGTGCACCGGAACGTAGTCGTAGGTTTTCATCTCCTGATAAATGCGGGCTTTGTATTGTTGGGCCGTGTTTGTATTTTTTTCCACCAGATCCCATTTGTTTACCAGGACCATAAGCGCCCGGCCGCTTTCCGCAGCCATTTCCACGATGCGTATATCCTGTTCCGCCAGGCCCTCGAACCCATCCAGGAGGATTAGAACCGCATCGGCGAGCTCCAGGCTTTTCAAAGCGCGAATAACGGAGTAGTGTTCCACCGGTTCATGGATTCGGCTTTTCCGCCGGATCCCGGCGGTGTCAATGAAGATATATTTCTTGCCCTCCCGGACGAGGGGCGTATCCAGGGCATCGCGGGTGGTCCCGGGTTTCGAATCCACAATGGCGCGGGGTCGCCCCAGAAGTCTGTTGAGCAGAGAGGATTTTCCCACGTTCGGACGACCCACCAACGCCACCCGGATCGCTTTGTCTTTTGCCTCCTCTTCCCGGGGATCGGGCGGGAACCTCCTTAGAAGTTCGTCCAGAAGATCTCCCACCCCCCGGCCGTGTTCGGCCGATATCGGGTAAAGCGGCTCCACCCCCAGAGAAAAGAAATCGAGAATTCGCGGCTCCTGTTTTTCGCCGTCGATTTTGTTGATGACATAAAAAACAGGTTTCGCCGATTTGCGCAGAATGGCGGCGAGGTCCCGGTCGGCGGGAAGAAGGCCCTCCCGCCCGTCCATCAAAAAGATAATCTGATCGGCTTCCCGAATCGCTTCCTCCACCTGATAAAAAATCTGCTTTTGGAGGAGGGCGTCGGAGCCGGGATTAAAACCCCCGGTGTCGACGAGGATAAAAGGGCGATTCTCCCATGAACATTCGGCGTAAATCCGATCCCGGGTCACGCCCGGCTGATCTTCTACGATCGCCTTGCGCCCCCCTGCGACCCGGTTAAAAAAAGTCGATTTGCCTACGTTCGGCCGCCCGACGACCGCAATAATCGGTTTCATAAGCCCATCGGCATCCCGGACGGGAGCCCTTTAAACTTTCTTGAGGGTGATATCGATCGCCAGGTTTTCTCCCAGACGGTTCAGCTTCTCGAGGAGTGCCGAAGGGGAAACGCGGCCGGGGACGTGAAGAAGAATTTTCATCGTGAAGATCGGAGTCCCGCTTTCCGGGGAAGGGGCGGCCTTGGTGTGCATGTCCACAATGTTGATCCCGTAATCGGCCAGGAGCCGCGAAACGTGGAAGACAATCCCCATGCGGTCGAGACCTGCCGTGGAAACCTCGTAAGTTTCCGAGACCTCCGAGGAAGGCAAACTTTCCGAATCTTCGACCGGGGTCAGAAAAATAGTCAGGCGCTTCTCCCACTCCAACTTTTTGCATCCCGTGGAGAGCCGGTACAGGAATTCCTCCCCGGAGCCCGAAAGGAGGATCAGGAGGGCAAACTGAGTTCCCAGCCGGGTCATACTGGAGTCCTCCAGGTTCCCGCCGCATTCATAAATCAAACCGGCCACATCGGCAACGATGCCGGGGCGGTCCTTGCCGATCGCTGAAAGGGCGAAATATCTTTTTTGCATGGCGCCTCCGAAAAGGTTCGAAATTATCGCTCCCCCCTCTATATTTTCATGAGGGAGGGATTTTTTTCAAGGGTGCCCAGAGGGACAGGTAGGCCTCCCGGGCTGCATCCGGGGAAACCGCCTCAAAACGAACCCGGTCTCCCGGAGCCAACTGGGCCACGAGGGAAAGGTCGGCGTGAATAACGGTGGCAATGATAGGATACCCGCCGATGGTCTGGCGGTCGGCCAAGAGAATGATCGGCTGGCCATTGGGCGGGACCTGAACCGTCCCATTGGCGAGCCCGCAAGTAATGAGTTCCCCTGTTTTCTTCCGGGTTATGGGTTGGCCTTGGAGGCGGTAACCCATCCGGTCTGAATTCGGCGTAATCAGAAATTCCTCGGAAAAAAAGGCCGCCCGTCCTTCCTCGGAGAAGAACTCCTGAAAAGGGCCCAAGACCGCTCGCAGCCGCGGGTTTTTCCGATACGCCGGGCGAAGGTTTTCGGGAAAAACGGACCCCTCCCGGGGTTTTCGAATCGCGGTTCCATTCCCTACGCGAAGCCGATCCTGGGCTTTCAGCGCGCGCCCTTCTAACCCCCCAAATCCGCCCAAAAGATAGGTGGAGCGGGAATCCATAATAACCGGAACGTCAAGGCCGCCGCCGGCCGCCAGATATGCGCGGACGCCGCTCCGCCGGGGTCCGAAGCTTAAAATGGCACCCGGAGAAGCGCGGCAGACCGTCCAATTGGCGAGCGGGGATCCATCCATTCGGGGAGCCAGATCCGCGCCGGTGACGGCGAACCAGGTTTCGCCGTGGAATTTAAGGGAGGGACCCTGGATCGTCATTTCTAGGCCCGCCGCTCCCTCGGGGTTGCCCACAAGCAGATTCCCGGCGGCCAACGCCAGAGAATCCATAGCCCCGGAGATTCCCACTCCGTAGGCCTGATACCCCCAGCGCCCCTGATCCTGGACAGTGGTCAACAAACCGGGCTTGAGGACTTCAATCATAAACCAATCATCTCCAGATTATTTGGTGGCTCCGCCCTGTTTTCTTGTTGTTCGGGCAAAAAAGCAGGGGCCGAAAAAAAGGCCGGAAGAACGCTTAAGCAGGAAATCCGGGAAGAGCCTGGATCCGGACTCTACGGTCTTGCCGGGGAGGTGCCCGAGGCGGCGATTTCCAGAAATTCCTTCTCCCCGATCGGATAAAACCGGGCATAATCCCCAGCCTGGAAAAATGACGGCGGGTGGCTATGGAGATCGAAGAGCTTCAACGGCGTCCGCCCGATCAACTGCCAGCCGCCCGGAGATTCCACGGCATAGATGCCGGTTTGGGCGCCGCCGATGCCCACTGAGCCGGCCGGCACCTTAGTCCTTGGGCTGGAGAGGCGAGGGGCACGGATCTTTTCCGGGACCGTACCCATGGCGGCAAATCCCGGAGAAAACCCGACCACATAAACCAGGAAGGTTTCCGCAGTATGGAGCTTTACGACCTCTTCCGCGGAAAGGTTATTCCATTGGGCAACCATAGCCAAATCCGGACCCCATGTCCCTCCGTATAGAACCGGAACCTCTTTGACCGTTTGGAAAGATTCCTCTTCGGCAATCGGCCCCCGGAGGACTTCCTCGATCCGGGAAGCGGCCTGGGAGCGAGAGAGCACAAAAGGGTCGTAATAAACCAGAAGGGAGCAATAGGAAGAAATCGTTTCCCCAATTCCGGGGAAATTCCTGTCTGCCAGGTTCCGGGCAACCGCGTGTACCCTCCGGTTCAAAAGGGGTTGGATTTCCTCTCCGAACTCTACGAGAAGCGCCTGATCGCCCGCCGGCCGGATGCGGGGGAAGCCTTCCATTCGGTCACTGCCCCATGGGAGCGATGGCAATGGAGGCTTTTTTCAGCTCCGCCGTGATTTTCTGAAGAATCGCAATGGCGCTCGGGGTGTCTCCATGAACGCAAAGAGTTTCGGGCTTGATCGAAACTTTGGTGCCGTCGTGCGCGATCGCGTACCCTTCCTTGACAATCGTCAACGCTTGCCGGGCGGCCTTTTCCGGGTCGTGAAGGACGGAGCCGGGGATCTTTCGCGACTGAAGCGTCCCGTCGGGATTATAGACCCGGTCCGCATAGGCCTCTTCCACATAACGGACCCCCACCTCCCTGGCTGCCTGCACCATGACCGTCCCGGCCAGGGCGACGAAGATGACGTTCTTGTCATAGCGGGCCGCAGTCCGGGCGATGGTTTTCGACACCTCAAGGTCCACAAAAGCCACGTTTCCGAGGGCGCCGTGGGCCTTCAAATGCTGAAGGGGAAGGCCCTGGGCTTTGGCAAACGCGGCCAGGGCGCCCATTTGATAAAGAAAATAGGCCTCGATTTCTGCGGGGGAAAGATCCATGCGCCGCCGGCCGAACCCCATGAGATCCGGATATCCGGGGTGGGCCCCCACGGCCACCCCCTTTTCCCTGGCCAGCCGCACGGTCTGTTCCATGACCAGAGGGTCCCCGGCATGCCAGCCGCAGGCGATGTTGGCCGAGGAGATATAGTCCATGACCTCGGCGTCCCGTCCCAGCTTGTAAACTCCGAAACTCTCGCCCAGGTCGCAGTTGATGTCAATTCGATTTTGCATTTTTCCTCCAGAGGATTTTTCACCCCAGAGAGCACGGAGCGCACAGAGAAGAAATAAAATTCAAAAGAACTCCAAAAGCATTTAGGCGACGTCAATTTGCCGCCCTCGGGGGATTTTCGGCTTTTGTCTTAGGAAAATGGAATTTCCTCTGTGTTCTCTGTGCCCTCGGCGGTGAGTAAAGTTATGGATTCGGACCGTAGAGGTAACAGGCCACCCAGTGGTTCGGTTCCACCTCGCGCAGGACCGGGACTTCCTTGTCGCAGGGATCGAAACGGTGGGGACACCGGGTGTGAAAGTTGCATCCCGGCGGGGGGTTGATGGGGCTGGGAACCTCTCCTTGAAGCAGCATCCTTTTGCGGGTCAGCGTAGGATCGGGAATCGGATTGGCGGCCATCAGGGCCTGAGTGTAAGGATGCTTCGGCCGGCTGTACAGCCCGTCGCTGGGCGCCAATTCAGCGATTCGCCCCAGGTGCATGACCGCCACCCGGTCACTGATATGCTCCACCACCGACAGGTCGTGGGCGATAAAGAGATAGGTGAGATGAAATTCATCCTGCAGCTCTTCGAGGAGGTTTAGAACCTGAGCCTGAATGGAAACGTCGAGGGCGGAAACCGGTTCGTCGGCGATGATCAGCTTCGGGTTCAGGGCAAGGGCCCGGGCGATTCCGATCCGCTGGCGCTGGCCGCCGCTGAACTCGTGGGGGTAACGGTTGATATGCTCCGGACGCAGACCCACGACCTCCATGAGGCGGAGGACCCGCTCTTCCCGTTCCTTCTTGGCGCCGATGTTGTGGATGATCAGCGGTTCCCCGATGATGGAGCCGACGGTCTTCCGCGGATTGAGGGAGGAGTAGGGATCCTGGAAAATGATCTGCATCTCCCGGCGCAGCTGCCGAAGCCGCTCCGCTTTGTACTGCAGGATGTCTTCCCCTTCGAAGAAAATCTGCCCCTCCGTGGGCTCTTCCAACCGGAGGATTAACCGGCCCAGCGTCGATTTGCCGCACCCGGATTCCCCCACCAGGCCCAGGGTTTCCCCGCGGCGGATTTCCAGGTTCACCCCCACTACCGCCTGCACAAAGCTCTTGGAGCGGGAAAAGAAATGGCCGCGCAGGGGGAAGAATTTCTTCAGCTGCTTGACTTGAATGAGGTTGCCGTTTGCGTTCATGGTTTCCAAAGCCCGTCAAGAATGAATATGGAGCCAGCAGCGCACGAAGTGGCCGCTGGCAACTTCTTCCAGGGGAGGTTCCTGGCTGCATTTTTCAAAGACGTACTTGCACCGGTTGGAAAATTTGCAGCCGGGGGGCAGATCGAGAAGCGAAGGGACCAGACCGGGGATCGCTTCCAATTTGGCTTTCTTCGAATGGGCCTGGTCCAGGCGCGGGATCGATTTCAAAAGCCCCTGGGTATAGGGGTGCTGGGGGGTGCCGAACAAGATGCGGACATCCGTGTATTCCACCACCCTCCCGGCGTACATGACCGCAACCATCTGCGCCGTTTCGGCGATAACCCCCAGGTTGTGCGTGATCAAAATGACCGACATCCCCTTTTCCCGCTGGAGGCGGTTGATCAATTCCAGGATCTGCGCCTGGATGGTGACATCCAGGGCCGTCGTCGGTTCATCGGCGATCATCAGCTTGGGACTGCAGGCCA
>Ga0113563_10001379_pt1 | contig 13733 bp, 6 predicted proteins | sample Mud3Dept3metaG_FD_80117 | JGI IMG/M metagenome (GOLD analysis project Ga0113563, IMG submission 80117) | Freshwater wetland microbial communities from Ohio, USA, analyzing the effect of biotic and abiotic controls - Mud 3 Core 4 Depth 3... | ecosystem: Environmental > Aquatic > Freshwater >...
CATGACCTGGCCCAGGCCCCGCGCCCCGGCGTACGATTCGGCGGCCGGCTCGAACAGGCTCTCCTGGCGGATGAGGGCGGCCAAGAGCAGCGGGTCCAGGTTGCGCGCCCCGGCCTCGGCCGACAACAGGTCGGCGTAGGCCAGGGGATAGGACAGGCGCCGGATGGCCGGCGGCGCAGTGCGGATCGAGCCTGCGGGCCACAGGCCGGCCAGCCGGGAAGCGCCGCGGGCCGCCAGCCCGTACAGGCCCCGGTCGTGCCAATACAGTGTCAAGGCAGCCAGCGACGGCGGATCGCTCCAGGCGGCGGCCCGCACCGTGTCAAAGGCGGCCAGCGCCTCGCGCCGCAGGCCCACGCCCAGGAGCGCCTGCGCCCGTCGAAAGTCGGTGCGCTGCGTCACCGAGACCGGCAAGGTGGCCACAAAGCTATCGACCTGGGCGCCGGCCGGCAGCTTGGCCCACCCGGCCAGCCAGGTCCCGATCTCGGCCTGCACCTGGGCTGCCTCCCAGGCCGGTGGCTCGACTGCCGCGGTGATCATCCGGCCGGCGGTCACCGTGTCGCCGGTGCGGATCTGGGTAACGCGCAGCGCATAGTAGCCGTTGGGGTCGGCCTGGACGACCTGATCCCAGTAGCCGGCACCATCCTCAGGCTCGGCGCCAAGCTTGCCCAGCCAGTACAAGGTTTTGAGGCGATAGACCGACTTGGGGTATTTGGTCAGGAGCGTGCGCCAGACGGCCATCGCCTGCTGCGGGTCGCCGGCCCGGTAGTAGGCCAGGCCGGCCTGCCATAGGACTTCGTCGGCGTTTTCAAAGGCGGGAAAGCGGCTCTGGAGATCCTGGTACTGGGCGGCGGCCTGGGCAAAAGCCCTCTCGCCCTCGTGGAGCTTGCCCGCCCGCAGCAGGGCCTGGGGCGCCAGGTCGCTGGCCGGGAAAAGGGCGGCCAGGTCCTGGTAGGCCTTGATCGCACGACCCGTGTCGCCCTGCGCGGCGTAGGTGGCACCCTGTTCCAGCCAGGCATCGTCCAGATACGGGCTGTTTGGATAGCCGTCGATGAGCGCCTGAAATGTCTGGAGCGCAGCATCGGGCTGTTCGACGGCCCGCTGCGACCAAGCTTTTAGGTATAGCGCCTGATCGGCTTTGGGCGCCGGCGTGGCTTGCAGGTAACGGTCAAAAGCGCGGATCGCCGCGCCGTAGGCGTCGGTATGGCTCTTGCCGGCATAATAATCGACAATGCCGCGCTGTAGGTTGTCCACCTCGACGCCGGCGCCCACCAGCTCGACCAGAGATTGGTAGGCGTATTCGGCCTTGGGGTAACTGTCGACGGCGCGCACGTATCGGGCGTGGGCCTCCTCGGGCCGGCCGGCGGCGGCCAGAGCCTGGCCGGCCAGATACTCGATCTTGGCCCGATAGTCCTCGATCTTGGCCACAGCCAGGATGGCGTCGTATTCGGCCACAGCGCTGGCATAATCGGCGTTGGCCAGGTAAATACCGGCGATCTTTTCCCGCAGGCCGACCTGGATGCTGCGGTCGCCGGTCGCGGCCAGCGCCAGGCGATACTCGGCGATCGCCTTTTCCCAGGCGGCCGGATCGAGATCGGCGGCGTAACAGTCGCCGATCCATTCGTGAACCATGTCGGCCAGGACCTTCTCACGGGCCAGGTAAGCCTGGTAGTGGGGCACCGCCTGGGCGCAGTCGTTGGCCCCATGGTAGGCGCGGGCCAGCATCAGAGTAGCGTGGGCCAAGCGGCTATCGGTGGGGTGGGCCGCGACGAACGCCTCCCAGGCTGCCGCCGCGGCGGTATAGTCGCCGGAGAGCAGATAGCTCTCGGCCAGACGATAGCGGGCCTCGCGGGCCTGGTCGGGAGACGGTCCGCCGTCGAGCAGGGCCTGATACAGCGGGATGGCGGCCTCATAGTCGCCGTTGTGCTGGTGGCGCATCGCCCCGGACAATAGGCCGTCCAATTGTTGTGCAGCGACCTCCGCCGTCGGCGTCACCGTCAGCGTAGAGCTAGGCGTCAGCGTCGGCGTAGGGACAGGTGTTGCAGTCAGGCCGCCAGGGACATGCGGCACAAGGGTTGGACTGAGCGTCGCCGTTGGCGTGGGGCTGGATGTGGCTGTTGGAGCTGGACTGGGGATGGCCGTCGGCGACGGCTGTGGGGTCGGGGACGGGCTCGCCGGTTGAACTACGGCGATCGGGGTCCCACTCCGCTGCGCTCCGGGGATTGGCATTGGCGTGGGCGGTGCGCTGACGCAGCCGGAGAGAAGCGCCAGGGCGCCCAGCAGGGACCCAACCACAGCCAGCCAGCCGCAGAGTTTCATAGGCCCGCCTTGACCTGCTCCGCCGCCTTGCGGCTCATGCCCGGCACCGCCGCCAGATCGTCCACGCTTGCCTCGCGGATCGCCTCGATCGATCCGAATTTCCTCAGCAGCGCCGACCGCCGCTTGGGCCCGATGCCCGATATCTCGTCCAGTTGTGAGACGATCGTCTGCTTGTCCCGCACCAGACGATGATGGGTAATGGCAAAGCGGTGAGCCTCGTCGCGGATGCGCTGCATCAGGTACAGCCCTTCTGAGGTCCTGGGCAGCCGCAGCGGCTCGGACCGGTCGGGCAGGTAGATCTCTTCCTCCTGCTTGGCCAGGCCGACGGCCGGGACCTGGTCGCGCAGACCATATTCGTCCAGCACCTCGAGCACGGCGCTGAGCTGGCCTTTGCCGCCGTCCACCACAAGCAGATCAGGCAGAAGCCGCCACGAAGGGTCATCCTTCTTCCCTGCCCGCTTGCTGCCGGGGTCGGTAGGCGGCGGCTCGGTGGCGTGGCGCAGGCGGCGGCGCAGCATCTCTTTCATGCTGGCATAGTCGTCGGTCCCCTCTACAGTGCGGATACGAAAGCGGCGATAGTCGCTCTTGTGGGGCACGCCTTTGACAAAGACCACCATCGACCCGACGGTCGCCTGGCCGTGCAGCGTCGAGACGTCGTAACACTCAATCCGAGTCGGCGCCGACTCGAGCGCCAGCTCTGCCTGTAGGTCGTTCAGCGCCTTGGTCTGCTTCCCTTCGTCCACCAGCCATTGCGCCCGCAGGTGGGCCAGCGTCTCGGCGGCATTCTCAGCCGCCATCTCCACCAGCTCCCGGTCCTGGTCCTGAGAGGGAGCCTCGAGTACCACCTTGTCGCCACGCCGGGTGCGCAGCCACTCCTGGATGACCAACGCCTCATCGATCTCGCCGGGGAGCAGAATGTGGGGCGGCACAAAGGCCGCGTCGCCGTAAAACTGCTTTACGAACGAGGTAACGACCGCCGCGTCGTCCTCGTCGGCAGCGCCGTCCAGCACAAAGTACTCGCGGCCGATCAGCCGGCCGCTGCGGATGAAAAAGACCTGGACGCAGGCGTCGCCATTGGCCCGGGCAAAAGCGATTACGTCCTGGTCGGCCATCGCCGGCGAGATGATCTTCTGGCGCTCGATCACCCGCTGGATGGCAGCCAGTTGATCCCGGTAGGCCGCCGCCTGCTCGAAATGGAACTGGTCCGCAGCGGCCCGCATTCTGGCCTCCAAACCGGCCACCACCTCGTCCGACCTGCCTTCCAGGAAGCGGCACAGGCTGTCGATCATGGCCCGGTACTCGTCGCGGCTGACAGCGCCGATACACGGCCCCAGGCACAGCCCGATGTCCAGGTACAGGCAGGCTCGCTCGTCCATGCCAGTGATCGTCCGGTTGCAGGTCAGGTAGGGGAACACCCGCCGCAGCGTTTGCAGCGTCTGCTGCACCGCCCACGACGCGGTAAAAGGGCCAAAGTAGCGGGCGCCGTCGTGCTCCATGCGGCGCACGATCAATACCTTGGGATAGTCCTCCTGCCAGGTGATTTTGAGGTACGGGTAATGCTTGTCATCTTTCAGGCGGATGTTGTAGCGCGGCTGGTGGCGCTTGATCAGGTTGCTTTCGAGGATCAGCGCTTCCAGTTCTGAGGCGGTGATGATGAAATCGAGGTCGGCGATGCGGGCCACCAGGCGCTGGACCTTGTGGTTATACTCGGCAGAGGCGTGAAAATAGGACCGGACGCGAGCGCGGAGGTTGACGGCCTTGCCGACGTACAGGATCTGTCCGGCCTCGTCCTTCATCAAATAGACGCCCGGCTTGCACGGCATCGCGTCCAGCCTGTCCTGCAACTGCTCGCGGATCTTGCCGATCATGGACCTAGACAAAAGACCGGCAGCCGGTCACTTGCCGTCCCGCCGCGCGGCGGGACGCAGCCGCCGGATCTCGAACACGACCGGGTTGTAGGCGTCGGGACAGGCGTGGGTAGACACGTCCTTGTCGGCAAGCCACGGGAACTCGGCGCCGTAGCGCATGGCGAACACCTTGGGCAGGAAGCTGTAAAGAGCGCTCAGGCACACCTTGCCCTGCACGGTCTGCCCGTCAAAGAGGATCTCGTCGCCCACCTGGTGGCCGGCGGCGCAGTGGCCCTCCTGCCGGATGACGCGAGCGACGATGGCATAAGCACTATCGGCGTCGGGCGGATGATCAGTCATAGGCTATCTCCTATCCACTATGCACTTTACCACAAAGGGGCATGTTGGGCAAATCCGTGCTGCTACACCCCACAGCGGTGCCGGCCCTTGACGTGGGACTGGACCATCAGCCCTGGCTTGATGGTGAAATAGCGCTCATAGTCGGGCTGAAAGCCGCGCGGCCAGTAGGCGCCGGAGTGAGGGTCCTGCTCATACTCGCCGCACAGATCGCCGGCAGCCAGGCGGGCTAGGAGTTCGGCCAGGCGGTCGATCTCTTCGACGGTGTTGTAGCAGCCAAAGCTGACACGCACCAACCCCGGCAGGTTCGACCGCGTCCCGGCGACAATCTCCTGCTGGTAGCGCAGCGCTTTGTCGCCCGGCACTTTGAGCAGGCGCAGGATGTAGGGGTGTGCGCAGAAACAACCGTTGCGCACGGCGATGCCCCCCTCGCAGCTAAGCACCGCCGCTACCTTGTAATGATCCACGCCCCGGACGGTGAAGGGGATCACACCCAGCCGCTCGCCGGCCCGATCAGGGTCGACCAGGCCGTACAGCTCGACGCCGTCGATGGCCCGCAGGCGGCGCAACGCGTGGGCGGTCAGGTCGGCTTCGTGACGGGCCAGAGCATCCATGCCGATCTCTTCCAGGCAGAGCACCGCCTGGGCCAGAGCCACCGCGCCGACGACGTTGGGGCTGCCGGCCTCGTCGCGGTCGGGCGGGCTGGCCCAGCGTACGTCGTCCTCGGTGACAATATCCACCGTGCCGCCGCCTACCAGATCGGGATCGCCCTGTTCGAAAACGGCCGTCGGGCCGATCAGCGCGCCCGTGCCATAAGGAGCGTACATCTTGTGGCCTGACAACGCCAGAAAATCGATATGGCCGGGATCGTCGTCGGCGCGCATCGCAATCGCCCGGTGCGGTGCCAGTTGGGCAGCGTCGACCAGGATCATCGCCCCGGCATTGTGCGCCTTCACGGCCAGGCGGTGGATCGGGTTGATGTGGCCGGTCACATTCGACGCGCCGCTGATGGCCACCAGCTTGACCCGGCCGGCGTGCTGGCGGAGCAGCCGGTCGTAATCCTCCTCGTCCAGCGAGCCGTCGTCACGGACCGCCACGTGATACAGCCGCGCCTGGCGGCGCCAGGGCAGGTCGTTCGAGTGGTGCTCCATCAGCGAGCAGAGGACGACGTCGTCGGGAGCCAGCGGCAAGCGGCGGGCCAGTTTATTGATCGCCTCCGTCGTGTTCTTGCCAAAGATCACCGTGTTCGTCCTCAGATCGGCGCCGACGAAGCAGCCGACCAGGTCGTGGGCCACCTCATAGGCCATCGTCGCGATCTGGCTCTTGAAACCGGCACCGCGGTGCACACTCGAGTACCAGGTCATGAACTCGTTAACCTTCTCGTGCACCGGACGGAGGGCAGGAGTGCTGGCCGCATTGTCAAAGTTGATGACCTGCTGCTGTGTCCCGTCCAGCAGCGGCACCTGGGCCTGTGCGCCCACGATCTGCTGCTGCACATTGTCAATCGTCAGTCGGGCGTTGCCTGCCATCTTTTTCTCCTTCGCCTATTGGCCGTCACCGCTCACCGCAACCGGCGTGTCCAGAAGTACTGGCTCGCCGAGGCGCTGCCGCGTCACCGGATCGTACAGCCCCACCAGCAACCTGTACGCGCCGGCAGGCAGAGCAGACGGCAAGGCCAACCGGTGGGTATCGGCCACGTACTCGCCGGGCAGCCAGCCGAGCGCCGGAAGCTCGCCGTCACCCGGCGTCCCGTCGTGCTGGGCCACGATCTGCCCCTCGGCGTCGAGCAAGTGGACAAAGACCCGATAGTTCTTGTCGGGCGTCTGCTGCGCATGCCAGTAGAGCGTCACCTCCAGCGGCGAGTCCCGGCCTGCCTCCGCTCCCCTAGCGGGGATCTCCGTCAGATCATAGCCGGCCAGCTCCACCGCCGGTCCAAACTGCGCAACCTGCACATGCTCAGGTGCCGGCGCTTCATAGCCGTGCTCGCGGCCCTGCACCTCGATCTCGGCCAGGTCTATCGACGTCTGTCCTGGCCCAATCTCGACTAGCGATCCGTCCGCAGCGCGAACAAGGCTGAGCGCCAGCCGGTAGCGGCCGGCCGGCATCGCCGCCGGGACCGGCAGCGCGTGGGGGTCACGCACCAGCTCTCCCGCCTGCCACCAGGCGGTAGGATAGGCGCCGGCCACCGGCTTTTCCGTCAATTCGGCATACACCCGGCCGTCCGCGCCTAGCAGTTGCAGGCGGGGCAGATAATCCTCGCCGGGCGCGGCCAGCGCCTGCCAGAACAGGTCGACGTCGACCGTCTCGCCCGTCCGGTAGGCCGGACCGCCGCGCAGGTTCAAGCCCAGCAGCCGCAGCCGGGCGAAATCGGCCCGATTCCCTAGGGAATCGAGCGGCCGGTCGAAGGTCAGCGCTTCCACAGGCAGTGGCGTCTCGGGGCGCACCACCTGGACCGTGCCCAGAGGTACTTCGCCGCCGCTGCCGCCGGCAAAGGTCGCCGGCAGCACCGAGTCGGGCTGGCCGTAGACCCGAAGCGTCACTTGGTAGTCGCCGGGCGGCGTGCCGGCCGGCACCAGCAAACCATGGCGGTCTACACCCGGCTCGCCAACCGTCCATCCCGAGAATGGCGCCGAGCCGGCCAGCGGCAGACTGTCGCGCTGAGCCCACACCCGGCCCGCCGCGTCCACCAGGCGCAGGCCAACCGTCAAGTCACCGGCGCCGGCGGGGGGCGGGCTGAGCAGCCGCCAGGTCAGGTCGGCAGCCAGCACGCCCGAGCCGGCCGCCAGCGGCTCAGCGCTGAGCGCCGCCTCGTCAAGCGCCAGCCAGCCCCCAAAATCCGCCGTCACCCCCGTCGGCTGCGGTTCCCCCGCCGCGAACAGCGACAGCAGCGTGTGCTCCCCGTACCATTCGGTCAGCGTGGGGTAGGCGTGCTCCACCAGGTAAGCCTCGATCTCCTCCTCCAGCACGCGGCCCATCGCCTGGTGAGCGGGCAGCCAGATCCGCCCGTGCTCCGCCAGCAGCCTTTCCAGGTCGGCAGCCATCAACGCTGGATCGTCGGCCCACAACTGCCGCTCGCGGGGGATCACCTCGCGCGGCGTCAGCACCAGGTCCGGCCGGGGGGCAGGCAGATACGACTCCCAATAGCCCACCTGCCAGGGATGCACGCTCACCACCGCGTCCGACGGTAGGGCCAGCGCCTCCAGCCGGGCCGCCACGGGGCGATAGTCGTCGTCGGGATAGCGGGGCACCGTATAAAAGAAGCCCAGCGACACGACAACAACGGCAAGAAAGGCAAGTGCGGGCAGGATGGCCAACAGGCGGCTGCGGCGCCACAGAGCCAGCAGCGCGGCGGCAAAGAGCAGCAGAAAGGCCGGCAAGGCCAGCAGGAGCAGCCGCTCGACGCGCGGCGGGTTGAAGGGAAACACCAGGTTGACCAGATAGCCGCAGCCGAGCATCACGGCCACAGTCATCAGGCCCCAGGCCCAGCCCATACCTTGCAAGCCTCCCGGCCCAAGGGGCCGGGATCTTCTGCGTGTGAAAAGGACGAGCAAGGCCAGGGCCAGCGCCACCAGCGGCACCAGGCCCAGCCACCACCAACCGGCCAGCGCCCCCTCGGCGTGGCCCCCCACAAAGGCGGCCAGGTGCCGTGCCAGGTAGGTGAAGGGGTCGAGAGGCAGGTCCTTGTCGGCAACCACCTTGTAGCGCACATAGGTCAGCAGCTTGTCGCCGGCGTACCACAACCAGGGCGCGTACAGCACTGCCACGGCCGCCTGGGCAGCCAGCCATGAGAAAAGCTCCCTAAAAGGGCGGCGCGCATGCAGCCAGCGAAGCAGCACCACCAGATTCAGGGCCAGGATCAGGAAAGCAGCATAATACTGGGTGTACAGCGCCGCCGTCGCCGCCAGCACATACCCCACCCACGCCCACCCGATTCCCGTCCGCGGGAATTGTCCGCGGACGGAAAGCGTCCCTTGCACACTGGCAAAGATCAGAGCCGCCAGTCCCAGCAGCGTTACCAGCCCATACATCCGCACTTCTTGGGAGTAGTAGATGTGCAAGGGGGAAATGGCCAGCAGCAGTGCCGCCAGCAGCCCAACCTTCGCGGCCCGCCCCTGGACCGGGACCTTGCCGGTCCCCTCGGCCGGGGCTTTGTGGCCGAACAACAGCCGGCCGGCCAGGTAGATCAGCGGCACGGTCGCCACCCCGATCAGCACCGACAGCAGCCGGACCGATAGAGGACTGGGGCCGAACAGTGTGACCCACACGTGGAGCAGCAGGTAATAGAGGGGCGGGTGGATGTCCACCGCCGTCAGCTCGAGCATCGTCCCCGGATCGGTCGTCGCAAAGTATAGGCTCCAGCCCTCGTCCCACCACAACGGCTGAAAGCTCAGGCAGGCCAGCCGCAGCGCCAGCGCCACGGTAGTAACCGGCACGATCCAGAGCAAAACGGGCAAACCGCCAACCCAGGCGGCGAATTTGGCCCACACAAGTCGAACACCCATGGCCCAAGCATACCACACCTCTGGCATCATGGAAAGTAGCAGGACTTGCGATGTTTCTGCAAGTCCGGACTTTTTTTGCCTTCCAAGGCGTTCTGGGGTATAATAGAGACACCGATTCCGCACCTGTTTTTGTAGAAACAGAATAGAACAAGGTCCGGCCTGTCGCCCATCCTGCGGAGTACCGCTTCCCTGGCGGTGGCTTGCGCCAGCGGGTCAGGAGGCCGGCAAGGAGGAACCGATGCCCGACATTTACCCTCCCTACATCTTTGGCATGCACGACCGCGGCGGCGAGCAGTTGATGCTCGCCAAGAACAAGCGAGGCTGGGTCCTGGTCACCGAAGAGGCCGGCGCCGATCCCAACAACTATGGCGGCGCCACCTACACCGACCTCAGCAACCAGGGCCTGGCCGTCATTGTCCGCATCAATTATGGCTATGGCAGCGCCGGCTGCATCCCCTTTGCTACGCAGTACGACGATTTTGCCAAACGGTGCGGCAACTTTGTAGGAGCCAGCTCCGGCTGCCACATCTGGATCATCGGCAACGAGATGAACCTGGCCTACGAGCGTCCCGGCAACAATAACGGCCAGGGCGGCGAAGTGATCACCCCCGAACGATACGCAGCCTGCTACACGAAATGCCGCGCCGAGATCCGCAAGCGGTCTGGCCACGAAGACGACCAGGTCATCGTCGGCGGCGTCGGACCCTACAACGTCCAGACCACCTACCCGGGCAACCTCACCGGCGATTTTCAAAAATACCTGGCCGATATCCTGGCCCTCATCGACGACGTCGACGGCATCGCCCTCCACGCCTACACCCACGGCCACGACCCCAACTTGATCTTTAGCGAGGCCATGATGGCCGACCCGCGCGTAAAACACCTTCACAACGAATTCCGCGTCTACCGCGACTTTATGGCCGCCGTCCCGGAGCGGTTCCGCGATCGCCCTGCCGAGATCACCGAGACCGACCAGTACACCGACTGGAAAGACGCGAACAGCGGCTGGGTGCGCAACGCCTACCTCGAAATAAACAACTGGAACCAGGATCCGGCCAACCAGCCGATCCAGGCCCTCATCCTCTACCGCTGGATCATCGGCAACCCCAACGATCCCAAGGAGGTCGGCTGGGCCATCCAGAACAAGTCAGGCGTCCAGAACGATTTCCGCGACGCCATGAACAACGATTATCGGGTCGTCCTGCCCCGCGACATACCGGTCTATATGGTCGCCTGGCTACAAGCCGCCGTGCCGGGGCGGATCGACCCGGGCACCGAAGCCAAGTTCCCCGTCACCATCCGCAACGACGGGCGGGCCACCTGGGCCAGCAGCGGCAACAAAGCCGTCCAGTTGGGCTACCGTTGGATTGACCCTGCCGGCGCCGCTGCCGCGTGGGTCCGCACTCCACTGCCCCGCACCGTGCCTGCCGGCGGCACAGCCACCCTAACCGCCGTCACCGTTCGCCCTCCCACCAAGCCCGGCTTTTACACCCTCGAGCTCGACCTGGTCGAAGGCACGTCCACCTGGTTCGGCGGCAAGGGCTCACCGACCAAACGCGTCGAGGGCGTCCAGGTCGGGCCGCGCTATCGCGCCACCTGGGTGAACATCGCCGCACCCACCGCCTGGACGGTCGGCGCCACCATCACCTTCCCCGTCAAACTGCGCAACGACGGCGCACAGGACTGGACGCCAACCGGCAGCAACCCGTTCACCCTGTCCTACAAATGGCTCGACGCAGAAAGAAAGGTGATCGTCGATAACGGGCTGCGCACCACTCTCCCCAAGCCGATCGCCCCCGGCGAGGAGATAACCCTCAACGCCCAGGTCCAACTGCCCGCCCAACCGGGCCGCTACATCCTCCAAATTGACATGATCCACGAGTTCGTCACCTGGTTCCAGACCCGCGGATCGCCGCCCGGTGAGGCCTGGCTAGAGGTCAAGCCGCTCATGCCCGACTATGCCGCCGAATGGTTGGAATACACCGGCCCCGACCGGCTCATCGCCGGCGAAGAGACCTTTGTCTTTGTCAAGGTCAAGAACACCGGCGCCGTCGCCTGGCCCGATTCCGGGGCCCAACCGGTCTACGTGGGCTATCGGTGGCTCGACGAAGCTGCCAACCTCGTCTCGGCCAACCCCAAGGCCCAACAACTCAGCCAGCCGATCCAGCCGGGCGCTACGGCCACCTTCCGCGATCTGCCCCTCGCCGCCGTCGCCTCGCCCGGAGCCTACCGGCTCGTCTTTGACCTGACGCAGGGGGACGAGTGGCTGTCCGACAGCGGCGCCGCCGTTATGGAAAAGACCATCCAGATCACCCCCGCCCCCTACGGCGTCGAGTGGCAGGTCCTCAAGCCGTGGCCGGCCTGGCTCCTACCAGCCGAGGAAGAGCACGCCGGCCTGCGCCTGCGCAACACCGGCACCGAGCCGTGGCCGGCCCAGGGCCAACATCCGGTCCACCTGGCCTACCACTGGCTCACCAGTGAAGGAAGAATCTGCGACCCGTGGGCCACCTTCCGCACCCCCCTGCCGGGCGACATGAGTCCGGGCGCCACGGTTGACCTGATCGACATTCCGTTCAGGACCCCGGCCGTGCCGGGGCGCTACATTCTGCGCTGGGACCTGGTGCAGGAGGGTATCACCTGGTTCTCCCACACCGGCCGCAGCGGCGCCCCCCTCGAAGCACCGCTGGAAGTCTCTGACCAGGCGCTATACGTGCCCTGGACCGCCACCGCCAGCCACAACCCGGCCGACGCGCCGTTGGCCCTCGACGGCAAGCCCGACACGGCCTGGGACAGCCAGGTCAGCCAGCAGCCGGGCATGTGGTTCACGGTCGACCTGGGCGAGAGCCGCGTCGTCAACCGCGTCAGGTTCGCCAGCCCCGGCCGGGGCTTTCCCGTGGGCTATGCCATCAAGCTGTCGGAGAATGGCCAGGATTGGCGCCTCGCTGCCACAGCAGCCCAGAACTGGCGCGATGTCGACGTCTCCTTTGCCGCTTCCCGCGTCCGCTATATCCGCATCGAGCAGACCGGGACGCCCACGTATGCCGTCTCCTGGAAGATCCAGGATATTGCCGTCGCCATCGTCGAGCCGTGGGCCGGAGCCGAGGCCAGCCATTACACCGACGACGCCCACGAGGCGATCGACGCCAATCTGGGCACGGCCTGGAATACCCGCGGTGTCCTGCAAAAGCCGGGGATGTGGTTCAGGCTCGACCTGGGCAGCCCGCGCACCATCGAGCGGGTCGTCCTCCAGCATCCCAAGAACCAGCAGCCGCGCGGCTACTTTATCCAGATCTCGAGCGACGGCCAGACCTGGCAGGAGGTCGAGCGCAAGCCTGACAACTGGGGGTTGGTCGACGTCAGCTTCCCGCCGGCCGAAGCCCGTTACATCCGCGCCGAGACGACCAACACCTCAGCCTATCATCCCTGGGGCATCGCCGACGTCGTCGTCGTCGAGTCGGTCCCGCGCTGGCTGCGAGGGCGTAACCAGTAGGAGAGAGCCCTCCCGCAGGCTTACAAACCTGCGGGAGGGCTTTTCTAGTCTACTTGCCCTGGCTGGTAGTCACAGGCGCCGTCCGCGCTGTGGGCCAGGTAAAACTCGATGGCCTGGCGGGTGGTGAAGGTCAGCGGAAGGTCGAGGGCAGCTTGGGGAAGCAGCCACAGGCCATCGGTCAGCTCCTCGCCGTCGAGCTGTAGGTCGCCCGTCCAGCGATCCACCACAAAGTCGAGGTAGACCAGGTGGTGGGTGCCGTCTTTGTAGAGCGGTGGGCGGATCCGCTCGCCGACACGCAGCAGCTTGCAGCGGACCGGGGTCAGGCCAGTCTCTTCGCGCATCTCGCGCGCCGCACAGACCGCAGGTTCCTCGCCCACGTCCAATGTCCCCGCCGGGAGTTCGAGCAGGTCCGCCCCTGCCGCGTGCCGGTACTGCCGGACGAAAAGCAGGTTCCCCTCCGCATCCAGCGGGATGATCACTGCGGAACCGGTGTGCTCGATGATGTCATACTTTGCCTCGCGCCCGTCGGGTGTCTTCAGCCAATCGCGGCGGATGGCAAAGGCGCGGCCTTTCAGCAGGGTCTCGGATTTGATCAGTTCAAATGGCATGGTTGCCTACCTCTGGCAGATGCGAACGGGTTTCAAAAACGCCCAGGCTCATCACCTGGGCGTTTCGGTCATTTCATCAATCAGGCTTACGGGATATTCAACACCTTTCCCGCTGACAGGAGGGTGCCCAGGGCGATTCCGTTCGCCGCGGCGATCTGGGCTGGATCCACATCACCGAACAGGCAGGCGATACTGTAGAAGGTCTCGCTCGAGGAGGAGACGGTGTAGGTGGTGGGATGGGCGCGCAGGGCTCGTTCACCGGGGAAGGCGCCGGTCTGAGGGATCTGCAATGTCGTGCCGGGCATGAACAGGCTTCCATCATTCAGACCGTTCAGGCTCAGGAGATCCTCCGGGTTGACGTTGAAGCGGCGCGCGATGCAGTAGGGGAATTCCCCTGCCTGGAGGGTGTACTGCGCCGGGCGACCTGTCACTGGGACCTTGGTGAAGGTCGGTGTGGCGCCCGGAGAGGTGCTAGCCGTCAGCGGTGTGCAGGCCCACTCAGCCCATGATGGAATCCAGATCACATACACGCTGTCAGCACCTGCCACGGTCGGAGTCCAGGTGGTCAACCTGGCTGGTCGAGTCGTTCGCAACCTGCCCGAGAGTGCGGTCA
>Ga0113563_10001381_pt1 | contig 13725 bp, 11 predicted proteins | sample Mud3Dept3metaG_FD_80117 | JGI IMG/M metagenome (GOLD analysis project Ga0113563, IMG submission 80117) | Freshwater wetland microbial communities from Ohio, USA, analyzing the effect of biotic and abiotic controls - Mud 3 Core 4 Depth 3... | ecosystem: Environmental > Aquatic > Freshwater >...
GTCCGATTATGCACAGTTTTCGATAGCGATTGCGACTGCGATTGCGACCCCGATGCCGATGCCGACCCCGACCGTCATTCCGTGGTGCTGAAAAATCCTTTTCTTTTTGGCAAGGATTTTCAGGTTAGTAGTACAGGTCTCATGGCGCAGGGGTCTGACGATTCTGTGGGGATTGGGGGTTTCACCGGGATACCGATGCCGAATCAATCGATGTACTTTGCCGTCAGCGCGGGCAGGCGAGTGGGATGATTGACATCCCTGCCACGTAGCGTCATACTCCCTTTTGGAACTAGAGGGGTCCCGAAATCATACATATCTTTTATTGACATGAATTCATAGAATCTTCCCGCCGCCTGGCAGCACGGTGCCGTATCATCGCAATGACCAGTGTGCCGGTGTGGCCGGGGCGGACGCCAGGGTATGATGAAAGCCAAATTGCAGCCTCGCACATCCCGCAATCGCAAGAAAAGCGCAGTCCCCCTTTCCAAACTGCGCACTTCCGAGGTCGTCCGCACGGTAGTGAATCATCCGCGCCGCCTGGAAGAGCTGGTCACGCTGCTACAGGACAAGGATCGGACGGTTCGCGGCCGTGCCGCGGCGACGCTTGCACGCCTGTCGGAATCCCACCCATCCCGGCTCCTCCGGTACCTGGAGCGGCTGGGCGCCTCCCTGGAGGACGACTCCGCTTATGTCAGATGGCACCTGGTCTACAGTCTGGGCCGGATCAGCGCCTGCTTCCCCGGACGTGCCCGTTCGGTGCTGGCGGATCTTAGTCTCCGCTTGAAGGACGAGGACAAGGTGGTGCGCCGCTTCACGTGCCTCGCCCTGGAATCGGTCGCAGCCCGCAAACCTCAGTTGATAAAAGACTTGTTTTCTGACAGCAAGGCGGAAATGCCGCAGTCTCTGGCCCGCGTGCTCGCAGATTCGACTCCCTGACTCCATAATGAAGCTCTACCCGAAGGATCTGATTGGCGCCCGGACGGGTTCCGGCGGCCTTGCCCGGGGCGGGGCAAACGTTGGGTTTACAGGCGAAAACCGTCACCTTACAAACTTTTTACATTCTTTCTGGCCGACCCGCCCCAAAAAGCGGAACAGAGCCGGATTCGAGACGTAGTTATGTGCGGGAGGACGCAGAAAAGGCTCGGCTATGCCTGCATGCATGCCGGGCGGACGGAGTCGGACCATAAGGATGGATGGAAGGCAGGTGAACGCCGAGAGGCGGGTCCCAATTCGGACTGAGAGGAAGTACAAGGGAGCGCTATGAAACATCGAATCACAACCGCCGTGATTTTCCTGGCCCTGACCGCGAGTTTCGGGCTGGCCCAGGGCAATCCGTTTCCCAGGTTCAAGCAATTCAAAGAGGTGATCCCCGGCGTCGATTTCTATGCCAGCCAGAGGGAAGATTTCGAGTCGTTTGTCAAGCCGGTGGCGGACGCGCGCGCCAGCCTGGCAGGGGTTATCGGCGAAGGGATTGCGCCCGGGGCAATCTTCATCTGTTCGACACTCGAGCAAAAGGATGCGGTCTACGAGCAGCGCGTGTTCAAATACGGCTACAAATGGTACCTGTCCCAGATGACTGCCGAGGCGCAGCGCCAGGAGAGAATGGCCCGGATGCAGGCCGCGGCGGCCGCGTCGGGCGCGCAGGGGGAGCAGGGCAGCCGCAGCGGGCAGAGCCGCAGTGGCGATACGGGGGCGCAAGGCGGCCGGCAGGGCGGCACGCAAAGTCGCGGGGGCTCTCAGCCGGGCGGCCGGCAGGGCCCGGGCGGGCAGCCGTCTCCCGAAATGCGGGCGGCGACTGCGATGGCGAGCCAGGTCTGCTACGCCATCCTGATGTCGAGCCTGAACAACACGAAGCCGTACCGGCAATCACGCCTGGATGACATGAGCCGGAGCCCCCTGAACGACTGGCTCGATATCGCGCTGGTGGCCCGTGCGACAGGGCAGTCGCAGGCCGTGTACCGCACATTGCAGGAGCGCCCCGATGACACCTTCCCGCTCGACGACATGCTCTCCATGTCGCGGCCCTTCGTCGCGATTCAGGATGCCGGCAGCGGGGGCGGCGGCACGATGACCATATCGATGGGAGGCGGGGGCGGCGGCGGACGCGGCGGCGGACGCGGCGGGTCCGGTGCGGTACTTCCAAAGGATGTGATGGACCGCATGATGTTCGATGCCCAGGCCACATCTTTCCTGAACTACCTCGTCGAAAAGGTCGGCGTGGATAAGGTGAAAGACATGGTGCAGCAGAACCGCAATAACAAGGAGACGCTGGAAGTCGTGATGAGTCTGTTGGGTTCGAATATCGACAAGATCGAGGCCGAGTGGACCGAATGGGTCAAGGCGCAGAAGCCTGCGAATCCGCAGACGATCACCCGGTAGAGAAGGAATCGGAGGATTTTTCCGAACCTAACCTGGAGGCTTGAGGGAAATTTATGGTTTCGACATTTCACATGACAGCCATGCGAAGAGTCCTTGGGATTCTGGCCGTATTCTCAATGGTGGCGGGGGGAGTCTGCCTGACATCCACCGAAGCGCAGGGGCCTGCCGCGCCGGCAAAGAAAGGGAGCGAGGCGGCCGGCAAGCTCCCGGCAACCCAGGCCGCAGCCGATTACGTCGTGGCCCAGAATGAAATCAGCCGCACGATTCTCGTCACGGGAGAACTGCAGGCGTCCCGCTCCAGGGACATCCTGGTACCCTTGACCAGGATGAGCAGCCTTCTGAGCATCACGTATCTGGCGCCTGAAGGAGAGACCATCCGGCAGGGTGAGCGGTTGATCGAGTTCGACAACTCATCGCTGCTGTCCCAGATGACCGAGCAGCAGCGGAACGTCGACGAATCGATGCTCAACATCGAAAAGACGAAAAAAGACCTGGAGGCAAATAGGATCGGCTACCTCAACACCGTCGCTCAGGCCGAAGGCCAGCTGAAGATCGCCAAACTGAACGCCGACATCCCGGTGGACATCCAGCCGAAAAACACCTGGATGAAATACCAGAACGATTACGAGAAGGCGCAGTTGTCGCTGAGCCGCGCGAAGGAGCAGCTGGCGAATTTCGAGGCCAGCTACGACTCCAACATCAAGCTGCAGGAACTCAACAAGGCCAACGCCGAAATCGTCCTGAAGAGGATGCAGAACGACCTGGTGCTCCTGGCGATTGATGCCCCGCAGGACGGTGTGGTCATCTACGGCGACAACTGGCAGGCGAACCGGCGCTATCAGGTCGGCGACCAGGCGTTCCCGAACCGGCCGGTGATCATCCTGCCGGACCTTTCACAGATGCAGGTCACCGGTTTTGTCTATGACACCGAGCTTCAGTACCTTGCTCCCGGCATGGGGTGCGACATCCATCTCGATGCCGTGCCCGGAAGGGCCTTCCACGGCAAGATCACGACATTGACCAGTGTCGCGACGCGCAAGGGCTTTGCCACGACCGCGAAGGTGTTCAAGGCCGTGATCATCCTCGACAAGGTGGACCTGGAGGTGATGAAGCCGGGAATGACCGCCCGGGCTGAAGTCAACATCTCCATGGGATCGGACGTCCTGGCGGTGCCGCGGACACACCTGGCGCTGGACAGCCGCGGCAGATATTATGTTCTGAAGGACAATGGCCCCAAAACCCCTGCGTCCCGCGAACTGGTCAAGGTCGGTGTTTTCGGGGACAGCATGGTGCAGATCGTGTCCGGAATCAACGTTGGAGATCGCCTGCTCCAGATTCAGGCGGTAGCGGAGGCACAGCAATGAAATACAAGAGACTCCTGGCATTACTTGTCGGCATCGTCGTCATCGCGGCGGCGGGAACCTGGTTCTACATGTCCTCCACGGCCTCCGCCCTGGTGAATGAAAAGGACCTCATGCCGGCAGTGCGCGTCGATTACCCGCAGATCATCAACTCCTCGGGGCTGCTGGAGGCGAAATCCAGCGTCCCGGTCGGTTGCCCGCAGGTCGGCAATGCGCGGCGATTCAAGCTGGTCCGGGTCGTCGACGAAGGCACGCAGGTCGCGGAAGGCGATTTCCTTATGGAATTCGACGGCTCCGATTTCAGCCGCAGTCTGCGCGACGCTTCCACCCGGTACCAGTCGGAGCAGGAGAGGTATCAGCAGCGGCGTTCGAGCCGTGAGAACCAGGTCCGGGACAACAAGCTCAACCTGGAGCAGGCCCGGTCCGACCTGGACAAGCTGAACAACAAGCTCAACCAGCAGGCGGAACTCGAGAGCGCACTCACGATCGCGCAGACCAAGATTCAACGGGACATGGCGGTGATGAAGGTCGAAAGCCTCGAGAAGCAGGTCCAGCTGCAGGATGAGAGCAGCCGCCTGGACATGCAGATCTCGCGCAGCAACGAAGGGAACTTCAAGAGACAGATGGAGGATCTGCTCGACACGATCGATTCGCTCACGGTCCGCGCTCCCGTGGCCGGAGTGGTGATCTACCGGCGCGACTACAACAATGAACCGAAACCCGTGATCGGCAACGACGCCAACCCCATGGATCCGCTGCTGGAGATCCCGGACCTGTCGACCATGCGCGTCAAGGTGCTGGTGGACGAGATCGATGCCGGCAAAGTGAAGGTCGGCCAGAAGACCCGGATCATCGTCCCGGCCCTGCAGGGCATGACGTTCGACGGCAAGGTGATCGAACTGAGCGCCATCCTCAAGCAGGCGGATTTCAGCCGCGCCCAGAAAGTCGCGGAGGCGCGCGTCGAGCTGGATCTGGGCCAGGATCTGACGCTGCTGCGCCCCGGCATGAGCGCGACGGTGCAGATCCAGGTCGGCATCATCCCGCAGGCGATCGTCATTCCGCTAGCCAGTATCCAGGAGCGGAACGGGGGTTCGTTCGTGCAGGTGCTGACACCCGACAAAAAGGCATTCGAGTGGCGTGCGATTGAACTCCAGACCAACGACGAGCTGTCTGCCGTCGTCAAGTCCGGCCTGGAAGCTAACGAAATGATTCGCTCCAAACCCAAAATGTAAAGGCGAGGCAGCCATGGTATATCACGACAGGGATGACAGATTAAAGAAGAAGGCCGGTTGGGGACGACTGGTTGCCAGAGGGATAGGAATTCTGATCCTGGTGGGGGCCGTCGCCGCGGTTGCCATGTATCGAAACGAGATCATGACCCGTTTCAGCAAGGTGTTTGCGGCGACGGACGAGGACCCGATTCCGCTACTGAGTCTCGAACGCGGACCGTTGCAGCTGGAAGTGCAGGCGATCGGCGAGATCGTGGGTCTGGAGACGGTGCCGGTGCCCACCCCCAACACGCGCAGCGGCTCCCTCAAGCTGGCCTGGCTGATCCCCGAGGGGAGCATGGTGCAGGCCGGCACTCCGGTGGTGCGGTTCGACAGCACGGACACGCAGCTGAGCCTGGAGCAGCAGAACAACACGCTGACGCGCAACCTCGAGAACACCAAGATCCAGGCCGGAAGCCAGCAGCTGAGCGAAAAGACAATGGAGATCGACCGCACGCAGGCGCAGATGGACTACGACTACTCCATGCAGGTCCTGCCGGAGGACGAAACGATCTTTTCGAAGTGGGACATCATCGAGGCTAAAATCAACGCCGGTTTCGCCAAGGCGAAGATAGACAACCTGGCAGCCAAAGCCAAGGTCAACAAGCGCGTGGCGAGATCCCAGGCGCAAGTGACCACCATCGAACGGAACCGGGCGACGCAGGAGATCGGCATCATCCAGCAGACTCTGAACGCCATGGAATTGCGTTCCCCTGCGCAGGGCCTCCTGCTCTACCGGCGGGACCGGCGCCGCGATCCGCAAATCGGCGACAACAGCCAGGCCGGGCAGGTGCTTGTGGAGGTCGTGGATCTCCATGCATTGCAGGCGCGCATCTACGTGCTGGAGAAGGAAGCCGGCAGCCTCGATAAGGGCAAGCCGGTGCTGATCAAGCTGGATGCTCTCTCCGACAGGGACTTCCACGGCATCGTGCGCTCCGTTTCATCCGTCGCGGCGTCCCTGGAACGGAATTCGCCGCTCAAGTATTTCACCTGTGACGTCACCATCGGCGACGCCGGGGAATACATGCGCTACATCAAGCCTGGCATGGCGCTGCAGGCCCGCGTTGTTCTCGAGACCTACGATTCCTGCTTCGTCGTTCCCGCCAGCGCCATCGACTTCAAGCCTGACGAAGTGCTGGTCTACATTAAAAAAGGGGACACGTTCGAAAAGCGCCCCGTGAAGCTCGGCATGGGGAAACACGGCCAGGCCACGATCCTGAGCGGCGTGAACGACAAGGAGCTCGTCGCCCTGCGCAATCCGTTCGAAACCCGGAAATTGACCCTGCCCGACTTCAGCAAGGCTTCCGCAACCCAGGGGCAGCGAGGCCGCGGCGGGCCCGGCGGCGACCAGATGCGCATGATGATTGAAGTGGGTGGCCGCGGCGGTCCTGGCATGGGCGGCGGGTACGGCGGCGGTGGCTACGGCGGTGGTGGCGGCGGCGGCGGTGGCGGCGGCGGCCGGGGAGGGCGCTAGCCCCAATTCGGAAGGGCGTGAGAATTCAGAGGATTCAGACGCTAGTAGGGCTGAAAGGAAGATTTCACCATGGAAAGTGTCAAAGTCGCTCTCAGCAACCTGGGTCGGCGCAAGCTCCGATCCTTCCTGACCATGCTGGGGATGATCTTCGGCGTCAGCGCCGTTATCGCGATGCTGTCGATCGGCGCCGACGCCGAGGCGGAGAGCCTGAAAATCATCGAGAACTTCGGCATCCGCAACATCATCATCTCTGCCAAGGACTTCAAGCAGGAAGAACTGAAGCAGATCCGCACCGAGTCCCTGGGCCTGCACATGCGCGATGTCGAGGCTATCGAGGCCGTCATCCGACCCCGGCCGCTGGTCTCGGCCAAGCGCGTCGTCAAGACCTGGCAGGTTGCCTCCGACAGAGGGCGCGCAGACAGCCGGGTTCTTGGCGTCAGCAGCAGCTATCCGGAAATCAACAACCTGAAGCTGCTGCAGGGCTCCTTTTTCATGCCTTTCGACGACGAAGCGGAGAACCAGATCTGCGTCCTTGGGATCACGGCCAAACAGAAACTCTTCGGTTTCGGTGACAGCATCGGGCAGATGGTCAAGATCAACGACCAGTGGATGCGGGTTGTCGGAGTCCTTGCAGATGCGACGGTGGGGAAGACCGAGTTCGAAGGCATCAAAATCCAGAATCCCAACAACGACATCTATATCCCGATTTACACGTCGATCAAAAAATTCGATGTGGACGCGCTCGAGAACCAGCTCAACGAGGTCGTGGTCCAGATTCCGGATGAGCCCGGCATCAACCTGAAAGATCAGGCGGCGTCCATCAGCAGCCTGATGTCCACCATGCACCGCTACGTGGATGATTACTCTCTCGTGGTCCCCGAAAAGCTCCTGGAACAGAACCAGAAGACGCAGGGGATCTTCAACATCGTCATGGGCGCCATCGCCAGCATATCGCTCCTCGTTGGCGGCATCGGCATCATGAACATCATGCTCGCATCCGTGCTCGAGCGGACCAGCGAGATCGGGTTGCGACGCGCCATCGGCGCCCGCAAGCTGGATATTCGCATGCAGTTCATCGCCGAAGCGGTGGCGCTCAGCCTCGCCGGTGGATTGATCGGCATCGGGCTGGGATACGGCACTTCGAAGCTCGTCGCCGCATTTTCAGGGTGGAGCACGATCATCACTGCGGCGTCGATCGCGCTGTCGTTCGGGGTAAGCACCCTCGTCGGCCTGGTGTTCGGCATCTACCCGGCAGTCCAGGCGTCGAACCTCGACCCGATCGAGTGCCTGCGGTACGAGTAATTATCCGGACTGAAGCCCGCGCTCACTGGGAATCGAGAGTGAGCACGGGCTTCAGCCCGTGCGCTTTAAAACCCCTTATCTTCCTCCCCTCGGCTCCATCGAGAGCATGCGGTACGAATAATTATTCGAGCTAAAGCGCGCGCTCACTGGATCAGATTTACTTTTCTTTCCATCAGAGGTTGAGCCAGCCTCTGTACTTGTCGTCTCCGGAATAGATCGTGTACGCCGACGACCATCGGTACTTCGCAGGATCATCCGTCAGCCTCCAGCGCACAGGGTTGCAGTGGACGTACTCAACCGCATTTTCGAGATCCCTCTGATTCCGTATCGTGCGATCGAACGATTCTCTCAACCAAATCGGCCCCGACCTTCCCAGTTGCCTGTTGATGAGATAAGAACTCCGCCCTTTGATCTTGCCGGAGATGTCTTCCAGCCGATAATACATTCCGTAATCGCACCAGGACATCAGATCGTCTCTCAACCGCGGCAAGGGCTCAAGAACGACGTGCGCGTGATCCGCCATGATTACGTACGCGTACAGCAAACAGTCTTTCTTGTGATGCACCAGGATTGCCGCCTCCACGGTCTGAAACATCCAGTCTTCGCCAAACTTCGGGAAATCGGCACACAATGAAAACCGGGTGTGGTAAATATCTCCGGGCGACCGGTAATGCGGCAGCCTGCGCCGATATACAGCCCCTTCTCGAGTAACCGTCAAATCTGCCTCCCCCTCCCCAAGAAACCTCGTTATCTTCCTCCCCTCGGCTCGACCGAGAGTATGCGGTACGAATAATCATTCGATCTAAAGCGCGCGGGCTGAAGCCCGCGCTCACTCTTTTTGCGCCCGCGCTCACTCTTTTTGCGCCCGCGCTCACTTGAGTAGTTTCGGCAGATGGCGATTTATTTCAAAAAATTCGGAATTATTTGCGGTGAGTCTGGCGGAGGGTGTGAGGTGGGGGCAACCTCCAGGCCGCCCCCACCGGCAGAAGTTCCTACTTGCGGTCCATGTAGAGCTTGTAGAGTCTGGTGTGTTTGGTCTCCAGGCTGATGTCCTTGCCGGCAATGAACAGGTTTTTCACCTGGGTCCGGATTTCCAGCAAGTCGCCGTCGGTGACCACGAGATCCGCGATTTTCCCCGGTTCGATCGTCCCGATGCGGTCCGAGACCCCCAGAATCTCGGCAGGATAGAGCGTAACGGACTTCAGGGCCTCCTCGTGGCTCAGCCCATAGGCTTCCGCAAAACCGGCCTCATAGGGCAGATTGCGCACATTCGAGGCGCTCGCCGAAGTCAGCGCAAACTTCACCCCGGCCGCGGCCAGTTCTTTCGGCAGGGTGAATCTGGCGTCGTAGGGATCATCCTCGCGCGACGGCAGCGCGACGATCGAATCCAGGATCACCGGAACGTTTTCCTTCTTGAGCAGCTCCGCCACCTTGTTCGCCTCGCGGGCTCCCTGGATTACGAACTTCAGTTTTTCCTTCTTGCCAAACTCGACCGCACTGCGGATGTCGCGAGCCGTCTGCGCCTGCAGGAACACAGTCGTCTGCCCTTTGACCACCGGAATCAGGGCATCCAGCTGGCGGTCTCGCGGCGTCTCCGGATTGGCTTCCCGCGCTTTGGCGTAGTAGCGTGCCTGCTCCAGCAGTTCGGAGAGTTCGGCCACCTGCCGCTGGACGTTGCGCGCCGCATCTCCGGCCTGCGCGGCCCCCGCAGCTCCTCCTCCCCCGCGCCCGCCTCGGCCGCCTCCAGAACTGGGAAGCTGCATGACCATTCCGGCCGACTTGAGGATCGCCATTTCGTCGGCGGTCCACCCATCGAGATGGAGCAGCGCCGCCTGCCCCGCGATGATGCCGCCGGAAGGCGCGCTGACGGCACTGGTGATGCCGTTGACGCGCGCGATGGGGATATGCTCACTGGCGGGCAGCACGGCGCTGAATGCCAGCAGCTGCGGCTTGAAGGTGCCGAGATCGCTCGTGTCGGACATGACGTCCACCGAACCGATCTCGGTCAAGCCAATGTTGCCCCAGGCATTCACCATTCCCGGGTAGACTTCGAGTCCTTCCGCCCTGACGACCTGTGCTCCGGAGGGCACCTTGACCGACTTGCCGACCTGGGTGATCTTCCCGTCCACGACGACGATGGATGCCCGGTCCAGTATGCCCGCAGAAGAAAGGGTATAGATCCTGGCGTTCTGGATCACGTAAGCACGATTCTCGGCCGCGGTGAGGGAAAGCGCTGCCGCGACGAGCGCCATGCAGGCGAACACGATAGTGAAACGCTTCATCAAAATTGCCATGGTGTGCCTCCCTTCAGTCTTTCTGCCGCGGAAGTTTGTTGTCGGGGATGCCCGGCTCTGATCCCCGGCCGGAACGCCCTTGAGGTGCGCTCTTCCTGTCCAGGGCCTCGAGGCTCTTGCGTTCCTCTTCCATCCGCTTGCGCATCTCGAGGTCCTTTTGAATATCGAAATAGACCTGGCCGTCGATGATTGTCTTCTGGGCGACGGCATAGATGCTCAACGGGTGGCGGTTCCAGATCACCAGGTCCGCGTCCTTGCCCGGATCGATCGAACCCACGCGGTTGTCGATCTTGAGTTCTTTGGCCGGATTGATGGTAATCAGGGCCAGCGCCTCCTGTTCGTTCAGCCCGCCGTACTTCATAGCGCGCGCCGCCTCCTGGTTCATGTGGCGCGCCCGCTCCGCGCTGTCGGAGTTGAGCGTGGAAAGCACTCCTTTGCGTGTCATGATCGCGGCGTTGTATGGGATGGCGTCCCAGGCCTCGGCTTTATAAGCCCAGGAGTCGGCGAATGTGGACCCGACGGCGCCATGTGCCGCCATTTCCTTTGCGATCTTGTACCCCTCGAGGGCGTGCTCGAACGAGTTGACCTTGAATCCGAACTCGTCCGCCATGCGCAATACCGTCATCATTTCGTCGGCGCGGTAGCCGTGCACGTAGGTGAGCCGCTCGCCGCGCAGGACTTCCGCCAGCGGCTCCAGGGTCAGGTCCTTTCTGGGCGGAATCGCGGTCTTGTCGCCTGCCGCAGTGCGCTTCCTGTAGTCGTCCCAGCGGCGCATATACTCGCGCGCCTCGATGAAAGCGGTGCGAATCACGTCTTCGGTTCCCATCCGGCTGGCCGGATAGCGCCCGGTCGTGCCGCCGCGCTTGACGTTTTCCCCCAGGGCGAATTTCAGCCCCGGTTTGGCTCCCTGGAAGAGGAGGCCCTTGGCGTCCTTGCCCCAGCGCAGTTTGATGGTGGCGCTGGTGCCGCCGATCGGATTGGCGCTGCCGTGCAGCGTGAGCGTGGTAGTAACCCCGCCTGCAAGCTCCCGATAGATGTTGATGTCGGTCGGGTCGAGGACATCCTCGATCGCCGTCATCGATGTGACCGCCAGAGTCCCTTCGTTGACGCCGCCCGAGATGGCGATGTGCGAGTGCGGGTCGATGATCCCCGGCGTGACATACCGGCCGGCGGCATCGATGACGGTGGCGTCCGTCGGCGCATTGACCGTGATCCCCACCTCGGCGATCTTGCCGTCGCGGATGAGGATCGACCCCTTGGGGATGTCTCCGTGCGAGACGGTCATGATGGTCGCGTCCTTGATGACGATGACGCCCGGATTTCCGCTCTGCTCATCCGATGCAGGCGCCCAGGCGATGCATGCCGCCAGAAGGACTGCCAGTAACGAAATCTGTTTCATGTCGACTCCTAGTCTTTTTGGCATGGTTTTCCTCACTCCTGCATCACAGTGTCCCGGGCAGCCGGGTCCCGGTGAAGTCCATGGAGCCCATCGCACCCATGTTCATGGTGCCCGTCATGCGGTTCCCCTGAATCGTGCCGCTGCAGGTGATCACGATGCTCCCATTCGGCGATTCGAAGGTCAGGCTGAATGCGATGCTGTTTCCATTGATGGTCCCCCCCGTCAGCTCCGCGGTCCCCATCTGCGACGAGATGTTGCCGGCCAGCGCGGTGCCGCTCTGCCGGAGGTTGAGAGTGACTTCCATCGCCCCCTGGGGCGTGTTGATGCTGAGGGCCCACCGGCCGGTGGCAACGGATGCCTCGCCGCCCGGACCCTGCCGCCCGGCGCCGCCCGCGGGCGCGGCCTCCTCCACTATGTCGTATTTCCTGCCGTCGACGAATGCGATCTTCACGCGCGTGCGCTCGTCGAAAAGGTCGCCGGTCGCCAGGATCAGGTTCGCGGTCTTGTTCTTCTCGATGCTTCCGAGGCGGTCCGACACCCCGAGGAACTCCGCCGGGTTCATCGTCAGGGCACGCAGCGCGATTTCCCTGTCCAATCCCGCTTCGACAGCGCGTCCCACATTCCGCAGGAAGTCCCGGGGAGTCGCCATGTCGTCGGAGATGAAGGCGAAGCGCACTCCCGCCTTTGCCAGCGCAGCGGCATTGCCGGAGGCTTCCACCCTGCGCCGCAAGCTGTCCAGCTCTTCGCGCGCATCCGGATCGGTCGATGCCGGCCGTTCCGGGAATTTGACGGCCACAAAAACCGGCACGCCGCGGCTCTTCAGCAGCGCGGCGACCTTGCCCGCTTCCCCACAGCCGGTGAGCACCGCATTGAGTTTGAAGGCGTCCGCGAGGTCGAACGCGCGCCGGATTTCGATCTCCGTATTGGCCTGCAGCAGGACAGGCATCTCGCGCCGCAGCGCCGGCTGCAGCGCTTCGAGCGCGCGGCTGTACTCCGGGCGTGTGGCGCCGGGATTGGCTTTGTAGATGTTCCAGGCCGTGGCGTACTGGTCGGCGTCCAGCAGTGTCTGCTTGACGAAGGCGATGATCCCCATCAAGGATCCGGGGTATCCGCCTCCGCCCCTGCCGGACACGGTGTTGATGTAGAATCCCGCCGGATTCTTCACCACCATTTCGCCGGTTTCCGTGCCACCCAGGTTCACCAGGGTGCCCTGTCCGGGAAAGAAACCCCGGCGCGGCATGACCAGAGTCGTGGTGATCCCGGCCGACCGGGCCAGCTCCACCTTGCGGTTGGCCGGGTTCAGGACCTCGAACCCCTGCCGGTACGGCGTCAGTCCCTGCCTCTCGTCGGGAGATCCCGCCGGCTGCTGCTGTTGCTGCTGCCCCCGTCCGGTGGCCGGCGTCGCCTGCGCAGGCGCGGTCTGGCGCGCGGGAGTGGCTTCCTCCAGCCCGATGTCCGAGAATGCGTCAATCAGTCCCGGATAGACCGTCAATCCGGTCGCGTCAATCACCCGGGCATCTGCGGGCATCGTCACATTCGCACCGACTGCCTCTATTATGCCTCTGCGAATCAACACCGTCCCCTTTTCGATCACAGGGGCGGTGACGGAAATGATCCTGGCGTTTGTGATGGCAAACACCGGGATGTCTTGCGGTCTCACCAGGGTCGCGGTTGCCAGGAGCAAGATCGCCATGCAGGCGATCAGCGACAGCCGCCACCTCGCGCGGTGGGACCGGTTCCGGGCGCGTGAAAGCGTCATGCAGAATCCTCCTCTTGAAAAATGTAAGCAATGAATTCCGGGGCCGCCGGAATGATTGAATCAGCTTGAAAACGACGGGCTATCTTATAACAGACTGGGGGAGAAAGGGGACAGAATTTGGGAGTCAGGAGTCAGGACTCCGAACATGAAATGGCGGGGACTCTCTACGTAATCCACGACTCACAACGGGTTCTTTACCGCCATACACGGCGACATAAGGCCTGGCAGTTATTTGGACCGAGCTGCAGTCAGAAGAAAAGCAAAAAGGAACCACAGAGACCACGGGGACCACAGAGACCACGGGGACCACAGAGACCACGGGGACCACAGAGCCGCCGATGGCCGCAACCAGGCAGAGCGACCACTCCCGGGATTGGCACAATCGGAATCGCAACCGCTATCGCTATCGGAATCGACGTCGGCATCATGGCGCTGCCGGCATCAATGCAGAGGAGCCCGATTATGCGCAGTTCTCGATTGCGATTGCGA
>Ga0113563_10001383_pt1 | contig 13708 bp, 11 predicted proteins | sample Mud3Dept3metaG_FD_80117 | JGI IMG/M metagenome (GOLD analysis project Ga0113563, IMG submission 80117) | Freshwater wetland microbial communities from Ohio, USA, analyzing the effect of biotic and abiotic controls - Mud 3 Core 4 Depth 3... | ecosystem: Environmental > Aquatic > Freshwater >...
CGTTGACGTGCTTCTTCGGCCTTGGCTTCATCGATGTTCTCGGCGGCAACGGCCATATCTGTGACGACAGCGACGCGGTCGCCCGTGACTGAAACGAGCCCTTCGCCGACGGCCAGGTATTGCTCGCGGGCGCCTTTGACCACGATCATTTCACCAGGCACGATCTGCGTCATGAGCTGGGTGTGGTGCGGAAGGATCCCCATCTGGCCCTCCACGCCCTCCAGTGTGACCATATCCACGTCTTCGGAATAGACCATTCCTTCCGGCGTGACGATTTCCAGTCTCAATATGTCAGCCATATTTGCCTACGCGCCTCATGTTGGATGCGAGTTCTCCAGGGGCTCCACCGCCCGACGCTCAGTCCTTAACTCTTTGTGACTTCCTCAATGGCGCCCTTCATGTAGAAGTTGCCTTCCGGCACGTCGTCGTATTTGCCTTCCAGTATCTCCTTGAAACCGCGAACCGTGTCCGCCACAGGGACCTGCCTGCCCTCGCGGCCGGTGAACACTTGCGCCACGCTGAACGGCTGGCTCAGAAAGCGCTGAATCTTGCGCGCCCGGAACACCGTGGTCTTGTCCGCCGGGGAGAGTTCATCCATGCCGAGAATCGCGATGATGTCCTGCAGGTCTTTGAAGCGCTGGAGCACTTTCTGCACTCCGCGGGCGACGTCGTAGTGCTCCTGGCCTATGATTTCGGGGGTAAGCGCGCGGGAAGTGGAGGCCAGAGGATCCACGGCAGGATAGATGCCCAATTCGAATATCGCCCGCTCCAGCACGATCGTCGCGTCCAGGTGGGCGAACGTTGTGGCCGGCGCCGGATCCGTCAGATCGTCAGCCGGCACGTACACGGCCTGGAAGGAGGTGATGGAGCCCTTCTTGGTGGACGTAATGCGTTCCTGGAGGCTGCCCATCTCTGCGGCGAGGGTCGGCTGGTAGCCGACGGCACTGGCGGTGCGTCCGAGCAACGCCGATACCTCGGAACCCGCCTGGGAAAACCGGAAGATGTTGTCGATGAAGAGCAGCACATCCTGGTTTTTCTCGTCGCGGAAGTATTCGGTGATGGCAAGCCCCGACAGGGCCACGCGCAGGCGGGCGCCCGGCGGTTCGTTCATCTGGCCATACACCAGGGCGATCTTGGATTCAGCCAGGTTATCCTGCTTGATGACGCCGGCTTCGGACATTTCATGGTAGAGGTCATTCCCTTCGCGCGTGCGCTCTCCAACTCCGGCGAACACCGACACGCCGCCATGGAGCTTGGCGATATTGTTGATCAGCTCCATGATGACCACAGTCTTGCCAACCCCGGCGCCGCCGAACGCGCCCACTTTCCCGCCTTTCAAGAAGGGGCAAATCAAGTCAATCACCTTGATGCCGGTGGTGAGCACTTGCGCCGAAGTCGATTGGTCCACGAGCGGCGGAGGCTGGCGATGGATGGGGTAATATTTCTCCGCCGGGATCGGCCCGCGCTCGTCCACCGGGCTCCCGGTCACATCCATCACCCGGCCCATGACACCGTCACCCACGGGCACCGATATCGGTCCACCCGTGTCCGTGACTTCGAAGCCGCGTTTGAGACCTTCGGTGCCCGACATGGAGATTGTCCTGACCCAGTTGTCCCCGAGGTGCTGCTGCACTTCCAGGGTCAATTGGACGGGCTGGCCGCCGGCTTGGTACTCGACGGTCAGCGCGTTGTAAATCAGGGGGAGCGTTTGCGGAAACTCGACGTCCACCACCGGTCCGACGACCTGGACGATTTTGCCTTTATTCATGTTCGACCCCTGCATCAGCTGTGCGTCTCCAAAATGCTGCCGGCTCAACCGGCCTGGCCGCCGGCGATTTCCAGCAGCTCCTGCGTGATATTGGTTTGGCGGCGCTTGTTATATTCGAGTGTCAGATCCTTAATCAGGTCATCGGCACTTTCCGTGGCATTTTGCATCGACACCATGCGGGCACTGTGCTCGCTTGCTTTTGCATTCAGCAAGACCTGATACATGAAGATATTGAGATAGTGCGGGATGAGGTAAGCCAGGACGGCCTTCGGGCTGGGCTCAAACAGAACCTCGCTTGTGTCAGCCATCAGGTGTTTTTCGAATTCCACTCCCGGGATCTTCAGCCCTTTGATTTCGCCGACCGGAAGATACTCGATGCAGATAGGCTGCAACGTCAGCGTGTTGACGAATCGTGTCGCGATCACGAGGACCTGGTCGGCCTCCCCCTTCAAAAAAAGGTCGCGGGCAAAGGCCGCAATCGCTTTCGCGTCGGCATAGCGCGGCGCATCCGGATAGGCGAACTCGGCGACCATCCGCCGTCGGGAGCGGGCCAGGAACTGTGCGGCTTTGCGTCCTGCCGCGACGAAGACCGTCGACTCGGGATCATACTGCGCGGCCTGGCGGAACAGATTGCTGTTAAGCGCCCCGCACAAACCCTTATCCGCGGCGACCAGGATGATCGCGCGTTTGCGCACGTCGCGCACCTGCAGCAACGGATGTGTGAAACGGCCGATGCGGGTAGTCGCCTCGCGCTGGATACGGTACACCAGCTGCACAAAAGGACGCATGACGACTGCGGCCTGCTGGGCCTTGCGCATCTTGGATGCCGCCACCATCTGCATCGCTTTGGTGATCTGCGCGGTGCTGCTGATTGACCTGATCCGTCGACGTATGTCGCGTGTGCTTTGCATACCTTTAAGTCCAAGATCCCGGTTCCGCAGGGAATCCGCGGAACCGAATGCCGGTGTCCGGAGCTGCAGCTGCGCCAGTGATACAGGGCTCAGCTCCAGGTCTGTTTGAACTGGTCCGCTGCAGCCTTCAAGTCGGCGATCAATTCGTCGCCGAGCGCCTTCTTCCGTGCGATCCGGCTGAGCAGCTCGGCCTTGCGCGTGCTCAGGAAATCCGTCAGCCGGGCCTGGAATTCTTTGATCCGCTCCACCGGAACATCATCCACAAACCCGTTTTGAACCGCCCAGATCACGGCAACCTGGATCTCGACGGGAATCGGGCTGTACTGGGGCTGCTTGAAGAGCTCGATGATGCGCTTCCCGCGGTCGATCTGCGCCTGCGTCTTGGGGTCCAGTTCCGAACCGAACTGCGCGAAGGCCGCCAGTTCGCGGAATTGGGCGAGCTCCCCCTTGAGCTGACCCGCGACCTGCTTCATGGCCTTGATCTGCGCCGCGGACCCGACACGGGAAACCGAGAGCCCGACCGATATGGCCGGGCGGATTCCCTGGTAGAACAAGTCCGTTTCCAGATAGATTTGTCCGTCCGTGATCGAGATGACGTTCGTAGGGATGTAAGCGGAAACGTCGCCGGCCTGCGTTTCAATAATCGGCAAGGCCGTGAGCGAGCCATTGCCGTACTTTTCTCCGACGCGCGCAGCCCGTTCGAGCAACCGGCTGTGGAGGTAAAATACGTCGCCTGGATAGGCCTCGCGACCCGACGGCCGCTTCAACACCAGGGAAATCTGCCGGTAGGCGACTGCGTGCTTGGACAGATCGTCATAGATGATCAGCGCGTCCATGCCATGATCCATGAACCACTCGCCCATCGCCGCCCCGGCGAATGGCGCCAGATACTGGGCGGAAGCCGAATCCGAAGCGGGGGAAGCAAGGACGATGGTGTAAGGCATCGCGCCTGCCTTTTCGAGAACGGCAATGGTCCGGGCGATACTGGACTGCTTCTGTCCAACCGCAACGTAGATGGAATACAGCGGGCGATACTCCTTGTCTCCGGCAGCCTCGGCCGCTTTGTTGAGACGCGCCTGGCTGATGATGGTGTCGATGCAAATGGTCGTCTTGCCTGTAGATCGGTCGCCGATGATCAATTCGCGCTGGCCGCGCCCGATCGGAATCATCGCATCAATAGGCATGATGCCTGTCTGCACCGGCTGCCGGACCGGGCTGCGCCGGATGATGCCGGGAGCGACTTTCTCGATTGGATAGGCGACATCGCTCGCGATGGGCCCTTTGCCGTCCAGCGGTTGCCCCAGGGTGTCCACAACGCGACCCAGCAATCCCTTGCCGACGGGCACCTGCAGCAGCTTGCCTGTGGTGCGGACCTCGTCCCCTTCACGGAGCTGAGTGTAATCGCCCAGAATGATCACCGCGACTTCCGTCTCGTCGAGGTTCAGCGCCAGCCCTGTCAGGCCATGCCCGAGATCGATCATCTCATTGAGCATGGCATCGGCAAGGCCTTCGATTCTGGCGATGCCGTCCCCGATCTCACGAATGACGCCCACACTCTGCTTGGCCCCTGTTGCTTTTGCTCCCATGATCTGAGCTTCGATTTCCCGAAGTAGGTCAGCCATATGTCTTTCACCTCAGTTTGCCTGCCGCCCAGGCCGCATCCCGATCAACAATCGGGATGCCGTGTCCACTGCGTTCGTGACGGTGATTTAAAAGCTTCTCTCCAGCGCGGCCAACGCGCCCCGCACGCTGCCGTCATAGACATCACTCCCGATTCTTATGCGCATCCCGCCGATCAACTCGGGGTTGCGCGCAAATGACACGCTTATCCCGGGACCGTAGGCACGCGTCAGCCCCGATTGGATGCTCGCCTGCAGATCAGCAGGCAACGGCGCCGCGCTCTCGACTTCGGCAGTGCGCCTGGCAAGGTCCTGTCTCACCAGGTACAGAAAGCGGGACAGAAGTGCCGGGCCGCCGCGGAGTTTGGCTGCGATAACTTGTTGCACCAGATGGCGGACTCGGCCCTCGTCCAGCAATCCGTTTACGAGACACATACCGAACAGCCGCTTGGCCTGTCGCTTGGTTTGCTTGACATTCTTCATCGTGCGTTACTTTCGCGTTCCCACTATGCCGGCAGCTGCCTGGCGGTTTCCTCGGCCAGGCGTCTCTGGTCTTCCGGCGTCAGAACCTTGCCGGTGACGCTGGCGGCGGTTTGCACGACCAGACGCCCGACCTCGCGTTTGAGTCCGGTGAGCATGCGGGCGTAGTCGAGATCGGCGGCCTCGCGCGCCTTGAGCATGATCTGCTCCGCCGCGGCGACGGCCCTTTGCGTCTCCTGCTCCTGAAGGCGGGAGGCCGCGGCACGGGCTTCCTCGATGATCCTGGTTGCCTGGGCGTCCGCCTGCAACATTACCTCCCGACGCTGGGCTTCTGTCCGCGCCAGTTCGGCTTTTGCCTGCTCGGCGTCGGCCAGACCCTGAGCGATCTGTTGACGCCGGGCCTCCAGCATCTGGAGCACGGGCCGGTAGGCGAATCGGTAAAGGAGAAAACAAACGATGGCGAAGCTGGCTATCTGAGCGAGCAGATGCGGCCAGTCCACGCCGAAGATCGTGACCAGCCGTTCAGGACGCTCTGTGAGCTCCGCTTGCATCGCCAACAAAAGGACATTCATAGCCACACGCTCGCATTCTACGGGCGCAGTGCCGCAGTCGACTGTGCGCCCGCCGGTTTCACCCTATCTCACAAGGAACAGGGTGTAGAACACGATTGCCTCAGCGAAGGCGATGGCCAGAATGGACTGAACCAGAATCTTCGTCGAGGCGCTGGGATTACGTCCCACTACTTCCGAAGCTTTCATGCCGATCATGCCGACGGCAATGGTTGCGCCAAATGCGGCAAGAGCGATGTGTAGATTTCCGGTCATATACTCTTGTTTCCCTTTCTCGCCTGCTCCCGTGACTGGACACGGTTTAGCTGGCGAAGTTCATCATTATTCTAATGGTGTGCACCCGCCGATTCTCCTTCGTGCTGGCAAATCAGCAGGGTGAAGACAGCGGTCAACAACATGAAGACCAGCGCCTGGACCAGGCCCATCAGCAGTTCCAGGAAGTAAAATGGGATCGGGATCAGCCAGCCAAAACCCGGGACCAGCCTGGCCATGGCCTCCAACATGTTCTCGCCGGCAAAAATATTTCCGTAGAGACGAAAACTCAAGGAGATGGGACGGAACAAGATCGAAATGATTTCGAGACAGCCGGCCGCGAAGAACACCACCATCAGGAGTATCTTCAACGGCCCCGTGCTTTCACCCTTGGGCGCAAACAGTTCCTTCAGGAATCCGCGCAGGCCGACCTCCTGAATGGCCCAGACAATCCAGCAGGCGAAGAAGACCAGGGCCATCGCGAATGTCATGTTGACGTCGGCGTTCACACCGCGGAAAAAGGGCTGGTCGATCTTGAAGCCTTGCGCGGTCTGGCGCCCCCACCCGACCGTGCCCACGCCGGGAATGAGGCCCACCCAGTTGGAGACGACAATGAAGATGAAAATGGTGGCAAAAAACCAGAACGTCCGCTCCGTCAAATGACGGCCCAGGATTCCCTCCAGGACCCTGTACAGGCCCTCAACGAGCCATTCCAGGAAATTCTGGGCTCCCTCAGGAACTCGCTTCATGTTTCGCGTAGCCATCTGGGCAAAAACAATCAGCCCCAGGGCAACGATCCATGATACGAGCATCGAATTGGTGATCGGGAAACCGAAGGGACGGGCGATCTCGACCGCTTTTTGGGGCAGGCCGTGTTCCTCCTGCTCGGGGATCTCCCCAGAGGAACTGCCCGGTACGGCCTTTCCATGACCGGCCGCCTCGTTGACCGAAGTCGCGGATCCCTGCTGCGCTGCTGCGTCCGGCGTAAACGACAAGCCAACACCCGGGATCACGAGCAGGACGGCAAGGAGCAGCAGTGCCGGCTTAGCATTCAGTTTGAGCCGGATCTCACGGCCGGCGGTTATCGGCAGGCAGCGCCTTAGTCCGACCTCAGAATCCCGGATTCCCTGAAGATCACACATGGTTACCATCGCGCCTGTATGGAGCATCGGGTCACGCGTGCCTGTTGGCATCGGGCCATGTCCCACCCCTGCCTTGTGCTCTGGGGTCTTGCACACTTACCGGGACTGGCCCCATCGTTGCTTCTCAAGCCGGGACTCCCGGACTCCGATCAACTTGGATCCTTCAAGGTCCTGGTCGCTGGCGCCGAGTGCATCGATGCCATCGAGTATTTAATTCAGTGGGGCAGCGATGGCAACTAGGGAAATCCCTAATGCCGCGGATCGAGTTCCGAGCAAACGGACTGGGAAACGTAGGATTGGCCTCTCGAAGCCGCCATGACGGCCGGAATCAGATCGCTCCTCAAGTGGGACTTCACAACATATCCCAGCGCCCCCTCCGCCCGGCACGCCTGGACGAAATCATCCTCGGGATGAACCGTCAGGAACACAAACTTTGCACTGGATCCTGCCTCGCGGAGTTGGTGGGCGGCCTCGATCCCGGTCAGGACCGGCATGGTTATGTCCGCCACGATCACATCGGGGCGCAGCCGCATCGCCTGCGAAATCAGATCTTCCCCATTGCAAGCGGTTCCCACTACATCAAAAGATAAGCTCAAAAGTGCAGCGACTCTCTCGAGCATCGGAAGATGGTCATCGGCCAGCAGCACACGCATGCGAGTCAGGATTCGCCTCCACTCACCACCGTCAGACGCTCGTCTTTTTCCTTTTGACCGGGCGCCACGCAGACTTCGATTGCGATTCCCATCCTAGGCACGGCGCCCCGCCCGCGCAACTGGGGATATCCCTAATCGGTCGCGAGAGGATCAGCCGGCCGGTCTTGTTTTCAGGATGTTTGATTTGTATCTGGCGCAGGCTCGGGATTGACCGAGATCAGACCGCGCTTCAGCGCGAACAGGACCAGTTCCGCATTGCTCTTCAGATTGAATGCTTCCATGATGTGGCGCTTGTGGAACTCGACTGTTTTCTCGCTCAAACCCAGGCTCCAGGCGATCTCCTTCATGGGCCGGCCCTCTGCAAACAACTGGACGACCTCTCGCTGCCGGGGAGTCAGTTCCTTTGAGAATTGTCGCGCGCGTGCTTCTGTTGCGACCCAGTCTTCCGCCCTGAGCCTGGGTGTCAGGTAAGACCTGCCGTGCAGTACATGGTCGATCGCCTGCAATAATTCCTGCTTGCCGGAATGTTTGAGGACGAATGCTATTGCCCCCAATTCGAGGGCGGCGGCGGCCAGGTTCGCATCGTCCTGCATGGTCAGGAAGACGAACTTGGTGTTCGGAGCCTGCTGTTTGACCCTCCGGGCAGCGTCCAAACCGTTCAGGGACGGCATGCCGACATCGACGACAATCACATCCGGTTTGAGCCTGGCGGCTTCCGCCACCATGGCACGGCCGTCGGCTGCGACCCCGACCACGGAATAGGTCTTTTCGAGCAGAGCCCGAAGCGCCTCGGCGAAGATAGTGTGATCATCCGCGATCAGGAAGCGCGGGCGTGACGTGTCCGTGATCGTTTTCCCCATAATCTGCTCCTTCACAGTTCGTGCGCCTGCGGATCACACCAGTTCCGTCTCGGGATCAGCTGTTCTCCGTTCCTGCTTGCGGCTGGAGCGGCACCCAGGCATCGATACTTGTGCCTTTCTGCGGTTCAGAATGCACCTCGAATCGCCCACTCAGCAAGGCAACACGTTGCCCCATGCTTCGGATGCCAAGACCGTCCTTCTTCGGAAGCTCCTTGACGTTAAAGCCCACGCCTTGATCGCAGACCGATACGTGCAGCATGCCGCCGGCTGTGTCCAGGCCCACCCTTGCCTCTGAGGCGCCGCTGTGTTTCTTTAAATTCCGGAGTCCTTCCTGGACGATACGAAACAAACACAGTGCCGCTTCTGAGGGAACAGAGCTCGGGCAACGATCGTGGGAGAAGTCGACGTGTATGCCTTGTTGGGCCGCAAACTCTCTGCACAAGGCTCTCACTCCCGGAACGAGCCCCAGGTTTTCCAATGTGGAGGGATGCAACCTGCGTGACAGTGTGTGCAGATCCGCACCAATCTCACTGGCGGAATTCCAAAGCCGGTGCAGCTGCAGGCCTGCTTCGTGCGGCGATTCGGGAATCATTTCGGCAGCGGTTTCCAGATCGAGGGCCAGTATCGCCAGACGCTGGCTGAAGTCATCGTGGAGCTCCGAGGCAAGCCGGCTGCGCTCCGACTCCTGAGCCGTAATGAGCATGCCGCTGAGCCGCGAATGTTCTTCCCTGGCCAGCTTCAGCTGCTTCTGCTTGAACAGGAGATAGCCGGTCAGGGTAGCCAGGGTAAGGATGGCAAGCAGACCTGCGAGGAAAGTCCATCTGGCCCGCTCCCACAGGGTCGGCTCGCGATACAAGACGGTGCTGCCGGCCGGGAGACTGCTTTCTTTGAGGCCCCAGCGCTGCAATTCCTTCCAATCGAACAGGTAAACATTCGGACCTGTAACAATGGGAATATCCTGAGGTTTTTTTGCTCCCAGAAGCTCTGAGAGTATAAGGGCGGCAATCTTGCCCTGTTCCGTATGACTCAGGACGAATCCTCCCACGATTCCGTTCCCCATGTAGGTATCGGACATGCCGAAGACAGGGGCATTCGAGGCTTCTGCGATCAGCGGAAGTGCCACGGTCGCATTGATGAACTGGATCCCGGCTGCGTCGCGAAATAAAGAGGTGTAAAGAACAACCGAGTGATCTGGCAGGCGACGCAGACGATCCAGCAGGCTGTTCATCTCGAGGTCTGTCAGGTAGGTAAAGTCCAGGTTTGCCTCATAGGAACGCAGGCCGTTCCTTGTGAGAGTTTCTAACGTCCTATCGAAATCGGAGGCCCCTCCGACGACGAAGATGTGCTTTGTCTCGGGGAGCAAGCGCAGAACCGCCTCGATGGTCTTTGCAGGTTCAAGCTCGAGCCACGAGCCCGTGAAGCGCGGATCAAGCTCGGGTTGTCCGGCCATCTCCCTGACGCTGCCACAAAAGACAATCGGTGTGTCCGGGAAGAGTGTTGTGGAAGAACCTGATAAGATCCTGATCGGCTCCGGCCCTATGGCCACGATAGCGTCCAGCTTGAGATCGCGATACTTGTGAGCGAGCCGGCCCCGGATTTCCTGCTGTGAGGATTCATCCGTGCGCGATATCGAGTCGATGCTCTCGGAGTAGAATTCGATCTGGTAGTCCTTATTCCTCGCCAATCTCGACTGGATCTCTTCGGTGATCACCGCGTAGATGCGGTGGGACAGGCCAACCTGGTTGATGATGAGAACGTTTTTCCTGCCGGGGTAGTTTGCTGCAGCGCCGGCTGACAGGAACAGGAGCGATGTGGCCAGAACCAGCTGTGATGCAAAACCGTGCCGGCCGCATACCGGCCTGAGCCACCATTGAGAGGGCCTCGACTTCCAGGCGCATGCACAATTCACGTTCTTCACCCCCGGCTCTTCTTTGCCGGAACCGAGCGATATTTTACTACACTCTTCCCGGTTATCCAGTTATATTTACACGGTTTAGATAGTATACGGAACCGACGCAGGTCAGCGACGCACGCCAGCCGGAACGGCAGGCCTCCCTGCGCATTTCTCATCATCAGAAGCGCTCCAGCCAGCAGAACTAGGGATTTCCCTAATTGCTCTCACTCTTCCGTTAGCCCGAATATAGGCGGCATCGATCATACTTGGAGTCAACGGCCACAAGCCGCAAGGTTCTTAAGGAGAGCACACGATGACCGGGCTGGCCAAGAGCCGGCACCGGAAAAAGTAGCCAATATAAGAGAAAAACGCTGACAGGACAATCAACATGAAACCACGGAAGACACTGGAAATCGTCCATTTCCTCAAGACAAGCGTGCCCCTGTTCGCCGGCTTCACCGTCGAGCGTCTGGGTGAAATCGTCGGGGGATCGCATGTCGCGTCATTCGAGGCGAACGAAGCGATCGTCCACCACGGGGCGGAGGCAACGCATTTCTGCGTCATCCTGAGCGGCACGGTATCTGCCTCGGTCATTGGCGAGGGCGGCGTGCGGCAGACTCTCGGCCGGCTGGAGGCCGGCGAAACCTTTGGCGAGGCAGCGCTGATGACCGGCGATACAATGATCGCCGACTTCATCGCCGAATCGCGCTGTGAAGTGTTGTCGATCCCGGTGTCGCTCTTTCAGTCCATCATCGTCGCTGAACCGCGCGCGGTGCAGCACGTTTCTCGGACGATCGCCGAACGCTTCAAACAGGTGATGGCGGATCCGGCAAAGGCCGCCGCGGCGCTGCGCCGGAGCGACGACCCCTATGGCCTCAAGCTCAAGGGCGAGCGGCCGGAGAAAGTCCTCGTCGTCAACTGCGGCTCTTCGTCGCTCAAATACTGCTTTTACGACACGGCGGACGAATCGCGCCAGGCGCGCGGCCAGGTCGAGCGCATCGGCATCGCCGGAACGCGGCATGTGTATCGCGGGCCGAGAGGCGAAGTGAAACGTGAGCTTCCTCGGGGCGGCTTCGCGGAGGCTTTCCAGGCGATGGTGGCGGAACTGACGGCGAAGGAGACGGGAGTGATTGGCGGCGCGGGCGAGGTCAGCGTCGTGGCGCATCGCGTCGTCCACGGCGGCGAGCGTTTCACCGAGGCAACGCTCATCACCGACGAGGTGCTGGGCCAGATCGAGGAGCTGAATCCGCTCGCCCCGCTGCACAATCCGGTCAACGTCGCAGGGATCCGCGAGATGCGCCGCCTGTTTCCCGCCGTGCCGCAAATCGCCGTATTCGACACGGCGTTTCACCACACGCTGCCGGCCTATGCCTATCTTTACGGCCTGCCCTACGAGCTCTACGAAAAGAAGGGCGTGCGCCGGTACGGCTTTCACGGCACGTCGCACGCCTACGTCAGCCTGCGCGCCGCACAATTTCTCGGTCGCCGCCCGAACGAACTCGAAATCGTGAGCTGCCACCTCGGCAACGGTTCGTCGCTGTGCGCCGTGGACCACGGCCGTTCCGTGGATACGACCATGGGATTCACACCCGCCGAGGGCCTCATCATGGGCACGCGCTGCGGCGACCTGGATCCCGGTGTGCTGGCATTCCTGGAACGTAACGAGGGCCTCACCGCCTCCCAGAGCGAGGAATTGGTGAACAAGAAGAGCGGCCTGCTCGGCTTGTCCGGCATCTCGAGCGACATGCGCGAGGTGATGAAGGCGGCCGATGCCGGCGAACACCGGGCGTTGCTGGCATTGAAGGCTTACTGCTACCGCGTGCGCAAATATATCGGCGCATACGTCGCTTCGATGGGGGGATTGGACGCAGTGATTTTCACCGGCGGCATCGGCCAGGGCAGCGCGGAAGTGCGGGCGCTGGCGTTGCAGGGTCTCGATTGCATGGGCATCCGGCTCGACGTGCAGCGCAACCGCGCCGCGCGCGGGTTCGACGAGGTTTGCCGGATCTCGACGGACGATTCGCCCGTGGAGGTGCTGGTCGTGCCGACCGACGAAGAGCGCATGATGGCGCGCGAAGCGTTGCGGGCGCTGAGTCGCTCCTACATCACGCGCGTGCTGGAAACACAGAAGCAGCAGCCGTTTCTCGTCGAGGTCTCGGCGCATCACATCCACCTCACGCAGGAGCATGTGGAGGCGCTGTTCGGGAAGGGCCATCAACTTACGAGGCACGCGGACCTTTCGCAGCCCGGGCAGTTTGCATGCAAGGAGCAGCTCACGATCGTCGGCCCCAAGGGCCGCATCGAGCGCGTGCGCGTGCTCGGCCCGGCGCGCAAGATGACGCAGGTCGAAATCGCCATGACCGAACAATTCAAGCTCGGCCTCCATCCGCCCATCCGCGAGAGCGGCGACATCAAGGACACGCCCGGCTGCACGCTGGAGGGCCCGGCCGGGAGCGTTACGCTGGACCGAGGCGTCATCTGCGCGCTGCGCCACATTCACATGACCCCCTCGGACGCGCTCGGCTACGGCGTGCGCGACAAATCGTTCGTCCGCGTCCGCGTGGCCGGCGACCGGGAGCTGGTCTTCGGCGACGTTCTGGTGCGCGTGGACCCGAACTTTGCAATGGCGATGCACATCGACACGGACGAAGCCAATGCCGCACACATCCAGGCCGGTGCGCAAGGTTACATTGACGGAATTCAAAATCAGTTCTAAGGTCCGGTCTGTGCGCCACCACCCATGGAGACCACAAACCAGGAGGCGCCATGATCAGGATCATGATAAGCGCCAATAACAGCAATAAACAAAGGAGATAGAAAATCATGCCAAATTCCGAAGACAACACTTTGCTCCCGATCCTGCCCCTGGAAGCAGAGATCCCCAAGGGTGTCGATCGCCGATCGTTCCTGATGCGCGGCGCTGTCATAAGCGCCGCCATGGTGCTGACCGGCTGCGAAAGGACGCCGCAACAGGAGGCGGCGGCGCCCCCCGCCGCGCAGCCGCCCAAGCCGAAGCCCTCGGCCATGTCGGCGGACCTGAATGTCGTCGCCCAGTCGAAGGGCCCCGTGATGACCGTGATCGACGAGTTCTACAAAGTCGGCCCCGGTCCCTCGAGCTCGCACACGATCGGGCCGATGAGGATCACCTACGACTTCTACCAGCGCTGCACGAAGCTGCCCGCCGACCAGCTCGCGAAAGCGACTGGGCTCAAGGTTCACCTGTACGGCAGCCTCAGCGCCACCGGCAAGGGCCACGGCACCGAGCGCGCTGCGCTTGCGGGCCTCCTGGGCAAGGAGCCGGCGACCATCAACCCCTTGTTCCTCGACGAGCTGGCGGCCAATCCGACGCAGCCTCACCCGCTGAAGCTCGGCGACAAGACGTTCAACCTGTCGCTCGCCGACGTGATCTACGACGCCCCCAAGGGCGACTTCCCGCACCCGAATACCATGACCTGCAAGCTTCTGGCCGGCGACCAGGCGGTCTACGAGCTGGAGTATTACTCGGTCGGCGGCGGCTTCATCGAGTGGAAGGGCTACCAGCCGCCCAAGAAGGGGCAGCC
>Ga0113563_10001384_pt1 | contig 13706 bp, 23 predicted proteins | sample Mud3Dept3metaG_FD_80117 | JGI IMG/M metagenome (GOLD analysis project Ga0113563, IMG submission 80117) | Freshwater wetland microbial communities from Ohio, USA, analyzing the effect of biotic and abiotic controls - Mud 3 Core 4 Depth 3... | ecosystem: Environmental > Aquatic > Freshwater >...
GCGGGTGCGATGGTTGCGTCGACGTCCGAATTGGCGCGGTGTCGTGATGAATCCAGTCGACCACCCGCATGGCGGCGGTGAAGGAAAATCCGGACAGGGTAATCCCCATCCGGTGTCCCCATGGGGTCTTCCAACCAAGGGCTACAAGACCCGGAATAACAAGGCGACGGACAAGTTCATTATTTCCCGCCGCAAGTAGGAGTACGCGATGCCGAGGTCAGTCAGTAAAGGCGCATTCGTTGACGACCATCTACTCCAGAAAGTGGAGCGGATGAATCAGAATAAGGATCGAAAGATCATTAAGACCTGGTCTCGGCGGTCCACCGTCATTCCAGATATGATCGGACATACGTTCGCGGTCCACAACGGCAAGAAGTTTATTCCTGTATTCGTGACGGAAAACATGGTCGGGCACAAGTTGGGAGAATTTGCTCCGACCAGGTTCTTCAAGGGGCATGGGCATGCCAGGACAGAGAAGGCAGTCGCCCTTAAGTAGACGATAGGTTACGGGTTTGGCGCACTCGATTGGATAGGACGGTTATGGCTGAAGCACAAGCAGTTCTACGGTTCGTGCGTGTCTCTCCGAGGAAAGCCCGCCCAGTGGTTGATTTGATCCGTGGGCAGCAAGTTCCCATGGCCTTGGCTATGCTCAGAAACTTACCGCGCCAGGCCTCAAAGGTCGTCGAAAAGATTTTGCGATCCGCTGTGGCCAATGCAGAGCAAAAGGAGATGGGCGACAGTGAGTCAATGGTAGTATCGAAAGCATTTGTCGATTGCGGGCCGACGTTGAAACGGTTTCGATCTCGATCCCAGGGGCGCGCGAATGCGATTCACAAGCGGATGAGTCACATTACGGTCGTCGTGTCGGTGGCAAGCGTGAAGGAAAAGAAGGCGTAAGAGCGGCTAACGGAACGGATTCATTTTCTGTTTGAGTGAGGCGTACGAAGTTATGGGGCACAAGACACATCCGATCGGGTACCGGTTAGGATACAACGTCACCTGGAGTTCTCGGTGGTATGCCAGCAAGGATTATGCGAAGTTGCTCCATCAAGATATCAAGATTCGCAAGATGGTCAAACAGCGTCTCTTTCATGCCGGCGTGGCCAAGGTGGAAATCGAGCGATCCGGAGATCAGACGCGTGTGATTATTCACACTGCTCGCCCCGGTATCATCATCGGTCGTAAGGGGGCTGAGGTCGATAAGCTCAAAGCGGAGTTGGAGAAGAGCTACTCCGGTCAGGTCTATATTACGGTGAAGGAAATCAAGAAGCCGGAACTGGATGCTCAGTTGGTATGTGAAAACGTCGCTACCCAGTTAGAAAAGCGGGTGGCATTCCGTCGAGCCATGAAGCGAAGTGTGCAGTCCGCACTTCGTCTTGGTGCCCAGGGTATAAAGATTATGGTCGGGGGCCGTCTTGGCGGGGCGGAGATTGCGCGGTCAGAGTGGTACCGCGAGGGCCGTGTGCCTCTCCATACCCTTCGGGCAGATATTGATTATGGGTTTGCCGAAGCCCACACGACGATGGGGCAGATAGGGATCAAGACTTGGATCTATAAGGGGGAGGTGCTTCCGTTGCAGCCCCTCAATAAGGAATCAGCATTTGACCGCAGGCTTGGGTAAGTGATGAGGCTATCGTGTTAGCACCAAAGAAAGTTAAATTCCGTAAAATGATGAAGGGGCGTATGACCGGCAAGGCCTATCGGGGCAGCCAGATTACCCTCGGAGAGTTTGGGCTCAAGGCGCTTGAGCCTGGGTGGATCACCAGCCGGCAGATTGAGGCGGCGCGCATTGCGATTACTCGATGTGTGAAGCGCGGTGGTCAGGTTTGGACAAGAATTTTCCCCGATAAGCCGATTACCAAGAAGCCGGCTGAGACTCGAATGGGTAAGGGAAAGGGCAATCCGGAGTACTGGGTCGCCGTAGTTAAGCCTGGTCGCATTCTCTACGAGATGGATGGCGTGACGCCGGATGTTGCCAAAGAGGCCTTCCGCTTGGCTTCGCATAAGTTGCCCATCGCTACCAAGTATGTGATCCGCGGGGAGTTTTAGCATCGGTTGAACCTGGCGTAAGGGTAAGGGGAGTGTATTCATGGACTTGAAAGAATTACGGCAACTCGCGGGGCCGGAGTTGACGGAGAAGGCGCAGCAGCTCACGCAGGAACTTTTCAATCTTCGGTTTCAGCTGGGAACTGGGCGACTGGAAAACCCTATGCAAGTTCGAAAGACGAAGCGATCTATTGCCAGGGTAAAGACGCTTCAGCGCGAGCAGGCGCAGGCCGATCCAATCTCCACCGCGGCGAAAGGGGCTTGAGGATGGGAGAGTCAGCAAATAAACGGCGTGAGTGGGTTGGGCGTGTGGTCAGTAATCGGATGAATAAGACCGTAGTCGTCGAAATCGAGCGTTCGGTTATTCACCCGCTCTATCGGAAGGTGCTTCGACGGGTCACGAAATTCAAGGCCCACGACGAGGATAACGCCTGTAAGATCGGTGACCGTGTGCGCATGGTCGAAACGAGGCCTATCAGTAAGGATAAGCATATGCGGGTTATCGAAGTCGTGGAAAAGGGACGCGGTGAGTAGGTTGAGGTTGTGCAAACGGTAGAGGGAACACCGGGACTATGATTCAAAGCTATACATACATGGATGTGGCCGATAATTCTGGTGCCAAGCAGGCCATGTGTTTTCATGTGCTTGGAGGAACCAGGCGTCGGTACGCTTCTCTCGGAGATATTGTCGTTGTGGCAGTCAAAGAGGCCATTCCTGCAGCAACGGTGAAGAAGGGCGATGTGAGCCGAGCCGTGGTCGTGAGGACGACCAAGGAAGTGCGCCGTGAGGACGGTTCCTATATCAAGTTTGATCGGAATGCCTGCGTACTGATCAATAAGGACGGTGATCCGGTTGGAACTCGTATCTTTGGGCCAATCGCGCGCGAGCTGCGGTGGAAAAAGTTCATGAAGATTATTTCCCTAGCTCCGGAAGTGCTGTAGCGAGGGTGGAGACGGTGTGATGAATAAGCAGGGGTTGAAGAAGAATCGAATTCGTAAAGGCGATGTGGTGGTCGTGATCGCCGGGCGCGATCGCGGTAAATCCGGGAAAGTGCTTTCGGTGGATCCGGGGGCGAGCAAGGTTGTGGTCGAAAAGGTGAACATGATCAAGCGCCACACTAAACCGAATCAGAAGGTCAAGCAAGGTGGCATTCTTGAACGTGAAGCGCCTTTTGCGGTCTCAAATGTCATGTATCTGTGTCCCGTGACACGGAAGCCGACCCGGCTTGGCGTGCGTACGCTCGATGATGGCCGACGGGTGCGGTTCAGCAAAAAATCGAACGACTCAGTCGAGTAGGAGTGAGGACGCCGGATGGCGAAGCTTGAATCAGGAAAAGGCGGTAAGTCATCGGAGCGGCGGCCGCCTAAGAAAAAAGAAGGGTCGTCGGCACCACAAGCAGTAGACCAAGGCAGTGATGAATCTAAGTTCAATCCGCGGTTGCGCGAGGCATATCTTCAGAAGGTCGTGCCTGCGCTCATGAAAGAGTTCGGCTATAAAAATATCATGCAGGTTCCGAAGCTTGAACGGATTGTGCTGAACGTAGGGATGGGAGAAGCTATTCAGAACGTGAAGCTGCTTGAGAGCGCCGCTGGAGAGTTGGGTGCAATTACGGGTCAGAAGCCTCTGATTACAAAGGCGAAGAAGGCGATCGCTTCCTTCAAGTTGCGCCAAGGGATGCCGATCGGCACAAAGGTCACGTTGCGGAGTCGCAGGATGTGGGAGTTTTTTGATCGTCTCGTGACGTTGTCGTTGCCACGGATTCGAGACTTCCGAGGCGTATCGCCAAAGTCGTTCGACGGCCGAGGTAATTACACGCTTGGGCTCAAAGAACAGCTCATCTTCCCCGAGATTAAGTACGACGAGGTCGCGTCTATCCATGGAATGGATATTACGATCGTCACGACTGCCAGGACCAACGATGAGGGCCGGGCGCTGTTGAAGCATTTAGGAATGCCATTTCGGACGTAATGTCTAGCGAAGGAGTTGCAGGTGTCGAGATTAGCGCTCAGAAATAAATCGGCTGTCAAGGCGAAGTTTCCAGTCAGAAACTATCACCGATGTGAGATCTGCGGACGTGTGAGAGGGTTCTTGCGCCGGTTTCGCATGTGCAGAATTTGCTTTCGGTTGCTGAGTCTGAAGGGTGAGATCCCGGGCGTTCGGAAGTCGAGTTGGTAGATTATCCGCGTTCCGCGTCATCGGGACGGTGATGGCCATTTGCTTGCACAAAGAATGTTCGTGAAAGGGTTGGTATGGTTACAGATCCCATTAGTGACCTTTTGGTACGATTGCAAAACGGGTTTCGCCGACGTCACGATGTCGTGAGCGTTCCGGCCTCCCGTCTCAAGCGCGAGGTCCTTCGGATTCTTCAGAACGAAGGATATATTCAGGACGTTCAGGCAGACGTTGCCGATGGACATCCTGTGCTGAAAGTGCAGTTACGGTATGTGGCGGAAGGGCAACCGATGGTCACCGGAATGCAGCGGGTGAGCAAGCCTGGCCGCCGTGTGTATGTAGGGAGCAAAGACATCCCGCGAGTCAAGAACGGCATTGGCGTGGCGATCTTGTCCACGTCGAAGGGGTTGATGACAGATCAAGATTCGCGCCGCGCAGGGCTAGGCGGCGAAGTGCTGTGCTCGGTGTGGTAATGAGGGGAGCAAGCCAGATTGTCATTGCGGCAGCTGGCTAGAGGGACGAGGCATCGATGTCGCGTATAGGAAAGAAACCAATCAAGATTCCGGCGGAAGTGGATGTCAAAGTTGCCGGGCATATCGTGTCTGTGAAGGGCCCGCTCGGAAAGATCGATTGGTCGTTGTCTACAGGCCTGGGGGTTTCTATTGCCGATGGACAGCTCGTGGTGAGCCGTTCAAATGAGGACCGTCAAGTCCGCGCCATGCACGGGTTGACTCGCGCAGAGCTGAGCAACATTGTTCAAGGTGTGACGAAGGGTTATGAACGTAACTTAGAAATCACCGGGGTTGGGTATAAGGTCGCTGTGCAGGGTCGAACGATGAGCTTTAATTTGGGCTATATCAATCCAGTCACTTATCCTATTCCGGTTGGAATTGACGTGAAGGTGGATAAGCAAACGCTGATTAATGTGAAGGGTGCTGACAAGCGATTGGTCGGTCAAGTCGCAGCGAACTTGCGAGCGATCAAGCCTCCAGACGTCTATAAGCAAAAGGGCGTTCGCTACGTAGGGGAAGTGTTGCGTAAGAAAGCCGGAAAGACCGGGAAGTAAGGTGACTCATGAATATTGCTGATAAAGCCAGTCAGTTAACCAGGCGGAAACAGCGGGTGCGAAAGCGAGTCTTTGGAACAGCCGAGCGTCCACGGCTCAACGTGTTTCGCAGCCGCTCTCATATCTATGCTCAGATCGTTGATGATCTCAAAGGAGCCACGTTGGCTGCCGCATCCTCCCTGGATAAGTCTCTGCGTGCATCGGTGAAATCTACTGGCAGCATCGATGGCGCAAAGGCTGTTGGAAAGTTGTTAGCCGAACGAGCTAAGGCTGCTAAGGTGCAGGCCGTAGTGTTCGACCGCGGTGGTCGGATGTATCATGGGCGTGTCAAAGCGTTGGCTGAGGCATCGCGTGAAGGCGGTCTGCAGTTCTAGGTCGTGCCTTGCTTCTGTTACGATACGGGAGCAAGGGGAACAAAGAGGAGAGATGTTAGGTGCGAGTTAATCCAGATGAACTAAGCCTGAAAGACAAGGTTGTTTTTATCAACCGAGTGGCGAAAGTTGTGAAAGGTGGAAAGCGGTTCAACTTCTGTGCACTGGTTGTCGTGGGGGATGGACAGGGATGGGTTGGGATCGGGAAAGGGAAAGCTGCCGAAGTGCCCGTCGCGATCTCGAAGGCGGTCGAACAGGCCAAGAAAAACTTGGTGCATGTTTCCCTCACGTCTGGGACGATTGCGCACGAGGTACATGGGTTGTTTGGGGCGGAGCATGTCCTCCTCAAGCCCGCAAAGAAGGGCGCAGGAATCATTGCCGGAGGCGCAGTCCGAGCGGTGGTTGAGGTCGCCGGCGTCCATAACATCATTGCAAAGACGCTGGGACGAGGAAATCCCTTCAACACAGTTCGCGCTACGCTCAACGGTCTTTGCCAGCTCCGCAATGCCGAAGACGTTCTCAGGATGCGCCGTGCGGTTGGCGATGCACAGAATAGGGTGAGTGCCTAATGCCTACAGCGAAGATTCCCGAAGCCGCTCCAAATGGGTTCGTAATTATCTTGCGACGAAGTCCTATCGGCACACCACAAAAACATCGACTTGTCTTGACTGGTCTTGGGTTGAGGAAGATCAGACAGAGGGTGGCTCGTCCCAATACTCCGCAAGTCAGAGGGATGATTGGCAAAGTTGGATATCTATTGGAAGTGCAGCCACAATGAACTTACATGAGATCGGTCCTGCAAAAGGATCAAGGAAACGACGTAAACGCATCGGTCGTGGTCCAGGTTCTGGTCATGGGAAAACATCGGGGAAGGGCCATAAGGGTCTTTTAGCCAGATCCGGTGGTCGGAGCCGACAGGCGGGCGGGTTCGAAGGCGGCCAGATGTCCCTGATCCGTCGAGTGCCGAAGCATGGATTTACGAACGTATTTCGTAAGGAGTACTCGATCGTCAACCTGAAAAGCTTGGGTGACATGATCGTGTCTGGCACCATCACGCCGCAGGCCTTGGTCGATGCAGGGTTGGTCAAACGCAAGTCGTTACCGATTAAGGTTCTTGGTAACGGAGACCTGACGAAGGCGATCGTGGTGCAGGCTCACAAGTTCAGTAAATCCGCAGAGGCAAAGATTCAAGCAGCTGGAGGGAGAGTCGAGGTCATTCCCGGTGTTTGAGAGACTCCTGACCAGTTTTCAGAATATTCTCAAAATTCCCGAGCTGCGTACCCGCATCCTCTTTACCATGGGGATGTTGGTGGTGTATCGGATTGGGGCGCATATTCCCACGCCTGGGATCAATGGCGACGCCCTCTCCGATTTTCTCCAAAAGGAAGGTGGCGCGCTACTCGGGTTTTTGGATATTTTTTCAGGAGGGTCGCTGTCGCGGTTGACGATCTTAGCGCTGGGCATTATGCCCTACATCAGCGCCTCGATCATTCTTCAGCTGCTCACGGTGGTGGTTCCGCATCTCACGAAGTTGGCCAAAGAAGGCGAGCGCGGTCGGAAAAAAATTATTCAGTACACTCGATTTGGGACAATTGGCATTGCGCTCATTCAAGGCTTCGGGATTGCCATAGGTCTCGAACAAATGAATAACGGCGCATTCGTGATGAGCGCTGGATGGGGATTTCGTCTGATGACGGTCATTACCTTGACGGCCGGTACCGGCTTCCTCATGTGGCTTGGTGAACAGATCACCGAGCGGGGCATCGGGAACGGCATTTCCTTGATTATTTTTGCGGGGATCGTTGCACGCTTGCCTTCCGCGGTGGCTCAGACCTTCGAATTGTACAAGGTTGGGCAGCTCAGTATTATCTTGCTGGTCGCCCTTGCGGTACTGATGGTTGTGGTAGTGGCCGCCATTGTTTTTCTGGAAAGCGGGCGCCGAAAAGTGCCGGTTCAGTATGCAAAGCGGGTCATCGGACGCAGAGTATTCGGCGGGCAGAGCACGCATATTCCCCTGAAGATCAATACCGCGGGGGTGATTCCGCCTATTTTTGCATCGTCTATTATCGCGTTTCCTGCGACGATTACCGGGTTTTTTGAGACGCCTTGGGTCAAGGATATCGGTGCCCATCTCGCGCCTGGGTCGGTATTATATACACTAATGTACGTTGGCCTTATTCTGTTTTTCTGTTTCTTTTACACCGCCGTGGTCTTGAACCCGGTGGACATGGCAGACAACATGAAGAAGTACGGGGGATTCATTCCCGGGATTCGCCCTGGAACCAGGACTTCCGACTACATCTATAAGGTGCTCACGAGAATTACGTTTGCCGGATCGATCTACCTTGCGATCGTCTGTGTAATCCCTGAATTATTGATCTATAAGCTCGGTGTGCCTTTCTATTTCGGCGGGACTTCGCTGCTGATCGTGATCGGTGTCGGTCTCGATACTGCTCAGCAGATTGAGTCCCACATGCTCATGCGAAATTACGAAGGATTTCTCGGTAAGGGCATGGCCCCCCTTCGCGGACGGAGCGGGTGAGGGGACATCCATGCGGGTAGTGTTTCTCGGCGCACCAGGAGTAGGTAAGGGAACTCAGGCCGACCGTATTGCGTCGCAGTATCGGGTGGCGAAGATTTCGACCGGCGATCTTCTCCGCGAGGCGGTTCGCAGCCGGGCCACGTTGGGTCTCGAGGCGAAGAGTTACATGGATCAGGGGAACTTAGTTCCTGATGCCGTGGTGATCGGGCTGGTGAGAGAGAAGTTAGCGGACCCCAGTTGTGCGAGTGGATTCGTTCTGGATGGATTTCCCAGGACTGTTCCGCAGGCGGAAGCATTGGCAGCGGTGTTGGCCTCCAAAGGGGTCATGCTGGACCGGGTTGTGAATTTCCAGGTTTCGCGCGAGGATGTCGTGAGGCGATTGAGCGGGCGACGAAGTTGCCCGAAGTGCCAAGCGACGTTCCATGTAGACTTTGCACCGCCCAGGGTGAATGAGGTTTGCGATCGATGCGGAGAGCCGCTTGTGCAGCGCAGCGATGACCGCCGCGATGCGATCGAGATGCGCCTTAAAGTGTATGACGAGCAGACAGCCCCGCTTGTCCGCTATTACGATGAGCGGCGCTTGTTGTTTCCGATGGATGCATCGGGTGCAGCGGATGTCGTCTTTCAGCATCTCTCGCAGGAGTTGGCACCGTACCGGGCGATATGATCATTCTCAAGACGCCTGATGAGATTGCGGTGATGGCTCAGGCGTCGAGAGTGGTGGCAGAGACATTGCAGATATTGCAGAAAGCCGTCCGGCCCGGTATTACAACCGACGAGCTAGACCGCTTAGCCGAAGAAGAGATTCGGTCTCGGGGTGCGCGGCCTGCGTTTAAAGGGTATCGGAATTACCCAAAGACGCTTTGTGCCTCGGTGAATGACCAGGTCGTTCACGGGATTCCCTCCAAGCGAGTGCTGAAAGAGGGGGATATCATTGGACTCGATCTAGGGGCGGTTGTCGGCGGGTTTTACGGAGATTCGGCTATTACGGTTCCGGTGGGGCAGATGGCCGAACGGAATGCCCGCTTGATTCAAGTGACTGAAGAGGCTATGTACCTCGGAATCAAGCAAGCGGTTGTAGGGCATCGGCTGTCTGATATTTCATATGCGATTCAACAGCACGTAGAGTCTTCAGGGTACTCGGTTGTGACGGAGTTCGTCGGCCATGGAATTGGCCGGCAGTTGCATGAAGAGCCGCAGGTGCCAAATTATGGGAAACCTGGGCAGGGACCTCGATTGCAGGCGGGGATGGTTCTTGCGATCGAACCGATGGTCAATATGGGTGGCGCAGCTGTCAAGGTCCTTGAGGATCGATGGACGGCGGTGACGGTCGACGGGAGTCTCTCTGCACATTTTGAACATACAATTGTGATTGAGCCGAGTGGGTTGCCGAATATTTTGAGTCAGCGCTGAGGAGGCGGAGACGTGGTTATGCGGTGTAGGGAGAAAGGATAAAGGTACGTGCCGAAAGAAGATATCATCGAAATTCAAGGCACGGTGAACGAAACGTTACCGAATGCGATGTTTCGGGTGTCGTTGGACAATGGCCATAAGATTCTTGCACATATTTCCGGGAAAATGCGTATGCACTTTATCCGTATTCTGCCCGGCGACAAGGTGACCGTGGAGTTGTCGCCGTATGATCTGACACGTGGTCGCATCACCTATCGGTTTAAGTAGGAGCGTGAACTGGATATGAAAGTGAGATCATCCGTCAAGCCGATCTGTTCAAAATGTAAGGTGGTTCGGCGCAAAGGCGTGGTGCGAATCCTTTGCGAAAATCCGCGCCACAAGCAACGCCAAGGATAGAAGCCTGTTCGGGGGTGGGTCGGTGAAAACGATGCGCGCAGTTGATGCCCTCACCCAGCTCGGTCGGTGAGCGTATGACAAGAAGAAGGTAGGAGGAGCTATGGCTCGTATTTCTGGGGTAGATTTGCCGAGGGAGAAGCGGGTGGACATCGGCCTGACCTATGTCTACGGGATTGGGCGGGCATCCGCACTCTCTATTCTGAGCAAGGCTGGGATCGACGGCGCCATTCGTGTTAAGGACTTGAGCGAAGAGCATATTGTCAAGATTCGAGAAATTATTCAGGAAGGCTTTCAGGTCGAAGGCGATCTAAGAAAGACCTTCTCGATGAACATCAAGCGATTGATTGATAGTGGCACGTACCGTGGTCTGCGCCATCGGAAAGGGTTGCCGGTCCGCGGACAAAGGACCAAGACAAATGCGCGGACGAGAAAAGGCCGTCGCTCCGGTGTAGGAAGCAAACCGAAACCGCCTGCGCGTTCGGCATAGTGCATGGCCGTCACTTGAGTAGGGAGTCTGTATGAGCATCAAAAAAGGAAAAAAGAAAGAGCGCCGCATCGTGCAGAGCGGGGTGGCGCATGTCCAAGCCTCCTTCAATAACACGATCGTCACCATCACCGACATGAGTGGCAACACGATCGTGTGGGCAAGTTCAGGGAACCAAGGGTTCAAGGGCTCTCGAAAGAGCACGCCATTTGCCGCTCAGCGGGCTGGCGAGGCTGCTGCTCGGAAGGCGATGGAGAGCGGAATGCGCACAGTGGATGTCTATGTGAATGGACCTGGATCCGGTCGTGAATCGGCGATCCGATCTCTTCAGGCCGCTGGATTGCGGATCCATATGATTCGTGATGTGACCCCAATTCCTCACAACGGATGCCGCCCACCTAAGCGGCGTCGCGTCTAACAGGCTACGGGAAAACTAGTGTGGGATGGTGGGAATTCAATGGTCCGTATGACTAGGGTAAGAGGGGGCGATGCGTAGGATGTTCAAAAAGGCTATTCAGCAAGGCCGTAGTGAGTGAAAGAGGTGAGGCGCATGCTTCGGTACGTTGAGTATTTGAGCGAAACGAGAACGCCGGCTGGTGAAGTGCGCGTCTCGGCGAACGAGGTTTACGCTGGTAGGAAAAGCGACTTTTTAGGATCCGCAGTGATGTATGTATGTAGGGAGAGTCTAGAGATTTGTTGGGCGCACCGTATGGTGATGTCCGGTAACCGGAGGTAGAGCAGTGGCAAAGTATCGCGGCCCAGTCTGTCGGTTGTGTCGGCGAGAGGGTGAGAAGCTGTTTCTGAAAGGTTCGCGCTGTATGACAGAAAAATGCGCTATCGAGCGACGGAGTTATCCTCCCGGACAGCATGGGCAAAAACGCCCGAGGAACTCAGAATACAGCACCCAGCTCAGAGAAAAGCAGAAGCTACGCAGAATTTACGGCCTAATGGAGTGCCAGTTCCGTGGCGTGTTTGAGCGTGCGGAACGTCAGTCTGGTATTACTGGAGAAGTGCTCTTACGGCTGCTGGAATGCCGTTTGGATAATGTGGCCTACCGACTAGGGTTCGGCGCCTCGCGAAAAGAAGCCAGGCAGCTGGTGAGCCATGGACATCTGACCATGAATGGGCGGAAGATCAATGTGCCTGGTGCGCAGGTCAAGGCGGGCGACATTATCAGTATTCGTGAACGAAGTCGCACATTGATCTCGATCCAGTCTGCCTTAGATTCGGTTGACGGGCGAGGCATTCCAGAGTGGTTGGAGCTGGACAAGACGGCCTTCAAGGGCATAGTACGAGCGTTGCCGTCGAAAGACCAAATTTCGCTGCCAGTTAACGAGCAGATGGTGGTGGAGTTGTATTCCAGGTAGATGCGGAACTGGGGAAGAGGAGCGGTCTCTGCGGCGAACAGGTGCTGTTCAGGGGTTGGCTACTCGATGAGATGAAGGGGGAGTCATGATTAAAGCGATGAAAGACTTTCAGATCCCGATGCGGGTGGAGGTCGACAAAGATACGCAGAGCCAAATGTTCGGCAGATTTACGACGGAGGCCTATGAACGTGGGTTTGGGACGACGGTAGGCAATGCCTTACGGCGTGTGCTGTTGTCGTCGCTGACGGGCGCGGCAGTGACCACTGTGAAGATCGAAGGGGTCTTGCACGAGTTCTCCACCATTCCTGGCATCACAGAAGATGTAACCTCCATTATTTTAAACGTCAAAGGGCTGCGGCTTGCGGTACATACCGATAAGCCGAAGACGCTCCGTCTCAAGAAGAAGGGACCCGGTGAAGCGAAGGGGTCCGACATTATTCATGATGCGGACGTGACCATCTTGACCCCGAATCTCCATATTGCCACGTTGGACAAGGATACCTCGTTCGATATGGAAATGACGGTGAAGCATGGGCGAGGCTATGTGCCTGCTGAGCGAAATAAGGAAGAGGGGCTGCCAATCGGTGTGATCGCGATCGATTCGGTGTTTTCACCCATCAAGCGCGTGAACTTTCATGTGGAGAACGCCCGCGTCGGTCGGATGACCGACTATGATAAATTGACCTTGGAAATCTGGACGGATGGGACCATCTCGCCTCGAGATGCCTTGTCCACGGCGGCCAGCATCATGCGTGATCACATTGATATCTTTATCAATCCTGATGAACGAGTCGAAGGGCGTGCCGATCTTGGAAGCGATGAGGCACAACGTGAAGTCAATAAGCATCTATTCCGCAGCGTGAATGAGCTGGAGCTGTCGGTCCGTGCAGCAAACTGCTTGAAGAATGCGAATATCAAGACCATTGCCGACTTAGTTCAGAAGACTGAAGGAGAGATGCTGAGGACGAAGAATTTTGGGAAGAAGTCGCTCAACGAAATTAAAGAAATCTTGACGGAGATGGGGCTGGGGCTCGGCGTGAAGCTCGATGCAGTGCAGCCGACCAGCGGTAGTCCGAAGAGCGAGTAACGAAACAAGAGGGAACCCGTGCGTCATAGAAAAAACGGCAGACAGCTCGGACGACAGACCAAACATCGGTGGGCGCTGTTCCGAAGTCTCGTGACCTCTCTGCTCGAACATGAGCGCATCGAGACGACTGAGGCCAAGGCGAAAGAAATTCGGGGGTTCACGGATCGGATGATTACGCTCGGCAAGGAGGGGACATTGCCGGCTCGTCGGCAGGCTCTTGCCTTTATCCGAAGCAAGGACGTCGTCTCAAAGCTATTCAGCGACGTGGCGCCTCGATTTAAAGACCGTTCCGGTGGCTATACAAGGATGGTGAAGACGAGACGGCGGATCGGCGATGCGGCCAAGCTTGTTGCGATCGAACTTGTTGCGCGACCGGATACAGCGCACACAAAGAAACAGGCGCCAGCTGCATCACCTCCTGCGAGTCCTGCTGCGGACTAGGCCTCCTGTCCGTAAGAGCTATTTGCACTCGCGGCGTCACGTTACATTCTGCAATTCTCCCATCTCGTTCACAAAGATCTGCCAGAATACTCCGCTCGTAGGGGCGGGGTTGTTGACTCCATCTCCACCGAGTAGACTACACTGGGGTTCCGGCATACCTGGGTTAGTTTCCAACAATGGCACCAAAAGTCCCATAGGATGTTGGCCAACTTGCGCTGCGGAACGGATTTGCGGTCCAAGTCCACGAATATCCGGATGGCACCCTGGCCGTGTTTCACGGCCCCCGGTGTCTGGCGCGCTACCACGCGGATGGCCGGTTGA
>Ga0113563_10001385_pt1 | contig 13705 bp, 17 predicted proteins | sample Mud3Dept3metaG_FD_80117 | JGI IMG/M metagenome (GOLD analysis project Ga0113563, IMG submission 80117) | Freshwater wetland microbial communities from Ohio, USA, analyzing the effect of biotic and abiotic controls - Mud 3 Core 4 Depth 3... | ecosystem: Environmental > Aquatic > Freshwater >...
CTTTGATCCCGAAACCCCAACCCCCATTAGAATTTACCCCCTCCTGTGATCTTAAAAGCGAATTGGTTGAAATAGCGGTTCCCCAATTTTCGCAGGTTATCGGAAAGCAGATTTTGGAATTGGGGCTTCCTCAGGGCGCTTTAATTGTTCTGGTCAGCAAGGCTGACGGATGTCTTACGCCAAACGGGGGAACTATCCTGGAAGCCGGGGACCAACTCTTATTTCTGGCAAATAAGGATGATATCGTCAAAATCCGGACATTGGTCGAATCCAAGGGGGCTTAGCTTTCTCCGCCATAGAAGAATCCCATGAAAGGGCTGTTGAGTACTTTAAGACAATAGCAAAAGGTAATCTGGCGTATTCAATTTTTATCGTAACAATCTCCATTATATAATTTATATCTTTTTCTCTTGGAAAATCGATGGAACATGCATCTTTTTTTCTCCTAAACCTGTCATTCAGCCTGAGTTTAGCCCTGGTGCTGGGCATCTCTGCAAAACGGTTTCGCCTTTCACCGATCATCGGATATTTGCTGGCGGGAATCGTGCTCAGCCCGCACACTCCGACCTTTGTCGCCGACGCCCAGATGGCCCATGATTTCGCCGAGGTAGGAATCATTCTTCTCATCTTTTTTGGGGACGTTGATGAAAAACATAACTTCTCATTTTCGCCTGATCATCCCGAGTCCGGCTCTTGACAATTTCATATCGATCTGATATTTGTAAAACATAAAGGAGATCGATATGGATACTGTTACTGTATCACCCAAATTCCAGGTTGTGATTCCGCAAAGAGTCCGAGAACGGGTGGGACTGAAACCGGGAACCAAACTCCAGGTCATTAGCTTTGATGACCGCATCGAATTGGTTCCGGTTCGACCCATGCGGGAGATGAGGGGATTCTTAAAGGGGCTCGACCGCGCCTTTCATCGAGACGAGGAGGAGCGCCGGTGAACCTCGTTGACACGTCCGGATGGATTGAGTTTTTCTTTGAGGGACCCAGCGCTGCTTTTTTTGAAGAACCCATTGAAAAAGCTGAAATCCTGTTGGTTCCCACGGTCTGTCTCTACGAAATGTTCAAAAAGGTTATCCAGGTTGCCGATGAGGCCAAAGCTCTGCAAGCGATTGCGCAGATGAAACAGGGCCGGGTCGTGGTTCCGGATGAAAGCGTTGCGCTCCAGGCGGCGTCCATAAGCCTGAAGCATAAACTTCCGATGACGGACAGTTTTATTTACGCCACGGCCCGGATTTATGGGGCAACCCTCTGGACGCAAGACGACCATTTCAAAGGTCTTCCCCAAGTGAACTACAAAGAGTTCCGCACGGTCCCTCGCCGAGGGCGAAGCATTTCCCGGCGTAACTGAAGAAGGAAAGTAAAAAGATGAAATGGCTGGCGCGGCTTTTCGGAGAATAGCTGAAAGAAGTCGGCTGGACGCTGTCTCTGATTTACCTTTTTCTCGGGATCATTGCTCTGCTGGTGGGGAGATATCTGGAGTACGAAGCCGAGGCCTGGGTTTGCCTTGGGCTCGCGGTGTTGGTTGCGCTCATCAGCGGAAGCATGATTGCCGGGAACCTGATCTGGATTCTCTTTGCCGAGGCAATCCGGCGATTGCGCCGGACCCGAGGCAAAGAAGAAAAGAATGATTTTCAGTTTTTTGGGGGGCAAAGGGAAAAGATGAACGAAGAATCTCTACGCAGTCTACAGGCAAAGCTGGATGAGTACCATCAATGGCCGTGCCGGTTTATGTTCAAGTTTATTGTTCCTGCGGAAAAGACCGAAGAAGTGAAAACTTTTTTTGCGGGCCGCCCCTTTACGACGCGACCTTCGAAGAACGGAAGGTATGTAAGTTTTACCGCTGAACTGGAAATGCAGTCCAGCGGGGAAGTGATTGCCCTGTATCGAGAGGCGGGAAAGATCGAGGGAATTATCGCCCTGTAAAGATCGCAAGTCGCAGGATGCGGGAATTCAACTCGCCCTGACACTCGCCCGCACACTTTTTTACGTGCGCGTGAGCTGCCGGTATTTGATCCGGTGCGGCTGGCTGGCGGCTGCCCCTTTCCTTCTCCTATAATCAGCCTCGTAATCCGAGTAGTTTCCGGCAAACCAGACGGCCTTGCTTTCTCCCTCAAAAGCCAGAATATGAGTGGCGATGCGGTCGAGGAACCAGCGATCGTGGGTGATGATGACCGCGCAGCCGGCGAAGTTTTCGAGGGCCTCCTCGAGGGCCCGCAGAGTGTTGACGTCCAGGTCGTTGGTCGGTTCGTCGAGAAGGAGGACATTGGCCCCTTCTTTGAGCATCTCGGCGAGATGAACCCGGTTTCTCTCTCCGCCCGAGAGGAGGCCCACCTTTTTCTGCTGGTCCGGACCCGCGAAGTTGAACCGCGCCACGTAAGCCCGGGAGTTCACCTGGCGGCTCCCCAGCTGGACCATATCTTGGCCGCCGGAGATCTCTTCCCAGATTGATTTTTCCGGATTCAGCGTGTCCCGGCTCTGGTCTACGTAGGCCATCTTTACGGTCTCCCCGATCCGGATTGTCCCTTTGTCCGGTTTTTCCTGGCCGGTGATCAAGCGGAAGAGGGTGGTTTTCCCGGCGCCGTTCGGCCCGATAATCCCGACGATTCCCGCGGGAGGAAGCGCGAAGGAAAGATCTTCCATCAGGATCCGGTCCCCGTAGCTCTTGCCGACATTCTGGACTTCGATGACCACGTTTCCGAGGCGCGGTCCGGGGGGGATGTAAATCTCCAGCTCTTCCGAACGCTTCTCGTTCTCCTGCTTCAAAAGGGACTCGTAGGCGTTGAGGCGGGCTTTCCCCTTGGCTTGCCGGGCCTTGGGGGCCATGCGGATCCACTCCAGCTCCCGCTGCAGGGTTTTCTGCCGGGCGCTCTCGGCCTTTTCTTCGAGCCGGAGGCGGTTCTGCTTCTGGTCCAGCCAGGAAGAATAGTTTCCCTTCCAGGGAATGCCCCGCCCGCGGTCCAATTCGAGAATCCATCCCGCGACATTGTCGAGAAAATAGCGATCATGAGTGACGGCAATGACCGTACCCGCATACTGCTGCAAATGCCGCTCCAGCCAGGCCACGGACTCGGCATCGAGATGGTTGGTGGGCTCGTCAAGGAGCAAGATGTCGGGCTTCTTCAGGAGGAGGCGGCAAAGGGCCACGCGCCGCCTTTCCCCTCCGGAAAGAACCTTAACCGGCGTATCCCCCGGAGGGCAGCGCAGGGCATCCATGGCCATTTCGAGGCGGCTGTCCAGGTCCCAGGCATCCCGGGCTTCGAGTTCCTCCTGAACCTTGCCCTGCTTTGCGAGCAGGTCGTTCATTTCCTCGTCGGCCATGGGCTCGGCGAACTTCTGGTTGATCTCCTCGTATTCCCGGAGCAGATCGACGGTTTCCTGGACTCCCTCTTCGACGACCTGGCGGACCGTGCGGGTCTCATTCAATAGGGGTTCCTGTTCCAGGAGGCCCACTGTGTACCCGGCCGAAAGGATGGTCTGGCCCACAAACTCTTTGTCGACCCCGGCCAGGATGCGGAGCAAAGAGCTCTTCCCGGAACCGTTCAGACCAATGACTCCGATTTTGGCCCCGTAGAAATAGGAAAGAGAGATATCCTGGAGAACCGGCTTTTTGTCGTAATACTTGCCGACTCCCATCATGGTGTAAATGACTTTATTAATGTCCCGGCTCATATCCTTAAAGAACGCCTGGCGCAAGGAGCAGGGAGCGCGGAGAAAAAGTGATAAAAATATCCGCTTTGGGCTCTTTTCTTGGCCCCTTGAATCCAGGGCGCCTCGGCCCCTGCCATTATGCTATTTCGGCGATCACTTTATCCATAGCGGCTGCAGGGTCTGAAGCCAGGCGAATGGGCCGGCCGACCACGATATAATCCGCGCCGGCGGAGACGGCTTCCTTGGCGGTCAGGACCCGCTTCTGATCGTCCTTCCCCGCCTCCACGAAGGCCGGGCGGATCCCGGGGGTGACGATTACAAATTCCGGCCCGCACTTCCGGCGGATCGCGGAGATTTCCTGGGGGGAGGCCACGACTCCGTCAATGCCGGACTGTCTGGCCAGGTCCGCCAGAGCGACCACGCGGTCACCCACCGGACCCTGGAGCCCCACTTCCTGCAGGTTCTTTTCATCCAGGCTGGTGAGGATCGTCACGGCAAGGAGAATGGGTTTGGGGCGATTCAGTTTTTGGGCCATTTGGCGGCAGCGGTCCGCGGTTTCCCGCATCATCTCCGTGCCGCCGGAGGAATGCAGATTGAACATATCCACCCCCAACTTGACCGCCTCTTCAGCCGCCCGGGAAACCGTATTGGGAATATCGTGAAACTTGAGGTCGAGAAAGACGCGCCCGCCCTCCTCCTGGACGATGCGGACCGCTTCCTTGCCGAAGGCGGTGAAAAGTTCGAGCCCCACCTTGAAGAAGCCGGTCCGGTCTTTCAAGAGGCGGACAAATTTTCGAGCTTCCTCCAGACTGGATACATCCAGCGCAAAGATGATCCTCCGCCCCGGGGTTGTGGGGCCCGCCGAAGAGGGGGAGACGCTCATTTTTTGGCCTCCGGGAGGCTTTTCAGCTGGTGTTCCGGCAGCGATTTCTTGGGCTGGGCCTTACCCGCGGCGATTTCGCGCAAAGCGATGACCACTTCTTTGTTCTCGGACCGGACTCGGGGCTTCGACCCTTTATAGAGCTGTTTGGTTCTGGCCGCAGCCAGCGAAACCAGGGCGAAACGGTTGGGAACCTTTGCCAAACAATCTTCTACGGAAATCCTTGCCATTGTCTTGCCTCCTTATAAATAGAAAAAGTGCTGAGTGGCCGGGTGAGGGTCAGGGGAAAACCCTGACCCCATCTGTGATTCATGGCAGCGCGAGGCCCCCTCCCCTCAAAAAATAAGCTCTTCGCTTAGGAGACGTTCCAGAGTTTCTTCCATCCGGTGGCGCCGCTGGTGTTCGGCGACGATCACGGCTTGCAGGCGGCCTTTGGCCTCTTCCAGATCGTCGTTGACAATCAGGTAATCGTATCCCCGGGCCTCGGTCATTTCTGCCCGGGCCTTGATCAGCCGTTCTTTCAGGGCCGCCGCTCCCTCGGTTCCCCGCAGGGAAAGACGGCGTTGAAGTTCGCCGAGGGAAGGGGGCAGAAGAAAGATAAAAACTCCTCCAAGGTCCTTTTCCCGCAGCTGGCGGGCGCCCTGCCCATCGATATCGAGGATGACATCCCGGCCCTCGTCCTGGATCTTCTCGATCAGCGATCGGGAAGTTCCATACCGATAGCCGTAAATTTCCGCCCACTCGGCGAAATCGTTGCGGTCGATTCTCTCCTGAAATTCCGCGGGAGAAATGAAATGGTAATCCCGGCCGTTCACGTCTCCGGGCCGAGGGGTCCGGGTTGTGTATGAAACCGAATAGTGCAAGCCGGGAAACACCCGGGTCATGGCCCGGCAAAGAGTGGTTTTACCGGTCCCCGAGGGCGCCGAGACGACAAAGAGTAAGCCTTTTTTCATTTTTTTGATTTTTCACCACTGAGAGCACAGAGCACACAGAGAAAGAAAATCATATTGCGGCTTCTTGCCCAAAAACTCTGTGGTCTCTGTGATCTCCGTGGTGAGGGGTTTTTACTCTACGTTTTGAACCTGCTCCCTCATTTTTTCCAGCTCGCTTTTGATCTCCACCGTCAAATAGGAGATCCCGGCATCGCTTGCCTTGGAGCCGATGGTGTTGGCCTCGCGGTTGAATTCCTGGAGCAGAAACTCCATTTTCCGGCCCATAGGTTCGGGGCGGTCAAGTATCTCCCGGAATTGGCTCAGGTGGCTTTTGAGCCGGACCAGTTCCTCGGTGATATCGCTGCGTTCCGCCAAATAGGCTACTTCCTGCGCCAGACGGCCGGGGTCGATTTCCAGCCCCCCGCTCAGCTCGGCAACCCGCTCGGCCAGACGGTCGCGACAAGCTTTCAGCGCCAGTGGAGATTGGGCGGCGATCCGCTGGGCCAACCCTTCAACCGTCTGCAAGCGGTTCAAAAAATCACCCTTTAAATTCAATCCCTCATTCTGACGCATTTGCTCCAGATTGGTCAAGGCGTTTTCGAGGGCGGTGCGGAGGGAAACCCATTCCTTGTCCAGATCCAGTTCCATTTCCTTGCGGACGAAAAGGTCCCTGAAATTCGCCAGAGTTTCCAGGCGGATTTCTCCGGGGAGCCCCAGAGTTTCCTGGAGACTTTTCAGGGCCGAGTAAATGTCTCTGGCCAAAACGAGGTCCAGCTCAAGTTTTTGTTCTCCGGAGGAAGTGTCTTCGAGTTGAACCGCCACTTCCAGGCGTCCCCGGGAGATGCGCTGTTTGAGCAGATTCCGGACCTGACCTTCCAGGGGGTTCAATTTCCTCGGGAGCCGAACGGAAACGTCTAAATACCGGTGGTTGAAGGACCGGATTTCCGCTTCCAGGCGTCTGTGTTCTCCCTGCCATTCTCCCCGGCCGTAGCCGGTCATGCTTTTGATCATAAATACCGCCTTTTCGAAATACAGGGCCCAAGAGTTTCGGGGTTCAAGGATTCGAGCGAACGGAGGAACCGTGAAAAATATCGAACGTTTTGTGCTTTCCTCACCCAGCCGCTTGGCCCCTTGGCTTCTGGATCTCCGTATTTTTCATTTGCCATAAATACCGCCTGCGGAGCAGGGCGATCAGATCAATCAGCGGAGATGAACCGTAATCCGGGTAGGTCCAGGGGAGGGTGATGAACGAGCCCTTCTGAAACATAAGGGTTAAATCCCCGTAGATTCCGTCCCCCAGATAGATCCGGTGGCTGTAATCCTTGCCGGTGGCCAGGATGAACTTAGCAGAGGCCAGATATCCCGGGTCAATATTGATTTTCCTCCCGCCCGTCGCGCCCAAATGAAGATTTTCCTGGCCATTGGCCCAAAGCTTGATCCCCGGCAATTGCTGGGGGAGGATCAGAGGGCGAAAACCGGCCAGGCGGCGCTTCAATCCTTTCCCCATTTCGGCTTCGTAGTAGCTGGTAAAGTCAAACGGAAGCGTCTCGCTCAGAAAATCGAGGGGCCCGTATTTCGCGTCCGCCGCCGCGAGCACTTCGGCGAGGACCTTCTCTTCCCGGTAGAGAAAACTCATGACGAGTTTTGCCGCCTTCGGGGCGCGGGGAAGACTCATGCGACTCCTTCACCGATTGGGAATCTTGTGATCCCTCCGGGCGCGAACGCCGTTGCGCACGGCATCTTCGAGATCGGCCGCTTTCAGGGTGGCCGTTCCGACTTCTCCCACGACGATCCCGGCGGCATAGTTGGAGAGGAAGGCCGCCTCCCGGGCGGAGGCCCCGACGGCCAGAGCCATGGTTAAAACGGAGATCACGGTGTCCCCGGCGCCGGTGACGTCGAAAACTTCCTTGGCGACCGTGGGAATATGGGTCACCTCGCCCTGCCTCTCAAACAGGGTCATGCCTTTGTCACCCCGGGTGATCAGGATCGACTCCGTCCGAAGCCGCTCCAGGAGCGTCTGCCCGGCTTTCCGCAGGTCTTCCTCGCTGCGGATCCAGATCCCGGCCGCCTCTCCGGCTTCGTAATGGTTGGGGGTGATAATCGTTACGTCCTCAAAAAGGGGGACATTTTTCACCTTGGGGTCCACGGCCAGGATTTTTCCGCTCTTGAGGGCCGAGGAGCGCAATTCCTTGACCAGGGTTTCGCAGACGACTCCTTTGGCGTAGTCGGAGATCAGGACGGCGTCCAACTGGCCCAGATTTTCGTCCAGGAAAGACAGAATCCGGCGAATGCTTTCCGGCTGAATGGGGAGGACCACTTCCCGGTCGTAGCGGACCACCTGCTGATGCTGGGCGATGATCCGGGTTTTGACCGTCGTCACCCTTTCGGGTTCAACCACGACCCCGCTGGTGTCCACGCCCATCTTGCGAAGGTCGTGGACGATCTTTCGACCCATGGGGTCGTTGCCCACGACTCCGCAGAGCCAGACCTTGCCCCCCAGCGAATGAATGTTGTTGACGACGTTGCCCGCGCCGCCCAGGCGCAGGCTTTCCGAGGTCACGTTCACGACGGGAACCGGGGCCTCGGGAGAGATGCGGCTGACGCTCCCCCAGATATATTCGTCGACCATCAGGTCCCCGAGAACCAGGACCCGCGAATCCTTCAGCCTGGGGATATAAGGGAGCAAATTCTGATTTTTCACGGCTTTTACCTCTCTCAAACGGGTCGGCGCGGAAGGGCCCGCAAACGCCGGCAAACGGTCTCCTTCCCGAGAAGGACAAAGACCTTTTCCAGTTCCAGGCCCCGCAACTCGCCGGTCAGCGCGGCCCTCAGGGGCATGAACAGGGCCTTACCGGACAGGCCCAGTTTTGCGCCTACGGCTGACACCGTCCGACGGTAATTCTCGACATTCACTTCAGAGATTTTCTCGATCTCCGCGGCCATCGCCGCGCACACCTGCCGGCTTTCTTCCTTCCCCAGCAGGGACTCCGCTTCCGGGGACGCGCGGAAGCCGGCTTCGAAAAAAAGGCGCAGCCGTTCGGGAACCTGGGCCACGGAATCCACCTCCCCCCACACCGCGGCGACGGCTTCCTCCCACCACGACGGATCTTTATCCGCCAGGGGCAGTCCGGCTCTCTCGAGAAAGGGCCGGCAGATCTCCAGCGCCTCCCCCCTGGGCACAGCTTTCAGGTGCTCCCGGTTCATCCATTTCAATTTCTCGAAATCAAAAACCGCCGCGCTGCGGGAGACGCGCTTCAGCGAGAATTTTCGAATCAGCTCGGCGAGCGGCATAACCTCGCCTGCGTCATTGGGCGACCATCCTAAAAGGGCCAGATAATTAACGAGCGCTTCGGGGAGATACCCGTGCTCCCGGAAATGGCCGACCGCGGTGTCGCCGTGCCGTTTACTGAGCGGCGACCGATCGGGCCCCAAAATCATGGAGAGGTGCGCAAAGCGGGGAGGCGGAAAGCCGAGGGCCTGATACACGAGGATCTGCCGGGGGGTGTTGGCGAGGTGGTCCTCGCCGCGGATGACGTCGGTTACTTCCATCAGGTGGTCGTCGACCGCCGCCGCGAAATTGTAGGAGGCGGTTCCGTCCGAACGGAGGATGATGAAGTCCCCCGCGCCCTGGCCGTCGAAAGACATCCGGCCTTTCACCCGGTCTTCAAAGGTGATGGGGCGGGCCTCCACGCGAAAGCGGAGGGAAGCGGGCCGACCGCGCTCCGCAAAGGATCGCCGCTCTTCGACGGTCAGGGAGCGGCAACGGCCGTCGTATTTCGGGGGGAGGCCCTTGGCGAGGAACCTTCTCCTTTTCTCTTCCAGCTCCTCCTCCGTGCAGTAACAGGGGTAGACCTTTCCCTTTTCGATCAGAGTCCGGGCGTGACGGCGGTAGATGTCCAGGCGTTCGGATTGGCGGTAAGGCCGGAAATTCCCATCCCGCCCCGGCCCCTCGTCCCATTGGAGGCCCAGCCAGCGGAGGTCCGCGAGAATCGCCGCTTCGGCTTCGGCCGTGGAGCGGGCCGCATCGGTATCCTCCAGGCGCAGGATGAAGGTTCCTCCGGTCTGACGGGCATAAAGGTAGTTAAAGAGGGCGGTGCGGGCGTTGCCCACATGCAGGAGCCCCGTCGGGCTGGGAGCGAAACGGACGCGAATTCTGTCTTCCATAATAGATAGGATGCTATGCCAATTTTAAGATTTTTTCCCCGTCAGCGAGAAGATTAACGCCGCGGCATAAGCCACGATCCCCTTTTTCTCGCCCACGAATCCCAATCCCTCTGCCGTGGTCGCCTTAATATTGATCTGCGCCGGCGAAACCTGGAGGGCCGCAGCGATCCCGGCAACCATCGCCGGAATATGCGGGGCGATCTTCGGTTCCTCCGCCACCACCGTGGAATCAATATTACCCAGGGAAAAGTCTCTTTGCTCCATCATCCCCCGCACTTCTCGCAGAAGGAGCAGGCTGGAGATCCCGCGGTAGCGGGGGTCCGAATTGGGGAAATGGCGGCCGATGTCCCCTTCCCCCATGGCGCCAAGAAGGCTGTCGCAAATGGCGTGAACCAGGACATCGGCATCGGAGTGGCCTTCGAGACCGAGATCATGGGGAATCTCCACCCCGCCGAGAATGAGTTTCCGTTCCTTCACCAGGGGATGAACGTCATAACCGAATCCGATGCGCATAAGTAAAACTTTCAGCTTTTGGCGGCCAGCCTCTGCGCGAGCGCTTCCCCCAAGACCAAATCCTCGGGGGTGGTGATTTTCAGGTTGAAACGGCTCCCCGGAACCACCTTGACTCTTACGCCTAACCGTTCGACGAGGGCGGCGTCGTCCGTGCCGTAGAACCCATCCCGGAAAGCCTTTTCATAGGCCTCCACAATCAGGGAGTAATGAAAACCCTGGGGGGTCTGGATCTCCCAGAGGGAACCTCGGTTCAGGGTCCTGAGAACCGCGCGATCGTCGCCGATCTCCTTGATAGTGTCCCGGACGGGGACAGCCGCCACGACGGCCTTCGTCAGCCGGGCCTCCGCAGCGACCCGCTCGATCAGTTCCGGGGTTACGAAAGGCCGGGCCCCGTCGTGGATGAGAACAAGATCCGCGCGGGACTCAAGGGCCTTCAGACCGTGATATACGGAATCCTGTCTTTCCGGGCCGCCCGCGAGAATGCGGAAAACCTTGCGGATTCCGAGCCGCGCGGTCATTTCCTCCGCCAGGCCGACCCCGTCGCCCGGAGGGGCCAGAACAACGATTTCTTCCACGATGGAAGAGTCTTCAAATTGCAGCAGGGTTCGGGCCAGAAGGGGAACCCCGCCCAGCGGGAGAAAGGCTTTGGGGGTTTTCTCCGCCATTCTTTTTCCCCGGCCCGCTGCCGGAATAAGGGCGGCGATGCGCACGAATTCTCCTTCCCTGACTACTCGGGTCCGCTCTCCCCCGGCCCGCACCTTTTCCGCTTCAACAAGAAAACCCAGGGTCCCGATTTGAGAACCTGGGTTTCTCTTTCCCGGGAAGATCTTCTTTAATGGTTAAAGGATTGATATAAGCTCTCCGGGGCGTCCTCTTTTAGAATTGTGAAAATCATCCGGCCGGCCGTGGTCTGCAAAACGCTGGTTACGGCGACGTCCACGTTTTTCCCCATGTGGCGCCGCGCATTGTCGACTACGACCATCGTTCCGTCGTCCAAGTAGGCGACTCCCTGGCCCGGTTCTTTTCCCTCTTTGAGGATCTTCACGTTCATGATCTCGCCGGGCAGGACCACGGGCTTCAGGGCGTTAAACAGCTGGTTGATGTTGAGGACGTTGACGCCCTGCAATTCGGCCACCTTGTTCAGATTGAAATCGTTGGTGATGATCTTGGCCCGAAGGTCTTTGGCCAGGGCGATGAGTTTGGCGTCCACTTCCTGAATTTTCGGGTAGTCATGGTCCACGATCTTGACTTCCATGATGGCCTGCTTCTGGATTCTATTTAAAATATCGAGGCCTCTCCTCCCGCGCCCGCGCTTCAGGGGGTCGGAAGAGTCCGCGATATGCCGCAGTTCCTGGAGGATGAATTGGGGAATGATGAAGGTTCCCTCCATAAATCCGGTGTCGCAAATGTCCGCAATCCGGCCGTCGATGATGACGCTTGTATCCAACACTTTGTGCCCGTTGGTTTGCGGGTCGGCTGCCTTGGACAGCCAGGGGATTTTGCCCGGGTCGAACTCCTTTCCTTTTTTAAGGCCGAGGACAAGTCCGAAATAACCCAACGCGCTGTTGATGACAATGTAGGCAGGAATATGGATTCCAAGGTTTTCCAGAAGTTCGACAAAAAATGCCCGGATGAGAACGTTCCCCAACATCAAACCGAGCACCAGTCCCAGGGCGCCGCCGACGACTTCTTTTAAAGGCAGGCTCTTCAGGCGGCGTTCAAAGACAATGAAGAGGAGGCCGATGATCAGGCCGATTCCCGCTCCCCAGAACTCCGAGTCCGGAGCGAAAGCAATCTGCTTTCCCAGGAAATACCCGCTACTGCCCGTCACGGCTAAGAGCAGAATACGAAGAATAAGAATTCCCATCTCCTTTTCACCTCCTTTCCATTTGGATTCTGATGAGGATGATTAAGATCCGGTTTTGATTTTCCGGCAAGAAAGGGCAACGCCCTGACGCTGGTAGCGGCTCCTTCCTCCGGATCGAGCCGGGCACGCCAAACCCGGGAGCGAGGTGCCTCCCAACGCCCAAGCGGAATGCCCCTGGCTCCGGGGCTTTTGCCGGACCATCCTTTTTTCAGGCGGAGAAAATGCTCAGTAAACGATGGCGCATTTTATCTTCGGCCATGTTTTTGGCGACGGAGAGTTCCTTGACCAAGAGGTTTTGAGCAAGATCCAACATTTGCCTCTCTCCGAAAGAGAGGTCCTTATCGCACCGCAGGTGAACGAGATCCCGCAGAACTTCCGCGACCTCATAAACCGACCCCGATTTGATCTTTTCCATGTATTCCCGGTAGCGGCGGTTCCAGGTCTGGCAGTCGATCTCGACGTTTTTTTCGGAAAGAATGCGGAAGACTTTTGGGATTTCCTTTTTGTCGATAATGCACCGCAGTCCCACGATCTGGGCATTTTCCGTAGGAATCATGATGGTCATATCTTTGTCAACAATTCTCAAAACATAGAAAGTTCGCTTGCTTCCGGAAATTACCCTGCACTTGATATCTTCTATTATTCCAACCCCATGTGCAGGATAGACGGCCTTGTCCCCCACTTTAAACATATCCCTGCCCCCTATAACCAAAATCTATAGATATTTTAACACGCCGGGGCCCCACCGTCAATTGCTTTTTGGCTTGTAGCGGGCTTCCCGGGAAGGGGTTTCTTATGATTAAGCCTTTATAATAATTATAAAAAATGGATGGTTCCCCGTTCGCGGGGATGATGAGGTAGATTGTCTTCTTGCCGGGAAGAGGCAGGGGGGGGCCGGGAAGGCAGGGTCCGGCTGGGCCTATTTCCCTCTTGGAGGATTTTCGGCAATTTTCCTTTCCAGGCGGCGGCCATGCTCGGCGGTTTGGGCCGCAATGTCTTTGAGGGCCTTTTCGCTGGCTGGGTCGGAGGTTTTTATGATTTCAAAATAGGAGAGCTCCAGGAGGGAGTGTTCGATATCCCTGGCGATGAACAGGATTCTTTCCTTGCGGAGTTTTCCTTGGTCCAGGTCGGCCTTGCTCTTCTGAATGAATGATATGAACATCCTCGTGGGGGAGACGTTGAAAGGGCGGCGCAAAGAAAAGTTTTCCGGATCCCGGGAGATCGCTTCCCCAATTTTTTGAATATACCTCTTGTGGGTTGTTTCTTCCCCGGACATCTGCAGCCAAAAGGCCCGGTCTTCCCCCGGGAGATTCGCGCAGGCCTGGTAAAATTCCTCCACGGCTTCCTCGGCCTCGGCCATTACGTTCAGCGTTTCCATCGTTCGAGCCAAATCCTTTGCCAGCATGCCAATTCTCCGTCCCTTCCCCGACAATCACTCCCCTATTTCTATCGAGCATGAATAAAATCTTTTCTGCTTCCGAGGTAGCGGCAAGAGGAATCGGGGAGACAAGGTCGTTCATCCGCTTTGCCTTTCAAGCCATATTTTTTAAAGATATATTCATTATCTTCGCCGATGTTTGCCGAGACCCATTTGACGCGCAGGAGCGTCCGGGACATTTTCCCCGTGACCGGGAGAGGGCCAAGACCGAAGGCGGGATGACTCGCCTTGGCAAACGTTTTCCGCGC
>Ga0113563_10001387_pt1 | contig 13702 bp, 9 predicted proteins | sample Mud3Dept3metaG_FD_80117 | JGI IMG/M metagenome (GOLD analysis project Ga0113563, IMG submission 80117) | Freshwater wetland microbial communities from Ohio, USA, analyzing the effect of biotic and abiotic controls - Mud 3 Core 4 Depth 3... | ecosystem: Environmental > Aquatic > Freshwater >...
CCGACCTTCTTCCTCGGCTTCCTGTTCACGACGTACCCGCGCTGGATGAACGGCCCGCTGGTGCCGCGCGGGGCTTACATCGCCGCACCACTGCTCCTCACCTTGTCGACCGCCGGCTGGCTCGTGGGCGCACACGCAGGCAGCGCGCTGCAGGTGGTCGCTGCGTCGCTCGCCGCGGCCGGTCTCGCCACCGCGCTGGTCGCGCTGCTGCGCGTGCTGGTCGACGCCGAAAAGATCGTCTCGCACGCCGTCGTCGCCAGCGCCGCGTTCGGCATCGGCGTGGTCTGCGCCGCAGGCTTCGGCTACGGCGTGTGGGCCGGCAGCGACTTCGTGCTGCATTTCGCCGTGCGCGCCGCGCTCTGGGGCTTCCTGCTGCCCGTGTTCTTCGCGGTCTGCCACCGCATGGTGCCCTTCTTCTCGCAGGGCGTGGTGCCCGGCTACGTCCCCTGGCGTCCCACCTGGGTGCTGGTCGCCGTGGTTGGCCTGGCGTGGCTGCGGCTGCTGCTCGGAACCGCGGGCTCGCTGCAGACACTGCCGTTCGTCGATGCCGCCCTGTTCGTGCTCACCGCGCTGTGCGCCCTCCGCTGGACGTCGCTGCGGGCCCGCGGCAACGCGCTGCTGTGGACGCTGTACGCCGGCTTCGCCTGGCTACCGATCGCGATGCTGCTGCAGACACTGCGCGTTGGGAGCTTCCTTGTGAACGGCGAATGGGCGCTCGGGCGCGCCCCGATCCATGCGCTTGGCATGGGTTTTTTCGCCGGGATGCTCATAGCCATGGTCACCCGGGTCACCCAGGGTCATTCGGGACGTCCGCTCGCCATGGATCGCGCCACCCTCCTCTGCTTCGCCGGCGTGCAGGCAGCGGCGGCCGCCCGCGTCGGCAGCGAAATCGCGCAGTCCCCGACCGCGATCCAGTGGCTGCTGCTCGGCAGCGTCGCGCTGTGGCTGGTGGCCTTCGTCGTCTGGTCCTTTCGCAACGGCGCGATCTACCTCGCCCCGCGCCTCGACGGAAAGCCCGGATGACCGAGTACTACCTCGTCCTGCGCAACCTGCACATCGGCTGCGCGATCGCGACGATCGCGCTGTTCGTGCTGCGCGGGGCGCTGATGCTGGCCGACTCGCCGCGACTGCACGGCACGGTGCTGCGTTACCTTCCGCACGCTGTTGATACGGTGCTGCTCACCACGGCACTGATGCTCACGACGGTGATACGACAGTATCCGTTCTCCACGGGCTGGCTCACCATGAAGGTCGTGCTCCTGGTCGCCTATATCGTGCTCGGCAGCATCGCGCTGAAGCGCGGCCGGACCAAGGCCATCCGGATCGCGGCCTTCGTTGCCGCGCTGGCGACGATCGGCTTCCTGGTGAGCGTCGCCCGGGTGCACCACCCACTGGGGCTGTTCGCAGCAGCGTAGAGGCGCCGGAGCACGTCGTGGCCGGCCCGGGCACAGACGCGGGCCGCCGGGCGGGTGTGCTAGCTTTGCGCCATGACCAATGCCATGAACCATCTGGCCAGCCTACGCGGGCATCACCTGTTCGCGGGCCTCTCGCCCCAGCAGATGCAGCGGCTGTTGACGGCCAGCCACGTGGACGAATACGAGGCGGGCCAACTGCTGTTCGACCGCGGCCAGCCCGCCCAGTTCTTCTTCATCGTGGTCGATGGGCAGGTGAACCTGGTGCTCTATTCGAAGGCCGGCGAAGAGAAGATCGTGGACATCCTCGGCCCCGGCAACAGCTTCGCGGAGGCCGTGATGTTCATGGAGGCCCCGGGCTACCCGGTCTCGGCGGTCGCCGCAGTCCAGTCGCAGGTCGCGCGCTTCTCGAGCCACGAATACCTCGCGATCCTGCGCGAGAGCCCCGAGACCTGCCTGCGGATGCTCGGCCACCTGAGCCAGCGCCTGCACATGCGCATCCGCGAGATCGAGTACCTGACGCTCGAGAGCGCCACGCATCGCCTGGTGAGGCTCCTCGAGGGCCGGCTGCCGCCCGGGAACAACGGTCCGCTCGAACTCACGCTGCAGGAGTCGCGACAGGAACTCGCCTCGCGCCTTTCCATGAAGCCCGAGACGCTGTCCCGCATCCTGCGGCAGCTGTCGGACGCCGGCGCCATCCGGGTGCACGGACGTGTGCTGCAAGTGCCTGATCGGAAGAAGCTTCTCGCGATGCTGGACGCGGTGCCGTAGTCCGTATCGCACGCAGACGAAATTGAATTGACCGAGGTCAAGGCGGTGGCCGCTCTCCGGGGCTAAGGTTGGCGCCAACCTCGGCAGCGTCCCCTGCGCCGCCGGGTCCTTCCAGACCACGGGAGCCTTCCATGACCTCGAATTCCATGCTCCGCTCGTCCGCCGCGACGCTCGCTGCGGCAGGTGCGCTTGCACTCACCGCGACGTCCTGGGCAGCCGAGCCTTCCGCCAGCCCCAGCGCGCCCCAGGTTCACCAGGCTGAAGTAGCCGGTGCGGCGGGCATCGCCGCACAGGTGAAGGCCGGTGAAACCGTCTACCAGACGGTCTGCCTGGCCTGCCACCAGGCCGACGGCAAGGGCCTGCCGGGCGCCTTCCCGCCGTTGGCCGGATCCGATTACCTGCTGGGCGACAAGGATCGCGCCGTCGGCGTGGTCGTGCGCGGCCTGGAGGGCGAGGTCGTGGTCAACGGGGTCAAGTTCAACTCCGTCATGCCGGCCATGACGCAGCTGTCGGACCAGGAGATCGCCGACGCGCTCACCTACGCGATGAACTCCTGGGGCAATCAGGGCGGCGCCGTGACCGTGGCGCAAGTCGCCGCGGTTCGGGCGAAGGTGGCCGCGGAACCCAAGACCGCCGCCTCGCCGACCCAGCACCCGACGACCACGGCCGAGCTCAAGTACCAGGGCGCGCCCTCGCCCGCCGGCGCCGCCGGCGTGAAGATCCTCGTGACCCCGGGCGCCCCGGACATGACCGAGCCCGAGTTCAAGCACGCGCAGGAGATCTACTTCCAGCGCTGCGCCGGTTGCCACGGCGTGCTGCGCAAGGGCGCCACGGGCAAGCCGCTCACCCCCGACATCACCCAGAAGAAGGGCACCGAATACCTGAAGGTGTTCATCAACCAGGGTTCGCCGGCCGGCATGCCGAGCTGGGGCAAGTCGGGCGAGCTGTCGCAGGAGGAGGTGGACATCATGGCGCGCTTCGTCCAGCACGAGCCGCCGCAGCCCCCCGAGTTCGGCATGCCCGAGATCAAGGCGAGCTGGAACGTGATCGTTCCCGTGGCCCAGCGACCGACCAAGCAGCAGAACAAGTACAACCTCGAGAACATCTTCGTAGTCACGCTGCGTGACACCGGCGAGGTCGCCCTGATCGACGGCGACACCAAGGAGATCATCAACCTGATCCGTACCGGGTACGCCGTGCACATCTCGCGCCTGTCGCACTCGGGTCGCTACGTGTACACGATCGGTCGCGACGGCAAGATCGACCTGATCGACCTCTACTTCGAGAAGCCCACCAAGGTGGCCGAGATCAAGGTCGGCCTCGAGGCGCGCTCCGTGGAGACCTCCAAGTACAAGGGCTACGAGGACAAGTACGCGATCGCCGGCGCCTACTGGCCGCCGCAGTACACGATCATGGACGGCCTGACCCTCGAGCCGCTCAAGGTCGTCTCGACCCGCGGCATGACGGTGGACACCCAGGAGTTCCACCCCGAGCCGCGCGTGGCCGCCATCGTCGCCTCGCACGAGCATCCCGAGTTCATCGTCAACGTGAAGGAAACCGGGCAGATCCTGCTGGTCAACTACGAGGACATCAACAATCTCAAGACCACCACGATCGGCGCGGCGCGCTTCCTGCACGACGGCGGCTGGGACTCCACCAAGCGCTACTTCATGACGGCGGCCAACCAGTCGAACAAGATCGCAGTGGTCGACTCGAAGGACCAGAAGCTCACGGCCCTCGTGGACGTGGACAAGATTCCGCACCCGGGCCGCGGTGCGAACTTCAAGGACCCGAAGTACGGTCCCGTGTGGGTGACCAGCGCGCTCGGCAATGAGAAGGTGACGGTGATCGGCACCGATCCCGAAAATCACAAGGACAACGCCTGGAAGGTGGTGCGGGTACTGAAGGGCCAGGGCGGCGGATCGCTGTTCGTCAAGACGCATCCGAAGTCCACGAACCTCTACGTCGACACCACGCTCAATCCCGATCCGAAGATCAGCCAGAGCGTAGCGGTGTTCGACATCAACAACCTCGACGCGGGCTACAAGGTGCTGCCGATCGCCGAGTGGGCGAATCTCGGCGAGGGCCCGAAGCGCGTCGTGCAGCCCGAGTACAACGCCGCCGGCGACGAGGTCTGGTTCTCCGTGTGGAATGGCAAAGACCAGCGATCGGCGATCGTGGTCGTCGACGACAAGACGCTCAAGCTCAAGAAGGTCATCGACGACGCGCGCATCGTGACGCCGACAGGAAAGTTCAACGTGCGCAACACGGTTGGTGACGTGTACTGACGATCCTCCCTGCGTTCTCTGCGGAGGGCGCCCTGCGGCCCTGCCTCTTGCGAGGCAGGGCCGTTTTCTTTGCCGAACCTGCTCAGGGCGGCACAGGGGTAATTTGACATAACGATAATCGGTTCAAGAAGCGACGGGCGATGGAATCCGCACGTAGGTAACTCGCGAAACGTGGCAAGTGGCCGTAACGGCCCACTTCTTTCACGCTCGTTACACAGGGGATGAAATCACCATGATCAAGCTCGCACGCATCGCTTCCTTCGCGGCCGTTGCGGTTGCCACCGTCGGCCTCGCCTTCTCGCCCGCCGCGTCCGCCAAGGGCCCCAAGGGTCCGACCATCGTGGACGTCGCGATCGCCTTGAACTCCGACGGACCGTTCGCCGGCCAGTTCGATACGCTGATCACCGCGGTCCTCGCGGCCGATCCGATCGTGCTCGACACGCTCTCCGGCAACGGCAAGCTGACGGTGTTCGCGCCGACCGACGACGCGTTCGCGGCCCTCGGCCTCGATCCCTCCAACGTCGGCTCCCTCCCGACCAGCTTCCTGACGCAGGTGCTGGTCTATCACGTGGCGCGGGGCGAGCGCACCGCGGCGGACGTGGTTCCGGCCGAGCGCATCCGGATGCTCGGTGGTGGCTTCCTTTACAAGGAGTCGGGTTCGGCGACGCTGGTGGACAACCTCGGCCGCAGCGCCAACATCATCGTCACGGACGTGAAGGCGGCGAACGGCGTCATCCACGCCATCGACGCGGTCGTGCTGCCGGCTGCTCCCTGATCGAATCCGGCTAGACGACTCCTGGAACGCCCCGGCCTGCCCGGGGCGTTCTCTTTTGAGGGCCGGGCAGTTGCTGGAGGTTCCCGGGCGGTGATCCCGGACGGGGATTCGCGCTCTTGATCTATGTCTATTTGTCCTGACGCATTTTAGCGTACATGTATATAGACACTACGGCGTGCCTGGGGAGAAAGGCACATGCGAATCCTGCTGGTGCATCCGAACTACCAGTCCGGCGGCGCCGAGATCGCCGGCAACTGGCCCCCGGCCTGGGTCGCGTATCTCGCGGGATCGTTGCGCACGGCCGGTTACACCGACATCCGCTTCGTGGATGCGATGACCAACCGGCTCTCCGAGGACGAGGTCCGCGCCATCGTTGCCGCTGAGAAGCCCGACGTAATTGGCGTCACCGCCATCACTCCGTCGATCTACAAGGCGGAACGCCTGCTGCAGATCGCCAAGGAACTGCATCCCGGCGCCGTCACGGTGCTCGGCGGCATCCACGGCACGTTCATGTACCAGCAGGTGCTCACCGAGGCGCCTTGGATCGACGTCGTCGTCCGCGGCGAGGGCGAGGAGATCTTCACCTCGCTGATCCGCAGCGTGGACACCGGCAGCTGGCCCGCCGGTCGCGCAAAGCTGCGTGGCATCGCCTACATCGAGGGCGGACAGATCAGGGCGACGCCCGCCGCACCCACGGTGCGCGACCTCGACGCGATCGACCCCGACTGGAGCCTGCTCGAGTGGGAGAAGTACACCTACATCCCCCTTGGCAAGCGCGTCGCGATCCCCAACATGGCACGCGGCTGCCCGTTCACGTGCAGCTTCTGCTCGCAGTGGAAGTTCTGGCGCGACTACCGGGTGCGGGACCCGAAGGAGGTCGTGGACGAGATCGAGAAGCTGATCCGCGACCACGACGTCGGCTTCTTCATCCTCGCGGACGAGGAACCCACCATCAACCGGCGCAAGTTCGTGCAGTTCTGCGAGGAGCTGATCGCCCGCGACCTCGGCATCCTGTCGGGCATCAACACCCGCGTTACCGACGTGCTGCGTGACGAGGCGCTGCTGCCGCTGTACCGCCGGGCCGGGCTCATCCACGTCTCGCTCGGCACCGAGGCCGCGGCGCAGATGAACCTCGACCGCTTCAACAAGGAAACCACCATCGCGCAGAACAAGAAGGCCGTCCAGCTCCTGCGTGACGCCGGCATCGTGGTCGAGGCGCAGTTCATCGTCGGGCTCGAGAACGAGACCGCCGAGACGCTCGAGGAGACCTACCGCATGGCGCGGGACTGGAACCCGGACCTCGCCGACTGGGCGATGTACACCCCCTGGCCGTTCTCCGACCTGTTCAGCGAGCTCGGTGACAAGGTCGAGATCTTCGACCGCTACAACCTCGTCACGCCCATCATCAAGCCACAGGCGATGGACCGCTCCGAGCTGCTCGATCGGGTGATGCACAACTACCGGCGCTTCTACTTTCAGAAGGCGCTGTTCTCGTATCCCTGGGCCGGCAGCGGCGCTCGCCGCCGCTACCTGCTCGGCTGCCTCAAGGCGTTCCTGAAGGCCGGCTTCGAGCGGCGCTTCTACGACCTCGGCCGAGTCAACTACTGGGGACCGCAGTCGAAGCGCGGCGTGAAATTCGGCTTCGACGCGTCCCGTCAGCGACCGGCCGACAGCCCGGTCGCGTGGCGTGCCAAGCACAACAGCAAGGTGCGCGGCGAGGAGCGGGCACGCATCATGGCCTGCGGCGGCGGCGACCAGCAGGTGAGCGACGAGGAGATCGAGGCCCGGACCGTGGCCCGCAATACGTTGCAGGAGGAGGTCGCGCCCGTCCAGTAGTATCCTCGCACCCGTGTCCCGACAGGAGACGGCGATGACTCTGCGCGCCCCAGCCCTCGACCCGAAGACTGTCGAGCCCCGCACCCATTCGGGATACCCGGAGCCGTTCCGATCGCGCGTCCTGCCGCGCGAGAAGCGCCCGCTCGGCGATGCCCTGGGCCTGACCCGTTTCGGGGTCAACCTGACGACCCTGCCCCCGGGCCGGGAGTCGTCCATGCGGCACTGGCACTCCAGCGAGGAGGAGTTCGTCTACGTGCTCGAGGGCGAGCTCGTGCTGCGGACCGACGCTGGCGAGCAAGTCCTGGCGGCCGGCAGCTGCGCCGGATTTCCGGCCGGTTCCGGCGACGGCCACCAGTTCGTCAACCGCGGCGGCGTGCCGGCCGTTTACCTCGAGATCGGGACCCGAGATCCGAAGGATTCCGTCGTGTACCCGGACGTGGACCTGCTGTGGAATCCGCCGGGGCAACCGCACCGTTACACGCGGCGGGACGGTACCCCGTACTGACGGCTTTCGCAGCGTCAGGGCCATGGAGGCGCGCGCCGGGCCCGTGCGCGGGGGATCGCGGCCCCCCGCGGCGCAAATCGACCGTCGCCGTCGCTCCCCTCGGGTTACACTGAATCCTCTGCGGTGCTCTTCGCCGACGCCGCCGCACCCTCTTCTGACGGATCAGACCGGCGAGGCCCCATCCACACATGCAAGCGACCGCCTGGAACCGCAAGGCCCTGCTGAGTGCGTTCGACAAGGCGCCGCCCCTGATGGTCCCCACGCTCGCGCTCGCATTCGACGTTGCGCTGTTCGGGGCCGGATCCGCGATCGCCCTGCTCGCCCCGGGAATCGCGCTCAAGCTGCTCGGCACCCTCATCGTAACTGCCGCCATCGTCCGGCTGTTCCTCATCGGCCACGACGCCTGCCACGGCAGCTTCTTCGGCCATGCGCGGCTCAATGCCATCTTCGGCCGGATTGCCTTCCTGCCCTCGATGACGGCCTTCAGCCTGTGGGAAGTGGGCCACAACACGGCCCACCACGGCTTCAACAACCTGAAGGGCCGCGACCAGGTCTGGGCGCCCTTCTCGAAAGCCGAGTTCGATACCCTGCCGCGATATCGCCAGTCGCTCGAGCGTTTGTACCGAAGCGGTCTCGGCTGGGGCGCGTACTATCTGGTCGAGATGTGGTGGAAGAAGCTCTTCTTCGCCAGCCGCAAGGAGATCGGCTCGAGCCGCCGCAAGTACAAGCTCGACAGCCTGCTGGTCAGCGCGGGTGCCCTGCTGTGGCTCGGCGCCGTGGCGCTCGTGGCGCGTTCCACCGGGCAGTCGTTCCTGCTGCTGGCCACCCTGGCCGTCGTCGTGCCGTTCCTGCTGTGGAACGGCATCATGGGATTCGTCGTGTACCTGCACCACACGAGCCCGAAGATTGCCTGGTTCCAGAACCGGCAGGAATGGCAGCGCCAACGGGCCTACCTGACCTCCACGGCGCGCGTGACCCTCCCCTTGCGCATCGATCGACTGATGCACGGGATCATGGAGCACAACGCCCACCACCTGAACCCGCGCGTCCCGATGTTCGCCCTGCGCGAGGCACAGAAGTTGCTGCAGGAGCGCTTCCCGGAGCTTTGCGACTACCGGCTCGACCGGCGCACGTACATGGACGGCGTGCGGCGCTGCAAACTCTACGATTACGCGAACCATGCGTGGCTGGACTTCGACGGACGGGTGACCGCGCGCGTCCCGCTGGCGAACGCCGATGCCGCGGCCAACATGGCAGCTGCGACCACCGTGGCGGCCGCGGCCGCCTGACGCCCGCACGCAGCCTCGCGCGGCTGCATTTCGGCCGCCCTCCCCCGAATCGAGGTCCCATGCTCCACGCCCAGACCGTCCAGAGCCGGCACGCCGACATCTTCACGTTTCTGCAGGGCGACCTCGAAGCGGTCGCGTCCGAGTGTCGCCCGCCCGGGGAGGCCGGCCCCGACAGCCTCGTGTTCGTCTCCGAGCCGGCGCAGCTCGAGTCCGTTCAGCAGCGTGGCGCCGCGATCCTGATCGTCCAGCGCGCGCTCGCCGACCGACTTGCCCCGCAGGCCGAGGCGTTCGGCTGCTGCTTCGCCGTGTCGTCCGTGCCGATGGGCATGGCCGTGCTGCTGCGGCACCTCGACCGCAAGCGCGAGCGCTTCACGCAGTGGGGCGAGCGCCACCCGACCGCCGTCGTTCACCCCACGGCGACGCTCGGGCGCGACGTGCTGCTCGGCCCGTACTGCGTCGTCGGCGCCGAGGCCTCCGTCGGCGACGGCTGCTGCGTCGGCGCCCACACCGTGATCGAGAACGGAGCGCGGATCGGCGCGGGGACCATCCTGCATCCGCACGTGTTCGTCGGCGCCGGCTGCGAGCTCGGGCGCGATTGCGAGATCCACCCGCACACCAGCATCGGCAGCGACGGCTTCGGGTATGCCGTCGGCGCGAGCCGACGGCCGCAGAAGATTCCGCACCTCGGCAACGTGCGCATCGGCGACGAGGTAGAGATCGGCAGCAACTGCGCGATCGACCGCGCGAAGCTCTCCTCCACCTGGATCCGATCCGGGACGAAGCTCGACAACATCTGCCACATCGCACACAACTGCGACCTCGGCGAGGACGGCTTCTACACGGCCGGCTTCATGATGGCGGGATCGACCACGATCGGGCGCCGATTCATGACCGGGGGCAACTCCGTGGTCTCGGCGCACCTGACGCTGACCGACGACGTCGTGCTGGCCGGACGCTCGACCGTGACCAGCGACGTGCGCGAGCCGGGGCACTACGCGGGCTACCCGCTGCAACCGATCAAGGACGCCATGCGCACGCTCGCTGCGCTCGGGCAGTTGAGCGAGATCCGCAGGAACCTCAACCGTGTGCTGAAACAGCTGGCGCTGCCCGGCCGCTCATAGCAGCGGCGTCACAGGCGCCATCGCACGGTCATCGACAGGTTGCGGCCGGGTCGCGTGTAGTAGGGAATCAGCGGGTCACCGGTGACACGGCCACGTACGTCGGACCACTCGATGTATTCGGCGTCCGCCAGGTTGAATAGACCGAGGTTCACGCTGAGCCCGCGGCCGAACTCGTAGTACGCGAGCACGTCGAGGGTGACGTAGCCGTCCGTCGTGTACAGATCGACCCGGCTGTCGTCCACTGCATTCTTGTCGGCGACCCAGGTGGTGACGAACTCGCCTCCCCACCGGCCCGCGGGCGCATCGTAACCGAGCGACAGCACCGCGCTCGCCGGATCCACCGAGTTGAGCGGTTCGTCCCGCACGCGGTCCTCGCCCCGTGCCCACGCCGCCGAGAGGCGCGCGCTGACGCCGTCGAGCGCAGGCGTCCATTCGCCGGGCCGGAGGCTCGCCGACAGCTCGGCGCCGTAGATGCGCGCCTCATCGACGTTCTGCGACTGGAACAGCGTGACGCCGGTCTCGGGGTCTGGACCGAGGTTGACCTTCGACTCGATGAAGTCCCGGTAATCGGTGTAGTAGGCGCTGGCCGCGAGGCTCGCTCCAGCGCCCACCCAACGCAGCCCGAGCTCGTAGCCGTCGCTCTGCTCGGGCTCGAGGTCCGGGTTCGGAACCGCACGGACATTGAACAGCGGCAGCTCGAGGCCGATGTTCACGTCCTCCGGCGGCGGCGCCCGGAACCCGCGGGCGTACTGCGCGAACGCCGTCCAGCCGTTACCGAAGTCCCGGACCGCGCCGAGCTTGGGCGCCAGCGCGAAGTCCTCGAGTCCGACCGCGGCGGAACTCGAGTTGTCTTCCAGGTAGAGTCGGTCGGGGTCCGGGTCGAGGCGGTAGTAGTCGGCACGCAACGCCGGGATCAGGGTCCAGCCCGAGTCGCCGAGGCGCAGTTCGTCCTGCACGAACACGCCGGCCTCGGTCAGGTCGGTTACCGGGAAATCCCTGAGCGGGAAGTTCTCGCCCAGGATCACCGTCGTGGTGCCACCCGTGACGAGGTTGGTCTGCAGGCCGTCGCGCCGCTCCTCGATCCGTGACTGCGAGAACTCGAATCCGTAGACCAGCGACTGTTCCACGCGAGCGCCCGGCAGGTCACTGACCGCCGTGAACTCGGCGCCGTAGGTTCGATCCTCGAACCGGAACCCGCGCTGGATCCGCACCGGCGGCGTGCGCGGCGGCACGGCGGTACGCTCTTCCAGCGTGTCCTGCTGCGTGTCCGTGCCCTGCGCATAGATCTGCCAGTCGGCCGAATCGAAGGACGCCGTGGCGGCCAGACGCTGTCCGAGGCTCACGCGGTGGCGATCGACCGAGTCGTCACCCTCGAGCAGCGTCGTGTTGGCGAAGCGCGAGCCCTCGAGGCCGAGGAACGCGTTCACGGCGGTCTCCTGCTGCAGGCGGCCGCCCTCGACCGTCAGTGCCAGCGGTCCGCCGGGCGTGCCATCGACGTTCAGGCGCGCCAGCAGTGAGTCGCTCGTGTAGTCGCGCGGATTCGGCACGACGTCGGCCGCGGTGTCGGCCTCGCTGCCGGCGCGGTGCGCGTAACCGAGCAGCGCCTCCGCAGCCCCGACGCGCGCCGCACCGATGGCGACCGCGTGCCAGCCGTCGTCGACGCCGGATCCGCCCGCTTCGGTGCGCAGGCCGCGTTGCCCGTCCGCGCCGAGCAGGGACCGCGGCGTCAGCGTGCTCATGGCCACCACGCCGCCGATTGCGTCGCTGCCGTACAGGGACGACGCCGGTCCGCGCAGGACCTCCACGCGCTCGAGGAAGGCGGCATCCACGAAGCTGCGGCCGGAGTCGGAGAAGCTGCCTACCGCGAAGCCGCCCGCGGCCGGGATGCCGTCGATCTCGACTGCGACGCGGTTTCCGCCGACGCCGCGGATTGCGAAGGTGTCGAGCCCGAAGCGGAAGGGGTCGCTGCGCACGCTGAGGCCCGGTTCATAGCGCACCAGTTCCTTGACGTCGGAAACGAGCCCGCGCTCGATTGACTCCCGCGGGATTACCGTTACGGAGGCGGCGACCCGGGTCAGCGGCACCACCCGCCGCGCATACACCGTGACCGTCTCGAGCCGGCCCGCGTCGCCCGCCTCCGGCGGCCCGGCGGGCTCGGCGGAGTCCGCGCGGGCGACCGTACAGAGGGCACAGGCCGCGCCGGCCAGAAGCAGCAGGTTACGGATGAAGTCGGACACGTTGGCACGCCGGACGGGGGGCATCATTCTCGCAGCAATCGGGCGAACGGCGCCGCCCTGGCAGCGATTGTCATTGTCCTCCACCGGCCGGACGACTCCATGACTCAGGTCAATCGAGCCGGCCGTCCGCTCCGCCTGCGCTCGCCTGGCCCCGCTGCAGCAGCCGGGGCGTTCTGACGCCATAACCTTCGAGTCTCGACCGGGGACAAGGCGGACGGGTTCGCGGACAATGCAAGGGTTAACTCCACGAGATCCCACCATGAAGCTCGAAACGCTCGTCGTGCACGCCGGCTATTCGCCGGACCCCACCACCAAGGCGGTGGCCGTGCCGATCTACCAGACCACCTCCTACGCCTTCGACGACACCCAGCACGGCGCGGACCTCTTCGACCTGAAGGTCGCGGGCAACATCTACACGCGCATCATGAACCCGACCACCGACGTGCTCGAGAAGCGCGTCGCAGCGCTGGAGGGCGGCGTGGGCGCGCTGGCGCTCGCCTCGGGACAGGCCGCGATCACCTACGCGCTGCAGACCATCACCGAGGCCGGCCAGAACGTCATCAGCTCCTCCGCGCTCTACGGCGGCACCTACAACCTGTTCGCGCACACGTTCCCGCAGTACGGGCTCACGGTGCGCTTCGCCGACCACCGAGACCCCGCCTCCTTCGAGAAGCTGATCGACGCGAACACGCGGGCGATCTTCTGCGAATCAGTTGGTAATCCGGCGGGTAACGTAACGGACTTCGCGGCGCTGGCCGAGATCGCGCACCGCCACGGCATCCCGCTGATCGTCGACAACACGGTGCCCTCGCCCTACCTGTGCCGGCCCTTCGAGCACGGCGCGGACATCGTGGTCCACTCGCTCACCAAGTACCTCGGCGGGCACGGCACGAGCATCGGCGGCGCGCTGGTGGACTCGGGGAGGTTCCCCTGGAAGGAACACGCGGACAAGTTCCCGCGGCTCAATACGCCGGACGTCTCCTACCACGGTGTCGTCTACACCGAGGCCTTCGGCCCGGCAGCGTTCATCGGACGGGCGCGCGTCGTGCCGCTGCGCAACATGGGCGCTGCGATCTCGCCGTTCAACAGCTTCCTGATCCTGCAGGGCATCGAGACGCTGGCGGTGCGCATGGACCGTATCTGCGAGAACTCGCTGGCCGTCGCGCGCTACCTGCAGAAGCACCCGAAGGTTGGCTGGGTGAACTACGCGGGCCTGCCGGACCACCCCAGCCACGCGCTGGCCCGCAAGTACATGGGCGGCCGCGCCTCCGGCATCCTCACCTTCGGCATCGACGGCGGCCGCGCCGCCGGCGCGCGCTTCCAGGATGCCCTCGGGCTGTTCGTGCGGCTCGTGAACATCGGCGACGCCAAGTCGCTCGCCTGCCACCCGGCCAGCACCACGCACCGCCAGCTGAACCCGGCGGAGCTCGAGAAGGCCGGGGTGAGCGAGGACATGGTGCGCCTGTCG
>Ga0113563_10001389_pt1 | contig 13696 bp, 10 predicted proteins | sample Mud3Dept3metaG_FD_80117 | JGI IMG/M metagenome (GOLD analysis project Ga0113563, IMG submission 80117) | Freshwater wetland microbial communities from Ohio, USA, analyzing the effect of biotic and abiotic controls - Mud 3 Core 4 Depth 3... | ecosystem: Environmental > Aquatic > Freshwater >...
ATCGTTGAGTCGCTTGGATCGGAGACGACCGAGACGGCAAGTTTGAATCGTATTAAAAAGCCTTCTCCGATCAGCCGGAGAAGGCTTTTTTTTCAAATAATCACTTAGGAAGGAGGAGTTGTCGGTAAATGTCTATCAGCTTTTATTGTTTTTTCCTTGCTCAAAGCTGATAACGGATTACTGACAACAAAAAAATTGCCATGAGAATAGGCATAATAGGCGCAGGGATGGTCGGTACAGCACTGGCAGTCGGATTAGATCGCCACGGCTATGAAATAGCAGCAGTTGCGAGCCGAAGCCGTTCTTCTGCTCTTCGTCTCGCTGCAACCGCCTCTCTGCCGGAAGACAGGATTTGCCAGAACCCTCAGCAAGTCGCAAACAAAGCCGATTTTGTCTTTATTACCACTCCGGACGATGCCATATCTGTGGTAGTCGAGGAGATTCGCTGGCGCTCCGGGCAATGTGTCGCACATTGCAGCGGGGCCGATTCTTTGGACATCCTTGGACCTGCGAGGAAACTTGGGGCTCAAGTAGGGTCTTTTCATCCATTGCAGACTTTTGCCAGTATTTCCAGGGCCGTAGAAAGGCTTGCTGGTTCAACGTTCGCTTTGGAAGCTGAAGGAGAATTGTTAGAAAATCTCAAAGGAATGGCAGCGGCGCTGAAAGGTCGATGGATAAAATTGGAGGCTGGAGACAAAGCGGCTTATCATGTCGCCGCTGTGATGTCCAGCAATTACCTGGTTACCCTTATTAAGATGTCAGCTGACCTCTGGCAAAGTTTTGGTATTTCACCTGAGCAGGCTACTCAATCTCTTATGCCGCTGCTAAAGGGGACTTTAAGTAATATCGAAGATCTGGGTTTGCCGGATGCACTCACAGGTCCTATTGCCCGTGGAGATATCGGCACGGTACAAATACACCTTGATACCCTGAAGACGCTGGCTCCCGGGATGGTTGCCGCTTACTGCGAGATAGGCCTTCAGACAGTCCCGATTGCTGTTGCGAAAGGCAGGATCAACGCACGTCAAGCCGGAGAACTCGAGAAATTATTACGGCAAAAGATCCGATCAGGAATTAGGGGGAATGCATATGCGTACAATGTTAAAGAGTAAAATTCACCGTGCCCGAGTGACCGGCTGCAATATTTCTTACGAAGGCAGTATCTCGATCGATAAGAGTCTTTTGAAGGCTGCTGATGTTGTGCCTTTTGAGAAAGTAGATGTTCTTAACATCAATAACGGTGCCCGTTTTAGTACTTATGCAATTGAAAGCAATGCTGACAGCGGCGAAATTTGCGTGAATGGCGCCGCTGCCAGGTTGGCAGCCAGGGGCGATATTATCATCATTTTGACATATCACGAAATCGGAGAAGAAAAAATGCAGGATTATCAACCTCGTATGGTATATGTGGATGCCGAAAACATGATTACGCATACCAAAGGTGCTGTTGAAGAAGCTTTGAATATTTTAAGGAACAAACGATGAGAACAAGTATTAATCAGATAAAAGAGATGAAGTCTAAAAGTGAGAAGATTGCCATGGTGACGGCCTATGACTATTCCACCGCCAGAATCATCGACGAGACCGGTATCCCTTTAATCCTGGTTGGAGATAGCCTGGGAATGGTGGTACTGGGCTATGAATCGACCATACCGGTTACCATGGAGGACATGCTTCATCACACCAGAGCAGTGGTACGGGGTACGACCAAAGCCATGATCGTCGGCGATCTGCCTTTCATGACTTATCAGATCAGCTCCGAAGATGCTTTGCGTAATGCTGGGCGCTTAATACAGGAGGCGGGGGCTCAGGCTGTTAAGTTGGAAGGTGGTACGACTGTGGTTGATAAAGTCAGAAAAATCGTTGATGCCGGAATTCCTGTGATGGGCCACATCGGTCTTACTCCTCAATCAATTAACCAGCTTGGCGGATATCGGGTACAGGGTAAAACCGCCGCAACCGCGAAAAAACTTCTGGAAGATGCGGTCGCCCTGGAAAAAGCTGGAGCTTTCGCTTTAGTGTTAGAAACTGTCCCAACTCCTCTAGCTGCTCTGATTACCCAAAGGATTGGTATACCTACAATCGGCATCGGTGCAGGTCCAGGCTGTGACGGCCAGGTTCAGGTCATTAATGATATCCTGGGTTCATTTATCGACTTCGTTCCTAAACACGCGAAACAATATACGAAATTGTATGATATAATCAAAAGTGCATTGAATGACTATCAAAACGAAGTTGTTAGTGGTTCGTTTCCCACCGAAAAGCATAGTTTTGCCATGGATGAATCTATTCTGGATGACCTGAAGAGATCTCAACTATAATAAAAGCCACTCGGTGGAGCACATAGCCTGGTTTGCCCCGCAACCTTCTATCGGTACGGGTTAGAGTGTCAAGAATTCTCACGGTCTTAGTAGAGTGGAGAAGCAGGCCTCGGAATGGATATAGGAAATGGCTTTATATTAATCTTACTTTAAACATGAATCCTGAAAATATATCTACTACTTATTCTTTAAAGCCGGAATTGCTCGCTCCGGCAGGAGACTGGGACAGTCTTCAGGCAGCTGTAGCAAATGGCGCGGATGCTGTCTATTTAGGGACCCGGGAGTTCAATGCGCGTGTTCACGCGCAGAATTTTTCTCTGGAAGAATTAATCCGGGTAGTGACCTATTGCCATAACCAGGGCGTAAAAGTATATCTCACCATGAATACGCTGGTAAAAAACAGCGAACTTCAGCGTTTCTTCGATACGCTTTCAAAGTCTTACTCGGCAGGCATCGATGGAGTAATGCTCCAGCACATCAGCTTTATAGAAATCGTTAAGAAGAATTTTGCGGGATTGGCCGTCTTCGTTTCCACTCAAGGTGCTATCGGCAACACTGCCAGTGCTTCCATTGTACAGATGGCTGATCGAATCATCGTACCGAGAGAGATGTCTCTGGCTGAGATTAAGAAAATGGCTGCCGAGGGTATCAAAGTGGAAATCTTTGTGCATGGCGCACTCTGCTTTAGCTACAGCGGTCTCTGCCTTTTCTCCAGCTTTGTTAGTGGTAGAAGCGGCAACCGCGGTTGCTGTGCCCAACTTTGCCGTCAAAAATTTAACGATCAATATCCTCTAAGCACCAAGGAGCTCTGCCTGGTACGCCGGATTCCCGAGTTCATTAAATCCGGCATTTCCGCCTTCAAGATCGAAGGGCGGTTGCGCTCTCCTCTAGATGTAGCGGTGACAACGCGACTTTATCGTAAGGCTATCGATTCTTTTCTAGCCGGCGATTTTCGGGTGCCCGAAAAAGAATTGGAAGAAATCGAAATCGTTTTTAATCGTGAGTTTACAGAAGGCTTGATCTGTGGAGAAAAGGACCTGATATCACCGGAAAAACCGATGAACCGCGGTGCTCCTTTGGGTGTGATTGAAAACGGTGAAATCGTTCTGAGCAGGCCAGTTGCGGTGGGCGATGGTTTGGGCATCTGGAATAGAGGCCAGGTCACGGGCGCTGTCGTTCAGCAAATACTGCGTAACGGTCAGAAAACCGAATCAGCAGCTGCTGGGGATACCGTTAACCTGGGTATCGGGGCACGAGATGGCTCCAGGATTTACTTGACCTCTTCACCCAGAATTAAAATTGAGCCGGATTTTAAAATCAGCAGAAATCCGATAAAGATTCCATCCCGAAGACCGGTGCAGGTGATTTTGCCGCGAACCATCAAATATAAAGCTCCCCTGTTGCAACGTTTTATGGCTAGAGCTTATTCTATGGCTGAATCCCGAGAGATAAGTAAATCCGGAGCCGACATAGTTTTCTACGACATCTTTGCGCCGGATTTTCCAGGACCGGGTGAATGGAAAGAGCGTACCATACTGGGCGCATATATACCTCGTATTCTGAACGACATGGAACTCTCGCAGGCGATTGCCCTGTTGAACCGTAAGAAGCCGGGAGCAATAATGACAGGCAATCTGGGTTTTTTGAAACACCGAGCAACTTTTAACAGCCCTGTCTACCTTGATTATTCTTTTAATATCTTCAACGATATCGATTCGTTGTTTTGCCGCAAATACAATGTTATTCCGATGTTATCGCCAGAGCTCTCTTTAGTTGAACTGACCGGTTTCAAAGACCGAGAAGCTGTTATTTTCTGCCACGGAGATATTGTTTTAATCAATACGAAAATAGATATCAAGACCGAGAAACTGGTAGATGAAAAAGGTTTCTCTTTTCCAGTGCGTAGAGAAGGAAACTACTGGCAAGTATTGAACAGCCGTCCGTTCGGTTTGTTCAGTGATATCCGTAAACTTCGCACCATTGGGTTTAACCAATTCTTCATTGACCAGCAGGAAGACAGTGCCTATTTCACACTTCTATACCGTAATATGCTCAAGCAGCCGGTTCATGACCGCCGCATGCGTAAAGGCTACACCGCCGGGCACATCTATAAAGGTGTGGAATAGGGAGCATAGGTCCAATACCAAAAACGCACACAGCTACATGTTATACGTGGTACTATCTAATACTCCAGTCTGCTCATTCTGAGACTAACGGTCAAAACTTATAACCTGTAATTATAACAGCTTTGAGTTACTCGAAAATGGAATGTTATAATGGTCCGGGTGGTGAAAAATGTTTGATAATTTAACTGAGAAATTAGGCAATATTTTTAAACGGCTGGGCAACAAGGGAAAGCTCACTGAAAAAGATGTCGATGAAGCAATGCGTGAGGTACGCCTGGCGTTGCTGGAAGCTGATGTAAACTTTAAAGTAGTTAAAGAGTTTGTGGGCAAGGTAAGAGAACGAGCCGTGGGCTCGCAAGTATTGGAGAGTCTGACTCCAGCCCAGCAAATAATCAAGATCGTCAACGAAGAGCTGGTCAATATTCTGGGGGGCGGACAGAGTAAATTAAATCCCGGCAGTCATCCCCCTTCAGTAATTATGCTGGTAGGTTTACAGGGTTCAGGAAAGACTACTACTGCTGCCAAGTTGGCCTTGAATCTGAAACACGCCGGACAAAATTCATTATTAGTGGCAGCCGATACCCGCAGACCGGCTGCCATCGAACAACTAGTTACGCTGGGAAAACAATTGGATATTCCTGTTTTTAACGAAGATCCCAGCGTATTGGTAAAAGACATCTGCGCCCATGCTGTAGCCAGAGCCAGGCAAATGTCTGTAAGCTGGGTGATACTGGATACTGCCGGCCGCCTCCATGTAGATGAAGAACTCATGGATGAGTTAATCCAGATTAAGAATCAAGTGAATCCGAACGAGATATTATTGGTAGTCGACTCCATGACCGGCCAGGATGCGGTTCGGGTAGCAGAGGAGTTTAACGCCAAGGTAAGCTTGACTGGTTTGATTCTCACCAAATTGGATGGTGATGCACGCGGTGGCGCCGCATTATCCATCCGCTGGGTGGCTCATGTGCCGATAAAATACATTGGCATCGGCGAAAAAGCCGACCAGTTCGAGCCTTTTTATCCCGACCGGCTAGCTTCGCGTATCCTTGGAATGGGGGATATGTTGACCTTTATAGAGAAAGCTGAGAAAGCTTTCGATATGAAAAAAGCCGAAGAACTCCAAAAAAAGATGGAGAAAGCAACCTACGACCTTGAAGATTTTCTCGGTAACTTGAAGGAGGTTAGGAAGATGGGTTCCTTTGCCCAGATGACCTCCATGATCCCCGGACTGTCCCGGGCAGTCAGTAAAATCGATGAGGACCAGCAGGAAAAACAATTAAAGAAGGTCGAGGCTATTATTCTTTCGATGACTCCGATGGAGAGACACAACCCTAGTCTGATAGATGGCAGTCGGAAAAGAAGGATCGCCCGTGGGAGCGGGACCCAGACTCAAGACATCAATCAGCTTCTTAATCAGTTCAGACAGATGCAAAAGTTGATGCGTATGGGCATGCGCGGGAAATTGAACCGCAATATGCTGAGTATGCTGCGGTAATAAGATATACTATTACCCAATGTATATAATTTAATAATTGTTTAATGTATACTATTTGTAAAAAGAGATGGTCATTAAGCTCGGGTCCTTAAAATCATTAAAATATTTTGAAGGTCTTAGTGCTGCCGAGCTCCTGGCAATTCAAAAATACTTTACCGAAAGGCCAGTAAATAAAGGTGAGGTGTTTTTAGTTGAGGGAGCATGCTCGGAACATATGTTCTTCCTCGTCGAAGGCATGGTTAAGGTCTATAAATCTTTGAACAATGGCAAAGAACAGATACTGCATATTGCTCCCCCGGGCGAAGCTCTGAACGATACCTCCGCGTACGATAGCGGGCCCAACATTGGCAGTATGCTGGCTTTGACGCCTGTCACTCTTTACGCCCTGCCTAAGAAACATCTATTTGCCATTCTCGATCAGCATCCCAAAGTATTTCTGAATGTACTCAAAGCTTTAGCCTACCGGACGCGGCGAGACGCCAACCTGGTTAAAGAACTCTCGTTTGCTCAGGTCATGGAAAGACTGGCGAAATTACTTTTGGGAGAATATGCCGGTGAAAAATCTGACGTTGGTCTGCGCCTTACACAGCAGGATATGGCCAACATGATAGGCACTCGTAGAGAGGTGGTCAACCGCTCATTGAAGATTATGGAAGAAAAGGGTGCTATCAAGCTAGCCCGGCACCGTGTCTTGATTGTCAAGAAAAAAATTCTTGAAGAGATGAGCGCTCCAGATACGGTTTTGTAAGTAAATCCGTGCGTCGCTTGACAAAATAGATCATATTACACTATAATCTTGGAACAATAGCACATAGAAAGACAGTGAACAAGAATAGTAGGTTTCCAGCGCGGAGCAGAGAGCCGGGTTAGGTGCGAGCCGGTACCAGCGCAGAGATTGAATGGACTTGGGAGTCGCGGAACCGAAAACTCTTGATAGGTTCTGCCGGAAAGGGCACCGTTATTCAAGCCCAGGGTATCGAGAACGGTTAGAACAGTCCTAATCGATTGATGTACCTGATCGAGATAGTTGGGAGAACAAATTCGTTTTCCAGCTAAACAGGGTGGCACCGCGAGTATTATCTCTCGCCCCTCAAGGGGTTGAGAGATTTTTATTTTTAGGAGGGCATATATGCTTTATAGACCGAATAGCTGGCCCATCGGGGCCAAAGAATAAATATCTTGATGAAGAATTAGCATAATAAAAATATTAGGAGATTAGGGAAATGGATAGAGCTGTATTTTTTCTCGATCAAAAAGAGATGCCGACCAGATGGTATAACATTCTGCCCGATTTGCCTGGCCCATTACCGCCATTGCTAAGTCCAAGGACCGGGCAGCCGGCGACACCCGAAGAAGTATCCCGACTTTTCCCCATGGAATTAATTAAACAGGAGCTTAGTCCCGATCGCTACATTGAGGTTCCGGAAGAAATTCAAGATATTTACCGGACCTGGAGGCCTACCGGGTTGCACCGCGCTTATCAATTAGAAAAAGCTCTGGATACCCCGGCTAAAATATTCTATAAATACGAAGGAACCAGTCCAGCCGGGAGTCATAAGCCCAACACCGCTATCGCTCAGGCTTATTACAACAAAAAAGAGGGCATCAAGCGGATAGCCACAGAAACCGGAGCCGGACAATGGGGTAGTGCCCTGGCTTATAGCTGTTCTATGTTTGGCATTGAATGCAAGGTTTATATGGTAAAGGTCAGCTATAACCAGAAGCCTTACCGCCGCATAATGATGGAAGCCTGGGGAGCCAAATGCGTTGCCAGTCCCAGCACAGAAACTAAAGCTGGGCGGGATGTTTTGGCTGTAGATCCTAACAGCAACGGTAGTCTCGGATTAGCTATCAGTGAAGCGGTAGAAGATACAGTCACCCACGAAAATACCCATTATTCTCTGGGGAGTGTTCTGAATCACGTCATTCTGCACCAGACGATCATAGGTCAGGAAACCATGAAACAAATGGAGATGGCGGGTTATTACCCGGACATAATTATCGGGTGCGTCGGTGGTGGTTCCAACTTTGGAGGTTTTGCCATTCCTTTCCTTAAAGATAAATTGTCCGGTAAAAAGAAGGACTTGCGCTGTATCGCGGTAGAACCTATGGCCTGTCCTTCGTTAACCAAAGGGCTGTATGCTTATGATTACGGAGACGAAGCCGGAATGGCACCGATTGCCAAAATGTTTACTCTTGGCCATAAATTTATGCCGCCCCCGGTCCATGCAGGCGGACTGCGTTATCACGGCATGTCTCCACTAATCAGCTATCTCTATGATAAAAAACTTATCGAAGCGAAGGCGGTCTTTCAGATCCCCACCTTTGCGGCAGGAGTTCAGTTTGCCCGCACCGAAGGCATTATACCCGCTCCGGAAAGCAATCATGCCATCAGGGTTGCCATTGACGAAGCCTTAGCTTGTAAGGAAAGCGGTCAGTCCAAAGTTATCGCCTTCAACCTAAGCGGACACGGCAATTTTGACCTCGCCGCCTACGATGAGTACCTATCTGGAAGGCTGGCTGATTATGAATACCCGGAAGAGAAAATCAAGGAAGCCTTGAAAAGTTTACCAAAAGTCTCGGTATAATAATTCAGATCACGGACCCATGGTAATAATAATCCCCCTCTCGGTCTGGAGAGGGGGATTATTCTTTCGGTTGAATTGGCTAAAGTCGTTAAACTCAAGCGTTATCCTTTTTCACTCCCAGTTTAATATTGTGACCACTGAGCTTGAAACTATCGGAATAAACACCCTCTTCTATTGCGCCGGAAACGAGTTTACGTGAGAGGGTTTCCTGTCGGATGTATTCAGAAAAATCTCGCATCACCTTGTTGATATCCTCATTAGCATCATAGTAAGTCGTGATGTAGTCAGCTATCTCAAATCCGGCAGATTTTCGCATGGTTTGTAATCGGTGAACGACTTCACGGGCTATGCCCTCACCGGCCAACTCAGAGGAAATTTCTGTATACACGGCTACAGCCAGGTCGCCTTCTTTCATAACGGCATAACCGGGTTTTTCCAATTCAGCAATGGCGTCCACAAATTCTATGTCTTTAACGTTTAATTCCTCTATGATCTGCGATTTAAGCGGTGCCAGACCAGCGCGGTCGGCTCCGGATTTCAAAGCTATCAAAACATTCGCTAGAGGCTGGCGGACTTTGATGTTGGCTCCACTTCGGGCAGCCCGACCCAGACTGGAAATTTTGATAGCCAACCGGGTTGCCGAAGACAACTGTCGGTCAATCCTGGCGGTGTCTGCCACCGGGAAATCGGTCAGATGGATACTAAGAGGAGCTTGAGAGAACGTTGAACGGACCAGGTTCTGATACAGTTCTTCAGCGAGAAAAGGCATGAAGGGCGCTATTATCTTGCAGAGATTGACCAGACAGCCATAGAGTGTATTGTAAGCGGATATCTTATCTGCATCGTTTTCACTCTTCCAAAAACGGCGACGGCTTCTTCTAACATACCAGTTGGAAAGCTCGCTGATGAATTCTTCTATTTTACGTCCGGCATCGGTAGGATTGTAGTCACTAAGGTTGGTGTCTACATCGATTATCAGTTGATTTAACTCGGAAAGGATCCATCTATCCAATTCTGGCACAGGAGTATATACGGATCCACCCTCTTTTTCAGCAGCTGAGCCGGGTAGTGCTCCGGGGGTAAATTGGTCTATATTGGCATACATTACGAAGAACGAATAGACATTCCAGAGAATTAGCTGGACGCGGCGGGTGATTTCAGCTACCTGGTCTTCCGAAAAACGTTTGACATTTCCCGGAGGTGTGGATGTAAAACAATACCAACGCAGGGCATCAGCCCCGTACTTGTTGATTATCGCCCACGGATCGACTACGTTCCCGCGGCTTTTGCTCATCTTCTCGCCGTTGACATCCAGAATATGCCCGAGGCAGATCACATTTCTGAACGCTATCGAGTTCAATAGAAGAGTGGAGATGGCGTGTAAACTGTAAAACCAGCCGCGTGTCTGGTCCACGGCCTCGCAGATATAATCGGCGGGGAACCTACCATCTTCGGAAATTCTGTTACTGTCCGGCGCAAAAGGATAGTGGTATTGGGCCAGAGTCATATCTCCGGAGTCGAACCAGCAATCGATAACCTCGGGGACCCTTTTCATCTTGCTGCTGCAAGAAGGGCAATTCATGGTTACGCCGTCAATTATCGGCCGATGCATCCCGAGATTGTTATTTAAAATCTCAGGGTCTATTCCGGATTTTTCAACCAGCTCCTTGATGCTTCCCAGACATTCACAATGACCGCAGGATTCACAGCGCCAGATCGGAACGGGCGTTCCCCAATATCTTTCACGAGAAAACGCCCAATCGACGTTATTCTGCAGCCAGTCCCCAAAACGACCGTGTTTAATATATTCGGGGTACCAGTTGAGTTTTTCGTTATTGGCTATCAAATCATCTTTAACCGCCGTGGTACGGATATACCAGGTCTGCTTAGCATAATATAGCAGAGGAGTGTTGCAACGCCAGCAAAAGGGATACGTATGGCGAATGGTACCGCTCTTAAACAGCAAACCCCTGGATTTTAGATCCTCAAGAATTAATTTGTCGGCGCTTTTAACAAACCTTCCTGAGAAAGTGTAATTACCGGTTACCTTGCCCTGTAGGTCAACTGGCTGAACAAAGTCCAGGTCATATTCCAAGCCGGCTTCGAAGTCAACTTCACCAAAAGCCGGTGCGACATGAACGATGCCGGTGCCTTCTTCCATGGTTACAAAATCGGTGGCAATTACCCGGTAGCTCAAATTTTGGTCAGCATCCTGGGTTTTGAATTCCTTTCTTTCGATACCATCTCGGCTGTGTAATACGGTTGGACGGCTGCGCTCTATGCCGAAATGGTGGGGATTGAAGAGGGGTTCGTAACTGGTGCCCAAAAGGACTTTCCCCTTTAGTGTGGTTGCTACGGGAAACTCTCCTAATCCCGTCCGCTCGCGCAGCTCATCGGCCAGGACCAGATACTCTTCACCTGTATCAACGACCGCATAATCGGCTGCCTCGGATACCGCGAGCGCAGTGTTTCCGGGCAGTGTCCAGGGTGTTGTGGTCCAGGCCAGTAAAAACGTCGGTTTTTGACGCAATAATTGTGAGATCACCTGATTTTCGGCTTTTTGCACTTTAAACTTAGGGTAGACCGATGGGTCTTCGGTATTGTCTTCATAACCCTGTGCGACTTCGTGAGAGCTCAAAGAGGTGCCGCAGCGCGGGCAATGAGGCGTAACCTTATAACCCTGATAGATTAAACCTTTGTTCCAAAGTTGCTGAATAGTCCACCATACCGTCTCCATGTACTCGTTGTTCATAGTGATGTAGGGCTTTCCCATATCGCACCAGTAACCGATACGCTCGGTCATCTTTTCCCAATTCTTTAAGTACCCAAAAACGCTTTCCCGGCACTGTTCATTGAATTTGGCAATACCGTATTCCTCGATTTGCGTTTTATTGGTGAGGCCTAATTTTTTTTCAACTTCCAATTCAACGGGAAGACCGTGGGTATCCCAGCCGGCAGTACGAGGTGCATAAAATCCTTTCATGGATTTATAGCGAGGAATGATATCTTTAAATACTCTGGCTAGAACATGATGAATTCCTGGATTCCCGTTAGCAGTTGGAGGTCCTTCGTACAAGGTGAACCGAACTCCGTTCCTGCGGTTTTCAACACTCAATTCGAAGATATTATTCTTACTCCAAAAGGGAAGAATGTCCTCTTCCAGTTTGGAAAAATTTATTTTGCTTGCAACAGGTTTGAACATTTAATTATTCCTTTTTTATTGTCATTGCGAGCCCTGAACAGAGTGAATAGGAAGCAATCTCCTTTGATGGCGATTATTAAGTTGGGGATAGATTTGGAAAAAGAGAAGATTCTCACAAAGGCGAAAGCACAGACAGGCTATTTCTTACGTTTAAGTGAAACAACTACTCTGCGCAAATTTCCTTCACCTGTGCTTTCGGTCTTAACATCTAAATCGTTGGCCAGAGCCAGGTGTATTATCCGCCGTTCGTAAGCCGACATCGGCTCTAATCTAATCGATGAACCCGTAGCTTTGACCTGGTTGGCAACGTTGGCTGCCAGAATTCTAAGGTCCTCATAACGGCGTTGCTTATAACCTTCAACATCAATAACTATAGGAGTCTTAGAAAGGGTTTTCCGGGAGGTGATCAGGCGAACAAAATATTGAAGAGCCTCCAATGTCTGGCCGCGGCGGCCGATTAAAATACCTGTATCATCACCGGCAATATTGAAAACTACCGGTTCAGCTTCATCCTCTTCGGAAAGCACTGTTTTTGACTGCTCAACGGTGATTTTAGCTGCCACACCCATTTTGGTCAGCAGATTTTCAAGAATGTTTCTGGCTGTTTCCAGGGTTTCTGAATCCGGTTTCTTTTTTAGATCGATCAACCTAACCCGGATACGGGCATCTTCAGATCCGAGTCCTAATATACCGCTTTTTCCTTCACTTAATACGGTTATCTCAACTTCGTCCAAACCAACGTTTAATTGGGTTAGAGCTTTTTGAGTCGCCTCCTCCACGGTCCTGGCTGATATCTCTAGATTTTCCATCGCTTAATCCTTCTTGTGGCGATTTGCTCGCAGTTGGTGAGCCAGACGGGGCTTTTTTGGGCGTTTGTTCTAGCTCGCTATATTTTTTCCCTTTCTTATCCTTAATAGGAGCAGTATCTTTGGGGCGACCTTTAAGGAAATTCAAATTCAACTCTCCCCATCCGGTGACAAAATACTGGACGACTATGGAGAAGATGTTCGAGATTACCCAATACAGTGCCAGGCCGCTTGGAAAAGAGATGCTGAAGAAGGTAAACATGATCGGCATCATCCAGAGCATTAGTTGGCTTTGCTGCGCCGTACGCGGGTCCTGACTGGCAGAGGTAACCATCTTTTGCTGCACCCACATGGTAACCCCGACCAGGACAGCTAAAAATATGTTACCGGTGGCCAGGTTCAATCCCAGAAATGAGTTGCTTAGCGGTAGGTTGGCCAGAGGAGCCGCCCAACCGTAAAAGTAGCGGGACAAATTCAATAACGCCTCCGGATTAACAGCCAGGGCTAAAATGATGGCCTGATAGAGAGCTATCCAGATCGGGAATTGAATTATCATCGGTATAGCACAACCGATGGGGTTGACGCCGGACTCTTTGTAAAGCTGCATCTGCTCCTGGGCTAACTTCTGTTTATCCCTGGCGTACTTCTTTTGCAGCTCCTGGAGTTTGGGTTGTAAGCTGCTCATGGCTTTAGTTGCCCGCAGCTGCCTCATTGTTAGGGGGAGTAAAATGAAGCGAATGATCAGAGTCAGCACGATAATGGTCAGGCCGAAGTTATTAAAAAGGAAATGCGAAAGCGCGATAAGGACGTTGATTATCGGCTGTAATATGATGATATCCCAGGGTCCTAAATTCAACTAATACACCTCATTTAATATCCTGTTTACTTAGGCTGTAGAGCTATCGATGTTTGTGCCCCGGTAATAACGTCAAAACCATAAATTACATTGTCCGGTCCGTTGATATATACCACACCTGCATCCGCGGATAAAGGTGCAACCACGTTATTGGCGATGGTGACAATCGACCGAGGCGTGGTACTATTGGCACTTAAGCCTAACAACTTGCCGTTTTGGGTGGCAACAACGACTTCATTGTTAACGACCGCTGGCCAGGAGGCCACCTGTCCTCCGCAATCGAACTGGGTTTGAACGGC
>Ga0113563_10001390_pt1 | contig 13695 bp, 9 predicted proteins | sample Mud3Dept3metaG_FD_80117 | JGI IMG/M metagenome (GOLD analysis project Ga0113563, IMG submission 80117) | Freshwater wetland microbial communities from Ohio, USA, analyzing the effect of biotic and abiotic controls - Mud 3 Core 4 Depth 3... | ecosystem: Environmental > Aquatic > Freshwater >...
CATTTCTTGTACTTCTTGCCGGAGCCGCAGGGGCACGGGTCGTTCCGGCCGACCTTCGATCCCGTCCGCTTCTGCGTGGTCTGCCCGGCGCTCTTGATGTCGCCGCGGTTGAGGGACACCCGGCCCGGCCTCCGCGCCGCCTCCCGGGACGGGAGCGATGCGCGCTCCTCCTCCCGCTGCACCTTGACCAGGAACAGGCGCCGGAGGGACTCCTCCTTGATGCGGTAGACCAGGTCGGAGAAGAGGTCGAACCCCTCCCGCTGGTACTCCTTGAGCGGGTCCTTCTGCGCGTACCCCCGGAGGCCGATCCCCTCCTTCAGGTGGTCCATCGACAGGAGGTGGTCCTTCCACAGGGCGTCGACGGTCGAAAGGAGGAACATGCGCTCGAGGTAGCGCATCGCGTCGTCGCCATACTCGGCCTCCTTTTGCGCGTAGAATGCCTCGGCGCCCTCCCGGATCCGCGAAGCGAGGTCGGACGGGGCGATCTTCGCCGCGGCGGGGTCCGGCAGCTCCGGGCGGAACCCGAACTGGGCGTGCACCGCCGTCGAAAGCCCCTCGAGGTCCCACTCCTCGGGGTGGGTCTTCTCGCCGGAGAACCTCCCCGCCAGCTCGTCCGCCAGCTCCCCCGCGAACTCGAAGACGAGGTCCCGAAGGTTTTCGCTCTGGAACAGCTCGCGGCGCATGTCGTAGATCACCGTCCGCTGCCGGTTCATCACGTCGTCGTACTCGAGGAGGTGCTTCCGGATGTCGAAGTTGTGCGCCTCGACCTTCTTCTGGGCGTTCTCCACCGACTTGTTGATGAGGGGGTGCTCGATCGGCTCCCCTTCCTCCATCCCCAGCTTCTCCATGATCGGGGAGATCCGTTCGGACCCGAAGATCCGGAGCAGGTCGTCCTCCAGGGAGAGGTAGAAGCGCGAGGAGCCCGGGTCCCCCTGCCGGCCCGCGCGGCCGCGCAGCTGGTTGTCCACCCGGCGGGACTCGTGGCGCTCCGTCCCGATGATGTGGAGCCCTCCCTTTCCCACGACCCCCTCGCCGAGCTTGATGTCCACCCCGCGGCCCGCCATGTTCGTGGCGATGGTCACTTTCCCGGGCTGCCCGGCCTCGGCGATGATCTGCGCCTCCCTCTCGTGGTGCTTGGCGTTCAGCACGTTGTGGGGGATGCCGTGGCGCGTCAGAATCCCGGAGAGGCGCTCGGACTTCTCGATGGACACGGTGCCCACCAGCACCGGCCGCCCCTCGGCGTGCAGCGCCCGGACCTCCTCCAGCACGGCGTGGAACTTCTCCCGCTCCGTGCGGTAGATCTGGTCGGAGAGGTCCTCCCGGACCATCGGCTGGTTCGTCGGGATGATGGTGACCCCGAGCTTGTAGATCTGCTGGAACTCGGCCGCCTCCGTGTCGGCGGTGCCGGTCATCCCGGCGAGCTTCTCGAACATGCGGAAGTAGTTCTGGAAGGTGATGGTCGCCAGCGTCTGGTTCTCGTTCTCGACCTTGACCCCCTCCTTGGCCTCCACCGCCTGGTGCAGCCCGTCGGACCAGCGCCGGCCGGGCATCAGGCGGCCCGTGAACTCGTCGACGATGACCACCTCGCCGTCCTTGACCATGTAGTCCACGTCCCGGTGGAACAGCACGTGGGCCTTCAGCGCCTGGTTGACGTGGTGGAGGATCTCGATGTTGCGCGGGTCGTAGAGGTTGTCCACGGAGAGGAGGCGCTCGATCTTCGGGATCCCGGACTCCTCGGTGAGGAGCACCTGGCGGGCCTTCTCGTCCACCTTGTAGTCCGCGTCCTTCTTGAGGAAGGGGATGACGGAGTTCACCCGCACGTAGAACTCGGTGGACTCCTCCGCGGGGCCCGAGATGATGAGAGGGGTCCGCGCCTCGTCGATGAGGATCGAGTCCACCTCGTCCACGATCGCGTAGTGCAGTTCCCGCTGGACCATGTCTTCGAGGCGGAACTTCATGTTGTCCCGCAGGTAGTCGAAGCCGAACTCGTTGTTGGTCCCGTATGTGACGTCGGAGCGGTAGGACGCCTGCCGCTCCGCGTCGTCCATCCCGTGCACGATGACCCCGACCGTCAGCCCGAGGGACCGGTACAGCCGGCCCATCCATTCCGCGTCGCGCTTCGCCAGGTAGTCGTTCACGGTGACGAGGTGAACGCCGCGGCCGGTGAGGGTGTTCAGGACGATGGGAAGGGTGGCCACCAGCGTCTTCCCCTCGCCGGTGCGCATCTCCGCGATCCGCCCCTCGTGGAGGACGACCCCCCCCACCAGCTGTACGTCGAAATGCCGCATGTCGAGGAACCGCCTCCCCGCCTCGCGGACGACGGCAAACACCTCGGGGAGGAGCGCGTCGAGGGCCTCCCCGTTCCCGGCGCGCTGCCGGAACGAGGCGATCCTGGCAGCGAGCCCGCCGTCGGGAAGGGAGCGGACCGAGGACTCCAGGGAGTTGACCCGGTCCACGACGGGCCGGATCCGGTCCAGCATCCGCTCGTTCGAGGTGCCGAACATTCTCTTCAGAAGATCACCGATCATGGAGGGGTTCCCCCGGGAAACGCATTGTCAAGTCCAAAAAAAAAGCGCCCCGACGGGGAATCCCCCCGGGGCAGCGGTGCCCATCCCTTCCGCGGGCCTCAGTGCTTCATTTCATGGATTGTAGCATTCAGTTCAGGAAACGGGCGGGATTGACGGGGAGGCCGTTCACCCGGACCTCGTAGTGAAGGTGGGGCCCTGTGGTCCGCCCCGTGTTGCCGACCGTCCCCACCGGCTCCCCCTTTGCAACGAACGCTCCCTCCGCGACGACCCGCTCGGCAAGGTGGGCGTAGACGGAGCGGTACCCGGAGCCGTGGTCCAGCACGACCACGTTTCCCAGCAGCGCCTCGAAACTGCTCTTCACCACCGTCCCCGATGCGGATGCAGCCACCTCCACTCCGGGTCGTGCGACGATGTCCATCCCGTGATGGAAAACGGGGGTATCGGTGAACGGGGAAGTGCGTACCCCGAAACCCGACGAGAGAATCCCGCGGATCGGCCACCCGCGCGGCACGCTCTCCAGGATCAGGCGCCGGGAGTCGAGTTTCTCGCCGATGAGGTCCAGGTCCTTGACGTCCACCAGCATGGCCTTCCGCATGCGGTCGAATTCCAGGTCCAGGAGTCGGTCCAGCCGGTGGGCCGCCGATCCCTCGGGGGTTTCCGCCCCGCCGATCCCGGTGTCCCCTCCGCCACGGAGGGATTCGTTCGCCTTCGCCAGCGACATCACCCGGTGGTCCATGGCCCGCAGCCGCTCGACCTCCGCCACAAGCCCTTCGAACTTGGTGTGCAGCTGGTAGAGGGCGAGGTCCTGCTCCGAGGCCCGCTCGCGGAGCGCTCGTAACTCCCGCAACTTCGATATGTTGTCACGGATATCGTAGATCCCCTGCGTCAGGAGTACGAAGAGCATGCCAAGGACCGTCGCGCCGACGACCGCTGCGGTGCGGCCGACACGAATCTCCATGGAACGCCCGGCGTACCCTACGCGGAACGCGAACAGATGCTGCTCCCGCCGATCCTCCGGCACCCGGCCTCCACACCACTCAGGATAGGGAAATACCCTGAACGGTACCACACGGAAGCGCCGCCTGTCAATAATACCAAAACCGCGGATATATCAAGCGGTTGAGCCACTATTCCCCCACCGCACGCTTCTTGGGTTTTTTCTCCGGCTCCCGCTTCCTCTCCAACACGGGGTCCACGATCCTGCCACAGTTTACGCACCGCCAGGCGTAAAACAGGTCCAGCATGTCCTGGAACCGCTCGAACACCATGGCTCCGTTGCACCGGGGGCACCGCATCCTCTTGATGTTTTCCATGCTACCCCCTCCTTTCTGCCTGTACGATGCCCCCGGCCAGGGGGGGTTTCACCCCTCTTTTCTCCAATCATGTTGCGGTTTCCCGCCGCCCCGGCTTATGATGTCAGGAAAGCGGGTGGGCCGTCACTTGGCGCACACGGGAACAAGGGGCGATACCTACGTGAGGAAGAAGCGTTTCGGGGAATTCCTCGTGGAGACCGGCCTTCTCACGGAGGCGGATCTCACCCTGGCCCTGTCGGAACAGCGGGTCCGGCGGGGAAAGCTCGGGGAGATGGTCGTCGCCCTCGGCCTCGCCACCGAGACGGAAATCTCCCAGGCCCTCTCGATCCAGCTCGGAATCCCGCTGATCGACCTGCCGAACACACCCGTAGAGCCCCAGGCGATCGAGCTCATCCAGGAGAAGGTCGCCCGGAAGCATTTCATCGTCCCCGTCGCGATCGAACACAAGGAACTCCACCTGGCGATGGCGGATCCGTTGAGCTTCGAGGCGTTCGAGGACGTCCGTTTCGCCTCCGGCTACACCATCAAGCCGTTCCTCGCCCCCCGCTCGGACGTCCTCTGGGCCATCGACCAGCATTACCACCTCGGGTCCTCCCTCAGCACCATCGTCAAGGACATCGCCGACGAGCGGAGGGTCGAGGTGTTGCAGAAGGAAGGCGGGGAGCCCGACGAGAGGGACCTCGACGACCTCCGGAAGAAGAGCTCCGCCGCCCCCGTCATCCGGATGGTGAACCTGATCGTGGCGGAGGCGGTGGAGCTGAGGGCGTCGGACATTCACATCGAACCGACCCGGACGAACCTGCAGATCCGGAACCGCGTCGACGGAATCCTCCGGAAGACGATGGAGCTGCCGAAATGGGTCCAGGGGGCGGTGATCTCCCGCGTGAAGATCATGGCGAACATGGACATCGCGGAGAAGCGGCTCCCGCAGGACGGGAGGATCAGCGTCCGGGTCGGGGGACGGAACCTCGACCTGCGGGTCTCCACCGTCCCGGCCTCCTTCGGCGAGAAGGTGGTCGTCCGGATCCTGGACTCGGCCAACGCCGGCATCCCGCTGGATTCCCTCGGGTTCTCGCCGCCGGAACTCCTGAAGTTGGAGGAAATCATCGGCCGGCCCCAGGGGATCCTCCTGGTCACCGGCCCGACGGGATCGGGAAAGACCACAACCCTCTACGGGATCCTCAACCGGATCAAGAGCGTCGAGGACAACATCACCACCATCGAGGACCCGATCGAATACGAACTGGCGGGGATCAACCAGGTGTCGGTCCAGGAGAAGATCGGCCTCGGCTTCGCCACCATGCTGCGCGCCATGCTGCGGCAGGACCCCGATGTCATCATGGTGGGGGAGATGCGGGACCTGGACACCACCTCCATCGCCGTGCAGGCGGCGCTGACCGGCCACCTCGTGCTCTCGACGATCCACACCAACAGCTGCGTCGCCACGGTGACCCGCCTCCGGGACCTGGGCGTCCCGTCCTACATGATCGCCTCCACGATCATCGGGATCCTCGCGCAGCGGCTGGTCCGGGTGATCTGCGCGAAGTGCCGGGTGCCGGCGGAGCCCACCGAGAAGGACATCCTTCGGCTGGGGCTGAAGCCCCGCATCCCCGTATTCCGCGGAGAGGGGTGCACCGCGTGCGGCGGCACGGGGTACAAGGGGCGCACCGGGCTGTACGAGATCCTCCCCTTCAGCCAGCCGATCCGGGACGTGATCGCGGCGAACGCCACGGAGAATGAACTCCGCCAGATGGCGATCTCGAAGGGGATGGTGACGCTCGGCCGCGCCGCGCTGGAGAAGGTGCTCACCGGGGTCACCACGGTGGACGAGGTGTACCGGGTGGTGGAGACCGAGGGGGACTTCGCCTCCGCCTGCCCGCAGTGCGCCACCCCGCTGGAGGCGGAGTTCGTCATGTGCCCCGCGTGCGGCTACACCGTCTCCTCGACGTGCCCGGGCTGCCGGAAGAGCCTCTCCCTGGAGTGGAAATTCTGCCCGTACTGCAGGTTCGACCTGCTGAAGCACGAACCGCGCCGCACGTTCGCCTGATCCGCTACCCAGCGACGAGGTCTATCCCTTCGCGACCTCGTCGCCAGATAGCGAAGGGTCAGACGAAGTGGCAGGCGGCGAAGCGGCCGGGGGAGACCTCGCGCAGCAGGGGGGAGACTTCCGCGCACATCTTCTGCGCCATGAAGCAGCGCGTGTGGAACCGGCACCCCGGCGGCGGGGAGACGGGGCTTGGGATCTCCCCGGAGAGGACGATGCGCTCCCTCGGGGCGTCGCCGAGCATGGGGACGGCGGAGAGGAGGCTCCGGGTGTAGGGATGGAGCGGCCCGTGGAACAGTTCCTCCGCTGGTCCGCTCTCCATCACCTTCCCCAGGTACATCACCGCCACCGCGTCGCTCATGTGGCGGATCACCCGCAGGTCGTGGGACACGAAGAGGTATGCCATCCCGTACTCCTCCTGGATGTCCCGGAGGAGATTCAGGATCTGCGCCTGCACGGAGACGTCCAGGGCGGACACCGGCTCGTCGGCCACCACCAGCCTCGGGGACAGTGCGATCGCCCGGGCGATCCCGATCCGCTGCCGCTGTCCGCCGGAGAACTCGTGAGGGTATTTCTCCCCCGCCTCCGCCGGCAGTCCTACCCGTTGCAGCAGCCTTCCCGCCCGGTCCCGGAGCTCCTGGCCCCGGGCCAGGCCGTGGACGAGCCACCCCTCCCCCACGATGTCCCGGACTTTCATCCGCGGGTTCAGGGAGGAGTACGGGTCCTGGAAGACGATCTGCATCTGCCTCCGCGTCGTGCGCAGGGCTTCCCCCGCCATGCGGGTGATGTCCTTCCCTTCGAACCGGATGGTTCCGGCGTCCGGGTCGATGAGCCGGATCGCGACGCGGGCCAGCGTGGTCTTCCCGCATCCCGACTCCCCGACGAGTCCCAGCGTCCTGCCGGGGGGAAGTTCGAGGGAGACCCCGTCCACCGCGTGGACCCGCGCCTGCTCTGAGGAGAAGAACGACGTGCGCACGGGGAACGTCTTGTAGACGTTCGACAGGGAGAGCAGAGCGCCGTCCCGGACCGGTCCGCTCATCGTGCCCCCCCTTCCCGCGAGGCGCGCTGGTGATGGCACGCCGCGAGGTGCCCCGGGGCGTACTCGAAGAGGTCGGGGTCCTCCCGGTCGCACACGGCGAGATCGTCTCCCGTCGCCTGCCCGGCATGGAAACGGTCCCGCGCTTCCCGGCGGAACGGGCACCGTTCCGCGAACGGGCACCCGGGCGGAACCGCGGACAGGTCCGGGACCGTCCCGGGGATCGACGGCAGCCGCCGCTCGCCGGGCCGCTTCCCCGGGAGCGACGCGAGGAGTCCCTGCGTGTACGGGTGGACGGGGCCGTCGAACAGCTCCGCCGTGGGCGCGATCTCGACGATCCGACCGAGGTACATGATCGCCGTCCTGTCGGCGAATTCGTGCACCACGCCCAGGTCGTGGGTGATGAGCAGTACCGCCATCTTCTCCTGCTCCCGCATTTCCCGGAGCAGGGTGAGGATCTGGGCCTGGATCGTCACGTCGAGGGCCGTGGAGGGCTCGTCGGCGATCAGGAGGGCCGGCGAGAGGGCCAGCGCCATGGCGATCATGACCCGTTGCCGCATGCCGCCGCTCATCTGGTGGGGATACTCCCGTGCGCGCCGGGAAGGGTCGGGAAGGTGGACCTTCCGGAGCCATTCCACCGCCCGCGCCGCAGCCTCCCGCTTTCCGCAGGCGCCGTGCGCCGTGAACACTTCCGCCACCTGGTCCCCGACGGTCAGCACCGGGTTCAGGGAGGTCATCGGCTCCTGGAAGATCATCGAGATCGCCTTCCCGCGGACCTCGCACATCTTCCCTTCCGGGAACGGGAGGAGGTCTTCCCCGCGGAAGAGGACCTGCCCCCCCGCAATCCGCGCCGGAGGGGAGGGCAGCAGCCGGAGGATCGAGAGGGCCGTGACCGTCTTCCCGCATCCCGACTCCCCGACCAGCCCCACCGTCTCCCCGGGGGCGACCGAGAAGGAAACCCCGAAGAGTGCCCGGACGGTCCCCTGCTCCGTCGCGAAGTCCACGCGCAGGTCGCGCACGTCGAGCAGCGTCTCGGCCATCACCGGCCCTTCAGGCGGGGGTCCGCGGCGTCGCGGATCCCCTCGCCCAGCAGGTTGTACCCCAGCACGGTGACCAGGATCGCCAGACCCGGGAAGAAAGAGAGCCACCAGGCGAACTCGATGTTGTCCTTCCCCGCCGTGAGGATGTTCCCCCAGGACGGCGTCGGGGGCTGCACGCCGATGCCGAGGAACGACAGCGCCGACTCGGTGAGGATCGCCCCGGCCACGCCGAGCGTGGCGGCCACCAGGATCGGCGCCAGCGTGTTCGGCAGGATATGGCGGAACACGATCCGCCCGTCCCCCGCTCCCTGCGCCCGGGCCGCCGCCACGAAGTCGCGCTCCTTCAGGGACAGGGTCTCCGCCCGGACCAGGCGCGCGACGCCCATCCACCCGGTGAGGCCGATGATGATCATGATGTTCCAGATGGAGGGTCCGATGAAGGCGATCACCGACAGGATGAGGAAGAAGGCCGGGAAGCACAACATCATGTCGACGAAGCGCATCAGCACCGCGTCAACCCAGCCGCCGTAATACCCCGCGAGAAGCCCGACGACCAGGCCGATCGCGATGGCGATCCCGACGGCTACGAACCCCACGGAAAGGGAGATCCGCGCGCCGTGCGCCATGCGGGCGAGCACGTCCCGGCCGAGATCGTCGGTCCCCAGGGGGTGCTCCGCGGAAGGGGCTCGCAGGATGTGCACGATATCGATCCGGTTCGGCGGGTGGGACGAGAACAGGGCGGGGAGGGCCGAGACGAGGAAGAAGAAGACGATGATCGCCCCGCCGGCAGCCGCCAGCCTGTTGCGCAGCAGCCGCCGCGTGAAGTCCCTCCAGATTCCCGGAGTTCCGCTCATAGGTGAGCCCAGTGCCCCGTCTCGCAAATAGGTTGAAGCACCGAGAGCGTCGATGCGCCGCGTCCGGCAAGGCGCACGACCGAGGCGTACTGGAAAATACGGCGAGGGAGTGGAACGAAGGCGGAGCGGATGCAGCGGCGTTCGAATGCCAAGATATTTGCGAGACGGGACACTGGGCTCACGCCTGACGGATCCGCGGGTCCGCGAGGGCGTACCCGACGTCCGCCAGCAGGTTTCCCAGCAACGTCAGGAACGCCCCGATCGTCAGGATCCCCATGATCAGGGGGTAGTCGCGCGACATGACCCCCTGGTAGAAGAGCTGCCCCATCCCCGGGATGGCGAATATGGTCTCGAAGATCACGGAGCCGCCGAGCAGGTCCGGCACCGACAGCCCCAGGATGGTGATCACCGGCAGCAGGGCGTTGCGCATCGCGTGCCGGAAGATCACCTTCCCCTCGGGTAGCCCCTTCGCGCGCGCGGTGGCGACGTAGTCCTGCCGGATCACCTCCAGCATGTTCGACCGCATGTACCGGGACATCCCCGCCAGCCCCCCGAAGGCGGCCAGCAGCACGGGAAGGATCAGGTGCCGGGCGCGGTCGGCGAGTTTCCCCGCGACGCCCAGCGACCCGTAATCCAGCGAGGAGATTCCGGAGATGGGGAGCCACCCGAGCTTCACCCCGAAGAGGATCATCAGCAGCAGGGCGAGCCAGAAGGTGGGGATGGCGAATCCCGTGAACACGGTCACCGTCGAGATCCTGTCGAAGAGGGACCCTTTCCGCACCGCGGAGTAGATCCCCACGGGGATGGCCACGAGGAAGATCAGCGTCATCGAGAGAACGTTGATGGTGAGGGTGATCGGGATCCGCTCGCGGATCTTCTCCGACACCGGCCGGCCGTCCGGGGAGAAGCTGTCGCCGAAGTCCAGGGTCGCCATCCGGGCAAGCCACCGGCCGTACTGGACGTGGAGCGGCTGGTCGAGGCCGTAGTACGCCTGCAGGCGGGCGCGGGACTCCGCCGTCGCCTTCGGGTTCAGGTCCGTCACCGCCCCGATGGGGCCGCCGGGGGCCATGTGCATCATCAGGAACGACACGAGGCTGATCCCCACCAGCAGCGGGATGGAGAGGAGGAGCCTGCGGAGGATGTACCGGAGCATCGTCTGGCGCGGACTTCAGGGTTGTATCTTGTGTTTCTGGAGCGCCGCCGGAACGTACCACTTGACGAAGTTGTACGAGATCCCCGCCGGGGCAGGCTCGATGCCGTGGAACCGGTTGTGGACCACGGGGAGCGCCTCGGGGACGTACAGGAAAACGTACGGCTGCTCCTCCGCGAGGATCTCCTGGATCCGGAAATACGCTCTTTTGCGCTTCTCCAGATCGAAGGTGCTGCGCCCCTCGTCGAGGAGGCGGTCCACCTCCTCGTTGGCGTACCCCACGTGGTTGAGCTCCTTCGGTCCCGTCTTGGAGGAGTGCCAGATGTCGTACTGGTCGGGGTCGGGAGTGGTGTTCCAGCCGAGGATGACGGCGTCGAACTTCCGCTTGTCGATGAACTCGTTGATGAAAGCGGCCCATTCCACCGTGCGGATCTCCATCTTGATCCCCGCCTCCGCCAGGTTCTGCTGGAGGATCGCCGCGGTCTTCGCGCGCGCCTCGTTCCCTGCGTTGGTCAGCACGGTGAACTCGAAGCGCAGCCCGTCCTTCGCGAGCGTCCCGTCCTTCCCGGGCTGCCACCCCGCCTCGGCGAGGAGCGCCTTCGCCTTCCCCGGGTCGTGGGGGTATCTCTTCACGTTCGGGTTGTGCGCCCAGGTGCCCGGCTTGTAGGGGCCCGTCGCCTCCTGCCCGAGCCCCAGCAGCACGCCGTCGATCAGCGCCTTCTTGTCCGCCGCGTGGGCGATCGCCTGCCGCACGCGGACATCCCGGAAGAAGGGGTGGGAGAGGCGGAAGCCGAGGTAGGTGTACGCCGACGCCGTGTACTTGTACTTGCTGAACGACTTCCGGAACTCCGCCGTCTCCGTCTGCCGCGTGTATTGCGGCGGGGTGAGGTTCATGATGTCCACGCCGCCGGATTTCAGCTCGAGGAACATGGTCGCCTGGTCCGGGATGACGCGCGTGAACACGCGGGCGATGTACGGCTTCCCCTCGAAGTAGCCGGGGTTGGCGTCGAACACCACCCTCTCGCCGGTCTTCCACTCCACGAACCGGTACGGCCCCGTCCCGACGGGCTTCTTGTTCAGGGGGCTCTTCGAGATGTCGGGGTGCTGCGAGAGCAGGTGCTTCGGGAGGACGTGCATCCCCCACGATGCCAGGGCAGGGGCGAAGGGCCTCCCGTACTCCACGACGAAGGTGTGCGGGTCGGGGGCGTCCGCCCGCCTCACCTGCCGGAAATCCTCCCCGTACGCCGTGGGAGTGCGCGGGTCGATCATCCGCCGGTAGGTGAACATCACGTCGTCGGAGGTGAAGGGGGCGCCGTCGTGCCACTTCACGTCCTTGCGGAGGTGGAAGGTGATCCTCTTCCCGTCGGGGGAGATGTCCCACGACTTGGCGAGCTCCCCTTCGAGCTTGAGGTCCTTGTCGTACCGGACCAGTCCGTTGAAGACGTAGTTGGCCGCGGCGTGGGAGGAGGCGTCCGTGGTGACCGCGGAGAGGAACCCGCTGACGTCCCCGATGCTCCCCTCGATGATGGCGTCGCCGTAGGCGGGGGGCCCCGCGGGTCCCGCTCCTTTCCCCGGAACATCCGGCTTCCCGCCACTGCACCCGGCGATGAGGAGCAGCGCCGTGGGGATCGCGAACCACCGCAGGGATCGGCTCATTCCTGGTCTCTCCGCAACGTGATCCTGGCTCCCCGGATCGACAGCGCCAGCCGCGGGGGCGGACCGGCGGAATCCCGGTCGGGGTAGGACACTTCCACGTTCATGCCGGGGAGCCGGTACTCCGCCCGGGTGAGGAACCTCCTCCCGGGATCGGAATGCAGCGTCTGCCGGACGTCCGCCAGGGACCAGCCGCCGTCCGGGTTCCGCGCCGCCTCTCCCCCGGATACGGGGTAGCCGGGGCCGCCGGAGAGGATCCGTGCGACGGAAATGTCCCCCGACGCCAACGGCTGCGCTTCCCGGAACCCGAGCAGGTCCGCGGCGGGTCCCGGGGAAACTTCCACGCGGCGCCCGTCATTGGCAAGAAACAGAACGCCGCGGCCCATCGGGTCGTACAGCCCCACGGTCTCCTCTGCGGCGGAAAGCGCGCTGATCCCCGCGACGAAAGGGACCGCGTCCCTCAGGAACGGAACCAGCACTCCCGAGAAGGACGCCTTCACGGGAAAGGCGACCGCGGTGAACTGTCCCGCGAAAAACGCTTCCGCCCGTCCGCCCTCCGGCCCGGTGAGGACCGTGCGGGAGGGGGCACACCCCGCCGCGGCGAGCGCCAGGAGGGACAGGGCGCCGAACCCGAGGGCGTGCAGGCCCCTCACTTCCCCGCGGGCCCCGCCTTCCGGATGCTCTGGAGCTTGACCGAGACATCCTGCGGCTTTTCGTGGCCCTTCGCGATGGCCCGCTCGAAGAAGGTGGCCGCCTCCTCGCCCTTCCCCTGCGCCAGCAGGACGTCCCCGAGGTGCTCCAGGATGACCGGGTCGTCGGGGGCCAGCTTCAGGGCCCTGCGCAGTTCCGCGTCGGCGCGCGGATAATCGCCCTGCCGGTAGTACACCCAGGCGAGGCTGTCGAGGAAGTAGCCGTCGTCGGGCCGGATCTCCAGCGCCCGCAGGATCAGTTTCTCCGCCTCCGGAAGACGCATGTTCCGGTCCGCGTACGTGTAGCCGAGGTAGTTCAGCGCGGTGGCGTGCCGGGGATCGAGCTCGATCACCTTCTCCATCGCCGCGATCACCTGGTCGAGTTTTCCCAGCTTGTCGCAGATGACGCCGAGGGAGAACCAGGCGCCGGGGTTCGCCGGCGCCTTCCCGGTGGCCTCGGTCGCCACGACGAGGGCCTCCTCGTACCGCTTCGCCTCCTCGAGCTGACCCGCCAGGAAGATCATCAGTTCCACGTCGTCGGGGTTCTTCTCCCGCAGCCTCCGGACAATGGCGATCGCCTCGTCGCTCTTCTTCTGCCGCCCGAGGGACAGGGCCAGGTGGAGCATCGCCTCCCGGTACGGCGGGGAGTCTTCCGGGACCTGGCGGAACGCCTCGTGGGCCTCCGCCACGGCCCCCTTCTCCTCGTAGGCCGTCCCGAGGAAGAAGCGCACGTGGGCATTCCCCGGCTCCGCGTTGAGGACGAAGGTGAACTCGTTGATGGCGTCGTCGAACCGGTCCCGGTCGAGGTACAGGAGCCCCAGCTTCGTCCGGAATTCCAGGTTGGAGGGGGAAAACTTCTTCAGCTCCTCGTACTGTCCCACCGCCTGGTCGATCTTTTTTTCGCGGATCAGCACGCGCCCCAGCCGCTCCCGGATGAACGGGTTGTTCGGCGAGGCGTGCAGGGCCTTCTTGTACCGCTCCTCCGCCTCGGTGTTCCGGTCCAGGATCTCGAGGACCGCAGCGGACTCCAGGAGGGCCGCATCGAAGCCGGGTGCGATCGCGAGGGCCTTGTCGTAATCCTCCAGGGCCTCCCCGAACTTCTTCTGTGCCGCCTGGATCCGGCCACGATAGTAGAAAGCGAGATAGGAGTCGGGGTCCCTTTCGATCAGGCCCCCGAGCGTCTCCTCCGCCTTGGGGAAATCCCCCTTCTCCGCGTACAGCGTGGATATGTGGATGTACGCCTCCTCGTTTTCCGGGTCGTCCTCCACCACCCGCCCGTACTCCTGGAGGGCCCTGTCACTCTCCCCCGACGCCGCGAGGATGCCGGCCAGGAGATACCGGGAGCGGGTGTGCCCCTCGTCGGCGGCGAGAGCCCTCCGGAGGGCGTC
>Ga0113563_10001392_pt1 | contig 13681 bp, 11 predicted proteins | sample Mud3Dept3metaG_FD_80117 | JGI IMG/M metagenome (GOLD analysis project Ga0113563, IMG submission 80117) | Freshwater wetland microbial communities from Ohio, USA, analyzing the effect of biotic and abiotic controls - Mud 3 Core 4 Depth 3... | ecosystem: Environmental > Aquatic > Freshwater >...
CGGGTGGCCCCCGATGACGAGTTGCGGAGGATCCTTGGGAAACAGCGTCTTGCCCTCGGGAATCATCGGCCCCGGAGGCGTGAAGGTGGTGTTGGCCCCGTACGGCGTGGTGGGCGAGGTCTGAATGCCGGTGTTGGTGTACGCCTCGTTGTCGTAACAGATGAACAGCACATCGTGTCCGCGGTACATCATGGCCGACATGGCCTGAAGACCGATGTCCACCGTGCCACCGTCACCCGCCATCACGATGATGTTGGGCAACTCGCCCGTCCGCTTGCCCTTGCGCAGCAGCACCTTGTAGGCCGCCTCTATCCCTGAGGCAATCGCGCCGCCATTGGTAATCTGCGCGTGCATCCAGGGCACCGTATACGGGGTGCAGAGGTAGCTGGCATTGGCCACGTACATGCAGCCGGTGGGACCAATGAAAATGGTATTGGGACCGGCCGCCTTGGCCACCAGCTTGTATTGCAGCGCCGGGCCGCAGCCGGCGCAGGTCCGGTGCCCGGGCACGTAGTATTCTTCCTTGGGAACGTTGCGGATCAACTTGATCGGCGGAAGAGTCTGGGTTCTCACGGCAACCGTCATGACGGGCTCCTTTTCATATCACGCATCACGTTTTTCGAATCGTTTTAATCTTCGGCCTCGAAGCCGACCCAATACACGGTCTTCCTGGTCTTGCCTTCCTTGACGGCCTTGGACAGGATGTCGGCCATGTAATAGAACTCCTTGAGCGGCACCATCTCGCCACCCAGACCGGCCATAAACGAGGTCGTCAAGGGCCGCTGTTGAACTTCGTAGAGGGACGCGCGGACTTCGTGCAGGAGGTTGCCGCCGCGCATCGCCCCGCCGTAGGAGGTGCTGGTTTCGACCACGCCCACCGCTTTGAACTTCGACAAGGCGTCCGCCACGTCCTGTGTCGGCCACGGCCGCACGAACCGCAGCTTCACCAAACCGATTTTCACGCCCTGCTCGCGCAGGTGCTTGACCGCATGACGCGCCGTCATCGTGTGGGCGCCCATGATGAAGAAGGCTATCTCCGCATCGTCGGTCATGTATTCTTCGATGAACGGCGAATAATTCCGTCCGAAGATGCGGTTGTAATCGTCGATGGCCTCCCTGATCACCGCAGGCGCATCCAGCATCGCCTGCGCGCGCTGCATGTCCATTACCGTCCCCTGGTCGGGGCGGATTTGCGGCCCGTGGGAAACAGGCCGTTTGGGATCCAGCGGGTGCGGCAGCGCGTAAGGCGGCAGAAACTCGTCAACCTGGCTCTGATCCGGAAGCACCACTTTCCCCGGGATGTGAGACACGAAGTAGCCGTCCTGGCAGACGAACTGCGGCAGGAGTACGCGGTGGTCTTCACCGACGCGATAATTGATCAGGCAGTTATCGAACGCCTCCTGTGGATTCTCGGCCCATCCCATCAGCCAGCCCTGGTCCCGGCAGGACATGGCATCGGTGTGTTCCGACCCGAAGTCGCCCGGGGGATCCAGCGCGCGGTCGGCGATCATCATCTGCAAGGGGATGCGCCCGCCCGCAATCGGAGAATAGTTCTCGAACGCATACGTGACACCCACCCCAGAGCTTCCCGTCAGCGCGCGGGCCCCCGCCGCCGCCGCGCCGAGCACCACGGCAAGCTGGGCATGCTCGCCCTCGCCATGGACGAACTCGGCGTCCAGCTCCCCGTTGGCTACCATCTTGGCCAGTTCCATCATGATCGCCGTGTAAGGGCGAATCGGATACGAGCAGATGACCTCCACCTGGGCCATCTTGGCCGCTTGTGCCGAGGCCGCGCAGCCGCTCAACATCATCTCTCTTGCCATGGTTGTGTCTCCTTAGAACGGCGTCTCGAGCCGCACCACGCCGTCCGCGAAATCCAGCTCGTGGACCTTGATCAAGGCGTCAGTGGCGCACTCGTTGATGCAGATATTGCAGCCTTTGCAGTACTTGGTGTTGAGGACCACCATCTCTCCGGCCTCGTCCAGCTGAAAGCAGGCATCCGGGCAAAACACGACACAGTTCATGCACAGGTCGCATTTCTCGGGTTCAAGCACCGGCCGGAATTCGCGCCAGTTGCCGGTAATCATCATGGGCTGTTCGCCTACCGGCGCCGGCGTGACGCATCCGAGAGGCACCGCTTTTTCCTTCGGGATATTGAACATCGCGTGATCTCCGTTGAACTCGATTCGACTCTAGTTGAGGGCCTGTACCACGGCCTGCTCGTGGCCTTTGCGCAGGGCGTCCTGGTTCTTCACCACCGCCGCGAGATTGTCCAGCGTTACGAGGTTCGTGCCGCGAGCGAGCGCCCCCAGGATCGGCGCCGAGATCCCCTGCCCGATGCCGAGCGAATCCACGCCGCCCTCGCTGCCGGAGAAGTCCACGGTCTGCTCGCCGCAGATCGCCTTGGCGTCGATGCAAACGATGGTGCTGAGCAGGTCCCGGTTGGGGATGAACTTCAGGATGTCCTCCGGCTTGCGGTCGGTGGCAACCACCAGGGTTCCGCCTTTCTCCATGCCGCGCAGGATGTTGATACCCTTCACGATGGTTGCGTCGGCCACGATTACGATCTCGGGCTTCTCGTTCTCGTACTCGTAGCGTTCCTCGATTTCCTCGTCGCTGATGCGCGCATACTTCCGGAGGGGAACGTTCACCCGGTCGGGAAGATCCACGTAGTTGTCGAAGGCCTGGGTGAACTTGCCATCCATTCCGGCCGCATTGGCCAGGCCATTGGCGATGTCCCGCCCTTCCTTGTCCTGCACCACGCCCCGCGCCCATACCGTAATCTGATGCACCTTGCTCGTCATACGATCCTCCTTTGTTGCCTCGGTATTCCCTGAGCTGCGCCCTGAAACGAACTTATAAACCGCGCCTCGGGAGCCGGTTTGATCTAAGTCAACCAACAGAGCAATTGGGTTATGGTTCGTTATCATTATGATAAGCTTCACCTTATGAGTCGCAATCGCGCAGCACCATGAAAAACGCCACCTTGCGCCAGGTGAAAGTGTTCGAAGCGGTGGCGCGGCATTTGAACTATTCGCGCGCCGCGGAAGAACTGCGCATGAGTCAGCCGGGGGTGTCGATCCATGTCAGACAACTCGAAGCGCATGCGGGGCTGCCGCTGTTCGAGCAATTGGGGAAGAGAATCTATCTGACTTCAGCCGGTCACGAAATGCTGCGCTACAGCCGCGCCATCCTCCAGCAGTTCAAGGAAGCCGACGAGGCGCTCGGCGCGCTGAAAGGAATCCGCGGCGGGCGGCTCGACATTGCGGTCATCAGCGCCGGTGATTATTTTTTCCCTGGCCTGCTCGCTGAATTCTGCCGCCGCCACGAACGCGTCACGGTGCGGCTCACGGTCAATAACCGCGAGGAAATCGTGCACCAACTGGAGGAGAATACGACCGATCTCGCCGTGCTGCTGCGCCCGCCTGAAAATCCCGACATGATCGCGGAGGCGTTTGCGCCCCAACCGCACGTCATCGTCGCGGCGCCCGGGCATGCGCTTGCGCGCAAGCGGCATATTTCGCTGCAGGCGGTGGCGAATGAGGCGTTCATCGTGCGCGAGCAGGGTTCGGACACGCGCCTCGCGATGGAAGAGTTGCTGGCAGAATGCCGCGTCAAGTTCAATGTCACGATGGAAATCAAGAGCACCGAAACGATCAAGCAGGCGGTAATCGCCGGCATGGGAATCAGCTTTCTCTCGGCTCACACCATCGGCCGGGAACTCGAGGCCGGGCGGCTCGCGGTGCTTGACGTCGAAGGCTTCCCGGTCATGCGCAAGTGGCACATCGTGCATCACAAGAACAAGCGCCTGCCGCCGGTCGCCATCGCGTTCAAGGAATTTCTGCTGCAGGAAGGGGCGGCGCTGATCGAGCGGCTGGTCGGGCGCGCCGTGCCGAAGCGCAAACTCAGAACATGACTGAGAGGTTTTTTTTCATGGCTCCCGGCAATGAACAACCAAGGCTGTTACTAACGGCTCACGCCTTCACGCCGCATCGGCTCAATGCGCTCCGCGCAGGCGCGCGATCAGCCCCGAAATCAGCGGCCAGAACAGCATGACCAATCCAAGCGCCATGATGCCGCCCACCAGCCAGTTGGAGAAAAACACCATGAGGTCGCCCTCCGAGCCCTTGATGGCGTTGCGAAAATTCTCCTCCGCGCGGTCACCGAGCACCAGCGCGAGCACCATCGGCGCCATCGGGTAATCGAGTTTCTTGAAGACGTAACCGACGACGCCGAACAGCAGCATGAACCAGATGTCGAGCATCGCGTTGTGCACGGTGTACGCGCCGATCGCGCAGATCACAATGATGATCGGCGCGATGATCGAGAACGGCACGCGCAGGATCGCCGCGAACAGCGGCACGCAGGTCAGCACGATGATGAGGCCGGCGATATTGCCGAGATACATGCTGGCAATCAGGCCCCACACGAAATCCTTCTGCTCGACGAACAGCAGCGGCCCCGGTTGCAGCCCCCAGATCAACAATCCGCCGAGCAATACCGCCGCAGTCGGCGAACCGGGAATGCCGAGCGTGAGCATCGGCAGCAAGGCGGAAGTGCCGGCGGCATGCGCCGCCGTCTCCGGCGCGACCACGCCTTCCAGCTGGCCGGTGCCGAACTTGTGGCCGTCGCGCGACATGCGCTTGGCGACGCCATAACTCATGAACGATGCCGGTGTCGCGCCGCCCGGCGTAATCCCCATCCAGCAGCCGATCAGGCTGCTCCTGACCAAAGTCATCCAATACTGCGGCAACTTGGCCCAGGTCTCTATCACCACCTTCATGTTGATCTTCGCACTCTTGCCCGAGAACGACAGTCCCTCTTCCATCGACAGCAGTATTTCGCCGATGCCGAACAGGCCGATCACCGCGATCAGGAAATCGAAGCCGCGCATCAGTTCAGTCCAGCCGAAGTTCAGCCGCAGCCTGCCGGTCATCGTGTCCATGCCGACCGCAGCGAGCGCAAAACCGAGCATCATCGCCGCGAGGATCTTGAACGGCGAGCCTTTGCCCATGCCGACGAAGCTGCAGAAAGTCAGGAAATAGACCGAGAAAAATTCAGGCGGGCCGAATTGCAGCGCGAACCGGGCGACCAGCGGCGCGAGGAAGGTGATCATCACCACTGCGACCAGCGCGCCTACAAACGACGACGTGAACGCACCGGTCAGCGCTTCGCCCGCCCTGCCCTGCTGCGCCATCGGATAGCCGTCGAAAGTGGTCGCCACCGACCACGGTTCGCCGGGGATATTGAACAGCACCGAGGTAATGGCGCCGCCGAACAACGCCCCCCAATAGATGCAGGAGAGCATGATGATGGCCGAGGTCGGCGGCATGGTAAAGGTAAGCGGCAGCAGAATCGCGATGCCGTTTGCGCCGCCGAGACCGGGCAGCACGCCGATGATCACGCCGAGCACGATGCCGAGCATCATCAAAAGCATGTTGAACGGCGTCAGCACCACCGAGAAGCCGTGAAACAACGCGTTGATTTCTTCCAACTGGGCGTTCCTTCAGCGCATCGATTCCGTTGCGGCCATGTTCAATAACCAAGAAAACCGAGCGGGTTGAACATGCCCTTGAACAGCGGCACCTTGAACCAGATCTCGAACATTACGAAGAAACTCGCGCTGGTCGCGAGTCCGAGGGCCACGCTCTTGAAACCCGAATACCTGCCAAGCCACACCATGAACACCGCGATGTAGACCGCCGAGGCGACGTAGATGCCGATCAGCTGGATGCCGAGCACGTAAAGCGCCGCGGGCACGAGCACCGACAGCATCTGCTTGAGCTGCCCCCGCTGGACGAAAGCATGACGGCCGCCCGCCGCCCCGCCGAACAGCGCCTGCAGCAGCGTGACGAGGCTCGCAATGCAGATGATGAGGCCGATGTAAAACGGGAAGTACCCGGACTGCGGGCCTTCCTCGGCCCAACGCGCGCCGAGCCGGTAACTGTCGAACGCCACCACGCCGCCGAGCAACAAAAACAGCAACGCCACCACGATTTCCATCGTGCGGATGGTCGCGGCCGGACGTTCGGCGCCCTGGGGGTCCTGATTTTCTTCCATCACGTCAGGTGGGATGAATCCGATATTCGTCTGATCAGCAGCGCATTACGCGCTGCCGATACGCAGCAGGCGGGGCTTGCGCTCCCGCCTGCCTAGCGTTTCGCTCAGGGTTTGGCCAGGAAACCGGCCGCTTTCATCAGATCGCGGTGCAGCGCTTCGTTTTTTTCGACCCATTTCACGTAGTCCTGACCGACCATGAAAGTCTGGTTGAAGGCGCCGCGCTCCATGAACTCCTTCCACTCCGGCGTTTCGCGCACTTTCTTGAACAGGTTGATGTAAAAATCGACTTGTTCCTTGGTCGCTCCCGGCACGGTGAAGATGCCACGCAGCATCACGTAATCCATCGGCACGCCGGATTCCTTGCACGTCGGGATGTCGTTCCACGACATGGTGGCGGTGACCTTGTTCTTGTACGGCATGCGCGTATCGTCGAATACGCACAGCGGCCTGAGTTTGCCGGCGCGCCATTGCGCAACCGCCTCGATCGGGTTGTTGACCGATGAATCGACGTGCTTGCCGACGAGTTGCACGGCAACGTCCCCGCCGCCTTTGAACGGCAGGTAGTTGAATTTCACGCCTGCCGCTTTTTCTATCGCGACGGTAATGATTTGGTCCTCCTGCTTGGAGCCGGTGCCGCCCATCTTGGTCTTGTTGGGTCCCGCCGCCTTGACCGCCGCGAGATATTCCTTGGCGTTCTTGTACGGCGTCTCAGCATTCACCCACAGCACGAACTGGTCGAGCGCCAGCATCGCGACCGGCGTCAGGTCTTTCCAGTTGAACGGCACGCCGGTCGCCAGCGGCGTGGTGAACAGATTGGAGAGCGTGATGATGATCTTATGCGGCTCGCCCTTGGATTCCTTTACCGCCAGGAAACCTTCCGCCCCGGCGCCGCCCGATTTATTGACCGGGATCAGCGATTCCTTCATCAGGTTGTGCTTCGCCACGATCCCCTGCATCAGCCGCGCCATCTGGTCGGCGCCGCCACCGGTTCCGGCGGGGATCACGAACTCGACCGATTTGGTCGGCTCCCAGCCCGCGGCGAAAACCGCGGTCGTTGTTCCTGCCATCCCCGCCGCGATCAATGGCAGCGCAAAATATCTCAGTATCGATAATGATTTAGACATGGTTACTCTCCTCGTTGCGTGGTGCGACATTCTCTTATAACCCGCTGGATTGCGGGTTTCCGGGTGCGCGACACATGTAGTCTTGCCCAAGTGGGGGTGAAATGCAACTGTCGGCGGTCAATTCCCGCGCAAAAAGGCCGTCTTGTCCAGTGCAGCCGCAAGGCGGCACCGTTATCGCTTCTTGCTCTTGGGCTTGGTCGCAGCTACGGCGCGGGCCGCGGCATAGCCGCCGGGCCGTGTTCTGGGAGTGCCAACTGGATCGAGATCAGCCTCGAGGGCCGCGAATCCGTGGGCTCGCGGCTTAATCGTCGCATTGGAAGCAGCGCCTCTAGCGCGTGCTTTTGGGCCGGCTTTTGTCGCTTCTACCGCCCGGATCGCGGCGGTTCCACCGGGCCGCGTTCGCCGGGTGTTCGGGGGATCGAGATCTGCTTCAAGCCTGAGCTTTCGCTTTCTCATAACGCCTCACTAGCGGGAAACCAGCACCGGGATCTTGGAATGGGTGAGCACTTTCTGGGTTTCGCTGCCGAGCAGCACGCTGGCGAGTCCGCGGCGGCCGTGCGAAGCCATGAAGATCAGATCGCATTTGTTTTTCTTCGCGATCGCAAGAATCGCATCGGCGGGAAAGTCGTTCGTCACCCGCACGCACTCGCAGGCAACCCCGGCGCTTTTCGCCGCCTTCTCGATCACGCCGAGATAGTGGGATGCGGTCTTCTCGATCAGCACGGCGTGCTGCTGCGGCGTCATATATCCCGCCGGCAGGTGATCCCGGTACACCACCGGGGTGGCGGGCGGCGCGGCAAACAAGCCGGTAACTTTCGCTCCGAGCGCTTTGGCGAGCTTCACGCCGTTGACGATCGCCTTGCGCGAAAGCGCGGAACCGTCGGTCGGAATCAGGATATGTTTGTACATAGTGTCTCCTTCACTTCGCGTAAGGCAGGACCCAGATCAGCATCCCGAGCACGTAGCATACAAGTGTCGCAACCACCGTGAACGCGACGCTCCAGGACAAAAACTCGCGCAGCGAAACCTTGCGCCCCTCTTCCTTCTCGGCGATGGTCAGGGCAACATAGAGCGCAGGCGCGCCGGCAATCGTGAGGTTGCTTCCCAGCGTGCCGGACCACAGTAGCATCCAGTACAGCGGCCAAGCTGCGACACCCTCCTTGCCCAGATCGCGAATCGTGTAGAGGAAGGTCAGGATGTAGGCGTCATGCTCGACCAGACCGACAATCGGGATGGTGATCCAGTAGAGCAGGGTTGCGCCCAGCGCCAGATTCTCGGCAAAGAGCGGCTTCAGCGCACCGGCGAGCATCTCGAGAATGTGCGTCTTTTCCAGCCCGCCCACCAGGGCGAACAGCGCGATATAGAAGAACACCGCGCGCCAGTCGAGCTCCTGGATGATTTCTTCGAACTTCGGTGCCTTGAGCCGTTCGCCCATCATTTCCACGATCAGCACCAGCAAAATCGCGCCGGTCATCGCGATAAATCCCAGCTTGACGTTCAACACCTCGCGAAAAGACATTCCCAAGACGGTCAGCAGAAACATCCCCACCGCGATGGTCGCGAACAGGGGGTCGGGAACACTGGCTTCGATCCCCGCTTCCGAGACGACCACCCGCTTGCCCGCCTTGCGGAAACCGTACCAGTACATGAACCCCAGCGTGATGATGAAAGTCACCATCAGGATCGGGAACGAAGACGGCCGCCCTTGATGCCAGATGAAGTCGGCGAACTCGACGCCAGAGACGCTGTGGAGCATCTGCGGCGGCAGGTCACCCAGCAGCAGCGCGGACCCCATGAAGTTAGCGCTGAATCCGATCATCAGCACCAGCGGCGTGGGCGGGATTTTCAACGCCCGTGCCAGCGGCAGCGCCACCGGCGCCATCATCAGGATGGTCACCACGTTATCCACGAACATCGAGATCACGCCCGCCAGCATCGACAGGATCATGACGAGCAGCCCCGGCCGGCCGCCGGACAGGCGCAAGGCTTGCACCGAGAGCCAGCTCGGCACTCCGCTCTTGCCGAAGTAACCGGCAATCACCCAGATGCCCACCAGGATCGCCATCACGTTCCAGTCCACCAGCGTGAACGCGTCGGTCTCCGTCATGACGCCGATCCAGACCATGACCACGACGCCAACCAGCCCCGCTGCAGTGCTGTCGATGACGTTGGTGACAACCGCGAGTATCGTGACCGCAAAAACGATCACCGTTATCCACTGCATGAGTTCCATGGGAGGTCTCTTTTTCGCGTTGGGAAAGGAGGTTTGTCGCGGCTGCTAGCGCGCAGGCACCGCCGGCGCATTGATCGGCGCTTTGGGAGTAATCGGCAAATCGCCGCGCTTGGGCGTTGGTTGCCAACCGAGCACCGCGAGCAGCACGAAGAAGCCGATCACGTAGGCGACCGTGACATGCCACCCGTGATACAGCCAGCGGCCGGCGTTTTTGGCTTCCGGGTACATGTTCGATATCGCCACGCCGGCAGAGGAGCCAAACCAGATCATCGAGCCGCCGAAGCCCACCGTGTAGGCGAGCATGCCCCAGTCGAAACCGCCCTGCTTCAGCGCCAGTGCCGTGAGCGGTATGTTGTCGAACACCGCGGAGACGAAGCCCAGCGTCATGGCGCTTTGCCACGAAGCGGCGGGCAGCTTTTCGACCGGCATCATCGAAGCGCAGGTCACCAGCGAAAGCAGGAAAATGGTTCCCTTGGTCGCCTCGGGCAGCACGTTCCACGCGGGGCGCCTGAGCGGCACCGACACCAGGATCGCCAGCACTACGGCGACGCCGATGAAAGGAAAACTGTCCGCGGTATCCCCATGCAACACGTTGACATAGACATTGGTGACGATCGCGGCTACCAGGATAAAGGCGACGATGCCGACCCGCGCCCAGTCCACCTGCGCGCCGGGCTCGTATTTCATGATCGGCGCGTATTTGTGCTGCTGCAGGGCGGCCGGTATCCCGCACACCACCAGCGCAACCGCCGCCGCCACATAGGCATGCAATACCGCGAGCGGGCTCACGCCGCTGATCCACATCATGGTGGTGGTGGTGTCCCCCACCACGCTGCCCGCACCGCCGGCGTTGGACGCAGCGACGACGGCGGCAAGGTAGCCGATATGCACCTTGCCGCGAAACACCGTATGCGCCATCGCGCCCCCGATCAACGCCGCCGCGATGTTGTCGAGAAAGGAGGAGAGCACGAACACCATCACCAGCAGGACGAAAGCCCCCTTCCAGTCGCTGGGAAGGTATTTCGGCAGTATCGCCGGCACTTTGCTGTCTTCGAAATACTTGGACAGCAGCGCGAAGCCGAGCAACAGGCATAGCAGATTGGTGAGGATCACCCACTCGTGGCCCATGTGCGAGACGAAACCCGCCGCGCCGGGGCCCTGCTTGAAGCCGGTAAACAGAATCTTGTAGCCGGCGATGACTACCAGGCCGGTGAGCGCGACCCACAGCGTGTGCGCATGAAACAACGCCACGCCGAGCAACGTCAGCGCAAACAGGATGAAATCGACCGGTATGCCGAACAGCTCCGGACCTTCTGCCGCAGCCGCCGCTGCAGCGATCGCCAATTCACTGAAGCTGAAGCCGGCAGCGAACAGCGTCGAGGCTGCCACCAGGCGCGATCTGGCGCACCCGTGATTCTGGCTTTCCGGTATGCCCACGCTTCCCCCTAAAAAAAAAGACCTTTGCCTAGTTCGGCAAAGGTCTCGCATGCAAATTCGCATTTGCCGGCGGGCCGGGGACCGGATCGTATCCGATGTCCCGTCTTGACGACCCGGCCGAAGCGGCGTTTTCTCCCGCGCCGCCTTAGCTACTCCCCTTTGGAGCGGCGTACCGTATCCCGGTACGCACGGCCAACTTTGTATCACATTCATTTCAATTGCGTCAATAGACGCATGCGTGCCTAAGGCCCGGCTACGGGAATTGCCGCGCGAGCGCCGCGCCGATCAAAACAACCCGACCACCTTGCCGTCGTCGGTCAAGTCGACGTTCTCTGCCGGCGGGGTAACCTGTCGCGGTTACGCTTGGGCTAAGACGCCCGAGCGCTTGCGCAGCACCATCTTGGCAATCTCGATGCTGACCATGATGCCGAGCCCCAGCAGCAGCACAAATCCGACATCGGACCACTGCGGCATACTGATACCGAACGCCTCTCGAACCGTGTCGAACTGCAGCAACACGGCGATGAGCCCCAGCTCCCATGTAATGGCGATTAGCAGCCACTTGTGCGGTGGCGCCTCCAGAATACTGTAGCGCAGCGAGCGGAAGTTCATCGCCAGCATCAGCTCGATGATCACGAACATGAGGAACACCTGGGTGCGCGCCACCTCGATATCGTCGATGTAATGAAAGAACATCCACAGGAAAACCGGACATTCGATCAGGACCCCGAGCGCGATCAAAGTTCTCACGTCGAACGCGAACACGCTTTCGTCTGGATCGCGCGGCGGCCGCTGCATGATGTCCTTGTCGGGTGGCGCGATGCCCAGGGCAAGCGCGGGCAAACCATCACTGGCGAGGTTGATATAAAGGATGGCAGCGGGAAGCAGCGGCAGGAATTCCGGCCCCAGATACATGACCACCCCACCCAGCACCACGACCTCCGTGATGTTCGCGCGCAGGAGATACGTCAGATACTTCTGGATGTTGTCGTAAACCCAGCGGCCGCGCTCGATCGCTTTCACGATCGTGGCGAAATTATCATCGGAGAGCACAATATCGGCCGCTTCCTTGGCGACGTCGGTGCCGGAGATGCCCATCGCGATGCCGATGTCGGCGTGCTTGAGCGCCGGCGCGTCATTCACCCCGTCGCCGGTCATCGCGACGACGTGTCCTTTGGCCTTCCATGCCCGCACGATTTTGAGCTTGTCCATCGGCGACACCCGTGCATACACCGTCACCTTCTCCACCACGGCCGCGAGCGCCGCCTCGTCCATTTTGGCCAGTTCCTCGCCCGTCAGGACCTGGTCTCCGTCGCGGAAAATCCCGATTTCCCTTGCGACGGCGACTGCAGTGAGCTTGTGGTCGCCAGTTATCATCACCGGCCGTATGCTCACCTGGCGGCAGACCTTCACCGCTTCGACGGCTTCTTCGCGGGGTGGATCCATCATGCCGGCGTAACCCAGGAACACCAGATCCTTCTCGACTTGGTCATCGGAGTAGTGTTCCTGCCGCGGCAATTCCTTGTACGCGATGCCGAGTACGCGCAGCGCGTCTTTCGCCATCGACTCATTGGTTGCCAGCAGCTTGGCCCCCTCGCCTGCATCAAGTGGGGTTGTCCCGCCGCCACTCTGGTAAGAAGCGCAGCGCTCGAGCACTACTTCGGGCGCGCCTTTCATGAAGGCGACGATCCGCCCGTCCGGCGTCGCATGGATGGTGGTCATTCGCTTGCGTTCCGAGCTGAACGGGAACTCCTCGATACGCGGGGCACTCTGCCGCGTTTCATCCGCCTTCAGCCCGCCCTTGGCCGCGACAACCACGAGCGCGCCCTCAGTCGGGTCGCCCTTCACGAACCAGCGCGCGCCGTCCTGTCCGATCACGGCATCGCTCGCGAGCACCCCGGCCTTGAGCAGCAACTGCAAGCCGGGATCGCCGGATTGCGCGTTGATGGTGCCTTCCGCAGAATAGCCCCCGCCGCTGACGTCGACCGTATGACCGCCGAAATGAAGCTTGCGTACCGTCATTTCGCCCTTGGTCAAGGTACCGGTCTTGTCGGTACAGATCACGCTGGTGCAACCCAGCGTCTCGACCGCCGGCATCTTGCGCACCAGCGCGTTGCGCTTGGCCATCTCGTGCATCGCAATCGCCAAAGCGGCCGTTACTATGGCAGCCAGCGCTTCGGGAACCGCAGCCACCGCGAGCGCGATCGCGAACAAGACGATCGGCAGGACTGATGCCATCGTCAGCGTACCGTTCCAGTACTCCCGCCCAAGGCTGACTCCAACCACTACCACGCAGATACCGAGCGTGACAATGCCAGCCAGTTCCCGATCTCGTCGGTGCGGCACTCGAGCGGTGATTTCTCCGTCGCTGCGGCAGCGACTTCCTGAGCGATCTTGCCGAATTCGGTCTGCATGCCAGTGGCGCACACCACGGCCTTGCCGCGTCCGTACGTTATGGTGGTACCCGTGAACACCATGTTCCTGCGGTCTCCCACCAGCGCCTCCTGCCGCATCGGAACGAGTTCTTTGGTCACCGGCACCGACTCACCGGTTAACGGCGCTTCATCGCATTGAATGGAGTGGCTCTCAATCAGCCGCGCGTCCGCCGGAATCCTGTCCCCGGCCTCGATCACCAGTACATCCCCGGGGACCAACTCCTTTGACGCGACCTCCAGTTCCGTACCTCCCCGCAGCACCGTGATCGTCGGGGTCAGCATGCTCTTCAACGCGTCGAGCGCGCGTTCCGCGCGGTATTCCTGGACGAAACCGAGCACCGCGCAAAATACGATGATCACCAGAATGATGGCTGCATCCACGTACTCGCCGA
>Ga0113563_10001393_pt1 | contig 13680 bp, 9 predicted proteins | sample Mud3Dept3metaG_FD_80117 | JGI IMG/M metagenome (GOLD analysis project Ga0113563, IMG submission 80117) | Freshwater wetland microbial communities from Ohio, USA, analyzing the effect of biotic and abiotic controls - Mud 3 Core 4 Depth 3... | ecosystem: Environmental > Aquatic > Freshwater >...
TGCTCGAAGCGGAGTCCGCGCGCTGCAAGCGCGTTGAACGCCGGCGTTTGCACACTGCGGGCCTCGGGGCCGATCGCGTCGGCGCGCGTCGTGTCGAGGGTGACGAGGAGGATGGAGGGCCGCGCCGCCGGTTGGGCCACCTGCTGCCGGTCACACCCGCTGGCGGCCAGGAGGAGGCCGGCGAGCAGCCAGCGGGTCGGAGGTGATTTCAGTGTCTGCAACGTGCCTGTACCTCGGCGGGTGGCCGCCTTGGCCCGCTGGGACCAGAGCCGGTTCCAGCGTGTCCAGGCGCCGCGGAAGCGGCGCCCTCCGAGTGCAGTCGTGGTGTCCTCGCCCGGCGCCGAAGCCGATGGCCGCTGGCCGCAAGCCAGCCGCAGCTACCTGGCGCCGGTCGTTGGCGCCGTGGGGGCGGCCGCAGGGGTCGGCGCGAGGCCGGGTTCGGCCATCAACCGCTCGATGTCCTCGATCTCGACCGGCACAAACGAGGACATGTTCTCGTAGCCCGTCTCGGTGACGAGGATCACGTCCTCGAGGCGCACGTACACGCGGTCCTCGGGAATCGTGAGCGCGGGCTCGATCGTGAAGATCATCCCGGGCTGCAGCGTCTCGGGCGGCTGGCCGACGTCGTGCACCTCCATGCCCACGTAGTGGCCGAGGCTGCGGCCGCTGCTCGTGCGGTAGCGATCGACGAAGCGCCCGGCGGCCTCCTTCACCTTCGGGTCGGTGATCTCGAACGACGCCAGGAAGACGTCCATCTTCTTCACGGCCTCGTCCATGATGGCGCGCGGCGTGGCGTTGGGCCGGACGGAGGTCATCAGCGCCTGGTACAGCCGCAGGTACACGGTGTAGATCTCGCGCTGCGCGGGAGAGAACCGGCCGCTCGCCGGGAACATCCGCGTGAGGTCCGACGTGTAGTAGCGATAGTCGGGCGCGTAGTCGAACAGCACGAGGTCGTCGGCGCCGAGGCGCGTCCCGCCGCCGTGGTAGTGCGGGAAATGCGCGTTCTTCCCGGTCGCCACGAGCGGGAAGTAGCCAAAGCCCTGGGCGCCCTGGCGCTGGAACACGTAATGGGCGACGGCGGCCACCTCGTATTCGTGCATCCCCGGGGCGGCGGTCCGCATGCCCTCCATGAGACCGAGCCCAGCGATGCGCGTGGCCTCTCGCACGAGCGCGATCTCACGCGGGCTCTTCACACGCCGCATCTCGTCGAGGATCGGGTCGAGGTCACGAAGCGTCGCGCCGGGCGCCTGCGCGGTGACGCGCTGAAGGAAGGCGCTCTCCTTCGAGGGCCGTCCATCCCACGGGTCGCCGGCCGACGCGGTGGCGTGCAGCGTGGCCTGGCCGGGCGTGCCCGCACCCAGCGTCTCCGCCCTGTGCGGCAGGTAGACGACGCGCGCCTCGGCGCCGAGCTTCGTGACGGCCTCGCCGAAACGCTCACGCGGCAACACCTGCTCGATGCCGGTGAGCCGCTGGGCGTCCTCGCCTGGCACGAGCACGGGGCCTTCGGACCGCTCGAGTCGCTCGTTGCGAGGCGGCAAGTACAACGTCGTCGTCTTCGCGCGCCCGTCGATCAGGAGGATGGCGCGCGGCACCTCGACGCCGGTCAGGTAGAAGACGTTGTTGTTCTGTCGGAACTTGACGTAGTTGGGCGTCTCGGTGGCCCCACTCAGCACGGCCACGCCGTCGCCGATGCGCCCCATGAGCGCCGAGCGGCGGACGGCGAACTCCTCGGCCGGCACGGCATCGGTGAACAGTGCCTGCGCGCCCGCGGTGGCCGCAGCCAGCCACAACAGGCCCACGAGGACGGCGCTGCCAGGACGGAGGCGCACAACGCGACGGAACCGACGACCGACAGGATGCATGGAGACGCCCTCGCGACACCGGGTGAACGGGTTGCCGGGATTATAGCGGTTCCGGCGGCGGGCGGTGTTGGTCGCGCTCCCTGGGTCATATGTCATTCCGGTCAATTGACACTCAGAAGCATATGATTTAGGCTTGATAATATGCTGCGGACGACCCTCATCCTCCCGAAGTCGCTGCTGGCCGAAGCGATGGCGGGCCTCGGCTTCACGTCCAAGACCGACACGGTGATCCTGGCCCTGCGAGAACTCGTCCGCCGTCAGCGACTCGACGACCTGAAGGGGTTGCTCGGGCGCGTGGAGCTCGACGTGGACCTCCACGAGTCGCGGCGCCGGCCGGGCCGGCCCCGCCGATGATCGCGGTCGACACCTCGGTCTGGGTGGCGGCGCTGCGCCGAGCCGATTCGCCGGAAGCCGCGGTGCTGTCGGCGCTGCTCGACGACGACGCGGTGCTGCTGCCCTATCCGGTGCGCCTGGAGATCCTCTCCGGCGCGTCGCCCCGCGACCTCGGCCGTCTACGGCGCAGCCTGGCGGCCCTGCCCGTGGCGTACCCCAGCGACGAGACGTGGCGGGCGATCGAGCCCATGCTCGAGCGGGCCGCACACGCGGGCGAACGCTTCGGCCTCGGTGACGTGCTGATCGCGGCGCTCGCCGACGAGCAGGGCGCGCTCGTGTGGTCGCTCGACACGGATTTCGTGCGTCTGGAGCGGTTGGGCCTGGCGCGCTGCTACGAGCCGCCCCGAATGGAGCCTCCGCGATCCCGCAGGTGAGCCCGCGCGCCCCTGAAGGGGCACCCTGCGTGTGCCGCGACGGTGTCGTCCTCGAGGGCGGGTGTCCGGCTGCAGGGAGGTTCATTCCGCCCCGCCGGCACGACACAGGTGCTTCAGCCTCGCTGCCGCCACGGCGCCAACACCGCGGTGGCCTCTGCGCGCCGTCCAGCGTGCCTCATGCCCCCCCTCGCAACCGCTCGAGCACAGCTGCGGCGCTCGCCGGCCGCTCCGAGGGGTTGGCCTGCAGGCAGGCAAGCGCCACCTCGGCGATCACGTCGGGCGTGCCGGGCTGCAGGGCCCGCGGGTCGTGCGGGCGCGCGCTGATCGCGGTCCCGATCAACTGCTGCATGTTCGCGGCCTGGAACGGGAGGCGTGCCGTCGCCATCTCGAAGACGAGCACGCCGAGCGTGAACAGGTCGGCACGCGCATCGGCCGGACGACCCAGGAACACCTCCGGCGCCACGTACGGCAGCTCCGGATCGAGCACGCCGGCCCCGCGCAGGGTCTCCTCGCTCAACGTTGCGAGCAGGTCCTGCACCTGAGAGATCCCGCCCGTGGACACGACGAGCCGTTCGGAGCCGCCCTCACCGCTGGTACGCACGATCTCGGGGCTGAGGCCGCAGAGGACACTGCCTCGCTCGTGGAGGGCCGCCGCCGCGTCGAAGAGCTGCGTCGCGAAGCGGACGAGACGGCCGGGCGAGAGCGCACCGTCCTGCGCGAGCACTTCTCGCAGACTGCGGCCCTCGATCAGGTCGGTCACGAGGTAGAGCACCCCCTCCTCCTCGCCGGCGTCGTGCACGTGGAGGATCGAGGGGTGGGACACCTGGAGCGCACGGGCCTCGTGCAGGAATCGCGCGCGTACTGCGTCCCAGTTCGGCGTGCCGGCACGGCGGAGGAGCCGCACGGCCACGCGCGTCTCGAGGACCCGATGTCGGGCCGCCACGATTTCGCTGCCGAGTCGACCGCGCCCCAGTCGCCGCTCCGGGACGTATCGTTCGAGCCCGCGGGGCCATTCGGGATGGGCGTCCGGCGGGGTGGGCTCGACCGGCGTGGCTGCCGCGAGCGCGGCGGCGAAGCCGGTGATGTCCGGCCAACGGTCGGCCGGGTCCTTGGCCAGCGCGCGCGCCACCGTCTCTTCCACGTGCACTGGCACCTCGGGCACGAGATCTCGCAGCCGCGGCGGCGGCAGCGACAGGTGTCCGGTCACGATCGACAGGAGGTCCCCGTCGGGAAACGGGGGGCGGCCGCTGAGCGCCTCGAACACGATGGCCCCGAACGCGTAGATGTCGGCACGGCGATCGACGGCTTGGCCACGCAGCTGTTCGGGTGACGCGTACAGCGCCGTCAGCGCCACCTCCCGGCCTCCCCCCGCCATCGTGTCGTCGTTGCCGCCCGCGAGATTGGCGAGGCCGAAGTCGATCACCTTCCAGACGACCTCACCGTTCTCGAAGCGGTGGCTGACGATGTTGGCGGGCTTCAGGTCGCGGTGGACGAAGCCGCGGTCGTGCGCGAGCTGCACCGCGGCGGCGAGCACGCCGGCCAGTTCCGCAACCTCCCCGGGCGGCAGCCGCCCACGGCGGCGGATCTCGTCGTGGAGGCTCGGCCCGTTGAGCAGCTCCATCACGAGGAAGGGTTGCCCGCCGGGCGCGATGTCGAAATCGAGGATCGAGACGATGTGCGGGTGACGCAGCTGCGCGCAGGCGCGGCTCTCCCGGAGGAAGTGCTCCCGCTCGGCGGCCGACTCGGCGTCGATCGGGCGGATCGTCTTGATGGCCACCTCGTCGCCGAGCAGGCGGCGGCGTGCGCGCCACACCTCGCCCATGCCGCCGCGCGCGAGGAGCGCGATCACCTCGTAGCGGTCGTCGAGCAGCGTCCCCGGGGCGAGCACGCGGTCATTGTAGGCTACGATCGCGGGTCATGTTCCGCAGGCGATCGCGTGCCGTCCTCCTCACCCTGCTTCTGTGGTGTCTGACTGTCGGCCCTGCACCGGCGCACGCGCAGGACACGCGGGCGGTCCGGTACACGCTGCGCTTCCCTGCGCCGCACACGCACTACGTGGACGTGGAGGCCGTCGTGCCCGTGAACGCGGCGGCGACGGTGGAACTGGTGATGCCCGTGTGGACGCCGGGCTCCTACCTGGTGCGCGAGTACGCGCGGCACGTGGAGGCGCTCACGGCGGAAGATCCCGCCGGGCAGCCGCTGCGCGTGCAGAAGACGCGAAAGAACCGCTGGCGCGTCGACACGGCCGGCGCGCCGTCCGTCACACTCCGCTACCGCGTCTACGCGCGGCAGATGCAGGTGCAGGCCAGCTGGGTGGACGACCGTTTCGCGATGCTCAACGGGGCCGCCACCTTCATGACCGTCGCCGACGGTTCCATGCGCCCGCACGAAGTACGACTCGAGTTGCCCGCCGGCTGGACCGACGCGGTGAGCGGGCTGCCGGCCGTGCCCGCCGGGAGTGGCACCGGCGGCATCGCCGCAGGCCCCGTGCGCACCTTCCAGGCGCCGGACTTCGACACGCTCGTGGATTCACCGATTCTCGCCGGCACTCCCACCGTGCACGCCTTCGAGGTAGCGGGCGTGCCGTACGTGCTGGCCAACGAGGGCGAGGCCGGCGTGTGGGACGGATCGCGATCGGCGCGCGACGTGCAGCGGATCGTCGAAACGCAGGTGGCGTTCTGGGGCGGCACGCCGTACGAGCGGTACGCCTTTCTCAACGTGCTCGCCGAGGCCGGCGGCGGTTTGGAGCACAAGGCGTCCACGCTCCTGCTGACGAGCCGTTGGCGCACGGGCACGCGCGAGGCGTATCTCGGATGGCTCGGCCTCGTGTCCCACGAGTTCTTCCACGCCTGGAACGTGAAGCAGCTGCGGCCGGTGGAACTCGGGCCGTTCGATTACGATGCGGAGGTCTACACCACCGGGCTGTGGGTGTCCGAGGGGTTCACCGACTACTACGGCGATCTGCTCGTGCGCCGCGCGGGGCTCTCTTCGCGCGAGGAATACCTCAGGGAACTCAGCCGGCAGATCACCACCCTGCAGGCCACGCCGGGCCGCCTCGTCACCCCACTCGCCTCCTCGTCGTTCGACGCCTGGGTCAAGGCCTACCGGCCCGACGAGAACACCGACAACACCACCATCAGCTACTACACGAAGGGCGCGGTGGTGGCGTTCCTCCTCGACGCGCGGATTCGGGCCGCCACCGCCGGGCGGCGGTCGCTCGACGACGTGATGCGGACCGCCTACGCGCGGTACTCGGGAGCGAGAGGGTTCACCGCCGAGGAGTTCCGGCGCACGGCGAGCGAAGTGGCGGGCGGAGATCTTGGCCCCTGGTTCGCGCACGCGATCGACTCGACCGGGGAACTCGACTACCAGCCGGCGCTCGAGTGGTTCGGCCTGCAGTTCAAGGAGCCCGACCCACCGAAATCGCCGCCGCCGGGCTGGCTCGGCGTCCAGACGCGCCTCGACGACGGGCGTCTGCTCGTTCGCGAGGTGCCGCGCGGCACCCCCGCCTTCGATGCGGGCGTCAACGCCGAGGACGAGCTCCTCGCGATCGACGACTTCCGCGTGCGCGCGGACCAGTGGGAGGACCGGCTGCGGAGCTACCCGCCGGGACGCCGCATCACGCTGCTCGTCTCGCGCCGCGACGTTCTGCGCCGGATCGAGGTCACGCTCGGCGAGGAACCCCCGCGCAGGTGGGAGCTGGCCGTGCGGGCCGACGCGACGCCCGAGCAGGCCGCGCGCCTGGCCGCGTGGCTCGGAGAAACAGCCGCACGCCCAACGCCGTAGGCCTGGCGCCCGGGCCAGGCGGGGCTGAAGCCCCGCCCCACGTGCGGCACGGCGCAGCGGTGTGCGGTGCGCGTGGAGCGCCCCTTCAGGGGTGCCATGCAGACGGCGTGACCGCGCACCAGGAACCAGGAACCAGGAACCAGGAACGGACCAAGAACCAGGAACCACGAACCACGAACCAGGAACCGCCCCGCAGCCGCTCTCCGGTGTCGTTTCAGCGATTGTTCCCGCCGCCGAGCACTTTCCGGAACAGCCCGCCGAAGAAGCCGCGGATGGCACGGCCGGCGCGCTCGCCGAACGACGCGCGGTGCAGCTCGCAGGTCTGCTCGGGGATCTCGTCGCCGGCCTTGAACACCTCGGTGTACGTCGGGCAGTCGCGAACCGGCTTCAGGTAGGTGACGCGACACAGTGTCTCGTCCTTCAGACCGGACGGCCGCGCAAAACCGGCGGGATGGTAGTGACGTGAGGCAGCGCGCATGAACTCGGCCCAGATGGGTACCGCGAGCTTGGCGCCGTAGGCGTCGCGCCCGATCCTGGCCGGCTGGTCGAACCCCACCCAGACGCCGGCCACGACCGCCGAGGAGAACCCGACGAACCACGCATCCTTGAAATCGTTGGTGGTCCCCGTCTTCCCGCCCACCGGGAACTGCACGCCGCGGGCGCGCACGGCCTGGCCCGTGCCGCGATCCACCGCATCGCGCAGCAGCGAGACCATCTGATAGGCCACCGTTGGGTCGAGCACCTCTCGCCGCACCGGTTCCGGGGCGATCACGACGCCGCCGTCGGCATCGGTGACACGGAGCAGCCCGCGTGGCTCCGCGTCGTAGCCGCCCCCGGGGAACACGGCGAAGGCCCGCGTGAGCTCGAGCGGCGTGACGAGGCCGGTGCCGAGCGCGAGCGACGGGACGTCGGGCAGGTTGCGGAGGCCGAGGTTGCGCGCGAGCTTGAGCACCGCGCCGCCGCCGATCTCCTGCTGCAGCGACACCGCCGCGCGGTTGTTCGACTCGATGAGCGCCTGCCTGAGCGTGACGGTCTCGGGCGCCCCCGCCTTCACGTTGCGCGGCGTCCACTCCTCGTCGCCGGGCACCTCGAGCGGCGCGAGCGCGGCGACCATCGACACTGGGGAGTGCCCGCGCGAGAGCGCGGCGGCAAAGACGATCGGCTTGAAGGCCGAGCCCGGCTGGCGGCGGCCACGCACGGCCCGGTTGTACGGCGAGGCGGCGAAGTCGCGCCCGCCCACCATGGCCAGCAGGTTACCCGTGCGCGGGTCGAGCGCCACGAGGGCCGCCTGAAGCCCCGGCACACCGGCGCGCCGCAGCCCGTTGACGACGGCGCGCTCGGCGGCATCCTGCACTTCGATCCGGACGGTGGTTGCCACCTTCCAGTCGGGCGGGTGATCGCCGCCGAACCGGTTCCGGAACTGCTGGCGCAGCCACTCTTTCGCGTAGCCGCTGCGCGCGGCGACGGCGAGTTCGTACGGGCGTATCCGCACGCGGGCCGCCGCAGCCTGCTGCTCCTGCGCCGCCGTGATGTAGCCCTCCTCGCGCATCCGCGCCAGCACCACCCGGCTGCGCTCGCGCGCCCCGTCGAGGTTCGACCACGGCGAGAGCGCCGAGGGCGCCTGGATCAACCCGGCAATGAGCGCCGATTCGGCCAGCGTCAGATCGCGGGCCGGCTTGCCGTACAGCCGCCGCGCGAGTGGCTCCACGCCGTACACGCCCGAGCTCAGGTACACGCGGTTCAGGTACAGCTCGAGGATCTGCTCCTTGCTGAGCTGCTGCTCGAGCATCAGGGCGAGCGCAGCTTCCTTGCTCTTGCGCGCCCAGGTGCGCTGGTTCGACAGGAAGAGCGTGCGCGCGAGCTGCTGGGTGATCGTGCTGCCGCCCTGGACGCGGTCGGTGCGGGCGTTCTGCACCACGGCTCGCGCGACGCCCACCGGATCGATGCCGACGTGCTTGTAGAACCGGTGGTCCTCCACGGCCACCACCGCCTTCTGCAGCCACGGCGAGATCTCGCGCAGGGGCACGTCGCGCCGCTGCTCGTCCATTCGGAACCACGGGCGGCCGTCGGCGGTGTAGAACACGGTGTCGCCCACGCCGGAAGTCAGCCGACGCACCGCGAACGTGTACTTCCCGAACCACCAGACGGCGGTGGCGCCCGCGGCCACGAGCCCGACAAACAGCAGGGCCACCAGCCAGTCGAGCGCCCGCCACTCGCGCGGGCGGAAGGTGCGCATGGCTCCTTACTCTCGCCGCCGGCTCGCGTCGACCATCACGGCGCTGCGTGGCCGGCCCCCGTGGGGGTCGCCCAGGACACCGCGCCCCTGCAACAGGCCCAACGCCGCCTCGAGCGAAGTCGAAGGACACGCGGAGTCGAGGGGACGGCCGATGGCGGGCGGTTCGTGGCGGCAGGTCATCGACGCTGCCGGCGGCGCGCGTCGAGCACGAGCGACAGCGCCACGTAGTACGCGGGAAACGCGAGCGAGGCCGAGGCCAGCGCCAAGGAGGGGCGGGGCAGCTGCCACATCAGCAGGAGACCCGCCGCAGCCCAGAGCCCGCCCAGGGCGAGCGTGACGCGACGCCAGGTCACGGTGCGCGAGGGATAGACGAAGCGAATCGGCACGAACACGAGGGCGGACAGCGCCGCGAGCAGCGCCGCGTTGAAAGCGGGCGGCGTGTGCAACACGACGAGATAGAACACGACGATGTTCCAGTACGACGGGAAGCCGGTGAAGAAGTGGTCGGTGGTTTTCGCGTCGGTGCGGGCGAACCCGAACGCGCTCGACAGCAGCACCATCGCCACCACGGGCCAGGCCACGGCAGCCGGGACGAGCCCGGCGGCGAGGATCATCACGGCCGGCACGAACACGTAGCACAGGTAGTCGACGATGTCGTCCATCCGGGCACCGTCGATGGCGCCGGCAAAGCGGGACACGCCGGCGGCCCGGGCCAGAAACCCGTCGGTGCCGTCCACCAACAGCTGGGCCGCGAGCCACAGGAAGGCGGTCCGCAGGTCGCCAGCGATGGCGGCGTGGAGCGCGAGGAGCGCCAGGAGTGCGCCGCTCGCCGTGTAGGCATGCACGGCCCACGCGGCGGCGCGACGCAGCGCGATCACGAGCCGACCGGATGGCGCGCGGGCGGCCGGCGGCGGGCGCGGCGCACCGCGTGGAAGGTCTCGATGTGCTGTTCGCCGAGCAGGACGCAGAGCGCGTGTCCCTCGGCCAGCAGCGTGCCGTCTGGCGCGGTCAGCCGACCCCGCGTGGCGATCTTGCGGCCCTCCAGCCGCTCGATCCAGGTCTCGACGGTCGCATCCACGCCGAGCGGCACCATCGCCCGGAAATCGACGGTGAGCCGCGCCACGAGCACGGCATGTCCGTGCTCGTAGGCCACGGCGCCGAGCGCCTCGTCGAGCACCGACGCCACGCTGCCGCCGTGCGCATGCCCGGGCGGGCCCTCCGTCTCGGGTCCGAACCACGCCCGGGCCACGAGCGCGTCGTCACCGGGCCGGCGGTAGTAGGCGAGGCGCAGGCGCCGTCCCGTCTCGCCCGGCGAGACGAACGACACGTGACCCTCCTCGCCCAGGTAGTAGCTGGCGAACGGGTTGCACGGGATCCAGTCGGACTCGGGTACCGGGTCGGGCGGCACGATCAAGCCGCCGCCTCCAGACGGCTCCGCAACTCCGTCATGGCGCGCTCGATCTGCTCCCGCCGGACGGGGTGCTGCGTGGCGGCGAGCTGCTCTTCGAGCTGCGCGATCGCGAGGCGCAGTGACTCCTGCGTCCGCACCTTCTCGGGGTCCTTTATCGCCTGCTTCGCCCGCCGCCGCCGCTCCTCTTCGCGGGCGTCCATCTGTTCCTGCAGCCTCGCCTCGGCGTCGACGAGGCCCTCACCGGCGTCGCTCATGCGGTCCGTCCTCGGCACACGCGGCCTCAGGGGCCGTCGTGGGCCCTCCGATCCATCAAGTGTAACCCACCGGGCGCGAGGGCGTATCCCCCTCGCACGTCACCTTCCGCCCAACGCCCGCCACCCTGCGCCGGTGCCTGCCGTGCGCTCGGCCATCGGCGTCAGGCCCGGGCGAATGCCAGATCCCGGCGCACGGCACTCGGCGCACGCCGGACCGCGTAAGATCCCGACGTGCCTCCCCCGGCGGCCGACCCGCTCGCCCTGTTCAGGCCGCCAGTCCGGGACTGGTTCACGGGTGCCTTCCCAGCGCCAACCCGCCCGCAGGCCCTGGGCTGGCCGATCATCGCCCGGGGCGAGTCGCTCCTCCTGCTCTCGCCCACCGGCAGCGGGAAGACGCTCGCGGCCTTTCTGTGGTGCATCGACCGGCTGATGTTCGAGCCGGTGCCGCCGGCCCGGGCCCGCTGCCGTGTGCTCTACATCTCGCCGCTCAAGGCCCTGGCGGTCGACGTCGAGCGCAACCTTCGTGCCCCGATCGCGGGCGTCGCCAACCTGGCCGCCGCGCGCGGCACCCCGCACAGGTTGCCGGCCGTGGCGGTGCGCACCGGCGACACCCCGTCGGCCGAGCGCAGCCGCTTCCGGCGCGAACCGGCTGACATCCTCGTCACAACGCCGGAATCGCTCTACCTCCTGCTCACCTCCGACGCGCGCGAGACGCTCCGCTCGGTGGACACGGTGATCGTGGACGAGATCCACGCCCTCGTGCCCACCAAGCGCGGCGCCCACCTCGCCCTGTCGCTCGAACGCCTCGAGGCGCTCACGGGGCGGCGGCTCCAACGCATCGGGCTCTCGGCCACGCAGCGGCCGCTCGACGAGGTGGCGCGGTATCTGGGGGGGACGGAATCGGTCAAGCGGTCGGTCGGGCAGTCGGGCCGTCGGGCGGGCGATCAGTCGGTCGGTCAATCGCTCGGTCACGCCGGCGTGGCACAGCGCTTCAGCGCTGTGCCGCAGCCTGCCAGCGCCGCCGCCGCTGCACTGCACGACGAGTTCGCGGATCGCCATGCCGCCAACGGGTCGCGCGAGCCGCGGCCCGTCACGATCGTCGACGCCCGCGCGCCAAAGGAGTTCGACCTGCTCCTCGAGGTGCCGGTCGAGGACATGGCCGCCCTGGCGCAGCCCGTCGAGATCCCGAGCGGCCCGGCCTCCCAGGGTCCCGTGCGCCCGTCGATCTGGACCGCGATCCACCCGCGCCTGCTCGACCTCGTGCGCGCCCACCGGTCCACGCTCGTCTTCGTCAACAGTCGCCGGATCGCGGAGCGCCTCGCCGGTGCGCTCAACGAGCTGGCCGGCGAGGCCATCGTCGGGGCGCACCACGGGTCGCTCGCTCGCGCGCAGCGGGTCGAGATCGAGGACAGCCTGAAGGCCGGCACGCTGCGCGGACTCGTGGCCACCTCCTCGCTCGAGCTCGGCATCGACATGGGGGCCATCGATCTGGTGGTCCAGATCGAGTCGCCGCCCTCGGTGGCGAGCGGGCTGCAGCGCATCGGCCGGGCCGGCCACCAGGTGGGCGCGGTGAGCCGCGGGATCATCGTCCCGAAGTACCGAGGCGATCTCGTCGCGTGCGCCGCCGTGACACGCGCCATGCGTGAGGGCCAGATCGAGGCGACCCGGTATCCGCGGAATCCGCTCGACGTGCTCGCGCAGCAGGTCGTCGCCATGGCCGCGATGGACACCTGGCCGGTGGACGACCTCTTCGACCGCGTGCGCGCCGCCGCCCCCTTCGCGGACCTCGGCCGCGGCATCTTCGAGGGCGTGCTCGACATGCTCGCGGGCCGCCACCCCTCGGACGAGTTCGCGGAGCTGCGGCCACGGATCACCTGGGATCGGGTGCGCGGCACGATCACCGCGCGCGAAGGTGCCCGGCGCGTGGCCGTCGTCAGCGGCGGGACGATTCCGGATCGGGGGCTTTACGGCGTGTTCCTCGCGGGCGGGCCGCGGGGCACGGCCCGCGTCGGCGAGCTCGACGAGGAGATGGTGTTCGAGAGCCGAGTGGGCGAGACGTTCGTGCTCGGCGCGTCGACCTGGCGGATCGAGGAGATCACGCACGACCGAGTGCTCGTCTCGCCGGCCCCGGGCGAGCCCGGGAAGATGCCGTTCTGGAAGGGCGAGGCCGCGACACGGCCCCTCGAGTTCGGCCGCGCCATCGGCGCGCTCGTCCGGACCCTCGACGCGCTGCCCGTGCCGGCCGCCATCGAGCGGCTCACGCGCGAACACCACCTCGACCCGCGGGCCGCCGAGCAACTCGTCACCTACCTGCGCGAGCAGCGCGCGGCGACCAGTGCCGTGCCCGACGATCGGACGATCGTCGTCGAGCGGTGCCGCGACGAGCTGGGCGATTGGCGCGTGTGCCTGCTCTCGCCATTCGGCGGGCAGGTGCTCGCCCCCTGGTCGCTCGCCGTCGTTGCCCGCGTGCGCGAGCAACTCGGCCTGCACGTGGAGACCATGTGGACCGACGAGGGGTTCGTCGTCCGCTTCCCGGAATCTGACGAGCCGCCCGACAGCGCGCTCCTGCTGCCTGCGCCGGAGGAGGCCGAAGCGCTCGTGATCGCGCAGCTCGCCGGCAGTCAGGTGTTCGCGGCACGGTTCCGCGAGAGTGCCGCACGGGCGCTCCTGCTGCCGCGTCGGCGTCCCGGCCAGCGCACGCCGTTGTGGCAGCAGCGGAAGCGGGCCGCCGACCTGCTCTCGGTGGCCGCATCGTTCGGGTCCTTCCCGATGCTGCTCGAGGCCTACCGCGAGTGCCTGCGGGACGTGTTCGACATGCCGGCGTTCCTCGGCACGCTGCGCGAGGTCCGCAACGGCGCCGTGCGGGTGGTCACGGTGGACTCGGCGACGCCCTCGCCCTTCGCCGCCTCGCTGCTCTTCGGGTACGTCGCCAACTACATCTACGACGGCGATGCCCCGCTCGCGGAGCGCCGGGCGCAGGCGCTCGCGATCGATCAGGCGCAACTGCGCGAGCTGCTCGGCGACGCGGAGTTGCGGGAGTTGCTCGATGCCGGGGTGATGGCGGCCGTCGAGCGCGAGCGGCAGCACCTCGACCCGGCGCGGCACGCCCGCAGCGCCGACGCGCTGCACGACCTGCTGCTGCGCGTGGGTGACCTGACCGCCGGGGAGATCGCGCAGCGGAGCGAGGGGGATCACGCGGTCTGGACCTCGGCGCTCCTCGTGGCGCGCCGGGCCGTGCGGCTCACAATCGCCGGCGAGCCACGGATCGTTGCGGTGGAAGATGCGGGCCGATTCCGCGATGCGCTTGGCGTGCCGCTGCCGCCCGGCATTCCCGAAGCCCTGCTCGGCGCGGTGCGCGATCCAA